>JAESFY010000089.1_pt1 | contig 62016 bp, 56 predicted proteins | sample 9266201 | NCBI WGS metagenome assembly JAESFY01 (sample SAMN14515071, study PRJNA621656) | algae metagenome | isolation source: Nodosilinea sp. WJT8-NPBG4 and co-occurring heterotrophs from soil, lower... | place: USA: Pinto Basin, Colorado Desert, California | collected 2006-05-27 | reverse complement strand
TAAAGTCGAAGGCGCGACACACGAGCCGGCGTGGCGGAATGGCAGACGCGGAGCACTCAAAATGCTTTGTCCGAAAGGGCGTGTGGGTTCGAGTCCCACCGCCGGCACTCTAGAGTCAACCCCCTCGCCGCACGGATGCGCGGGTACCTAGCCTCGTCGCATGGCAGACATCTCAGTGGGCGATCGAGTCAGCTGGAACACCTCTCAGGGCCGCACTCGCGGAAAAGTCGTAGAGCGCAAGACGCACGACTTCACCTTCGCGGATCAGAAGTTCACGGCGTCCGAGAAGGAGCCGTCATTCGTCGTGGAGTCCGAGAAGTCCGGCGATAGGGCTGCTCACCGCGGCTCGGCTCTGCGCAAGCTGAAGTCTTAGCGCGAGCACAAGCGCTATTCCGCGAGGACGGCGAGCTCCGCCAGAACGCGTGGGTGCGCGAGGATGCGGAAGTGTCCACCCGTCTCCAGACGGACGTTCTTTGCGCCTGCCAGTTCGCTTCCCTCCGGGATGTGGGGATCGAAATCCGCATAGATCGAGACGATCCGATCATTCACCGCGAGCTGCTTGGCGATATTCGTGATGGACGGGTCTTCCGGAGAGAACGCCCGGAGCGTGCGGAACGTGCGGAACGGCATCATCCGGGCGTAGCGTGATCCTCCGAAAGGTGTCGCGACCGCAAGCATCGACCGCACCCGCCCAGCCGCACGTCCGGTCATCGCCAACTTGCCGGCCAGGCCGCCCTTGCTGTGCGCGACGAGGATCACGTCATGCAGGTCGTGCTCCTCGAGGAACTCCGTGACGCGCTCCGCCATCTCCGCGACCGGTCGCTGGTTCCTCCGCAGCGCGTCGACCACGTGCACCGGATGTCCCCGCGCGTGCAGCGCGGTGATCAGCGGCTGCATGAATCTCCAGGATTCGTAGACGCCGGGAAGGACCACGATGTGCGCAGCATCCCCCGACCTGAATGAACGCGCGTCGGCCCGGTCGAACGTCGCCCTGACCTGCCAATAGCCGGCGTAGACGTAGTCGGCGACCCAGTAGCCGGCCGCCTTCAGCGGATTGATGACACGCCCTCCGTCTCGGTGCGGGCGTGCATCTGAGCGGCATCCGGCCACGCGCCTGCGACATGGAACAGGATCGCGTCGGCCACCGCGCGAGGCGCCGACTGCTGGGCGACGTGGTGCTGACCGGGGATCTCGACGAACCGCGACACGCGCGCGGCGTCACGGAGTCGACGACACCAATCCCGCCCGGCGACCGGATCGGAACCTCCTCGCATCACGAGAACCGGGACCGTGAGCCTGCGGAGTCGCTTCTCCGTCGGATACGAGAGCATGTGGCGGAGCTGCCGCAGATACCAGGGGATGCCGCAGCGGAGGTAGTCGGTGAGCACGATCGTGTTGATGGCCGGAGTCTCGCCGAAGGTGTCGACGGCGAGTCCCCTCGCCTGCGCCATGAGTGTGCGATGCCGCTCGTCGGCGACCGGGCCGATGAGGACGACCGCGGTGATCGGCTCCGGACGATGTGCCGCCGCCTCTACCACCCACTGAGCGCCCATCGAATGACCCACGAGAACGACCCTGCGCTCTTCGAGCGTCGCGACGACATCCGCCAGTGCGCGACCCATCTCCATCACATCGATGTCGCGCGGCGGCTTGGGCAGTCCGCCGAATCCCGGGAGATCGACCGACACGACCCGGGTGGAGGCCGCGAGCACGTCGTGCAGCCGCGAGAGGTAGCGATGCGACATCCCGATTCCGTGGACCAGGACGATCATGGGCGCGAGTGAACCTGCTGGGCGCGGACTCTCGACCATGCCGAATGCGAGTCCTGCGATGTCGATGCGGCGGCGATCAGGGCTCATGGGTGAAACGTACCCGACGGCCGGGGAAAGGCGGCAGCGGGTTGACGTGAACCGCTTGCACCCTCACTCCCGTGCGGACAAAGAGGGGGTGGGACCGAAGTCCCACCCCCTCTGCTGGTCCATCACCGGATCAGACGGTGGCTTCCTTGTAGATCGGCGCGGCGCCGTTCACGGCATCGCCCACCTTGTGCACGCGGATGTCGTTCGTGGAACCCACGATTCCGGGAGGGGAACCCGAGATCACGACGACCTTGTCCCCTTCCGCGGCGAGGCCGTTGCTCAGCAGGTAGTCATCGACCTGAAGGTACATAAGGTCGGTGTGCTGCACCATGTCGACCAGGGTCGACTGGATGCCCCAGGTGAGAGCCATGCGGCGGCGGATGTCAGGCTCGGGCGTGAACGCCAGCATCGGGATGCGCGAGCGCAGACGCGAAAGTCGACGAGCAGAGTCACCCGACTGCGTGAACACGCAGAGGAACTTCGCGTCGACGAACTCGGCGACCTCGAGAGCGGCGAGGGTGATCGCACCACCCTGTGTGCGCGGCTTGGTCGTGAGCTTCGCGATGCGCTCCAGACCGTGCTCCTCGGTGGACTCGATGATGCGGGCCATCGTCTCGACGACGACGACCGGGTAGTCGCCGACGCTCGTCTCGCCGGAGAGCATGACCGCATCGGCGCCGTCGAGCACGGCGTTCGCGACGTCGGAAGTCTCGGCGCGGGTCGGCACGGGGCTGTTGATCATCGACTCGAGCATCTGCGTCGCCACGATGACCGGCTTGGCCATGCGGCGCGCGATCTCGACGGCACGCTTCTGCACGATCGGCACGGCCTCGAGGGGGAGCTCGACACCGAGGTCGCCACGGGCGACCATGATCGAGTCGAACGCGTCGACGATCTCCTCGAGCGCGTCGACGGCCTGCGGCTTCTCGACCTTGGCGATGACCGGGACGCGGACGCCCTCCTCCGCCATGATCTCGTGCACGCGGGTGACGTCGGAGGCGTTGCGGACGAATGAGAGTGCGATGAGGTCGGCGCCGATGCGCAGGCCCCAGCGGAGGTCGTCCTCATCCTTCTCGCTCAACGCGGGCACGTTGACCGCGACACCGGGCAGGTTGATGCCCTTGTTGTTGGAGACGGCACCAGCGACGATGACCTTCGTGGTGACCACGACGCCGTCGGTCTCGACGACCTCGACACGGACCTTGCCGTCGTCGATGAGCAGGAAGTCGCCGGGATTGACGTCCTGGGGCAGACCCTTGAAGGTCGTGCCGCAGATGTCCTTGTTCCCGATGATGTCTTCGGTGGTGATCTTGAAGATGTCGCCCTTGGCGAGCTCGTACGGGCCGTTCTCGAACTTGCCGAGACGGATCTTCGGGCCCTGCAGATCGACGAGGATGGCGACGGCGCGACCGGCATCGTCAGCGGCACGACGCACGTTGGCGTAGTTGTTCTCGTGCACGGAGTAGTCGCCGTGGCTGAGGTTCAGTCGGGCGACATCCACCCCCGCATCGATCAGTGCGCGCACCGTCTCATAGGTGGAGGTGGCGGGGCCCAGGGTGGCGACGATTTTCGCGCGTCTCAACAGAATTCTCCAGGGTAGAAGTGGGGGAAGGTGAATCAGGCGACGGTGCCGCGCTCAGCCTACGCGGGCTGGAGTCCGATCGCGACATCATGCGGGCGCACGGGCTCGGGAAGCACGGTGGTGCCCATCAGGAACCGGTCCACGTTGGCCGCGGCGGCGCGCCCCTCGGCGATCGCCCAGACGATCAGGGACTGTCCCCGACCCGCGTCGCCGGCCACGAACACGCCGGGGACGGTCGACTCGTAGCTCGTGTCGCGACGGAAAGCACCACGGTCGGTGACCTGCGGGAGCGTCTCCTCGGTGTAGCCGTCCTGCTCCGGTCCGGTGAAGCCCATCGCGATCAGCACGAGGTCCGCCGGGATCTCGCGCTCCGTGCCGCTCTTGGGCACGCGTCGTCCGTCGATGTACTCGGTCTCGGCGACGCGCAGCGCGCGCACCTCACCGACATCGTTCGAGAGGAACTCGACGGTCGAGGCGAGGAACATCCGCTCGCCGCCCTCCTCGTGCGCGGAAGCCATCTCGAACAGGGTCGGCATCATCGGCCACGGCTGGTGGTCGGGTCGCTCTGATTCGGGCTGCTTGCCGATCGCGAGGTTGGTCACGCTGAGCGCGCCCTGGCGATGCGCGGTGCCGATGCAGTCGGCACCGGTGTCGCCACCGCCGATGACGATGACGTGCTTGCCCTCTGCGGTGATCTGATTCGTGACCTTGTCACCGGCGACCGCATGGTTCGACTCGACGAGGTACTCCATGGCGAAGTGCACGCCGTCGAGGTCGCGACCCGGGATCGGCAGGTCGCGCGGCACAGTGGCGCCGGTCGCGATGACGACCGCGTCATACCGCGCGCGCAGGTCGGCCCAGGAGATGTCTCGGCCGATCTCGACGCCCGCCCGGAAGCGGGTGCCCTCCTCCTGCATCTGGCGAAGACGGGTTTCCAGCTGTCCCTTCTCCATCTTGAAGTCGGGGATGCCGTAGCGGAGGAGACCGCCGATGCGGTCGTCGCGCTCGAACACCGCGACCGTGTGACCGGCTCGGGTGAGCTGCTGAGCGGCCGCGAGACCGGCGGGACCGGATCCGACGACCGCGACCGTCTTGCCGGTGAGGCGCTCGGGCGGCTCGGGCTCGACCCATCCCTTGGCGAACGCCTCGTCGATGATCGAGACCTCGATCTGCTTGATCGTGACGGCCGGCTGGTTGATGCCGAGCACGCAGGAGCTCTCGCAAGGCGCGGGGCACAGTCGACCGGTGAACTCCGGGAAGTTGTTCGTCGCGTGGAGGCGCTCGATCGCCGCGCGCCCCTCACCGCGCCAGGTCAGGTCGTTCCACTCCGGGATGAGGTTGCCCAGCGGGCAGCCGGAGTGGCAGAACGGCACCCCGCAGTCCATGCAGCGCCCGGCCTGACGCTGCAGCACGGCCTTGTCGCCGCGCTCGTAGACCTCTTTCCAGTCCATGATGCGCACGGGCACCGGACGCCGTGCGGGAAGCTCCCGCTCGGTCACCTTCAGAAAGCCTTTGGGATCAGCCACCGGTCACCTCCAGGATGCGGTTCCACACGATGTCGCCGTCGGGGTCGATCCCCTCGGCCAGTGCTTCCTCGCGCATGCTCCGCACGGCGGCGAAGTCACGGGGAAGCACCTTCACGAACTCGGCTGCGGACTCTTCGAACTCCTCGAGGAGAGCGGATGCCCGCGGCGAAGCTGTGCGCTCGACGTGGGCGGTCAGCAGGCTCCGCAACACCTCGAGGTCGGCGCGGTCCAGCTGCTCGAGGAGGAGCTCACCGCTGCCGAGCGACTGCGCGTTCACCTTGGCGGTGTCGAGAGCATGCACGTACGCCACGCCACCGGACATTCCGGCGCCGAAATTGCGTCCGGTCGAGCCCAGGATCACGGCGAGTCCACCGGTCATGTACTCGAGGGCGTGGTCGCCCACACCTTCGACGACCGCGGTGGCTCCGGAGTTGCGGACGAGGAACCGCTCCCCCACGACGCCCGAGATGAACATCGTGCCGGAGGTCGCACCGTAGCCGATGACGTTGCCGGCGATCACGTTCTCGTGCGGTGCGATCTTCGAGCCGCGCGGAGGTCGGATGGTGATGTCGCCGCCCGACAGCCCCTTGCCGACGTAGTCGTTGGCGTCGCCCTCCAGGCGGAGCACGATCCCCGGCGGCAGAAAGGCGCCGAGCGACTGTCCGGCCGTTCCGAGCAGGGTGACGTCGATGGTCTCCTTGGGAAGCCCGGCCGCTCCGTGCCGCGAGGTGACCTGGTGGCCGAGCATGGTCCCGACAGCGCGTTCGGTGTTCGCGATCGGAAGCTCGACCACGACGGGCTCGCCGTTCAGCAGCGCTCCCTTGGCGATGTCGATCAGCTGCACGTCGAAGTGCTTCTCGAGCTCGTGATCCTGAGTGCGGCCGCTGCGACGCGGCTCTCCTGCCGGGAAGACCGGTCCTTCCAGCACGGGGCTGAGGTCGAGTCCCTCTGCCTTCCAGTGATCGACGGCTCCGTTCATCTCGATGAGGTCGGTACGGCCGACGATCTCGTCGATCGAGCGGTAGCCGAGCTCCGAGAGAAGTTCACGCACTTCCTCGGCGATGAACTCCATGAAGTTGACGACGAACTCCGGCTTGCCGGTGAAACGTTCCCGAAGCGCCGGGTTCTGCGTCGCGACGCCGACGGGGCACGTGTCCAGGTGGCAGACGCGCATCATGATGCAGCCGCTGACCACGAGAGGAGCCGTGGCGAAGCCGAACTCCTCGGCCCCCAGCAGGGCGCCGATGATCACGTCGCGGCCGGTCTTGAGCTGACCGTCGACCTGCACGACCACGCGGTCGCGCATGCCGTTGAGCATCAGGGTCTGCTGCGTCTCGGCGAGGCCGAGCTCCCACGGCGTGCCCGCGTGTTTGAGCGAGTTCAACGGGCTCGCGCCGGTTCCACCGTCGTGTCCGGAGACGAGGATGACATCGCTGAGAGCCTTCGCCACACCCGCCGACACGGCGCCGATTCCGGACTGGCTCACCAGCTTCGTGTGGATGCGCGCCTCCGGGTTGGCCCTCTTCAGGTCGAAGATGAGCTGCTTGAGGTCTTCGATCGAGTAGATGTCGTGGTGCGGCGGCGGGGAGATGAGTCCCACGCCGGCAGTCGCGTGGCGCGTGCGAGCCACCCACGGGTAGACCTTGGTCGGTGGCAGCTGACCACCCTCGCCGGGCTTGGCGCCCTGCGCGAGCTTGATCTGGATGTCGTCCGACGCGGTGAGGTAGAGGCTCGTGACGCCGAAGCGGCCGGAGGCCACCTGCTTGATGGCGCTGCGACGCTCGGGGTCGACCAGACGGTCGGCGTCCTCGCCGCCTTCACCGGTGTTCGACTTGCCGCCGATCCGGTTCATGGCGATCGCGAGCGTCTCGTGCGCTTCCTGGGAGATCGAGCCGTAGCTCATCGCACCGGTCGAGAAGCGCTTGACGATCGCCGATACGGGCTCGACCTCGTCCAGCGGGACCGGCTTGCGCGTGCCGGTCTTGAGCGAGAAGAGTCCGCGTAGGGTCTTGAGCTCCGCGGCCTGGTCGTCGACCATCTTGGTGTACTCGCGGAAGATGTCGTAACGACGCGTACGGGTGGAGTGCTGCAGCTTGAAGACGGTCTCCGGGTTGAACAGGTGCGGAGAGCCGTCACGCCGCCACTGGTACTCGCCGCCGGTCCACAGGCGCTCGTGTGCACGCGCCGCGGCATCCTCCGGGTACGCGTAGTCGTGGCGCGCCTGGTTCTCGGCGAAGATCTCCTCGATGCCGATCCCGCCGAGCTTCGACTCGGTGCGCGTGAAGTAGGCATCGATGAAGGCCTGGCTGAGCCCGACCGCCTCGAACACCTGCGCGCCGGCGTACGACGACACGGTGGAGATCCCCATCTTCGACATGATCTTCAGCACACCCTTGCCGAGCGCGTAGATCAGGTTCTTGACGGCCTTCTCGGGCGTGATGCCGGTGATGTAGCCGGTGCGCACCAGGTGCTCGACCGTCTCCATCGCGAGGTACGGGTTCACCGCAGAGGCGCCGTAGCCGATGAGCGTCGCGACATGGTGCACCTCTCGCACGTCACCCGCCTCGACGATGAGACCGACCTTCATGCGGTTCTCGCGGCGGATCAGGTGGTGATGGATCGCCGAGACCATGAGCAGCGACGGGATCGGCGTCAGATCCTTGTTCGAGTCCCGGTCGGACAGGATGATGAACTCCGCGCCGTTCTCGATCGCCTCGTCGACCTCGGCGCACATCTCAGTGAGCCGGTCGGCGAGCGAGTCGGGTCCCGAATCGAAGTGGTAGAGGCCGCGGATGGTGACGCTCGACCGATCGGGAAGGGCCTTGTCGATATGGCGGATCTTCGCGAGCTCGTCGTTGTCGATCACCGGGAAGTCGAGCGACACCGTCCGAGTGTGCTCCGGACCCCACGACAGGAGGTTGCTCTCCGGGCCGAGGCCGAGCTTGAGGCTCGTGACGACCTCTTCGCGGATCGAGTCCAGGGGCGGGTTCGTCACCTGCGCGAACTGCTGGGTGAAGTAGTCGAAGAGCAGGCGCGGGCGCTTGCTGAGCACCGCGATCGGCGTGTCGGATCCCATCGCGCCGAGGGGTTCGGCTCCGTTCTGACCCATCGGGGTCAACAGGATGCGGATCTCTTCCTCGGTGTAGCCGAACGTGCGCTGACGGCGCGTGATCGATGCCGGCGGGTGCACGATGTGCTCGCGCTCCGGAAGGTCGGCGAGACGCACTGCTCCGGCATCCAGCCACTCCTGCCACGGGTGCATGGTGGAGAGGTCGCGCTTGATCTCCTCGTCCTCGACGATGCGACGCTGAGCGGTGTCGACGAGGAACATCTTGCCGGGCTGCAGACGGCCGCGGCGCTTGATGCGCTCGGGCTCGAACGTGAGCACGCCGGTCTCGGAACCGATGACCACCAGTCCGTCGGTGGTCTCGGTCCAACGACCGGGACGCAGGCCGTTGCGGTCGAGGGTCGCACCGACGAGAGTGCCGTCGGTGAAGATGAGCGCGGCGGGACCGTCCCACGGCTCCATCTGGTTCGAGTGGTACTCGTAGAACGAGCGCAGCTCCGGCGTGATGTCGGCCTGCTTCTCGTACGCCTCCGGAACCATCATCATGATCGCGTGCGGCAGGGTGCGTCCGGTGAGACTCAGGAGCTCGAGCACCTCGTCGAACGAGGCCGAGTCGCTGGCCCCGTCGGTGCAGATCGGGAGGAGAGGCGCGACGTCGCCGAGCAGCTCCGACTCGAGCTGCGACTGACGCGCGCGCATCCAGTTGCGGTTTCCACCGACGGTGTTGATCTCGCCGTTGTGGGCGAGCATCCGCAGCGGCTGCGCGAGCGGCCAGGACGGGAACGTGTTCGTCGAGTAGCGGGAGTGCACGACCGCGAGCTCCGAGGCGAAACGCTCGTCCTGCAGATCCGGGTAGAACGGCTCGAGCTGCAGGGTCGTGACCATGCCCTTGTACCCGAGGGTGCGGCTGGACAGGGAGACGAAGTAGGCGCCGAGCTCGTGGCCTGCGCGCTTGCGGAGACGGTAGGCGACGCGGTCCAGTGCGATCCCGGTGAGCGGAGCCTGCGCGTGGGTCGCGCCACCGGCGCTCACGAAGAGCTGTTCGAAGGCCGGACGCGCCTCGTCGGCGAGCCTGCCGAGGTTCTCGTTGGCCGTCGGGACCACACGCCACCCGAGCACGCGGAGACCTTCGGCGCGGGCGATCTTCTCGATGCCCGCCTTCTGCTCACGACGGACGCTGGAATCGCGCGGCAGGAAGGCGAGTCCTACGGCGTACTCCCCCACGGGCGGCAGCTCGAAGTCCACGACAGCGCGTAGGAAATCGTCCGGCATCTGCGTGAGGATCCCCGCGCCGTCACCGGTACCGGCATCCGACCCGATCGCACCGCGGTGCTCGAGGTTGCGCAGCGCCTGCAGAGCGAGCGCGATGATGTCGTGCCCTGCCGTGCCCCGCAGCGTCGCCACCATGGCGAGGCCGCAGGCGTCCTTCTCGAACGCCGGGTTGTACATTCCCTGCTTGGCCGGGTAGTTCAACCCGACGGGGGCGCGGAGGTCGCTCGATGCCATGCGGTACCGTCCTCAGATCTTCAAGATGACCCGGGGACGCCATTGGCCGGGTGAATGCGTGGGTTCCTCGCGGAGACGGAGGCTATCGAGAGTCTGCCGAATCCGTGGGAGCGGTGCTTGTGGCGCTGGCTCCTGCGGTGACTTCTTCGGCCGGAGGCTCACTCACGTCGACGAAATCGGGGGGATTGTCCTGCGATTCTACATTAGAGCCTTCGTCGCTCCGGCCGCGGCCCGGCTGATAGGGCGAGGGCTCGAGTCCGGGGTGACGACGCGTCTGCACGATGAGGATGGCGATGCCCACCACGATGCCGATGATGGCGGCCCAGACGTTGCTGCGGAGTCCGAGAATGATCTCGCTCGGATCGATGCGGATCGACTCCCAGACGACGCGTCCTGCGCTGTACCAGATCAGGTAGATCGCGAACAGGCGACCCCACTGGAAGAAGAGCTTGCGACCGAGCCACAGCAGCACGATCACACCGAGGCCGTTCCAGAGCACCTCGTAGAGGAACGTGGGATGGAACAGGGTGCCCTCGGGCAGACCCGGAGGGAAGGCGGAGTTGTCCGACGGGATCTCCAGCCCCCACGGCAGGTCGGTCGGGAGGCCGTACAGCTCCTTGTTGAACCAGTTGCCGAAGCGGCCCATGGCCTGCGCCAGCAGCAGTCCCGGCGCGAGGGCATCGGCGAAGGTCCAGAACCGGATGCCGGTCCACCGGCATCCGAGGTACGCGCCGACGGCGCCGCCGATGAGCGCGCCGAAGATGGCGATGCCGCCCTCCCAGATCGCCCAGACCGAGCCGGGTTCGAACGGGTTCCAGGTGTTCTTGCCCTCGCCGAAGTAGAAGTTCGGGTGGGTGAGCACGTGGAAGATGCGCGCGCCGATGATCGCGAGCGGCACGGCGAGGATCGAGATGTCGATCACGACCCACGGCTCGGCACCGCGCTTGGTCAGGCGGTGATTCGTGAGCAGCGCGGCGACGATGATGCCGGCGATGATGCACAGCGCGTAGAAATGGATCCGGAGAGGCCCCAGGTCGATGTACGACACGGGAGGGCTCGGGATGCTGGTGAGCACGCCGTTGATGGTGCTGTGAAGCGCGAGAGGCATGAGTGCGATTCTAGTTCTCGTGATCGGGGCGTGCCGACGCGGTGCCGGAGGCCAGGTTTCGGGTGACTTCGGCGAGTGCCGGGATACCGCCGTCGCGCAGCGCGCGGACCAGCGCCGTACCGACGATCGCGCCGTCGGCGTACTCCGAGACACCGGCGATCTGCTCGGCGGTGGAGATGCCGATCCCGACGCAGGCGCGCACGGCGCCGTGCTCGCGAAGGCGGGCGACGAGGGTGCGGGCCGCGCGGTCGAGCTCGGTGCGCTCCCCCGTGATGCCCATGGTCGACACGGTGTAGACGAAGCCGGTCGAGGACTTCACGACCAGCGCGAGACGCTCGTCCGTCGAGGTCGGGGCCGCGAGGAACACCCGATCGAGACCGGTGCGCTCGCTCGCCGCGATCCACTCGCCGGCGACGTCGGGCGTGATGTCCGGAGTGATGAGACCGGCTCCGCCTGCGGCGAGGAGATCGTCCGCGTAACGGTCGACGCCGTACTGCATCACCGGGTTCCAGTACGTCATGACCAGCACCGGGACGTCTGTCGCGGCCGTGATCGCGCGTACGGCCGTGAACAGGTCGGCGGTCTTGAAGCCGGCAGCCAGTGCGGCGGTCGTCGCCTCCTGGATGACGGCGCCATCCATCACGGGATCGCTGTAGGGCGGTCCGAGCTCGATGATGTCGACGCCGTTCTCGGCGAGGGCGATGGCCGCCTGGATGCTGGTCTCGAGGTCGGGGAATCCGATGGGCAGGTACCCGACGAACGCGCTGCGTCCGGCGTCTTGCGCCCGGGCGATCGCGTCTTCCACAAGGCTCACAGCTGCGGCTCCCCCTTCGAGACGAGCTCCTCCGTGGGGCTCTCGTCTGCGACGTCATGCTCCAGAGCCTCGCGGTCGTAGAGCTCGAAGTACCGGGCGGCGGTGTCCATGTCCTTGTCCCCGCGGCCGGAGAGGCAGATGGCGATGATGGCATCCGACCCGAGCTCGCGACCGACCCGCAACGCACCGGCGAGGGCGTGCGCCGACTCGATCGCCGGGATGATGCCCTCAGTGCGGCTCAGCAGCCGGAGCGCCTGCATGGCCTCGTCATCGGTGGCCGGGATGTACTCGGCCCGCCCGATGTCGGACAGCCAGGAGTGCTCGGGTCCGACGCCGGGGTAGTCGAGCCCGGCGGAGATGGAGTGCGACTCGACGGTCTGGCCGTCTTCGTTCTGCAGCACGTAGGTGCGCGAGCCGTGCAGCACGCCGGGACGGCCGCGCTCGATCGATGCCGCGTGCCGGGCGGTGTCGACGCCTTCGCCGGCCGCCTCCACGCCGTACAGCTTCACGCCTTCGTCATCGAGGAACGCGTCGAACATGCCGATCGCGTTCGAGCCGCCCCCGACGCAGGCGAACACGGCGTCGGGAAGGCGGCCGACCTCCTCCAGCAGCTGCGCGCGGGCCTCCTCGCCGATGATCTTCTGGAAGTCGCGCACCATGGCAGGGAACGGGTGGGGCCCCGCGGCGGTGCCGAAGATGTAGTTGGTCGTCTCGACGGATGCCACCCAGTCGCGGTAGGCGTCGTTGATCGCGTCCTTAAGCGTGCGCGAACCCGACGTCACAGCCACGACCTCGGCACCGAGCAGGCGCATGCGGGCGACGTTGAGCGCCTGACGCTCGGTGTCGACCTCGCCCATGTAGATCGTGCACTCCAGACCGAACAGAGCAGCCGCCGTGGCCGTGGCCACGCCGTGCTGACCGGCGCCGGTCTCAGCGATGACACGGGTCTTGCCGAGCCGCTTGGTGAGGAGGGCCTGGCCGAGGACGTTGTTGATCTTGTGCGAGCCCGTGTGGTTCAGGTCCTCGCGCTTGAGGAACACCCGGGCTCCCCCGGCATGCTCGGCGAACCGCTTCACCTCGGTGATCGCGGAGGGACGCCCGGCGTAGGTGCTCAGCAGGTGGGCGAGCTCGGCGCGGAACTGCGGATCGGCCACAGCCGCCTCGTAAGCGACCGTCAGCTCGTCGATCGCGGCGATCAGCGACTCGGGCATGTAACGCCCGCCGAAGTCGCCGAAATAGGGACCGTGCTGGTCGCGCAGGCTCACGATGCCTCCAGGAAGCTCTTCAGGGTGGCGACGGGATCGCCGGTGACCAGCGCCTCGCCGATCAGGACGACATCGGCACCGGCCGAGCGGTAGTGCACGACGTCCGCCGGCGTCAGGACCGCGGACTCGGCGATCTTCACGGCCGAGTCGGGGATGCGCTCGACGAGACGGCCGAACAGGTCGCGGTCCAGCTCCAGGGTCTTCAGGTCACGCGCGTTCACACCGATCAGCGGGGCACCGAGGTCGATCGCCGCCTCGAGCTCATCAGCAGAATGGGTCTCCACGAGCGGGGTCATGCCGAGCTCGCCGATGAAGCCGAAGAGATCGTGCAGCACCGCGGGCTCGATTCCCGCGACGATCAGGAGCACGAGATCGGCTCCGGCCGCACGGGCTTCGAGCACCTGGTAGCGGGTGGCGATGAAGTCCTTGCGCAGCACGGGCAGCGACACGCGTGCGGTGACGGCCTCGAGGTCGGCGAGGCTGCCGCCGAACCGGCGCTCCTCGGTGAGGACGCTGATCGCGGATGCTCCGCCGGTCTCGTACAACGAGGCCTGGAGCGCAGGGTCGGGGATGTCGGCGAGGGCGCCGCGCGACGGGCTGGCCCGCTTCACCTCGGCGATGATCTTCACCCGGTCGACGGGCGCGAGGAACGACAGCGCGTCCTTCGCGGCGGGGCGCGCGAGCGCCTCTCGTTCGACGACCGCGAGCGGGCGGTCCAGAGAGCGACGCTCGGCGTCTGCGACAGCGCCGGCCGTCAGGTCGGCGAGGACCACTAGTGGGCCTTCGGCGAGTACTTGGGGCCCTTCACGCCGTAGCCGGCCTTGGACAGCGCCCAGCCCACGAGCGCGCCGATCGGGATGAGGGCGGAGGAGATCCAGACGAGGGTCGGTGTCTCGAAGCAGAACGCGATGGTGCCGGCGGTGAAGCCGACGAGCATGATCACGACGGCGGTCCAGGCCGCACGCGAGTGTCCGTGGCCGGGGTCGGCGATCGGGTTGGTCATGTTCTCCTCCGGGGGACGACGTGCGGGGCTGGTTCAGTCTATCGGGGTCACCGCGTGGGGTCGGTTCCACGGGACAGCTCGTCCCACGAATCGACCGCGTCCACGGGACCTTCGTGCTGCGCGGCTACGACGTCGGTGCGATAGCGCCGACCGCCTGCCTTCCACCCCCGCCAGGTCAGCAGGACGAAGACGGATGCCGCGAGCAGGATGACCCAGCCGACCAGGGCGATGAACGGCCACGCCGTGGGCACCACCGTCTCCACGACGTCGTGGAGCGCGGCCTCGCCCGCGAGCCCGGTCGCCTCCGCCACCGCCGGGCCCACGGAACCGATGGGCGCTGCGAGCATCTGGACGGTCGACCAGCCCAGCAGAACGGATGCCGCGCCGGCCAGCACCGCGAAGATCACGCGGACGATCGGGGCGGCGATCGACAGTGCGGCCCCGAGGGCGAGCACGGCGAGGCTCAGCGGTGCGAGCAGGACGAGCGCGGACGCGCCGGGAACGAGGATCGCCGCACCGGCATCCGCTCTCTCCACCGTCAGCCACGTCTGGGTCGACGAGATGATGCCCATGGCACCGGCGAGCAGGAAGCCCGAGACCGAGAGGGAGCGACCGCGCTGCGCGAGGCTCACTGCTCTCCTGCTCCCACGGCAGCCTCGAGGTCGTGCGTATCGAAGCACGTGTGCGTGCCGGTGTGGCAGGCGGGACCGGTCTGAGCGACTTTCAACAGGATGGCGTCTCCGTCGCAGTCGAGGCGCGCCTCGTGCACGACCTGGATGTTGCCGGACGTGTCGCCCTTCCGCCAGTAGATCTGCCGGGATCGCGACCAGTAGGTCGCGCGTCCGGTCGTCAGGGTGCGGCGCAGGGCTTCGGCGTCGACCCAGGCGAGCATCAGCACCTCCTGGGTGTCCCACTGCTGCACGATCACCGGCGCGAGGCCGTCGTCGTTGAAGGCGACCTGTGCGAGACGTTCCTCTATCGAGCTCACCGGACCAGCACTCCTTCCGCGCGCAGCGCGTCCTTGACGTCTCCGACCGTGAGTGCTCCGGTGTGGAACACGCTCGCCGCGAGCACGGCATCCGCTCCGGCCTTGATCGCCGGTGCGAAGTCTGCGGCCTTCCCGGCGCCGCCGGAGGCGATCACCGGTACCGATGCGATCTCGCGCATGAGACTCACGAGCTCGAGGTCGAAGCCGTCCCGCGTGCCGTCCGCATCGATCGAATTGACGAGCAGTTCACCGGCGCCGCGTTCGACGGCCTCCCGCGCCCACGCGACCGCGTCGAGCGTCATGAGGGTGCGGCCGCCGTGGGTGGTGACGACGAATCCCGAGGGGGTGAGGTCGGCGCGCTTCACATCGAGCGAAAGCACCAGCACCTGGGCGCCGAAACGATCGGCGATGTCGCCGATCAGGTCGGGACGCGCGATGGCCGCCGAGTTCACGCCGACCTTGTCGGCCCCGACCGAGAGCAGCCGCGCCACGTCGTCGACGCTGCGCACTCCCCCGCCGACGGTGAGCGGCACGAAGACCTGCTCGGCCGTGCGCTGCACCACGTCGTAGGTCGTGGCCCGCGCATCGACGGTCGCCGTGACGTCGAGGAAGGTGATCTCGTCCGCTCCCTGCGCGGCGTAGTGCCTCGCGAGTTCGACCGGGTCGCCCATGTCTCGGAGGTTCTCGAAGTTGACGCCCTTGACGACGCGTCCGTCAGCGACGTCCAGACACGGGATCACGCGGCTGGCGAGAGTCATCAGAGTCTCGCGTTGTGGATGGCGGTGACGAGGATCGCGCGGGCGCCGAGCGCGTAGAGCTCGTCCATGACGTGATTCACCCGGGTCCTCGCGACCATGACCCGCACGGCTACCCACTCCGGGTCACGCAGCGGCGACACGGTCGGCGACTCGACCCCGCCGGCGATCTTGACGGCGTCATCGAGCAGAGCCACCGGCAGGTCGTAGTCGATCATGACGAAGCGACGGGCCACCATGACACCGCGCAGACGGCGCAGCAGCGTCTCCGACCCCTCAGCATCCGCCGGGCCGGCGATGAGCACGGCCTCGGATTCCAGGATCACGGGCCCGAAGACGTCGAGACCCGCCTGGCGCAGGGTGGTGCCGGTCTCGACCACATCGGCGACGGCATCCGCCACGCCGAGGCGCACGGCAGACTCCACCGCACCGTCGAGCGGCACCAGGTCCACGGCGATGCCACGCTCATCGAGGAACGCGTCGACGAGACCCGGGTACGAGGTCGCGATGCGCAGACCGTCGAGCTGGGAGACGTCGGTGTACCGTCCGGAGGGCGCAGCGAAGCGGAAGGTGGAACCGGCGAAGCCGAGCGCCTCGATCTCCCGTGCACCCGGCATCCGGGCGTCCAGGAGCAGGTCTCGACCCGTGATGCCGACATCGATGGCACCGGATCCGACGTAGGTCGCGATGTCCTTCGGACGGAGGAAGAAGAACTCGACGTCGTTCTCGGCATCGACGATGTGCAGGGTCTTCGGGTCGCGGCGACCGGCGTAGCCTGCCTCCGCGAGCATGTCGGCGGCGGTCTCGGAGAGCGAGCCCTTGTTGGGAACAGCTATGCGCAGCATGGATGGCTTTCAGTTCGAGAGGAAAGGAACGGAGCGCATCACAGATGTCGGTAGACGTCCTGCAGGCTGAGACCCTTCGCGATCATCATGACCTGCAGGTGGTACAGCAGCTGCGAGATCTCTTCGGCAGCGTCGTCGTCGGATTCGTACTCCGCCGCCATCCAGACCTCGGCGGCTTCTTCGACGATCTTCTTGCCGATCGTGTGCACGCCGGCGTCGAGCTCCGCCACGGTTCCAGAACCCTCGGGTCGGGTCTCGGCCTTGGCGCTGAGCTCGGCGAACAGCTCGTCGAAAGTCTTCACCCGTCCAGGCTACCGGCTCGCGCGCGGTCCCTCAGCCGGGTGACGGCCGCCTCGATGTCGTCGGCACCGAAGACGGCCGATCCTGCGACGAAGGTGTCAGCGCCTGCCGCCGAGGCCATCTCGATCGTGCTGTCCGAGATGCCGCCGTCGACCTGCAGCCAGACGTGCGAGCCGCGACGACGCGCCTCCTCGGCGAGGGCGCGCAGCTTCGGCATCGTCTCGGGCATGAAGCCCTGGCCGCCGAAGCCCGGCTCGACGGTCATCACGAGGATCTGGTCGAACTCCTCGAGCACCGTGTACAGGGCATCCGCCGGGGTGTCGGGCTTGATCGCGATCCCGGCTCGCGAACCGATGTCACGGAGTCTGCGCGCGAGGGCGATCGGATCGGCGGCCGCTTCGAGGTGGAACGTGACGCTCGCTGCGCCGAGCTCCGCGTAACCGGGCGCCCACTTGTCGGGATCGGTGATCATCAGGTGCACGTCGAGCGGGATCGGGCTGGTGGCCTGGATCCGCTCGACCATCTGCGGGCCGAACGTGAGGTTCGGCACGAAATGGTTGTCCATCACGTCGACGTGGGCGAAGTCGGCCGTCGCGATCTTGGCGAGATCGGCCTGCATGTTGACGAAGTCAGCGGCCAGGATGCTGGGGTTGATGCGCGGGGCGCTGGGGAGTTCCACGGTCCTAGTCTTCCTTCGTTGTCGTGTTCGGCGAGTCTTCGCGCCGGAGCAGCGCGAGGAACATGGCGTCGGTGCCGTGACGGTGTGGCCAGAGCTGCGCGCTCCCCGTGGCCTGCCGCCCATCGACGGCGAGGTCGATCGGCGACTGTGCGAGGCCGGCGATCACGGCGCGTGCGTCGAGTTCGGAGATGTCCGTCCGGTCCCGCAGCACTTCCTGCACGACGCCCACGGTCTCGGCGAGGTGCGGCGAGCACGTGACGTAGGCCACGATCCCGCCCGGCGATAGAGCCTCCACGGCGGCGGTGAGCAGATCCACCTGCAGCGGAACGAGATCGGCGACGTCGGCCGGCGACTTGCGCCACCGTGCCTCGGGACGTCGGCGCAGGGCGCCGAGCCCGGTGCACGGCGCATCGACGAGGATCCGATCGAACTCCCCCGCCCGCTCCGCCGCCAGCACGCGACCGTCCTGTTCATGGACGACGACCTCGCCGGGCACAGCCCGCAGCGCATTCCGCACCAGACGCGCACGCGTGGGGACGATCTCGTTCGCCTCGAGCACGACATCATGCTGGCGCGCGATCGCGGCGAGGAGCGCGGTCTTGCCGCCGGGTCCGGCGCAAAGATCGAGCCACCGCTCCCCCGCGCGGATCGGCGCGGCCTCGGCGAGAGCGAGAGCGACGAGCTGCGAGCCCTCGTCCTGCACGCGGACCGTGCCGCCGGACGCCTCGACGGAACGCCGCGGGTCGCCGCCCGGCGAACCGAACGCAGTGGCGGCATACGGGCGCCTGGGTATCGCCGGCTCGGCGAGGCCCGGCAGCGCGACGAGGGTCACCTCGGGCGAGGCGTTGTCGGCCTCGAGCAGCGCTTCGAGTTCGTCCGCACGGCCTTCGGCGGTGAGGGCGCGCCGCAGTGCCCGGATGATCCAGACCGGGTGCGCCGATTGCAGCGCGAGCCGTTCGTCGTCAGAACGCGCATCCTTCTCGATCCGCTCCTGCCATTCGTCGGGCGCATCCCGAGTGATACGACGCAGCACGGCGTTCGTGAAGCTGGAGGCGCCGCGACCGACGGCGGTCGCCACGAGGTTGACCGACTCGTTCACCGCCGCGTGCGAGGCCACCCGGGTAGCGAACAGCTGGTGCACGGCGAGGCGGAGCGCGTCCAGGACCGCCGCGTCGATGCTGTCCGTCGCGCGGTCGGCTGCCGAGGCGATGATCGCGTCATAGAGGCCGCGCCGACGCAATGTGCCGTAGGTCAGCTCGGTGGCGAGTGCCGCGTCCTGCGGTGTGAGCCGCGCCTCGGCGATCGCCGCGGGCAGCAGCAGATTGGCGTAGGCGTCGGAGTCGGACACGGCGCGCAGCACGTCGTACGCGACGCGTCGCGCCGGCTGCACCGAGCGGTCCGGACCCCGGCGCGCGGCGCGCGGCGCGTCGTGCGCGCCCGATCGCGCTGGATTCCGCCGCTGCGGGCGTCCCTGATCCGAGTGGCTCATGACCCGGCACGCAGCCCTTCCGTGTCGCGTTGGCCGCGCCACCAGTCGACGGCGTTCATCGCGCCCTTGCCCGCCGGCTGCACGCGCGTGACCGCGAGCGGAGCGGAAGCCGTGCCGACGAGCAGCTGCGATCTCGCGGCGGCGATCCGGCCGGACTCGAGGGATTCGGCGTCGTTCGTCGGAGTCGCTTCGAGGATCTTGAGGCGCTGCCCGTCGATCGTGGTGTGCGCACCGGGCTCTGGGGTGACGCCGCGGAAACGTGCGAAGACCTGGTCTAGCGGTTCCGACCAGTCGAGCAGGCCGTCGGCGAGCGTCAGCTTGGGGGCGAGCGTCGGCTCTCCCTGCTGCGGGACGCTCCGCGCGGTACCGTCAGCGATGCCCGCGACGACCTCCGCCGTCAGGTCGGCGCCGTCCTGCGCCAGAAGCTCCAGCGCCTGATCCGCGGTGGCGCTCAGCGGGATGTCGATGGTGCGCATGGCGAAGACATCGCCGGCGTCGAGCTCCGGGACGAGCTGGAACACGCTCGCACCCAGCTCCCGATCTCCGGCGATCAGCGCGCGCTGCACCGGCGCCGCCCCCCGCCACGCGGGCAGCAGGGAGAAGTGCAGGTTGATCCAGCCGGCATCCGGCGCGGAGAGCAATGGTTCGCGGACGAGGCCGCCGTACGCGACGATCACCCCGAGCTCCGGCCGCAGCGCGGTGATCTTCCCCGTGGCGTCCTCGTCGAGACGGGCCGCACGAATCACGGGCAGATCCAGCTGTTCGGCGGCCTGCGCGACCGGTGACGGGGTCAGGACGCGTTTGCGACCGAGCGGAGCGTCGGGACGGGTCACGACAGCGACGACGTCGTGCAGTGTCGCCAACAGTTTCAGGGTGGGTACGGCAGCAGCGGGTGTGCCGGCGAAGACGAGGCGCATGAAAGTTCTCCGGAAGGGTCAGAGCTCTGGATCGAGGATATCGAGGCGCACGGTGAGCGTGTTCTTCGTGTTGCGTGCCTTGCCGCGGCGTCCGTTGACCGCTTCGGCGACCACAGCGGCACGCAGGACCGTGGCGACGCGGCTCCCCGCACCGTACTCGAAACGCACGAGGGCTCGCACGCGAGGCGGGATGTCATCCGACTCGACGGGCACGGGACCGAGGACGGCGTCGGACGGCAGCGCGAGTTCGCCGAGCGCGATGAGGGCGCGGGAGACCGCCGCTGCCGAGCCCTCGACGAGAGCCACGCGTGTCGTGGGCGGCATGTGCAGGGGGGCCCTGCTCTCGAGCTCGGATCGCGCGTATCCCGCCTGGTTCCAGGTCGCGAGGGCCATTCCGACGGCACCACTCACGCCGACGAGGTGGATCGGGGCGCCCGGTGCGGCGAGGGCCGCAGCGTTCGACCACCACCGCAGGCAGGCCTCGCCGACGCGGAGATCGGGGGCCTGCAGCATCCGTGGTCCGTCGAGGAGCACCACGGCGCGGTAACCGCCGACCGCGAGCGGCTCGGCGCCGCGAGTCGCGACGACCAGGGCGGGCTTGGCGTCGACGCGATCGACCGGATGGGCCCCGTCGGCCACGATCACCCGGATGCCGGGGAACGCGCGACCGAGCTCATCCGCGGTCCGCTCACTCCCGGATGACGCGAGTCGGAGCTTCGACGACGAGCACGCCGGGCACGCCCACGCCTGGGCGCTGCGCCCGCACCACCCGCAGACGGGGACGGCACCGCGGTGCCGGGCGCCCAAGGGACCGCCGCAGTGCGGGCAACGTGCCGGAGCACGGCACTCGGCGCAGACGAGCGAGGGCGAGAATCCCGGCCGTGACACCTGCACCAGCACGGGGCCCTCCGCCGCCGCGTTGCGTGCGGCGAGGAACGCCGAGGACGGCATCCGCTGAGCCGTGGGCTGATCCATCTCCTGCGGAGTGCTGAGCACCACCTTCGGCAGCACGCGGCGCTTCGCGCGGACATCCTGCAGCCAGCCGTGGGCGACCAGCCGTTCAACGTCGGTCGTGCGGGTGTGTCCGGCGAACAGGAGGACGGACTGCTCCAGCTCCTGTCGCAGCAGCGCCGCGTCCCGCGCGTTGACGTAGGGCGCGAGCTGTTCGCCGAGCAGGGGGTCGCCGTCGTCCCAGATCGCTACGAGACCCGCCTCCACGGGAGCGTAGACAGCGGAGCGGTTGCCGACCACGATGCAGGGCGCCTCTTCGAGCGTGCGGAGGAACCCGCGGTAGCGATCGGGGTTCGGCTGCCGGGAGTCGTACCGGACGACGGACTCCGCAGGGACGAGGGCATCGAGGGCCGTGAGCAGTCGATCGAGATCACGATGGTCGGGCACGATGAGGATCGTCGACCCGCCAGAGGCCAGCATGTGTGCGGCCGCGCCGGCGAGGAGTTCGGTCCAGCCTTCTCCCCCGTTCCGGAGCTGCGGGATCGCCTCGACCGCGGCACGGCCTGCATCGTCGAGTACCTCGACGAGCCCCGCGTAGTCGTCGAGGATGGCTCCGGCTCGCTCCGCCGAGTCGTCCTCGACCGTCGGCACGGGGCTGTCCCGCGTCCACGCCTTCTCGACGCGCACCTGCCGCTTGGGGATCACCAGGCGCAGCACGTCGGAGGCGGAGCCGGCGGCTCGGTCGGCGACGCGCCGGGCGAGCAGATGCAGCCGCTCGGGCAGCACCGCCACCTCGGAGACCACGCTGTCGACCTCGGAAAGCGGGCGGTCGGCGTCATCCTCCGTGTCGATGTCGACGATGTATCCGTCGATCACCCGCCCCGCAGAACGCAAGGGCACTCGCACGCGCACGCCGAGCGGAATCTCACCGAGCTCAGCGGGGAGGGCGTAGTCGAACAGACGGTCGAGCTGCGGCAGCGGCGAGTCGAGGAGCACGCGCGCGATGCGCCGGCTCTCGGAAGTCATCAGGACCGGGGCCCGTCAGAGTCCGGCGGCGCGGCGCAGCTCTTCCACGCGGTCGGTCCGCTCCCAGGTGAAGTCCGGCAGTTCGCGGCCGAAGTGGCCGTAGGCCGCTGTCTGCGCGTAGATGGGGCGCAGCAGGTCGAGCTGTTCGATGATCGCCTGCGGACGCAGGTCGAAGACCTTCTCGATCGCCGCGATGATCGCGTCGTCGCTCACCTTGCCGGTTCCGAACGTCTCGACGTAGAGGCCCACCGGGCGTGCGACGCCGATCGCGTACGCGACCTGAACCTCGAGGCGGTCGGCGAGCCCGGCTGCGACGGCGTTCTTCGCGACCCAGCGCGTCGCGTAGGCGCCGGAGCGGTCGACCTTCGACGGATCCTTGCCGCTGAATGCGCCGCCGCCGTGGCGTGCCGCTCCGCCGTAGGTGTCGATGATGATCTTCCGGCCGGTGAGGCCCGCATCGCCCTTGGGTCCGCCCGTGACGAACGGGCCGGCGGGGTTGATGTAGTGCGTCACGTCGCTGAGATCGAGCCCCGTCGTCGCGAGGATCGGATCGATCACGTGCTCGCGCACCTGCGCCTTCAACTCGTCCTGCGAGATGTCGGGGTGATGCTGCGTGGAGAGGACGACGGCATCGACGGTCTTCGGCGCGAAGCCGTCGTAGCCGAGAGTCACCTGTGTCTTGCCGTCGGGTCGGAGGAAGGGCAGCAGGCCGCTGCGGCGCACCTCCGCGAGGCGCTCCGCGATGCGGTGGGCCGTCCACGCCGCCATCGGCATGAGCTGCGGCGTCTCGTTGGTGGCGAAGCCGAACATGATGCCCTGGTCGCCGGCGCCGAGCGCATCGAGAGGGTCGACCGAAGAGCCGTCCCGGTGCTCCTGCGCATTGTCGACGCCGTGGGCGATGTCTGACGACTGCTCACCGACCGACACGCTGACTCCGCACGAGTCGCCGTCGAACCCGGTCTCGCTGGAGGTGTAGCCGATCCCGTTCACGACCTGGCGGACGATGGTGGGGATGTCGACGTACGCCTCGGTGCGAATCTCTCCGGCAACGTGCACGAGGCCGGTCGTGACGAGCGTTTCCACCGCGACACGCGAACCCGGGTCTTTCGCCAGGAGGCCGTCGAGGATGCTGTCCGAGATCTGGTCGCAGATCTTGTCCGGATGCCCCTCGGTGACGGACTCGGACGTGAACAGACGCAGGGCGCTCATCGATGCTCCAGAACGGGGACGGACGGTGGAAGGGGTGCTGCCCCCATTCTGGACCGCGCCGCCGACACTGCGGCGGACGCGGCCGGGAATGTCACTCTGCGTGACGCAGGCGGAGCTTGTCCTCGTTGATCTCGTGCAGGGCGATCGTGAGCGGCTTGTCCTCGACCGACGAGTCGACGAGCGGGCCGACGTTGTCGAAGAGGTTGCCCTCGTGCAGGTCGGAGTAGTAGTCGTTGATCTGGCGCGCGCGCTTGGCCGCGTAGATCACGAGCTCGTACTTGGAGTCGACGCGGTCGAGCAGGTTGTCGATGGGGGGATCGATGATGCCGTTGGTGTGGTGTCCGGCCATGGTGGGACCTCCAGATCAGGCGACGGATTCGTCGCGAAGACAGTGCAATAGGCGCGCGAAGTGACTCAGCGCGCAGAGCCTGAGGACAATTCTACGACCTCGCGGGCCGCAGCGGCGACGTCCTCGTTCACGATGAGGTGATCGAACTCGTTCTGAGCCGCCAGTTCCACCTTCGCCGTGCGCAGGCGCCTGGCTCTCTCCTCGGCCTCTTCCGTGCCACGGCCGACCAGTCGGTGCACGAGCTCGTCCCAGCTCGGCGGGAGCAGGAAGATGAGGGTCGCATCCGGCTCGGCGCGTCGCACCTGGCGCGCGCCCTGCAGATCGATCTCGAGCAGAACCGTCCTACCCTCGGCGAGTGCGGCGTCGATGGGCGCGCGCGGCGTGCCGTACCGTGACCGATTGTGCACCACGGCGTGCTCGAGCAGTTCATCGTCGGCGATGAGCCGGTCGAATTCGGCGTCGTCGACGAAGTAGTAGTGCACCCCGTCGATCTCGCCGGGACGCGGTGGCCGCGTCGTCGCAGAGACGGAGAGATGGATCTCCGGGTTGTGCTCGCGGATGTGCGCGGCGACCGTGCCCTTGCCGACCGCAGTCGGGCCGGCCAGCACGAGCAGCCGGCTGCGTGCTCCCCGAGGCTCGAGCACCGGGAATCGGCCGTTCAGCCACTCCTCGAGCACGACCCGCTGACGCGCACCGAGACCGCCGAGGCGCTTGACCGGTGAGATGTGCAGTTCGTCCAGCACGCGGTCGCGCTTTCCCGCACCGATGGCCGGCAGGGCGAGGAGGAAGTCTGTGATCCGCATCGAGCCCTCGACCGAATCCGCGTCCGCGGTCGCACGGCGAAGGACCGCCTGCGGCGTCACGACGCGCATGGTCAGGTCGCGCTTGAGTGACGCCCTGGCGCGTCGCCGCTCCACGGCTCGGCGTGCGGCCGCAGCGCGGTCCACCTCGGGGACAGTCCGACGCGAATCAGGCACTGACGACCTCCCGGTATTCGGCGGCTCGCAGATCGATCGCCGCTGCCAGTCCCGACGGACCAGCGGAGAGGATGCTGCGGCTCTCGCTCGCGATCACTGCTTCCGACATCGCTCCGAAACGCTCCCGAAGCTCGTCTGGCGTCGCGCCCTGGGTTCCGAACCCGGGAGCGAGGATGGGCGCCACAGGCACGAACGGTGCGATCCCCGCGAGCGCCCAGTCCACGGTCGCGCCGATGACGAAGCCGAAGCTCCCCCATGCGCCGGCATCCGATGCGGCTCGATTGCGCTCCGACACTTCAGCGATGATCTCCGCGGAGACGGTCGCCCCGGTCGACCCGATCGCGCGCTGCAGCCCTGCGGCCTCCGGATTGCTGGTCGCGGCGAGCACGAAGAGCCCCTTGCCGTGCGTCGAGGCGAGGTCGAACGCGCCGGCGAGGGCCCGCACCCCGAGGAAGGGGTTCACGGTGAGCGCATCCGACTCGAGTGGCGACCCGGGGGTCAGCCACGCCGCGGCGTAATCGTCCATGGTCGAGCCGATGTCGCCGCGCTTGGCGTCGGCGATCACGAGCAGGCCAGCCGCCCGTGCGGCCGCGATCACCTCTTCGAGAGCCGCGATGCCCTTCGATCCGAACCGCTCGAAGAACGACACCTGCGGTTTGACGACGCCGACACGGCCGGCCGCCGCCTCGACGACGCGCAAGCCGAACTCGCGCACTCCGCCGGCATCGCCGGTCAGCCCCCACGCCGTGAGCAGCGCGGCGTGCGGGTCGATCCCGACGCAGAGCGGCCCGTGCGTACGCAGGGCCTCGCGCATCCGCTCGCCGAAGGTCTGCGTCACAGTGCGGCCGCCCGATCGATCGCGTACTCCTGGAGGCTCTTGACCTGGAAGCCCTCGTGCGCGGCATCCATCCCGCTCACGGCGGCTCCCAGCACGGCCATGGTCGTGAACAGCGCCTTGTCGGCGGCGACAGCGGCCGCCCGGATCTCGTAGCCGTCCGCCCGCGCCGCTCCGCCCGACGGCGTGTTGACCACGATGTCGATGGAGCCTTCGTTGATGAGGTCGACGATGTTCGTCGCTCCGGACTCCTGCGTGGCGCTGTACTTCTCCACGACCGTCACCGCGATGCCGTTGCGCGACAGGATCTCGGCCGTGCCCTCGGTGGCCACGATAGTGAAACCGAGCTGCTGCAGGCGGTGGGCCGGCAGGATGACCGCGCGCTTGTCCGAATCGGCGACCGAGATGAACACGGTCCCCGACGTGGGCATGCCGCCGTAGGCCGCGGCCTGGCTCTTCGCAAAGGCCGTCGGGAAGTCGCGGTCGATGCCCATGACCTCACCGGTCGAGCGCATCTCCGGGCCGAGGATCGAGTCCACGGTCTTGCCGTCGGCGGTGCGGAACCGCTTGAACGGCAGCACGGCCTCCTTCACCGAGACGGGAGCGTCGAGCGGCACGCGCGATCCGTCCTGCTTCGGAAGCATGCCCTCGGCACGCAATTCGGCGATCGTGGTGCCGGTCATCACGCGGCTGGCCGCCTTCGCCATGGGGATGCCGAGCGCCTTCGACACGAACGGCACGGTGCGGCTCGCACGCGGGTTGGCCTCGATCACATAGAGGACTCCGGCGCTGATCGCGAACTGCACGTTCAGCAGACCGCGCACGCCCACGCCCTTCGCGATGGCGAGCGTCGCCTCGCGTACCCGATCGACGTCGGTGCGGCCGAGCGAGACGGGCGGCAGTGTGCAGCTGGAGTCGCCGGAGTGGATGCCGGCTTCCTCCAGGTGCTCCATGACGCCGCCGATGAACAGCTCGTGCCCGTCGTAGAGCGCGTCGACATCGAGCTCGATCGCGTCATCCAGGAAGCGGTCGACGAGCAGAGGCTTGCCCTCCTCGATGATGACCTCGCCCGCGGTCCGCACGAAGTAGTCGCGCAGCGAGGCGGTGTCGTAGACGATCTCCATACCGCGACCGCCGAGCACGAAGCTCGGACGCACCAGCACCGGGTAGCCGATCTCTTCGGCGATGCGCACCGCGCCGTCGGCGTCGATCGCCGTGCCGTTGCGCGGGGCGACGAGGCCGGCCTCATCGAGCAGGCGGGAGAAGAGCTCGCGCTCCTCCGCGAGGTCGATGGCCGCCGGGCTCGTGCCGAGCACCTGGTAGCCCGCTGCCTCGATGCCCTTGGCGAGGCCGAGCGGGGTCTGTCCGCCGAGCTGGCAGACGACGCCGAGGATCGTGCCGCTGGCAGCCTCTGCGTCCAGCACCTCGAGCACGTCCTCGAGCGTCAGCGGCTCGAAGTACAGGCGGTCGGAGGTGTCGTAGTCGGTCGAGACCGTCTCCGGGTTGCAGTTGACCATGACGGTCTCGAATCCGGCATCCGACAGCGCAAAAGAGGCATGCACGCAGGAGTAGTCGAACTCGACGCCCTGGCCGATGCGGTTGGGGCCGGAGCCGATGATGACGACCTTGGTGCGCTCCGAGGGCGCGACCTCGGTCTCGAAGTCGTAGCTCGAGTAGTGATACGGCGTGAGCGCGGGGAACTCGCCGGCGCAGGTGTCGACCGTCTTGTAGACCGGGCGGATGCCCATGCCGTGACGGATGCCGCGCACCTCGGGCTCCGTAGTGCCGCGGAGCTCGGCGAGCTGCGCGTCGGAGAAGCCGTGCTCCTTGGCGTAGCGGAGCGTGGCGGCATCCAGCTCGGGAGCCGTGCGCACGATCTCGGCCACCTCGTTGATCAGCACGATCTGATCGAGGAACCACGGGTCGATCGCGGTCGCGTCGAAGGCTTGCGCGACCGTCGCGCCCTTGCGCAGCGCCTGCTGCAGCGTGACGATGCGGCCGTCGGTGGGGATCTTCGCGATCTCGAGCAGCTCGTCGACCGTGCGGTCCTCGGCGCCCCAGTGGAAGCTCGAGCCGCGCTTCTCCAAGGACCGAAGCGCCTTCTGCAGCGCCGTGGCGTAGTTGCGGCCGATGGCCATCGCCTCGCCGACCGACTTCATGGTCGTGGTCAGCGTGGCGTCAGCGGCGGGGAACTTCTCGAACGCGAAGCGCGGAACCTTCACCACGACGTAGTCGAGCGTGGGCTCGAAGCTCGCCGGCGTGACGCCCGTGATGTCGTTCGGGATCTCATCGAGCCGGTAGCCGAGCGCGAGCTTGGCCGCGAGCTTCGCGATCGGGAAGCCGGTGGCCTTCGATGCGAGGGCGCTCGAGCGCGAGACGCGCGGGTTCATCTCGATCACGATGATGCGCCCGTTGGCAGGGTCGACCGCGAACTGGATGTTGCAGCCGCCGGTGTCGACGCCCACTGCGCGGATGATGTCGATGCCGATGTCGCGCATCTTCTGGTACTCGCGGTCGGTGAGGGTGAGCGCCGGCGCGACCGTGATGGAGTCTCCGGTGTGCACACCGACGGGGTCGACGTTCTCGATCGAGCAGACGACGACCGTGTTGTCGGCCGTGTCGCGCATGAGCTCGAGCTCGTACTCCTTCCAGCCGAGGATCGACTCTTCCAGGAGCACCTCGGTGGTCGGCGAGTCGCGAAGGCCGGCACCCGCGATGCGGCGCAGGTCCTTCTCGTCGTAGGCGAAACCGGAGCCCAGCCCGCCCATCGTGAAGCTCGGGCGCACGACCAACGGGTAGCCGAGTTCGCCGGCTGCCGCCAGCACCTCGTCCATCGTGTGGGCGATGCGGCTGTCGGCCACATCCGCACCGGCATCCAGGACCAGCTGCTTGAAGATCTGGCGATCCTCACCCTTGTTGATCGCCTCGAAGCTGGCGCCGATGAGTTCGACGTCGTACTTCTCGAGGATCCCGTGATTGTGCAGTTCGATCGCGGCGTTGAGCGCCGTCTGACCGCCGAGGGTCGGGAGGATCGCGTCGGGGCGCTCCTTCGCGATGATCGTCTCGATGACCTGCCAGGTGATCGGCTCGATGTACGTCGCGTCCGCGAAGTCGGGATCGGTCATGATCGTCGCCGGGTTGGAGTTCACCAGGATGACGCGGACGCCCTCCTCGCGGAGCACACGGCACGCCTGGGTGCCGGAGTAGTCGAACTCGCAGGCCTGGCCGATGACGATCGGGCCGGAGCCGATGACGAGGACGGAATTGATGTCGTCGCGCTTGGGCATTACTTGGCGTCCTTCTGCGTCGCGACCACGAGGTCACGGAACCGGTCGAAGAGGTAGTTGGCGTCGTGCGGGCCGGCGGCGGCCTCGGGGTGGTACTGCACCGAGAAGGCGGGGATGTCGAGGGCGCGGAGGCCCTCCACCACGTTGTCGTTGAGACCGACGTGGCTGACCTCGACCTTGCCGTAGCCATGCGGGCTGTCGAAGGAGCCCTCCAGGGGCGCCTCGACCGCGAAGCCATGGTTGTGGGCGGTGATCTCGACCTTCCCGGTCTCCTTGTCGAGCACCGGCTGGTTGATGCCGCGGTGTCCGAACGGCAGCTTGTACGTTCCGAGTCCGAGCGCGCGTCCGAGCAGCTGATTGCCGAAGCAGATCCCGAAGAACGGGAGTCCGTCGTCGAGCACCGAGCGGAGCAGCTCGACGTGATCGCCGGATGCCGCGGGGTCGCCGGGGCCGTTCGAGTAGAACACGGCGACCGGGTCGATGGAGCGGATGTCGTCGATCGTCACGCTCTGCGGCAGCACGTGCACCTCGAAGCCGCGGGCGGCGAGGTTGTCGATCGTGGCCTGCTTCACGCCGAGGTCGAGCACGGCCAGATTGCCGATCCGCTCCCCCATCGCCGTGGTCACCGTCGCAACATCCACCGACACCTCGGCGGAGAGGTTCCGACCGGCCATCCCGGGCGCTTCGCGGACGATCCGCAGCTGCTCATCCGCGTCGAGCTCGGCATCCGCTCCGGAGAAGATTCCCCCGCGCATGGATCCGGCGGAGCGGATGTGGCGGGTGATCGACCGAGTGTCGATGCCGCTGATCCCGACGATGCCGTCCTCCACGAGGATCTCGTCGAGCGAGGCGTTCGCACGCCAGTTCGACACGACACGCGAAGGATCGCGGACGATGTAGCCGGCGACCCAGATGCGCCGGGACTCGGTGTCCTCGTCGTTCATGCCGGTGTTCCCGATGTGCGGTGCCGTCTGCAGCACGATCTGGCCTGCGTACGACGGGTCGGTGAGCGTCTCCTGGTAACCGGACATTCCGGTGGCGAACACCACCTCGCCGAGCGTGCGGCCGCGCGCTCCGTAGGCTCGACCGGTGTGGCGGGTGCCGTCTTCCAGGACGAGGACGGCGGTTTCGGGCAGGAAGGTCATCGTGTGGCTCCTGTGTCGGGGGCGGCGTCGTGCGAAGGCGTGACGAGCCGCTGCAGTTCAGAGATGAGGTTGTCTGGGTCGCCCGTGGTCAGGCGCAGGTACGAGTCCACGACGGTGTCGTCGGCGGCGTTCCAGGCGATGCGGATCAGCCCGCCGGGCTCGACCACGCGGTCGATCGTCACGGTCGCCCGGTCGACCTGCACGAGACGGCTGCTGGCGAGGAAGACCGTCGGCGAACCGTCGAGGCAGAGCGCGATGCCGCGGTCGGTCGTCGCCAGCTCGCCTCGGGCGCGATACGTCAGAGGCGAGACCGCCAGCCGCTCCAACGGCTGATCGTGACGCGTGGTCGAGACGTAGAGCACCTCGTCGCGCCGTGCGACCTCAGCGTGCTCCGGGACGCCGAGGGGTGCGGTGAGACCGGAGTCGCGTCGCAGTCGTCGTCGCCAGGCGAACAGCATCGCGAGCAGCACGAGGACGGCCACGGCGATCATGACCGTGATGGCGAGTTCGCGGCTCACGCGTTCAGCTCCTCGACCAGGGTGCCGCCGTCCACCGTGAGCCGTCCGCCGTGCACCGTGAACTCCACACGGCCGGGCAGCGCCCGTCCGAGGTAGGGCGAGTTCACGCTGCGTCCGTGCAGGTCTGCCTCGGTGAACACCCCGTCGACCGACGCGTCGTACAGCGTGATCTGCGCGGGACGCCCGACCTCGAGAGGCGTGCCGTGGCCGGCGAGCCGACCGATGCGGGCCGGGGCGGCGCTCATCACCCTGGCGACGTCGGACCAGCCGATGAGACCGGTCTGCACCATGGACTGGTGCACGACGCGCAGTGCGCTCTCGAGTCCGACCATGCCGTTCGCCGCCGCCTGCCACTCGCAGGCTTTGTGCTCGCTCGGGTGCGGGGCGTGATCCGTGGCGACGATGTCGATCGTGCCGTCGGCGAGTCCTTCACGCACGGCGAGAACATCTTCCTCCCGGCGCAGCGGCGGATTCACCTTGTAGCGGGCGTCGTAGCCGCGCACCAGTTCGTCGGTCAGCAGCAGGTGATGCGGGGTGACCTCGGCCGTGACGGCGATGCCGCGCTTCTTGGCCCAGCGGATGATGTCCACCGACCCTGCCGTGGAGAGGTGGCACACGTGCAGCCGCGAACCGACGTGCTCGGCCAGCAGCACGTCGCGCGCGATGATCGACTCTTCGGCGACCGCGGGCCAGCCTGCCAGTCCGAGTTCCGCCGAGACGGTGCCCTCGTTCATCTGGGCACCCTCGGTGAGGCGCGGGTCCTGTGCGTGCTGCGCGATCACTCCGTCGAAGGACTTCACGTACTCGAGCGCGCGGCGCATGATGAGCGGGTCGAACACGCAGAAGCCGTCGTCGCTGAAGACGCGCACCTGCGCTCGAGAGCCCGCCATCGCGCCGAGTTCGGCGAGACGTTCGCCCTTCTGACCGACCGTGACCGCGCCGATGGGCTGCACCGTGGCATAGCCGGCGGCCTCGCCGAGAGCGAGTTCCTGCTCCACGACGCCGGCCGTGTCGGCGACCGGCGACGTGTTCGGCATGGCGAACACGGCGGTGAAACCGCCCGCTGCCGCCGCCCGAGTGCCGGTGAGGATGGTCTCGGATGCTTCGTAGCCCGGCTCACGCAGATGCGTGTGCAGATCGACGAGGCCCGGCAGCGCGACCAGCCCGTCGACGTCGATGACACGGGCACCTGTCCGGCTCAGACCGGAGCCGATCTCGGTGATGACACCGCCCTCGACGATGATGTCGGTGCTCTCCGCACCGAGCAGCTGTGCGCCGGTGATGACGAGGGTCTCGCTCACAGGTCTCCCCCTCGTTCGTCGTCTCGTTCGCCTGCCAGCAGCAGGTACAGCACCGCCATGCGCACGGAGACCCCGTTCGCGACCTGTTCCAGCACCGTCGAGCGGGTGGAATCGGCTGCTTCGGAGGAGATCTCCAGTCCGCGGTTCATGGGTCCGGGGTGCATCACAATGCTACCGTCCGGAAGGCTGGCCACACGCCGTGCGTCGAGGCCCCAGCGGCGCGAATACTCCCGCTCAGTCGGGAAATACGCGGCGTTCATCCGTTCCAGCTGGATGCGCAGCATCATCACCGCGTATGGTTCCGTGGCCAGCGCCTCGTCGAGGTCGTAGACGACACGGACCGGCCAGAGCGACACGTTCTGCGGAACCAGCGTGGGCGGGGCCACGAGCGTCACGTCGGCGCCGAGCGTCGTTAGCAGCCACACGTTCGAGCGGGCGACCCGCGAGTGCAGCACATCGCCGACGATCACGATCCGGAGGCCGGCGAGATCCCGTCCGCGGCTGTCCGCTCCGAAGCGGCGCTTGCGGATCGTGAAGGCGTCGAGCAGCGCCTGCGTCGGATGCTCGTGCGTGCCGTCACCGGCATTCACCACGCCGGCCGAGATCCAGCCGCTCGTCGCGAGAGTCTGCGGAGCGCCCGATCCGGGATGCCGGACGACAACGGCATCCGCGCCGATCGCCTCCAGGGTCTGGGCGGTGTCCTTCAGGCTCTCGCCCTTCGAGACGCTCGATCCCTTGGCGGCGAAGTTGATGACGTCGGCCGAGAGTCGCTTGGCGGCCGCCTCGAACGAGATGCGGGTGCGGGTCGAGTCCTCGAAGAAGAGGTTCACGACGGTCTTGCCGCGCAGCGTCGGGAGCTTCTTCACCTCGCGCGACTGCGTGTCGGACATGTCCTCTGCGATGTCGAGGATGCGCAGGGCAGTCGCCCTGTCGAGCGTGCGGGTATCGAGAAGATGTCTCATTCGCCGATCGCCACCTCGTCGGCCCCGTCGTTCTCGAGGAGGCGCACGTTGACGCGCTCGGAGCGCGCGGAGGGGATGTTCTTGCCGATGAAATCCGGCCGGATCGGGAGCTCGCGGTGCCCGCGGTCCACGAGGATCGCGAGCCGCACGACGGCGGGGCGCCCGATCGACTGGATGGCGTCGAGGGCGGCGCGGATGCTGCGACCCGAGAAGAGCACGTCGTCGACGAGCACGACGGTCTTGCCGTCGATCCCGCCGTCGGGGATGTCGGTGGGATGCGGCGACCGGGTCGGGTGCTTCGCCAGATCGTCCCGGAACAGCGTCACGTCGAGAGCACCGACCGCGACCGGGGTCTGGGCGATCTCGCCGATCAGTCGCGCGAGGCGCTGGGCGAGAGTGACGCCGCGGGTCGGAATGCCCAGCAGGACGAGGTTCTCAGCCCCTCGATTCGACTCGAGGATCTCATGCGCGATACGGGTCAACGCCCGCGATACGTCGGCTTCGTGCAGCACGATGCGTGCGCTCATCAGCTGCTCCCTTCTCCGCCTCACAGGACGGTGTTAAAGGTTGCTTGTCACATCAGTCTATCCGAGCAGGTCAGACCCCGATCACCTCGACGCCGCGCGAACGTGCCACCTCGGCGAGTCGACGGTCGAAGGTGGCGAGGGTGGCGCCGAGTTGTTCGGCGGTGGCGAGCACGCAGCAGTCGGGTAGCTTCACGGAGGTCTCGGCGCGGAGGAGCGCAATCCGTTTCGATTCATCCCCCAGCGGACGGAGGCGCTCCACGCCGAGTGTGTCGATCGCGCGGTCTGCGACATCGACCAGCTTCTGCTTCGCCGGCCCGACGAGGCTCTCGGCGATCGTGAGCGGATGCATCACCAACTCCTCCTCGGTATCGAGTATCTCCAGAGCGGCTGTGGCATGCGGATCACCCTTGAGGAGGTGCGCGATCATCACGCTCGCGTCGAGCACGATCACTCGGGCCAATCCTTTCGGAGATCCTCGAGGTATCCCGGCGGGTAGACCTCCGCACCGAACAGCCCCTGCGTCGCAGCGAGGGCGTTGCGACGCTCCGTTCGCCGGGCCGCGCGCTTAGCGGCGAGAGACTCGCCTCCGGCCGTCGCCAGACGGGTCACGAGTTCGGAACGCGGTACGCCCGGCCACTCTTCTGCAGCGAGCTCGAGAGCGTCGCGCAGAGCGGGCGTCTGCGTGACCTGGATCCTGGTCAGCGTTGTCGGCATTCGCCCAGTGTACCACCACCAACAGTGGTGGTACAGGTCAGATTGCCTCTTGCAGGACTGGATCGGTGACGCCGTCGATCTTCGTGGAGCGGATCGGATGACCGCTGGTCGACAGGCAGCGGCCCGTCTTCAGGTCCCACTTCCAGTCGTGCATGCTGCAGGTGAGCACGCCGTCCTCGTCGACCTTGCCGGTCTTGGTGAGGTCCGCACGAAGGTGGGGGCACCGGCGCTGCACGACCCAGTCGCCGACCTGGGCATCCTCGGTCTGATCCGTCTGCTCCTGGTACCAGTTCTCGACGTACTCGATGCGATCGACGGAGAGGCACTTGAGGAACGTGGTGAGGAACTCGTTGAACTTGCCGCTGCGGCCCACCTGGAACTGCATCGAGAGGAAGATCGAGTTCGACCAGTCGATCTCACGATCGCGGATGTTCGTCGACACGAGATCGGCGGGGATCGTGTACCAGTAGATGCACTCCTCCCCCGCGTATTCGCGGACCTTCGCGCGCGGGAAGTCGACCACCATGTCCAGGTCGCCGATCTTGAAGCGGACGGAGCCCCCGACCCCGAGGCGGATCGTGCGGGACTTCTTCAGCAGCGGCTCCCACCATGCCTTCAAGGTCTCGAGCATCTCGGCCGGCGGGATGATCTCCGCGCGGGAGGCCTCCTCGTCACGGATCTCCTGCTGCCGGCTCGCGCGCTGCGACTCGAGGTAGTCCCACTTCTCGTCGAAGATGTGGGCGAGCTCGGCATCCGTGTACAGCGACTGCTCGGTGCGCACCGACGGGCCCTCCACCGTCACGACGGTCCCGGGAACGAACAGGTGCCCGTCATACTGCGGCGCCAGCTCGTTCATGTGCGCGATGAACTGCTTCTGATCGGTGAAGATCGACTCGCCGTTCTTGCCGAATCCGTTGAAGTCGAACAGATCGTCGCGCAGGAACATCGGCGGGCCAGCCATCGGGAAGACGTGCGTGGCGTCGACCTTCTCGATGTAGTACATCGCCCGCTTGTTCTGCGCGTCGCGCTTCAGCTTCGCGAAGTTCTGCTTGGCGTCGAGCGGCAGGTCGTAGACCATCGGCCACCAGATCGCCCCGGACACCTGCGTGAAGTACGCGTCCGGCTTCCCGAAGCCCAGCAGCTTCTCGAGGTCGAGCGGGTGGGAGTCGTTCTGGTTCAGCACGGACGCCGTGCCGTCGTCGACGCTCAGCGACGAGTCTCCGATGGGGCCGTCGCTCGGGGCGCGCAGCGGCGTGATCATGATCTTGAGGTCGCCGCGCTGGATGATCTCCCCCGCCGGCGCGTAGGTGATGTTCGTGTACCCGAGCGCGCGGATGTCGCGCTCGAGGTCGTCGATCGGATACTCCGGCAGCAGGACCTCGATGTCCTTGCGGATGTAGCGCTCGAGGAGCTTCGGGTCGAAGTGGTCGCGGTGCCGGTGCGAGATGTACAGGAAGTCCGCTTCGCGGCCGAAGCGCTCCCAGTCGAGACCGCGGTTGTCGGGGAACGGGAACCAGGAGCCGTAGAACGAGGGTCCGAGGACGGGGTCGCAGATGATGTTCCCGCCGACCGTCTCGATGAACATCCCGGCGTGGCCGAGTCCCGTGATCCGCATTGCATTCCTCTCGAAAGTGAACCGTTCGATTCTACCGACGGGCTCCTGAGCGCCGCCGGAGACCGGCCGTGAGAAAGACTCAGTCGTCGAAGAGGCCGCGGATGTCGTCCGCGGTGAGGGACCGCGCGAAGAGCTCTTCGTCGTCCATCACTGCTGTGAACAGGCGTGCCTTGCGCTGCTGGAGCTCGCGCACCTTCTCCTCGATCGTTCCTGAGGCGATCATCCGGTAGACGAACACCTGGCTGGTCTGGCCGATGCGATGCGTGCGGTCGACCGCCTGAGCCTCGGCGGCGGGATTCCACCAGGGGTCGAGCAGGAAGACGTAGTCGGCCTCTGTCAGCGTGAGGCCGAAGCCGCCGGCCTTGAGGCTGATGAGGAAGACCACCTGCTGCCCCGCCCTGAATCCGTCGACGACGTCCTGTCGGCGGCGCGTCGAACCGTCGAGATGGGCATAGGGGATGCCGGCGGCATCGAGGCGTGCCGCCGCGAGGTCGAGGAACGAGGTGAACTGGCTGAAGACAAGCGCCCGGTGGCCCTCCGCCTGCAGCTCCTCGACCCGCTCCAGGAGCGTGTCCAGCTTGCTCGACCCGATGTCGGCGTCGTTCTCGTCGACGAGCCCGGGTGCGAGGCTCAGCATCCGCAGCAGGGTCAGGGACCGGAAGACGATGAACCGGTTCCGGTCGAGATCGTCGATCAGTCCCAGCACCTTCTGCCGCTCACGCTGCAGCACGATGTCGTAGACCGCGCGGTGCGCGGGGCTGAGCTCGACTTCGAGAACCTGCTCCTGCTTGGGAGGGAGGTCGGACGCCACCAGTTCCTTCGTGCGCCTCAGCATCAGGGGCCGGATCCGACGGCGCAGCTGTGCCAGACGCCGCTGACGGAACTCGCCGCCCTCCTCGTTCTCGGGCACCTTGCCCTTCTCGATGGGCTGGATGTAGCGATCGCGGAACTTCCGTGCCGAAGGGAAGAGCCCGGGCGCCGTCAGCTTGAGGAGTGACCAGAGCTCGGAGAGGCTGTTCTCCATCGGCGTTCCGGTGACGGCATACGTGGCGTCGGCGCGGAAGGTCGCGATGGCCCGGTGGAGCTTCGTCTTCGGATTCTTCACGAACTGGGCTTCATCGAGGATGAGTCCCGCCCACTCGATCTTTCCGAACTCCTGCTCGTCGAGACGGGCCACGGTGTAAGAGCTCACGACGATGTCGACGGATGCCGCGGAGGCGGCGAGCACACCGCGACGGGTGCCGTTCGTGGTGTCGACGATCGCGACGCGGAGGTGAGGAGTGAAACGCTGCGCCTCCGTCTTCCAGGTGCTCAGCACGGAGGTGGGAGCGAGCACGAGGAACGGCCGCTTCTCCCCGGTGTCGCGGGTGTGCTGCACGAAGGCCAGCAGCTGGAGGGTCTTGCCCAGCCCCATGTCATCGGCCAGGATGCCGCCGAGCCGGTGCCGCCACAGGAAGGTGAGCCAGTCGAAACCGGTCTTCTGGTACGGACGAAGCTCCGCGTGAACCGACGCGGGCAGCGGAGTCGCCGGGACACCGGTGGCCTCGCGCAGCCCTTCGGCGGTCGAACGCCAGCTCACGGCCGGCTGCGATTCGTCGGCGAGGTCCTCGAACTCCTCCCAGAGATCGGTCTGATAGCGGCTGATGCGCGGTCCGGTCTCCCACTCGCCGAGTTCACCGGCCTCCTCGATGAGCTCGCGAAGGCGATCCAGGGCGGGGTGACTCAGCGAGAAGTACCCTCCGTCGGCGAGGAGCAGCTTCCGCTTGCCTCGGCTGAGCGCAGCGAAGAGCGGGCCGAAGGGGATGTTCCTGCCGTCGATGGTCACGATGATGCCGAGATCGAACCAGTCGGAGTCCGTCGTCTCGACCGTGGTCACCTTCACCTCGGGGTCGCCCTGCAGCTCGCGGTATGCCTTGCGCGCGCCGGTCGTGGCGACCCTCACCCCGGAGGCCTCGAGGGCAGGAACGACCTGGGCGACGAAGGCCGCCGCGTCGATGTCGTGGAAGGAACCGGTGGGTGCGAACCGCTTCGTCGTGTGCTCCTGCCAGACGGTCTCGAGCGCTGCGCGCCTCACCGCTTCGGCTGCCGGGTCGCGCACCGCGGCCGGACTGGCAGTGAACGGCACGGTCCCGAACCCTCGGTACGACCAGGCGAACGTGTAGCTGACGACGTCGCCCGTTTCGAAGGCGACGTCGAGAACGGGCTCCGGCGCAGGGATCTCCGGAAGCGACACGTCTCCCACCGTCTGCACGGTCGCGCGACGCGCAAGAAGCGGGTACGCCTCCGCGACGAACGCCTCCTCCTCGTCCGCGGGGACGACGAGGGGCCGCTGCGCGCCGAGCAGAGCACGCACCTGCTCGCTGAGCGCGACCTCGGCGAGGGTGATTCGCATCCGGCTGCCCACGAGGACCGCCGAGTACAGGCCCGTGCGCCCGATCGGATGCACGTCAGTCGCGCCGATGATTTCACCGTCGATCGCGGCGACGGCCGCGACGCTCAGCGCTCCGTTCTCGTCGCGAGCGATGGTCGCCGTGACCTCGGCCGCCTCGGCCAGATGGACGGTCGCGGTCTTCTGACTCGCGATCAGAGGTATGCCCAGGTGCGCGCCCGCACGCAGGTGAGACCACAGCAGCCCGGATTCGATCTGATCCATGACCAGCCAGTCCCCGGCGTTCCCGGAGAGCAGCGAGTCGCGCGAGATGCTGAGCAGGTCGCTGAACCAGCGGGTCTGAACAGCACCGAACTGGGCGACATCGCGCCGCACCACGTCCCAGCCCGCCTGGCCCTGGATCCACGCCCCGGTCTGCTGGCTGCGCATGAGCGGTCGGATGGCGAGGAGAAGCTCGCCCGTCGGTCTGGCGAGGTCGCGCGGAGTCGCCGGACGGACAGCACGAGGTGCCCAGTGATTGTCGCCTCGAGGGGCGCGGTGGCGCAGTTCGACGCCGAGCGCGAGCGGGCGGGTCTGCGCGGTGGCCGGCGGCGCCACCAAAGCGCGCCACGACAGGGTGGTCGGCTCGACGAGCGCGGCAGGCGCGGCGACGGATTCGACGGTCCTCGCGCCGTCCTGCTGCGCATACGAGTGCACGTTCGAGGCGAGCAGGGCCGCGACGACATGCTTGCACGCCGAGCGCACCGGGCAGGAGCACCGAGTCGAGCGGACATGCCTCTTCCCGTTGGACGACACGAAGCCGACCTCGACGAGGTACTCCGCGTCGTTGCTGCCCTTGACGTGAGCTTCGAGTTCCTGCCGGTCCTCATCCCAGTCGAGGTCGAGGACGTTGCCCTCTCGGAAGTAGGCGAGGCCCCGCGCGTAGCCACCGGCATCCGTGATCTGCATGAGATCGCGGAGGTCGACGTGTGGAGCGGGCATGCCGACATCCTTCTCGCGGCATCCGACATGCTTACCGCGACGCGGGTGGATCAGGAGGCGCGGGACACCCTCGCGAGGACGCCGTGCACGAACGCGCCGGAGTCGTCGGTGGAGAACTCCTTGGCGAGCTCGACCGCCTCATCGATGGCGACGGCCGTGGGAACCTCGTCGTTGCAGAGGATCTCCCAGACGCCGATACGCAGCAGGGCGCGGTCGACGGCCGGCATCCGCTCGATCTTCCAGTCGCGGCTGTGCGTCGTGATCTGCTCGTCGATCTCGTCGCGCTGATCGATGATGCCGTCGACGATCTCCCTGGCGTAGAGCCAGGAGGCCTCGCGCGAGGGTTCGCTCGCGGCGCGCTTCGCCTCGGCGGCGAGGGTCACCGAGAGGTCGTCGCCGCGGACGTCGGCGGAGAACAGGATGTCGAGAGCGCGCTTACGCGCCTTCGTGCGGGCGCTCACGCCTTACTTCTCGCGACCGAGGTAGTCACCCGTGCGGGTGTCGACCTTGATCTTCGTTCCGGTCTCGACGAAGAGCGGAACCTGCATCTCGTAGCCGGTCTCGACGGTCGCGGGCTTCGTGCCCGCCGACGAACGGTCGCCCTGCAGACCGGGCTCGGAATACGTCACCTCGAGGATGACCGACGCCGGGAGATCGATGTACAGCGGGTTGCCGTTGTTGAGGGCGATGGTGACCTGCTGATTCTCGAGCAGGAAGTTCTTCGCGTCGCCCACGGTCGCCGCGCTCACGGTGATCTGGTCGTAATCGGACGTGTCCATGAACACGAAGCTGTCGCCGTCGGCGTAGAGGTACGTGAAGTCACGACGATCGACGTTCTCGATGTCGATCTTCGCCCCGGCGTTGTAGGTGCGGTCGACGACCTTGCCCGAGACGACGTTCTTCAGCTTGGTCCGCACGAACGCTCCGCCCTTGCCGGGCTTGACGTGCTGGAACTCGATGACGTTCCAGAGCTGTCCGTCGATGCTGAGAACGACGCCGTTCTTGATGTCTGCGGTAGATGCCATGCGCTGCGGGTTCCGTTCCTGAGTCTGTGAGGCCGACCTCTCCCGCGCTTCACAGGCAGGGCCGACAGTCGATTCTACGGGATGCGAGCGTCAGAGCTGCGCGATCAGCTCTCGCACGGCATCCGCATACCCGTCGACGCCGCGGCCGATCACCCGCACCGCCGCGACGTCGTGCAGGTAGGAGTGGTGGCGGAACTCCTCTCGGGCGTAGACGTCGGAGATGTGCACCTCGGCGAAGGGCAACGAGACTCCGGTGAGTGCGTCGCGGAGTGCGACAGACGTGTGTGTGAGTCCGCCGGGATTGATCACGATGCCGGCGCAGTCCGCGCGAGCCTCATGGATCGCGTCGATGAGCACGCCCTCGTGGTTGCTCTGAATCGCTCGCAGCTGGTAGCCCAGCGACTCCGCGACCTCGGCGGTGAGCCGCTCGACGTCCGCGAGCGTTGATGTGCCGTAGACCTCGGGCTCGCGGGTGCCGAGCAGGTTGAGGTTCGGGCCGTTGACCAGGAGCAGCCGCGCGTTCGTCGTCACGGTGACACCATATCGGCGGCCGTGAGCGGGCGAGACATCTCGAGCTCGAGCCCGATCGAGCCGGTGAAACGCCCGCCGGTATCGGCGAACCCGGCGCGGCGATAGGCCGCCTGCGCCCGAGCGTTATCGACGTGCACGTCCAGCGTGAGAGCGCCGTCGCCGAGCGCGCGCGCCCAGTCGGCCGCCGCACCGAGCAGCGCATCGACGGTTCCCGACGCTCGGTTGTCCGGCCGCACGAACACACCGACCACGTCGCCCCGCGAATCAGAGACCGACCGCCCGTGATGGTCGGTGTCCCCCGCCTTCCAGCGGATCACCGTCACGGTACCGATCCACTCGCCGTCCGCCTCTGCGATGAACTGCGCCACGGCGTCGCCGGCGGCGGCGTTCGCCGCGCGGTCCTGCCAGAACTCATCCGGATGAGCCGCCTCCGCCTCATAGGAATGCAGGAAGGCGATGGACGCGAGCGGATCGCGCACCGCGTCGAGCCGCAGGTCGCGCACGCGCTCCCATTCCTCAGCGCGGACGCGACGGACGACGACGCTCACGCACCGACCTCCTGATAGGCGGCGAAGAGCAGGGACTCATCGGGCGCCTGCAGCACGGTGGGCTTGCCGATGTCGTCGAGCAGGATGAATCGAAGCATCCCGCCACGACTCTTCTTGTCGCGCTGCATCGTGGCGAGCAGCTGCGGCCAGGCACCGGCACGATACGACGTGGGCAGGCCCAGCGACTCGAGAATGGAGCGGTGCCGCTCGGCCGCGGCGTCCGACAGACGGCCGGCCAGCCGCGAGAGCTCTGCGGCGTACAGCATGCCGATGGAGATCGCGGCGCCGTGACGCCATTTGTAGCGCTCGGCGTGCTCGATCGCGTGGCCGAGCGTGTGACCGTAGTTGAGGATCTCGCGCAGCCCGGCCTCACGGAAGTCGTCGGAGACGACTTTCGCCTTCATGTCGATCGCCAGCTCGACGGCACGACGGAATTCGTCGGTGGTCGTGTCGACGGCCCGCGCGGGGTCCGCTTCGATGATGTCGAGGATCTCGGGAGCCCAGATGAATCCGGCCTTGACCACTTCGGCGAAGCCGGCCGTCGCCTCGTTCGGGCTGAGGCTGGCCAACTCGTCGAGGTCGCCGACGACGGCCGCGGGTGCCCAGAACGCACCGACGAGGTTCTTGCCCTCCGCGGTGTTGATCCCCGTCTTGCCGCCCACCGCCGCATCGACCAGGCCCAGCACGGTCGTGGGCACCTGCACCAGCTGCACGCCGCGCAGCCAGGTGGCGGCGACGAAACCGGCGAGGTCGGTCACCGCTCCCCCGCCGTAGCCGACGACCGCGTCGCTGCGGGTGAAGTCGGCCTGACCCATGACCTGCCAGCAGAATGCCGCGACCTCGATGCGCTTTCCCTGTTCGGCATCCGGAACCTCGGCGAGCAGGACCTCGCGCGGCCCGTTCTCCGTATCGGAGAGCAGCCGCTCCCGGAGCTCGGCGGCGCGCGCGGCAAGAGTCGGCGGGTGCACGACCAGGATCTTGCGGACGGTCGGCGCGAGCGCGGCGGACACCCGATCGAGCACACCCCGACCGATCGTGATGTCGTACTCGTCGTTCCCGGTCACACTGATGGTCGTCGTGCTCATCGCTGTTCTCTCCTCCATGCCACGATCTCGTCGGCAATCCTCTGCATCGGCCGCCGCGACGTGTCGAACGTCGTCGAGGCCACCTCGTCGTACCAGTCGCGCCGTTCGTCGAAGATCCGGACCCACCGCTGCACCGGGTCCTCACCGGCGAGCAGCGGCCGGTTGTCCCCGCGGATCCGGTCTGCGACCGCGTCTGCGCTCACAGTGAGGAAGACGACCGGATGCTTTCGCAGCAGCGCGCGCGTGCCGGCATCCGTCACCGCCCCACCGCCGAGGGAGATCACTCCACCCTCCGAGAGAGCTTCAGTCACGGCAGCACGCTCGAGCTCGCGGAAGTGCGGCTCGCCGCTCTCGGCGAAGATCATCGGGATCGGACCGTGCTGCGCGACGATGCGCTTGTCGGTGTCGATGAAGCCGACGCCGAGGCGGCGCGCCACCCGCCTGCCGACGCTGGTCTTGCCGGCGGCCATCGGGCCGACCAGCACCAGCGTCAGTGGATCAGCCTCGCTCGTCATGCGCGATGAGCGCCGCCTCGGACGCGGGCGTGGTGCGAAGTTCAGCGGGGATCGCCGCGAGGTACCCGTCGAGGTTGCGACGCGTCTCGCGGACGCTGTCGCCGCCGAACTTCTCCAGCACTGCGTTGGCGAGCTCCACAGCGACCATCGCCTCCGCCACGACCCCCGCCGCAGGGACGGCGCAGACGTCGGAGCGCTGGTGATGCGCGGTCGCGTCCTCGCCGGTGGCGACATCGATCGTGCGCAGCGCGTGCGGGACGGTCGCGATGGGCTTCATCCCGGCGCGCACCCTAAGCACCGTGCCGGTGGACATGCCGCCTTCGGTGCCGCCCGCACGGTCGGAGCCTCGGGAGATCCCCTGAGTGGTCGCGAAGAGTTCGTCATGGGCCGCGGAACCGCGTCGACGTGTCGTCTCGAATCCGTCGCCGACCTCGACGCCCTTGATGGCCTGGATGCTCATCAGGGCCTGCGCGAGACGCGCATCGAGGCGACGGTCCCAGTGCACGTGAGAGCCGAGTCCCGGCGGGAGCCCGTAGGCGAGCACTTCGACGATGCCGCCGAGCGTGTCGCCGTCCTTCTTGGCGTCGTCGACCTCGGCGACCATCAGCGCCGACGTTGTGGCATCGAAGCACCGCAGCGGATCGGCATCCAGGGCGTCGACGTCGTCGGGGGTCGGAAGCGCCGAACCCTCGGGCACGCGCACGGGACCGATCGACAGGGTGTGGCTCACCAGACGGATGCCGAGCTCGCTCAGGAAGGAGCGGGCCAGCGCGCCGAGCGCGACGCGGGCGGCCGTCTCTCTGGCACTCGCCCGCTCGAGGATCGGACGCGCTTCATCGAAGTCGTACTTCTGCATGCCGACGAGGTCAGCATGACCAGGACGCGGACGCGTCAGCGGGGCGCTGCGGCCGCGCGACTTGTCGGTCAACTCGACGGGCTCGGGATTCATGACCTCGATCCACTTCGGCCATTCCGTGTTCCCGATCCGCAGCGCGATCGGGCTGCCGAGCGTCTTCCCGTGTCGCACGCCGCCCGAGATCGACAGCTCGTCCTGCTCGAACTTCATGCGCGAGCCGCGGCCATAACCGAGCTTGCGGCGGGCGAGGTCGGCCTGGATGGCCTCGGAGGACACCGGGACGCCGGAGGGCAGACCCTCCATGACGGCGATGAGTTCTGGGCCGTGCGATTCGCCGGCCGTGAGCACGCGGAGCATTGCTCCAGTCTCCCATGCGATCGGACCTGCCCCGCGCCGCGTTTCTTCCGGTCGATCCTGTTCAGAGGACGGCGCGCATTGCGGTGACGACCGCTGCCTCGTCCGGAAGCGGGACGAGCGGGTCGCCGTGGTGGAAGATCCTGATCTGCCGCACTGCCTGATGCAGCAGCATCCCGAGCCCGGAGATGACGGTGCCCCCGCCCCAGGAGACAGCGAGTGCCGAAGGCCACGGCGCGTACGCCGCGTCGAAGAGTGTGCCGCCGATGGACGCCAGCGACGCAGCCGCCTCCGCCGGAAGGGCCGTTCCGCTCGGCAGCGTCGCGATCGTCAGATCCACGTCGAGTGCGGGCTCACCGAGCAGCCGCGCATCCACCGCAACGCCCGCGCGCTCGCCCAGCGACACGAGACCGGCGGCGCGTTCGGGATTCCGCGCCGACACTTCGACCTGCTCGGCGCCGAGTTCGGTCGCGGCGATGAGAGCGGATGCCGCCGTGGCGCCTGCTCCGAGGATGCGCACGCGACGCACCTCGGAGACGCCTGCTTCCCCCAGCGAGTCGACGATCCCGCCGACATCCGTGTTGAATCCCGCTGCGACCTCGCCGAGCAGAAGGGTGTTGACGGCGCCCGTCAGTTCGGCGTGCGGATTGCGCGTCGCCGCCGTGCGGAACGCCTCCTCTTTCAGTGGCATCGTCAGCGAGAGACCGCGCCACGTCGGGTCGAGGCCGCTCAGCGCCGATGCGAACCCGTCCGCTGCGACCTGTCGTCGTCCGTACTCCCAGTCGAGGCCGAGCACGCGATAGGCGGCCGCGTGCAGGTCCGGAGACTTCGAGTGCGCGATCGGGTCTCCCCAGACGGCCAGGCGCGTTGCGGTCACCTCTCAGCAGCCGCCGTCGGGATTGGCGCGGCACCAATCACGCCACTTCTCCACTCCCTGCTCGTGTTCGGCGAGGGTCTCGGAGAACTGCGTCTCACCCGTGGCGAGGTTGATCGTGACGAAGTACAGCCACGGGCCATCCGCGGGGTGCATCGCTGCATCGATCGCTGCGTAGCTCGGGCTCGCGATCGGGGTGACAGGGAGACCTGTGTGGACATATGTGTTCCAGGGGTTGTCGTCTTCGAGCGCCTCAGCGGAGCTCGACACCACACCTTCATGGAGAGAGCCGTAGCCGTACTGCGCCGTCGAGTCCATCTGCAGCAGCATGTCGATATCGAGACGGTTCTGGATGACGCGCGAGACTTTGGCGAAGTCGTCGAGACGTCCCTCGCGCTGGATGATGGAGGCGATCGTCAGCACACGCTGTGCATCCGCTTCGGGCACGCCCGCTTCCGCGAGCGATTCCCGAGTTCGGTCGACCATCCGCTGGATGACCTGCGGTGCCGTCACCTCCGGATCGAACGTGTACACCGCGGGGAACAGCCACCCCTCCAGGCTCTGGGCGGTCACGCCGTATGCGGCCGGGTCCGCGACCGCGGCCTCGAACTCCTCGACAGGGATGCCGAGCGTCTCCGCCATCCCGGCGAGGGACGATTCGATCGTGCCGCCCTCTGCGACCGAGACGGTGTTCTCGAGCTTGTTCGCCTCGTCCTTGAGCGCTGCGAGTGCGGCCTCGGCAGTCATCTTCTCCTGCAGGCGGTAGACGCCGGGGTAGAAGGTCACAGCGAGGTTCTCGTTGATGAGGTAGTCGTAGAAGACGTCCTCGCTCCGGGTGACACCCGCGTCGAACAGAGCCGTGGACACCGGCCCGCCGGTGTCTCCCTCCTTGATCGTGACGAGGGTCTCTCCGGTAGCGACTCCGGGCTCCCAGTCCTTCGGCTCGCCCCAGCCCATCGCCTCGCTGATCTTGTCGCCATAGGCGTTCCAGGCCCAGAGGCCACCTGCGGCGAGACCGCCGAAGATCGCGAGCACGATGATGAGGGCGACAAGGCAGCCGGTGCGGCGCTTCTTCTTGGGGCCCTTGGCGACGACGCGCTCGTCGGCCGGAGCGAAGAGGTCGTCCAAGCCGCCGCCCAGTGGCGGTGCAGGATCGGATGCCGCTGCCCCTGGCGCCGTTGACGGCGCGGACGAGGCAGGAGGGACGACGTCGTCGGAGGCGAACAGTGCCTCGACCGCCACAGGCTCGCGCCGCGTCGGCTCGGCGTCGCCGGATGCCGAGTCCGATGCGTCCGCACCGGTCGACCCCAGCGGCCCCGATGTCCGTCCGGAGGCCTCGCGGGCCGCACGACGGGATCCCGGAGTCGGTCCGCTGTTGTCGACCGTAGGGATCTGACGCGTGGGGGCGGGAAGGTTCTCGAACAGGTCGCCCAAGCGGGCGTCCGGATCGTGCTGAGGGGAAGCACTCTCACGTTCGGACATGTTCAGGCGGGCTCCTCGTCAAACGGGATGGTGGCACCGGCCGGGTTTCCGGTGCTCTTCTCCGTGTCGATCGCCTGCTGCAGCAGCACAACGGCGGCGACCTGATCCACAATGCTACGAGACTTCTTCTGTGATCGCCCGGAGGAACGCAGTGCCGCGTGGGCGCTGACGGTGCTGAGACGCTCGTCCACGAGCCGCACAGGCACCCCACTCCGCTGCTGCAGAGTCGCGGCGAACTCGCGTGCATCCGTGGTCGACGCGGTGTCGTCGCCCCGCATGTTCACCGGAAGCCCGACGACGAACTCGAGGAGGTCGTAGTCTCTCGCGATCTCGAGAATCCGGTCGATCGACAGGTCGCCGCGGGGAACGGTCTCCACGGGAACGGCCAGCATCCCGTCAGGATCGCTTCGCGCCACGCCGACGCGGGCACGGCCGACATCGATGCCGAGCCGCACGCCGCGGCGGAACCCGCTCACGCTGCGCGCAGCTCCTGGCCGATGGACTCCAGCGCCGCAGGCAGCGCAGAGGAGTCCGTGCCGCCGCCCTGCGCGACGTCGTCACGACCGCCGCCGCCGCCGCCGAGCACGCCCGCGGCGCGCTTGGCGAGGACCCCGGCCTTGGCCCCCGCGCTGCGCGCGGCGTCGTTGGTCGCGACGACCACGACGGGCCGACCGTTGACGATGGCGCCGAGTGCCACGACCGAGGCCTCGGAACCGAGACGGTCCCGCACGCCGATGACGAGCTCGCGCACGTCGTCGGCTGAGGCCACGTTTCCCAGCGACTGCGCGGCGACGTGGAAGCGTCCGACACGTTGCGCGGCATCCGCGATCGCGGGTACCTGACCGGCGCGCTCCTTGGCCTCGAACTGCGCGATGCGCTTCTCCGCGGCCTTGAGGCTCGCGGCGAGATCAGCGATCCGCTCGGGCAGCTGCTCGCGCGGAGTCTTCAGCGACGCGGTGAGCTGCGAGACGAGCGCGCGCTCCGCCGCAAGCTCGCGGAACGCGTCCGCGCCGACCAGCGCTTCGATCCGACGGTTGGATGCTCCGACCGACGACTCTCCGACGACGCTGACCAGACCGATCTCGGCGCTCGTGCCGACGTGAGTTCCGGCACACAGCTCTCGCGACCACGGGCCGCCGATGTCGACCATTCGCACGACGTCGCCGTACTTCTCGCCGAAGAGCGCCATGGCGCCGGCTTCCTTCGCCTCATCGAGTGAGACGATGCGCGTGGTGACCTCGAGGGCATCTTGCACGGCGCGGTTCGTGATCTCCTCGATCTCGGAACGCGTCTCCCCGGACAGCGCCTGCGACCAGGAGAAGTCGAAGCGCATGTAGCCGGCGCGGTTGAGCGAACCCGCCTGGGTGGCTGTCGGGCCGAGGGTGTCGCGGAGCGCGGCGTGCACGAGGTGCGTGGCCGAGTGCGCCTGACGGGCAGCGCGTCGATTCGCGGCGTCCACCACCGTGGTCGCCGCATCGTCGACCGCGACAGTGCCGCGCGTGACCTCGACCGTGTGGCTGATCAGTCCCGGTACGGGGCGCTGCACGTCGAGAACCTCGAGCTCGAAGCCCTGACCCACGATGATCCCCTTGTCGGCGACCTGACCGCCGGACTCCGCGTAGAGCGTGGTCTCGGCCAGGACGACCTCAGCGATCTGCCCCTCGGAGGCGCTGCGGACGACGGCGCCGTCGACGAGGAGGCCGAGGATGCGCGACTCCACCTCGAGCGCCGTGTAACCGTCGAAGCCGGTCTCTCCGAGGGCGCGCAGGTCGCGGTACACGGACACGTCGGCGAGCTGGCGCTTGCGGTTGCGGGCGTCGGCCTTCGCGCGGTCGCGCTGCTCCTTCATGAGCGCGTCGAACGCGGCACGGTCGACCGCGAGTCCCGCCTCTTCGGCGACCTCGAGAGTCAGGTCGATCGGGAATCCGTAGGTGTCGTGCAGCAGGAACGCCTCGGGACCGCTGAGGGCGGACTTGCCACCCTTCTTCGTCTCGTCGAGAGCGAGATCGAGGATGGTGGAGCCCTGAGAGAGCGTGCGCCGGAAGGTCTCCTCCTCGGCGAAGGCGGAGGAGGAGAGCGTCGACCAGTCGCGCTCGAGCTCCGGGTAGACGGCTTTCATGGCGTCGCGAGAGGTCGAGAACAGCTCGGGGAAGACGGGCTCGTCCACGCCGAGCAGACGCATGCTGCGGACGGTGCGACGCATCAGGCGACGGAGGATGTAGCCGCGACCCTCATTGGACGGACGCACGCCGTCGGAGAGAAGCATGAGTGACGAGCGCACGTGGTCGGCGACGACCCGGAAGCGCACGTCGTCCTCGTGCACGGCGCCGTAACGGCGGCCGGAGAGCTCGACGGCACGGTCGAGGACGGGACGGACCTGATCGGTCTCGTACATGTTCTCGACGCCCTGCTTGAGGAACGCGACGCGCTCGAGACCCATGCCGGTGTCGATGTTCTTCTGCGGAAGCTCGCCGACGATGTCGAACTCTGTCTTTCCGCGGATGTTCTCGATGAAGTCCTGCATGAACACGAGGTTCCAGATCTCCAGGAAACGCGAGTCGTCGGCGGCCGGGCCGCCGTCGTTGCCGTACGCCGGGCCGCGATCGAAGAAGATCTCGGAGTCGGGTCCACCAGGTCCGGGCTGACCCGTGTTCCAGTAGTTGTCGGCGCGGCCCAGGCGCTGGATGCGTTCCGGCTTGAGGCCGATGATGTCGCGCCAGATCGATTCGGCCTCATCGTCGGTCTCGTAGACCGTGACCCAGAGATCCTTCTCGTCGAAGGCGAGGCCACCGTCGGCCTCGGAACTCGTGAGCAGCTCCCAGGCGTAGCGGATAGCTCCCTCTTTGAAGTAATCGCCGAACGACCAGTTGCCGAGCATCTGGAAGAAGGTGCCGTGGCGGGCCGTGCGCCCGACCTCTTCGATGTCGTTGGTGCGGATGCACTTCTGCACATCGGCGATACGGGGATGAGGCGCCGGGACGACACCCGTGAGATACGGGATCATCGGCACCATGCCGGCCACCGTGAACAGCAGCGACGGGTCCTCGCTGACCAGCGAGGCGGAGGGGACGATGACGTGGTCGTTCTTCTCGAAGAAATCGAGGTAACGCTGCGCGATATCCGCAGTTTTCATAGGAGTGCCGGGTGTCCTTGCGTGAAGATGCCGCGCAGGGTCGCGCGGCGAGGTTTCAGTTCGTGCCCGGCTCCGTGAGCCGTGCCTCCTGCTCGCGGTAGGCGTCGCCGAGGGCGGCCGTGAACCCGTCGATCCGGGCGTCGACCTCGGCAAGGATGTCATGACCCCGCGGGTCCTTGTTCATGAGACGAGCGACGACGAAGCCGCCGAGCAGACCGAACACGAACCATCGCAAGCTCTTCATGTCACCATCCTTGCCTCTATCCGCGAAGGCGCGGTTTCTCCATCGTAGGCGGAAACGGCAGAAGGCGTCGGGTTGCCCCGACGCCTTCTGCGAATTCGCTCGATCGCTGGATCAGCGAGCCGCGTAGTACTCGACGACGAGCTGCACTTCACAGGTCACGGGGACCTCGGCGCGCTTCGGACGACGGAGCAGACGGGCCTGGAGCTTGTCGAGCTCGACCTCGAGGTAGCCGGGAACGGGAGGCAGGACCTCGGCGTGACCGCCGGCTGCTGCGACCTGGAAGGGCTCGGTGCCCTCGCTCTTGGGCTTGACGTGGATGAGCTGACCCGGCTTCACGCGGAACGACGGGCGGTCGACGAGCTGGCCGTCGACGAGGATGTGACGGTGCACGACGAGCTGGCGAGCCTGCGCGGTGGTGCGGGCGAAGCCCGAACGCACGACGAGCGCGTCGAGACGCATCTCGAGGAGCTCGACCAGGTTCTCACCGGTCAGGCCGTCCTGACGACGTGCCTCGTTGAACGTGTTGCGCATCTGCTTCTCGCGGATGCCGTACTGCTCGCGCAGACGCTGCTTCTCACGCAGACGGACGGCGTAGTCGCTGTCGGCCTTGCGCTTGGTGCGGCCGTGCTCGCCCGGAGCGTAGGGACGCTTCTCGAGGTAGCGGGCGGCCTTCGGGGTGAGCGGGATGCCGAGGGCACGGCTGAGCCGGACCTTGCGGCGGTCCTGGGACTTCGTGGTCACGAAGTGTTCCTTCCGATGACGTGGTCGCGTCTTTCACGACTCACGGACGTATCGTCCGCGTTCTGCCTGGGAGCGCACGCCGGGGCGCCGTCAAGGTGGGGTGTGAACGAGGAGATGCCCGAAAACTCGGTTTCGAGCCGGTCAAGTCTAACAGATCGGGCGGTGGGCTCGACCGCAGCGACTCAACGGTCGCCCAGGATGCGGCGGATCCGCTCGAGTCGCGCGGCCACGTCGCGCTCCGCCCCCAGCGTCTTCGGTTCGTAATAGCGCCGCCCGTCGAGCTCGTCGGGAAGGTACTGCTGCGGCACGATCCCGTACTCGCTGTCGTGCGAGTACACGTATCCCTTGCCGTGCCCGAGCCGTTTGGCGCCCGGATAGTGCGCGTCGCGCAGGTGCACGGGCACGCGGCCGAAGCCGCCCTTGCGGATGTCGGCGATCGCGGCGTCGATCCCGACATAGGCGGCGTTGGACTTCGCCGTCGTCGCGAGGTACACCGTGGCCTCGGCCAACGGGATCCGCCCCTCCGGCATCCCGATGAAGGCGACGGCATCGGCGGCGGCCACCGCGATCACGAGTCCCTGCGGGTCGGCGAGCCCGACATCCTCGGATGCCGAGATCACCAGCCGCCGGGCGATGAACCGGGGGTCCTCCCCCGCTTCGATCATCCGCGCGAGGTAGTGCAGCGCGGCATCCGGATCGGATCCCCTGATCGACTTGATGAACGCGCTGATGACGTCGTAGTGCTCGTCGCCCTGGCGGTCGTAGCGGAGCAGCGCCTTGTCGACAGCCTGCGCCACGTCGTCGGCGGAGACGGTGGGCACGATGGCCTCGTCGGCATCCTTCTTCTTCTTCCCGGCAGCCTTGGCCTCCGGGCGACGCGAGACTGCGACGGCCGCCGCCGCCTCGAGAGCAGTGAGCGCCCGACGCGCGTCTCCGGAGGAGAGTCGGATGAGCGCGACGCGCGCCTCGTCGCTCAGCGCGATCGCGCTGTTGAGACCGCGGGCATCCGTCACGGCCCGGTCGATGAGCAGACCGATGTCGTCGTCGGTGAGGAGTTGCAGCGTGAGCAGCAGCGATCGTGACAGCAGCGGGGAGATCACCGAGAAGGACGGGTTCTCCGTCGTCGCAGCGATCAGGATCACCCAGCCGTTCTCGACACCCGGCAGCAGCGCATCCTGCTGCGCCTTGGTGAATCGGTGGATCTCATCGAGGAACAGGATGGTGGTCTGGCCGTAAAGGTCGCGTTGCGTGATCGCTTCCTGCATCACCTCGCGCACGTCTTTCACCCCTGCGGTGACGGCAGAGAGCTCGACGAAGCGGCGTCCGGATGAGCGGGCGATGGCCTGCGCGAGCGTGGTCTTCCCAGTGCCAGGCGGCCCCCACAGGATCATCGACACACCACCGGGCGACGTCGCATCCGGATCGGCCAGCGCGACGATGGGTGACCCCGCTCGGAGCAGATGCCGTTGTCCCGCGACCTCGTCGAGCGAGACGGGACGCATGCGCACAGCGAGGGGCGTCTGCCCGGAGAGCAGCGCGGCGGGTGACGTCATCGCTCCAGGCTACTGGCGGGTCACGACACTCGCGCGTCGATCGATGCCGGTCTTCGCCGACGGTAGGCTCTGAGGCGACGTCGCGCTCAGTGGCAGGGATGGGAGATCGAGGCATGGCCGCACGCGGTTCGAGGAGCACGAGGCAGGAGCGCGTGCAGGCTGAGCGCCGTACGCGCCTGCACACCGCGCGCACCATCTGGCATCAGGGCCAGATCCGCCGCCGCACGCGCGACAACGTCGTTGCAGCGATCGTCGGCTCCGTGATCGTCCTCGCCGCCATCGGTAGCCAGGTCGTGCACGCCCAGGTCACCGCACCCGAGCCCACGCCGACGCCAACCGTCGAGCCCTCGACCTCGCCTTCCGAGGCGCCGACGGAGACGCCGGGCCCGATTCCCTCCGACACCCCCGCAGCGGAGTAGCTCGCCGCTTCGTCAGTACTCGAGGACCGCGAGGCGATAGCCGCGCTTGACCACGGTCTGCACGAGTTCCGCGCCGCACAACGACTCCCGCAGCCGCGCCACGGCGACCTCGACCGCGTGACCGTTGCGGTCCCCACCCGGCAGCACGCGAGCGATCTCGGCGCGCGACAGCACCCGACCTCCGGCCATGAAGAGCGCCTCGATGAGTCCGGCTGCGGTGCGGGACAACGGCAGAAACCGCTCGTCCAGCAGCACGCCGCCGCTGCGCACCTCGAGTCGCCCGGCATCCGTCTGCAGCGACGGGGCCCGACCTCCACCGAAGTGCGCGATCACGCAGCGTGCGAGAGAGCCCAGGCGTCCGCGGTCGGCGATCGTCGTCGGCAGATCGGCCGCCACGAGCGGGCCGGCCGTGATGGGGCCGACCGCCGCGAGCAGCAGCCGTCCGGCTGCGGCACGACGGCGGATGTCGTCGAGCACTCCGGCTTCCTCGGCGACAGCGAGCCAGGATGCCGCGCCAGGGGCTGAGGTGAACAGCACCGCGTCCGCTTCACCTGCGCCGGCCTGCCGAGCGGACCGGCGGACCACCTCGGGGTCGGGAGGCGGGCCCCAGCGGTAGACGGTCACGCTCACGACATCTGCTCCCGCGTCGGTGAGAAGCTCGTCGAGCCCGTCGGATCCTGCGCCATGGTGCTGGACGACGATCCGCTTCCCGGAGATCCCGGAGGCGAGCAGGTACTCCCCGACCTCGGCCGATGTCTCCGACTCCGCCACCCAGTCGGCGGCGAAACCCGCCTGCTGGATCGCGCCGTGGGCCTTGGGTCCGCGCGCGACGAAGTGCGCCCCGCGCAGGGCGGCGCCGACGCCCTCGTCGAGGCCATGCTCGTGCGCGGCATCCATCCACCCCCGGAATCCCACGCCGGTGGTGACGACGACGATGTCCGGCGGTGCGGCGATGAGCTGTTCGGTCCGGCGCATCAGCTCGACGTCGTCGGCGTTCGCGACGATGCTCAGCGCCGGAGCGCGATGCACCTGCGCGCCCCGCCGCTCGAGCGCGGTGGCCAGATCGACCGAACGACGGTCGGCGGCCACGATGATCGTGCAGCCCGAGAGGGCGGAGTCGAGGGTCGGCGTGTTCGTCACGCGGAGCTCTCCGCGAACTGGTGCGATGACGGCAGGAGAAGGCCGGCGCGGGCGACGTCGCCGATCACGATCACGGCGGGATTGGTCACCTCCGCGTCGCTCGCGTCAGCCACGACGGCGCCCAGGGTGCTGCGTACGGTCCGCTGCCGCGCGGTATGCCCGTTCTCCACGATCGCGACCGGGCGATCAGCAGGGATGCCGTGGTGGAGCGCAGCCTCGACCAGACGCGGAAGCGCGGCGACGCCCATCAGCACCACCGTGGTCACGGACCGGTCGGCGAGCGACGCCAGCGTGCTGTCGGTGAACGGCCCTTGACCGTTCACCACGTGCAGAGCGGATGCCACCCCGCGATGCGTCACCGGCATGCCGGCCGCCTGCGGGACCGAGATCGCGCTGCTCACACCCGGCGTCACCGACACGGGAAGGCCCGCAGCTTCACACGCGAGCACCTCCTCGCCTCCCCGGCCGAGGACGAACGGATCGCCGCCCTTCAGACGGACGACTCGCTTCCCGGCACGCGCATGGTCCACGAGCAGAGCGTTGATCTGCGCCTGCGGCACGGGATGGTGCCCCGGACGCTTGCCGACGTCGATGACGACGACGTGAGGCGCGAGCTGGGCGCGCACTTCATCAGCGGGTCCGAGCCGGTCGGCGACCACCACGTCGGCCTCGGCGAGCAGGCGGTGCGCGCGCAGGGTCATCAGATCCGCGGGCCCCGGGCCGCCGCCGACGAGATCGACGCGTCCTACGCGCGTCGATCCGCCGCTCGTCCGGGATCTTGCCGTCGCCTTCCGGGACAGCCCGAACATCATTCGTCCCTCTCCCCTGCGGTCGCGCTCCCGGAGACGTCGACGTGCACGTCGTCCCCGATCACCCGGACCGGCCAGACACGCAGCGCGGCATCCGGCTTGCCCTGCGTCTCGAGGCAGACGCCGGTGCGCAGGTCGAAGACCTGCTTGTGCAGCGGGGACGCGACGGTAGGGGCATCGCCGCGACTTCCGACGATGCCGCGCGAGATCACGTTGGCACCGCTGTACGGGTCGAGGTTCGAGACGCCGTAGACGCTGCCGTCGGCGAGCAGGAACAGCGCCACCTGCTCGTCGCCCAGCAACGCAGCGCGACCGCGCTCCACCTCGAGATCGGCGACCGTGCACACCCGCACCATCGTCTCCTGCGCGATCAGATCGGTCATCGTCGTACCTCCAGTGCCGTGCCGGCGATCAGGACCGCACCCGAGCGCCGTTCCTCGGTCGTCGCCGGCCGGATCTGACCGCGCTCGGCCACGTACCCCAGCGAGGGATCCGGCGTGTCCGCCGCGTTGACGAACGAGCGGAACCGCTCGAGCTTCTGCGGATCCCGCAGGGTCGCCGCCCACTCGTCCTCGTACCGCTCCACATGGATCGACATCGCGGCATCGAGGTCGTCACAGATTCCCAGGCTGTCGTCGAAGATCACCGATCGCAGGCCGTCGAGTCCACCCTCGAGATCCTCGCACCACGGCGCCGTGCGCTGCAGGCGATCGGCGGTGCGGATGTAGTACATGAAGAACCGGTCGATCGCACGGATCAGTCCGTCGTCGTCGAGGTCGGAGGCGAGGAGCTGCGCATGACGAGGTGTGAACCCGCCGTTGCCGCCGACGTACATGTTCCAGCCGTTCTCGGTGGCGATGACGCCGACGTCCTTCCCCCGCGCCTCGGCGCATTCGCGGGCGCATCCCGACACCCCGAGCTTGAGCTTGTGCGGCGCACGGAGTCCGCGGTAGCGCAGCTCGAGCTTCACCGCCATGCCGACCGCATCCAGCACCCCGTAACGGCACCAGGTGGAGCCGACACACGACTTCACGGTGCGCAGCGACTTGCCGTAGGCGTGACCCGACTCGAACCCGGCGTCGACCAGACGCTCCCAGATGAGCGGCAGCTGCTCGAGACGCGCCCCGAACATGTCGATCCGCTGCCCGCCGGTGATCTTCGTGTACAGCGCGAAGTCCTTCGCGATCTGCCCGATCGCCAGCAGCCCGTCCGGGGTCACCTCGCCGCCCGGCATCCGGGGAACGACTGAGTACGTGCCGTCTTTCTGCATGTTCGCCATCACGTGGTCGTTCGTGTCCTGCAGGGTCGCGTTCTCTCCCTCGAGCACGTGCGCGCCCACGAGCCCCGACAGGATACTGGCGATCGCCGGCTTGCAGATGTCGCAGCCGCGACCACGTCCGAAGCGTTCGACGATCGAGCTGAAGGTCGACAGCTCGGCGACGCGCACCGCATCGAACAGCTGACGGCGCGACATGTCGAAGTGCTCGCACAGCGCATTCGACACGGTCTGGCCGAGCTTGGTGAGCTCCTGCCCGACGACTTTCTTCACCATCAGCACGCACGAGCCGCACGTTGCTCCGGCCTTGGTGCAGCCCTTGACGGACGCGGCGTCGCGGCATCCCTCCTCATGCACGGCCTGACGGATCCGTCCGGCCGACACGTTGGAGCACGAGCACACGACGGCCTCGTCGGGAAGCTCGCCACCGGGCGCCTCGTTCCCCCCCTCGGGGAGAAGGTATGCCGACGGGTCGGCACCGAGTTTCGCGCCCACCAGGGGCCGCAGGGAGCCGTAGGCGCTGGCATCGCCGACGAGGATGCCGCCGAGCAGCGTCTGCGCGTCGTCGGAGAGCACGAGCTTCTTGTAGACGCCTGCCACCGGATCGGCGTAGACGACGTCGAGCGCGTCGGGCGTGCGGGCGAGCGCGTCGCCGAAGCTCGCGACATCCACGCCGGACAGCTTGAGCTTTGCGGATTCGTCGTACCCCGGGAAGCTGGCCTCCCCGCCGAGCAGCCGTGTCGCCGCGACCTCCGCCATGGCGTAGCCCGGTGCCACCAGCCCCACGCAGCGGTCGTCGAAGTTGGCGACCTCGCCGATCGCGAGGATGTGCGGGTCCGACGTCGAGCAGCGCTCGTCGATCAGCACGCCGCCGCGCGGATGCACGTCGAGTTCAGCGTTGCGCGCCAGTTCGTCGCGCGGCCGCACGCCCACCGTGAACACCACGACGTCTGCGCGCTGGAACGACCCGTCCTGGAACTCGAGAGCCGTCACGGCTCCCGACTCGTCGGGGTCGAGCCGCGTCGTACGGGCCTGCGTGCGCACCGTGATGCCGCGCGCCTCGAGCAGACGCTTCAGCATCCCGCCGCCGGCCTGATCCAGCTGCGCAGACATCAGCCGGTCGGAGTACTGCACGACCGTGGTGTCGACATCCAGCCCTTGCAGCGCGCCGGCCGCCTCCAGCCCCAGCAGTCCGCCACCGATGACCGCGCCGCGCAGAGGGCGCCCGAGCTGGCGCGAACGCGCCGTCACGAAGTCGCGCAGCGACTGCACGTCGTCGAGCGTCCGGTAGACGAAGCAGCCGGGGAGGTCGGCGCCGTCCACGGCCACCCTCGCCGCGTAGGAACCGGTCGCGAGGACGAGCGTGTCGTAGTCGTACTTCCGACGCGAGCGGGTGCGCACAGCACGCGCCGCTCGGTCGATGCGCAGCACGCGGTCGTTCGAGAGGAGACGCACCCGCGCGTCCTTGAAGACGGAGCGGTCGAGCTCCAGGTCGTCGGGCGACGCACCGGCGAAGAAGCTGGTCAGGCCGACGCGGTCATAAGGGCCGCGACCTTCGTCTCCGATCACGGTGACCCGGACGTCGGCGTCGGCACGGCTGAGCAGACTCTCCACGAACCGGTGAGCCACCATCCCCGCTCCGACGACCAGGATCTCGTGCGGCGTGGATGCAGTGTCGTTCATGGGGCTCCTGTCGACCGGGGGAACTGTCGTGCTGGCGACGATAGGAGCACCGTGTTTCCCGGACAGGACGCTGCATGTTTCGCCCGTCGAACGATCTCCTCACAGATCGGTAACGGTGATGTGAGAAAGCGCCCGGCCTCACCCGCGAGGCGCGGGCGTACTAGGCTGAGCCTCGTCCTTTCCGCCTCCCGCGGGCCCTACCGCGCAAGGAGAATCACCGTGTCTGCCACCGAGCCGTCGAAGCCGACTCCGCCCGTTCCCGCACCCCCCGCCGTGCCGATGCCACGAAAGGCGCCGAACCCGGCCGCCGTCGCCCCGGTCGCTCCGGCACCGGCAGCATCGTCGTCGTCCGCAGAATGGGGACGGGTCTCCGAAGACGGCACGGTCGAGGTGCGTGAAGGGGACGACTGGCGGGTCGTGGGCCAGTACCCCGACGGAACGCCCGAGGAAGCCCTCGCCTACTTCGTCCGCAAGTTCGACGACATCGCCTTCAAGGTGCACGCCCTCGAGCAGCGCCATCAGGCCGGCGGTGCGTCCGCGAGCGATCTCGCGAAGCAGGCTGGTCACCTCATCGACGAGGCGACGGATGCCGCCGCCGTCGGCGACCTCGCCGGTCTCCGCGACCGGCTGAACACGCTCATCTCATCGCTGTCCGAGGCGACCGAGCAGGAGGCGCAGGCGGCCAAGGAGCTCGTGGACAAGGCGATCGCCGAACGGACCGTCCTCGTCGAGCGCGCCGAGGCCATCGCTGCCCGCGACCTCAGCAAGGTGCAGTGGAAGCAGGTGACCGCCGAACTCGGTGAACTGTTCGACACCTGGCAGGCGCAGCAGCAGAATGGACCGCGCCTGTCGAAGGGCATCTCGCAGCAGCTCTGGAAGCGGTTCCGAGACGCGCGTGCCGTCGTCGACAAACAGCGCCGCGCCTTCTACTCCGAACTCGACGACACCCACAAGGTCGCGCGCGACGCGAAGACGCGGCTCGTCGAGCGCGCCGAGGCTCTCGCGCCGCGAGGGACCGACGGCATCCCCGCGTATCGCACCCTGCTCGACGAATGGAAGGCCGCCGGACGCGCCGGACGCAAGGCGGATGACGCGCTCTGGGCGCGCTTCAAGGCAGCGGGTGACGCGCTCTACGCAGCCCGCGCCGAGCAGTCTGCGGCCGAGGAGGCCGAGTCCGCGCCGAAGATCGAGGCTCGCGAAGCGCTTCTCGAAGAGGCCAAGGCTGTCGCCGACCAGAGCAACGTCAAGCAGGCCCGCGCCCTGCTCACGCGGATCCAGCAGCAGTGGGACGAGCTCGGACGTGTCTTCCCCCGCGAGAAGGAGCGTGCGCTCGATGACCGCCTACGCGTGATCGAGCAGGCGCTGAAGGCCCGCGAAGAGGTCGACTGGAAGAAGAACAACCCCGAGACCAAGGCTCGTGCGAACGACATGAGTTCGCAGCTGCTCGAGGCCATCGAGAAGCTCGAGGCCGAACTCGCCGCAGCGGAGAAGGCCGGCGACGACAAGGCCGCGAAGTCCGCGGCGGACGCGCTCGAAGCCCGGCGCGCCTGGCTCAGCGCTCTCGGCGGCTGATCCGGTTCTCCACAGTTCGCCACTGCTCACTCGCTCGCGGGGTGCATTCCGCCACACTGGCCGGATGCACCCCGCGTTCCTGTATCTGCCCGGCACGCGCCTCAGTCAGGCGGAGCTGAGCGCCGCACGGATCGACGGACACGTCGTGGAACTCGGCGAGGCCTATATCCCCGCCGACCTCGTCGAGTCAGCAGATGCGCGGGCGAGCACCCTGGCTCCTCTCGTGCGGCCGGGCACCGCGGCATCCGGTCCCACGGCGGCGTGGATCCACGGCGCCGGCGATGCCCCTCCAGCGGTGCACCACGTGAAGCGCTCCGCCGATCGCAGGCTTCGGCCGCGGACCAGCGGCCGGCTCGTCTATCACGACACGCTGCTCGCGGCATCCGATCTGCAGGTGCTCGGCGGCATCGCCGTGTCGACGCCCCAGCGCACCCTGCTCGACCTCGCCGTCACCCTGCATCGGGACCCGCGGGTGCTGCCGTGGATGGATCAGCTCGCGCGCGTCTTCCCCGGTCTCGCGACCGAGGCCGCTGCGGCCCTGCGCACGCTGCGGCGTGTCCCAGGGAGCCGCGCCGGCACAGCGGCGCTGGAGCGCCTGGCTGTCAGGACGAGGTGACGCGGTACACGTCGTAGACCGCGTCGATCCTTCGCACTGCGTTGAGCACGCGATCCAGATGCACTGCGTCGCCCATCTCGAAGACGAAGCGGCTGAGAGCCAGACGTTCGTCGTTCGTGGTGACGGTGGCAGACAGGATATTGACGTGGTGCTCGCTCAGCACACGCGTCACGTCTGAGAGGAGACCCGACCGATCCAGGGCTTCGACCTGGATCTGCACTCGGAAGACGCTCTTCTTCGTGGGCGCCCAGGAGACCTCGACGAAGCGATCCTGCTCGCCGCTCAGCGCCTTCACGTTGACGCAGTCGGCGCGGTGCACGGAGACGCCGCTGCCGCGGGTCACGAACCCGACGATCGGGTCTCCCGGCACCGGAGTGCAGCACTTGGCCAGCTTGACCAGGATGTCGGCAGCCCCGCGGACCAGGATGCCCGAATCACCGGAACGGGGCTCCCGCGTGGGCACGCTGCCCGGAAGGTCGATGGTTCCGGTCGCTGGATCGCTCGCCGCGACGAGCGCGGTGACCTTCTCCAGCACCGACTGCGTCGACACATGCCCTTCGCCGACCGCGGCATACAGGGCGGAGACGTCTTCGTAGTGGAGCTGGTGAGCGACCTCGGCGAAGGAATCCTGGCTCATCAGCTTCTGCAGCGGCAGGTTCTGACGACGCATCGCGCGTGCGATTGCCTCCTTGCCCTGCTCGATCGCCTCTTCGCGGCGCTCCTTCGTGAACCAGCCGCGGATCTTGTTGCGGGCGCGCGTGCTGGCGACGAAGCCGAGCCAATCCTGGCTGGGACCGGCATCCGGGTTCTTCGAGGTGAACACCTCGACGACGTCACCGCTCTTGATCTCCGATTCCAGCGGCACAAGACGTCCGTTGACCTTCGCACCCATGGTGCGGTGGCCGATCTCGGTGTGCACGGCGTACGCGAAGTCGACAGGGGTCGCGCCGGCGGGAAGCCCGATCACACGGCCCTTCGGCGTGAAGACGTAGACCTCTTTGGCGCCGATCTCGAAGCGGAGCGAATCGAGGAACTCGCCGGGGTCCGCGGTCTCGGCCTGCCAGTCGGAGATGTGCGCGAGCCAGGCCATGTCGGTGTCTGACGCGCGGACCTCGGTCTTGGCTCCGCCGTTCATCCGCTCCTTGTACATCCAGTGCGCGGCGACGCCGTACTCCGCCTGATGATGCATCTCGTGGGTGCGGATCTGGATCTCGACCGTCCGGCCGGCGGGACCGATCACGGTGGTGTGCAGCGACTGGTAGAGGTTGAACTTCGGCGTCGCGATGTAGTCCTTGAACCGGCCGGGCAGGGGCGTCCACCGGGCGTGGATCGCGCCGAGCACGGCATAGCAGTCGCGAACCGAGGCGACGAGCACGCGGATCCCGATCAGGTCATAGATGTCATCGAACTCGCGTCCGCGGATGACCATCTTCTGATACACCGAGTACAGCTGCTTCGGGCGGCCGACGACCTTGCCACGGATGCGCAGATCACGCAGGTCCTCGTCGATCTCCTCCACGACCTGAGCCAGGTACTTCTCCCGCTGTGGGGTGCGCTGCGCGATGAGGCTGTGGATCTCGTTGTAGATCTTCGGGTGCAGGACAGCGAACGACAGATCCTCGAGCTCGGACTTGATCGCCTGGATGCCGAGGCGATTCGCCAGCGGCGCATAGATCTCCAGCGTCTCTTTGGCCTTCTTCGCCGCCTTCTCCGGCGGGACGAAGCCCCACGTGCGGGCGTTGTGCAGGCGGTCCGCCAGCTTGATGAGGAGGACGCGGATGTCTTTCGACATCGCCACGATCATCTTGCGGACCGTCTCGGCCTGCGCGCTCTCGCCGTACTTGACCTTGTCGAGCTTGGTGACGCCGTCGACGAGCATCGCCACCTCGTCGCCGAACTCAGCGGTGAGATCGGTCAGGGCGTAGCCCGTGTCCTCGACCGTGTCATGCAGGAGAGCGGCGGCGATCGCCCGTGGGCCAAGACCGAGTTCGGCGAGAATCTGCGCGACAGCGAGCGGGTGCGTGATGTACGGTTCGCCGCTCTGCCGCTTCTGCCCCTCGTGCTTCTCCTTCGCGACGCCGTAGGCGCGCTCGATTACGGGGAAGTCGCCGCGCGGGTGGTTGGCCCGGACCGTGCGGATCAGGTTGTCGAGGTCGTTGATCCGGGACGCGCGCGAGAAGATGCGGGGCACCAGCCGTCGCAGACTGGAACCCTGCGATGACGTCTGCGGCTCCGCCATCCACTCACCTCCCGAATCTTCTCATCTTACGCGTGCTGCACGGGACGAACTCCCGCGGCGAGGGCCGATCAGGCGGCGACGGATGCCTTGCTGCGCGCCTCGCGGATGCGCGCGTCGCGCTCCTTCAGCTGCGGCTCGTTCTCACGGAACAGCGAATACAGCGGTGCGGCGACGAACAGCGTCGAGTACGTCGCGACGAGGATGCCGACGAAGATCGACAGCGAGATGTCGGTGAGCGACTCGGCGCCGAGCCAGAAGGCGCCGATGAAGAGCACGGCGCCCACCGGCAGGGCCGCGACGACCGAGGTGTTGATCGAGCGCACCAACGTCTGGTTCACCGCCAGGTTGACCGATTCGCCGAACAGCCGGGCGGACTTCTCCCCGTCCTCCGTGGTGTTCTCGCGGATCTTGTCGAACACGACCGTGGTGTCGTACAGCGAGTAGGACAGGATCGTGAGGAAGCCGATGACGGCCGCCGGAGAGATCTCGAAGCCGGCCAGCGCGTAGACGCCGACCGTGATGACGAGCACGTCGAGCAGACCGATGATCGCCGCGGCCGACATCTTCCAGGTGCGGAAGTAGATCGCGAGGATGAGGAAGGTCAGCGCCAAGAAGATGGCGAGACCCCAGAGTGACTGCTTCGTGACGTTCTCGCCCCAGGCCGGGCCGATGAACGACGACGTCACTTCCGCCGCTTCGACCTGGTAGGCGTCGGCGAGGGCTGTCGCGACCTGCTGCGTCTCGTCGGCGCTCATCTGGTCGGTCTGCACGCGCACGTCACGATCGTTGACGATCACGACCTTCGTGGCGGCACCAGGGACGACCGACTGCA
>JAESFY010000088.1_pt1 | contig 63200 bp, 58 predicted proteins | sample 9266201 | NCBI WGS metagenome assembly JAESFY01 (sample SAMN14515071, study PRJNA621656) | algae metagenome | isolation source: Nodosilinea sp. WJT8-NPBG4 and co-occurring heterotrophs from soil, lower... | place: USA: Pinto Basin, Colorado Desert, California | collected 2006-05-27 | reverse complement strand
CGGCACCGAGCGTGTACGAGGTGCGCAGCCGCGAGATGATCACGCGCACGGGCTCATGGCGCACGTCCTCGAGCTCGTCGAGGCGCTGGGTGAGGGTCTTGACGACAACTGTCTTGCCGCGCTTCACCTGCCCGACGGTCGGCTCGACGGTGCCCGCGATGAGGCCGAGGAGCGTGGACTTGCCCGCACCGTTCACCCCGAGGATGCCGGTGCGCTCCCCCGGCGCGATGCGCCACTCGATGTCGCGCAGCACTTCGCGCGTGCCCCCGTCTGTCCGGGGGTAGGTGACTCCGACGTCGAGCAGGTCGACGACGTCCTTGCCCAAGCGCGAGACGGCGAGCGACTGCAGTGAGACCTTGTCGCGGATCTCCGGCACGTCGGCGATGAGGTCGTTCGCCGCGTCGATGCGGAACTTGGGCTTGGCCGTGCGCGCGGGCGCGCCGCGACGAAGCCAGGCGAGCTCTTTCTTCGCGAGGTTCTGCCGCTTCGCCTCCATGGTGGCGTTCATCCGGTCGCGCTCGACGCGCTGCAGGATGTACGCGGCGTATCCGCCCTCGAAGGGCTCGACGATGCGGTCGTGCACCTCCCACGTCTCGGTGCAGATCTCGTCGAGGAACCAGCGATCGTGGGTCACGACCATAAGGGCACCGGAGTTCGCGTTCCAGCGCCGCTTGAGGTGTCCGGCGAGCCAGGTGATCGCCTCGACGTCGAGATGGTTGGTGGGCTCGTCGAGCGCGACGACGTCCCAGTCTCCGGCGAGGAGCTTCGCGAGCGAGACCCGGCGGCGCTGACCGCCGCTGAGCGAGCCGATCTCGGCGTCCCACGGCAGGTCCTTGAGGAGTCCTTCGATCACGTCGCGCACGCGGGAGTCGCCGGCCCATTCGTACTCGGGGGTGTCGCCGACCACGGCCTGGCTGATCGTGACGTCGTCGGCGAGCGTGTCGGCCTGGTCGAGCACGCCGATGCGGATGCCGCCGCGCACGGTGACGCGTCCGGCGTTCGGCTGCTTGGTGCCCGCGAGCATGCCGAGGAGGCTGGACTTGCCGTCGCCGTTGCGGCCGACGATGCCGATCCTGTCGCCCTCCTCGATTCCGAGGGTGACGGAGTCGAAGACGACGCGGGTCGGGTATTCGAGGTGGAGGCCTTCGGCCCCGAGAAGATGTGCCATGTCCTCTCCAGGGTAGTCGCGTGCGGTGGGCGCGATCTCCGTGCGGTCTCGCCAGACCTAAGATCGACGGGTGCCAAAGAATCGCCGGGTGTTCTCGCTCTCGCTCGACAATCGCAAGGCGAAGCTGGTGGAGTCGAAGACGCGACCCGGTCGCTACGAGCTCAGCGTCGACGGGATCCCGCAGTCCGTCGTCTCGATGACCGAGCCCACCGCACTCGAATACGCCTACATCCAGCACATCGCCCGGGCGATCGATGCGGCCGCCGAGCCCGGCGAGCCGTTGTTCACCGTGCATCTGGGGGCCGGAGCACTCACACTGGCACGCTACGTCGAGGCCACCCGTGCCGGGTCGCCTCAGCTCGTGGTCGAGTTCGAGCCCGCTCTCTATGCAGCTGTTATCGAGGCGCTGCCTCTTCCCGCGGGCGCCGACCTGCGCGTCATCTTCGGCGATGCGCGGGCGGTCGCAGACGCGGAGCTTCCCGGCGAGGGGCGAACCCCTTCCGTCGCACTCGGCGCTGCAGCGACGGACGCTACCGCGGTCGACACGGATTGGATGGATGCGCGCTTCACCGTCGTCGATCTCTGGGATGCCGCCGTCATCCGACACCGTGTGGCCAGCCAGGAGTTCTACCGCAGGGTCGCCGCACGCTCCGCGGCCGACGGCGTCGTGGCAGTCAACCTGCTCGACGGGCATCCGTTCGAGTATTCACGGCGGCAGGCGGCCACCCTGAGCACGGTGTTCGCGCACGTCGCCGTCGTTCTCGACGCGGACCCCACCGATGAGGAAGGACCGCTCAACAACGTCGTCATCTTCGCGAGCGAGGAGCCGCTGGACATCGTGACAAGCCCCGATCTTCTCGGCACGCCACGACCGCACATGCTTCACGGTGGTCAGCTCACGTCGTGGATCGCGGGGGCGCGCATCATGACCGACGCTGACGGCACGGACTCCCCCGACCCCGACGACCCGATCTGGGACTAGTGCGGCATCACGGTCACGATTCGTTGCGAACATATCTTCGAATGTCTGTGGTCGATGATGTACTGAAGTCATGGAAGCGATGGTCGATGCGACGGACTCTCAGATGGCGATGCTCGCCGATCTGGTCGAGTCGCTGGCCGCGGCCGAGGCGACGCTCAGCAGCATGCAAGCGGCGCGCGACGGGCTGTTGGCTATGGCCGGACGGCTGGCTGTGGACATCGCCCAGCAGGCCGATCATCCCGACAGTGGCGACATGACGATCCGATCGGTCGCTGCCGAGATCGGCACGATCCAGCGCGTGAGCGACCGGACCGTCGAGCGTCGGATGTCCGATGCGTCGTGGCTGGTCGACCGCTTCCCCTCGGTCTGGCACGCACAGGGCGCGGGCCGCATCAACGCCGCTCATTCACGTGTGATCGTTGACGCAGGCGCTCATCTGGACGATGAGGCGGATCGCGCGGCCTACGCCGCAGAGGCATTGGAGGCCGCAGCCATCGAGTCGCCGAACCGTCTGCGCCGTATCGCCAGACGGATCGCGGAGAAGTACAAGAAGCGCTCCGTGACCGAGCGGCACCGCGATGCCCGTGAGAAGCGGCGGGTCTGGATGAAGGATGGCGACGACGGCATGGCCGAGATCGGCATGCTCGGTCCGGCGGCGATCGTGCACGGCATGTTCGATCGGCTCTCGCAGATGGCGCACGCCCTCAAGGAGGAGAACGGGAAGGCTGCGAAGGAGCCCGACAACGTGCGCGATGAGCGCACGATCGACCAGTTGCGCGCCGACCTGATGGCTGACCTCGTCCTGACCGGCAGTCCAGCCGGGCACGACACCGAAGCCGGACTGCTCGATGCGATTCAGGCTCGGGTCGAGGTGACGGTGCCGGCGTCGTCGCTGCGGGACGGCGACGAGGCTTTCGGCGGTCGCGACTCACCTCCGGCGGAACTCGACGGCGAGATGCCGATCGACATCGGCACCGCACGCTTCTTCGCCGGGTCCGCTCGCGGATGGGACCGCGTCTTCACGCATCCGACGAACGGCGCCGTGCTCTCCGTCGACCGTTACCGTCCCGGCGAACAGCTCCGGCGACATCTCAGGGCACGCGACCAACGCTGCCGCTTCCCCACCTGCGGGCTGGCCGCGCGAAAGTGCGACCTCGACCACAACGTCGCCGCCTCGACAGGCGGAGCCACCTCCCACGAGAACCTCGCTGCGTTCTGTCGACGGCATCACATGCTGAAGCATCATTCGCCGTGGCATGTCGAGCAGCGTCCGGGCGGGGTGCTCGAATGGACCAGCCCGATCGGCCGCACCTACATCGACCGACCTCCGGCGCAGAACACCGTCACCTTTACGGATGCCGGAACGGTTGCAGCTCCGTTCTGATTTCCCGCCGATCATCCGGTCGAACCACCCGACTACTGAGGCCCCACACACGAACGAGCCGCCCGGTCCGATCCCCTGGAAGAGGATCGGCCGGACGGCTCGTTCAGCCCTCGATGAGGGCGAGTGTCTTACTCGTACGACTTGACGATCTCGAGGAGGCTCGGGACGTTGGCGTAAGCCTCAGCCGCGTTCTCCTTCGTGACGATCAGCGGCTCGAGCAGGTACGCCGGGACGATCTTCGCGCCGTTGTCGTACGACTCTTCGTCGTTGACCTCGGCGTCGTCGCCCTTCTGCAGCTGGCCGACCATCTTGATGGCCTGCTCGACGAGCAGGGTGGTGTCCTTGTTGATCGAGGAGTACTGGACACCCTCCATGATCGACTTGACCGACTCGACCTCGGAGTCCTGACCCGTAACGACCGGAACCGGCTTGCCGGCCTGCTGCACCGAGGTGATGATGGCGCGAGCGAGGGTGTCGTTCGGGGAGAGGACGCCGTCGAGAACGGTGTCACCGCTGTACGACGAGGTCAGCAGCGTGTCGGCGCGGTTCTGCGCGTTCTCCGGCAGCCATCCCTCGGTCGCCGTCTGGGCGATCTCGGTCTGACCCGAGACGACGACGAGCGTTCCGTCGTCGATCTTCGGCTGCAGGACCTCCATGGCCCCGTCGAAGAAGACCGCGGAGTTCGCGTCATCCGGCGAGCCCGAGAACAGCTCGATGTTGTACGGAGCCTCGTGACCGGCACGCTCGGCGAGACCGTCGAGCAGAGCCTGACCCTGGAGCTGGCCCACCTTGAAGTTGTCGAATGCGACGTAGTAGTCGACGGCTTCGGTGTTCTCGATCAGACGGTCGTAGGCGATCACGGTGACGCCGGCGTCCTTGGCCGCCTGCACCTGCGTGGCCAGCTGCTTGCCGTCCTTGGCACCGATGATGATGACCTTGGCGCCGTTGGTGACGAGTGCCTGGATCTGGTTCTGCTGCTCGGCGACGGTGTTGCTGGCCGGCGCGTACTGCACGTCGGCCTTGAAGCCGGCCTCTTCGAGACCGTTCTTGAACAGGTCACCCGCGAGAACCCAGTTCTCCGAGGTCTTGTCCGGAAGCGCGACACCGATCGTGGCGTCCGCTGCGAAGCCCGCTGCCGCCTCGTCGCCGCCATCGGCTCCGGTGTCTCCGCCGCGCTCCGACGAGCATCCGGTGAGGGCGAAAGCGCCCACGGCGACGATCGCTGTCGCCGTCAGAAGCATCTTCTTCATGTGATCTCTTTCTCTGGTGTGTGAAGGTCATCTCGCGCGTGCGAACGCGATCCGACCCCTACTTTCCGCTCGTCTTGTCGACGGGTGGGGCTTGATAGGTCTTGTTGGGCTCGAAGGTCTGCAGCGCAGGATCCTCCTTGCGGCCGAAGCGGCGCGTCATGAAGCCGATGAGCGACGGGCGCCCCTGCTGCTTGTTCCAGACGTCGATTCCCACCGCGAGCAGGAGCACGACGCCCTTGACCATCGAGACGACGTCGGCGCCCTGGCCGAGCAGCGCGAGGCCGTTGTTGAGGAACGCCATCACGAGACCACCGATGATCGAGCCGATCACGGTCCCGATACCGCCGGCCACCGCCGCACCACCGATGAAGACCGACGCGATGGCGTCGAGTTCCCAGCCGGTGCCGTCGTTCGGGCCGGAGGCCTGGGAGCGGGCGACGAAGATCATGCCGGCGAGAGCCGCGAGCACCGACATGTTCATCATCACGAAGAAGTCGACCCAGCGGTCCTTCACGCCCGAGAGGCGCGCCGCCTGCCGGTTGCCGCCGACCGCGTAGATGTGGCGTCCGAACACGGTGTTGCTCGTGATGAACGTGTAGACGATCACGAGGCCCAGCAGGATCAGGCCGGGCACCGGGAAGCTGGTCCCGGGACGACCCGTGGCGAACATCCACGCCGCAGCGAGAACGACGGCCGAGAGCAGTACGACCTTGGTCACGCTCACCCACAGCGGCGCCCGGTCGGAGCCCATCTTCTTCTGCACGCGGCGCGTGCGGATCTCCCAGAAGATCAGCCACGCGACGGCGACGAGGGCGAGCAGCATGGTCGGGATGTTGAAGGGCAGCGGGAGACCGATCTCGGGCAGGTAGCCCGTTCCGATGATCTGGAACCCCTTCGGCACGGGAATGGTCTGCGCGTCGCCGATCCACTGCTGCATGCCGCGGAAGAGGAGCATGCCGGCCAGGGTCACGATGAAAGCGGGAACACCGACGTAGGCGACCCAGAATCCCTGCCACGCGCCGACCGCGGCTCCCACTCCGAGCCCGAGCAGGATCGCGAGCGGCCAGGCCAGATTCCATTCCTCCATCGACTTCGCGACGATGATGCCGGTGAGAGCGGCGACGGAGCCGACCGAGAGGTCGATGTGCCCCATGATGATCACCATCACCATCCCGATCGCGAGGATCAGGATGAAAGAGTACTGGTTGATGACGTTGATCAGGTTGCCCGAGGTGAGCGTCGCACCGTTGGGGCCGTTGCGCAGGAGAGTCAGGACCTCGAACAGCGCGATGATGACGATCAGGCTGCCGAGGATGCCGAACTGACGCAGCGTCGACGTTCCGCCGCCGCCGAACATCTTCGTGATGTCCTTGAAGTGGAATCCGCTCTTCGCGGGGGTGGATTCGGTGGTCATGCGGATGCTTTCTGGTTCGCGGAGGTCATGCTGCGCATGAGGGCCTCGGGTGTCGCCTGATCGGCCGGAATGCAGTCGGTGACCCGACCTTCGAAGACGGTGTAGATGCGGTCGGAGATGCCCAGCAGCTCCGGCAGCTCACTGGAGATGACGATGACGCCCTTGCCCTGCGCCGCGAGCTCGTTGATGATCGCGTAGATCTCGTACTTCGCTCCGACGTCGATGCCACGGGTGGGCTCGTCGAGGATCAGCAGGTCGGGGTCGGTGAACATCCACTTCGCCAGGACGACCTTCTGCTGGTTGCCGCCGGAGAGCTTTCCGACGCCTTCCTCGACCGAAGGGGTCTTGATCCGCAGCGCCTTGCGGTACTGGTCAGCGATCTCGAACTCCTCGCGCGCGTCGACGACGCCGCGGCGGGAGATCTTCGAGAGCTTTGCGGCGACCACCGAGCGCTTGATGGTGTCGAGGAGGTTGAGGCCGAGCGTCTTGCGGTCCTCGCTCACGTAGGCGAGACCGTGCTTGATCGCGGCGGCGACATCGGGCAGGACGATCTCCTGACCGTCCTTGATCATCGTGCCGCCCAGGAACGTGCCGTAGGAGCGGCCGAAGATGCTCATGGCGAACTCGGTGCGCCCTGCGCCCATGAGCCCCGCGATGCCGACGACCTCACCGCGACGGACGTTGAGGTTCGAGCCCTTGACGACCATGCGCTCGGCGACGGTCGGATGCCGCACCCACCAGTCCTTGACCTCGAAGAAGACCTCTCCGATGTCGGGCGTGCGGTCGGGGTAGCGGCTCTCGAGCGAACGGCCGACCATCCCGCGGATGATGCGGTCCTCGTTGATCTCGCCTCGCGAGATGTCGAGCGTCTCGACCGTGCGGCCGTCGCGGATGATGGTGATCTCGTCGGCGATCTGCTCGATCTCGTTGAGCTTGTGGCTGATCATGATCGACGCGATGCCCTTGGCCTTGAGGCCCAGGATCAGGTCGAGCAGGTGCTGCGAGTCGGACTCGTTGAGCGCGGCGGTCGGCTCATCGAGGATGAGGAGCCTGACGTCCTTGTTGAGAGCCTTGGCGATCTCGATGAGCTGCTGCTTGCCGACACCGAGGGTCTTGATCTGCACATCGGGGTCTTCGCTCAGTCCGACGCGAGCGAGCAGCTCGGCCGCCCGCTGCTTCTGCGCCTGCCAGTCGATGCGACCCAGGTGGCTGATCTCGTTGCCGAGGAAGATGTTCTCGGTGATCGAGAGCTCCGGGATCAGCGCGAGCTCCTGGTGGATGATCGCGATGCCGGCCTGCTCGCTGGCCACGATGTCCTTGAATCGCTGCTCTTCGCCGTAGAGGAGGATCTCACCGTCGTAGGTGCCGTACGGGTAGACACCCGAGAGCACCTTCATCAGGGTGGACTTCCCGGCGCCGTTCTCACCGCAGATCGCGTGGATCTCGGCGGCGCGGACGGTGATGGATACGTCGGCGAGTGCCTTGACCCCCGGGAACTCCTTCGTGATGCTGCGCATCTCGAGAATGGGGCCTGACACTGTCGGCAACGTTGCTGTGGTGCTCACGTATCTTTCCTTGCAGACGTGCGGTCACCTTCGATGTGACCGTTCACATTGGATTACATCGTCCTCGCAGAACCAGACGTCTGTCAAGTCCGCGCCAGTATTTCGTGTCGCTACCGTGATGCGGCGGACTCGCGTGCGCGCAGCAGCGTCTTCAGCGGACCGAACTCCGGAACCTGCTCGCCGCGGATCTGCGCGAGCAGGATCCGCACCGCTCGGCGACCGAGCTCGGGGAAGTCCTGGTGCACGGTGCTCAACGTCGGTGCGACGTGCGCGGCGACCGGAATGTCGTCGAAACCGACCACGCTGACATCGTGCGGCACGCGGATGCCGGCATCGCGGAAACCGTGCATCAGACCGATCGCCATGAGGTCGTTCGCGGCGAAGACCGCCGTGAAGTCGCGGCGGCGCGACAGCTCCTGCCCCGCGAAGTAGCCGAAGTCCGCCGACCAGTCGCCGCGGATCGGCGGGAAGGTGGGCAGGTCTGCCTCACGCAACGCGTCGAGATACCCCCGCATCCGCGACTCCGCCTCGATCCAGTCCTGCGGCCCGGCCAGATGCAGGATGTCGACGTGCCCGAGCGAGATGAGATGCTCTGTCGCCGCCCTGGCGCCCGCGACCTGATCGGCGGAGAGGCTGACACCGTCCGAGCCGGACGCGGTCTGCAGGTTCACGAACGGGATGTCCGGAGACATGCCGCGCAGGACATGGAAGACCCGCACCTGCGGGGCGAGCACCACGATCCCGTCGACCTGCTCGCGCGACAGCTGACGCACGGCGTTGCCGATCGCCTCCGGCGTCGTGTCGGCGAGGTTCAGGGTTGAGACCGAATATCCCTCTTCCCTGGCGGCGTCCTCAATGCTGGCGATCGACGACGTCGGACCGAACTCTCCGATGGTCGCCGACAGGATGCCGAGCATGTTGGACTTGCTCGTCACCAGCGCACGGGCCGCGAGGTTCGGGCGGTAGTCCAGCACCGAGATCGCGTCGAGGACCTTCGCCTTGGTCTCGGGGCGGATGCTTGAGTGATCGTTCAGCACCCGGGAGACGGTCTGGTGCGAGACACCGGCAAGGCGCGCGACATCGCGAATGCTCGGCATCCGGGCACGCTCGGAGGCGGTGGACATCGCAGGCCTCCTCGCATGTGCACGGTCACATCGTCACTTCATTATGTCTGTCGACGGCCGTGTCTGCATCCTGCGATGCAGACATGCAAGCGCACGGTCAGGAGAGGAGGCGCGCTCCGGCCACGGGGCCGTGCACGTGCAACGGGTCCAGACCCGCCTCGCGGAGGGTGGTCTGCACGTCCTGCGCGGTCTCCGGATCGGGGCACAGCAGCGCGATCGTCGGGCCCGATCCTGAGACGATGCCCTGCAACGCCCCCGCCTCGACACCCCGACGGATCACATCCTCCAGGTCGGGCCGCTCGAACACGGCCGCCGCCTGCAGATCGTTGAACAGGCCTTCGGCGAGCTGCACGGGGTCGCCCGATCGCAGTGCCTGGAGGACTGGGATCGGCACGTCCAGGGAGAGCGGCGGGTCGTCGGCGAGCGCGCCCTCCTCGTCGCGGAGGATGTCGAGCCGCTCGTAGACCACCGGGGTCGACAGTCCCTCGTCGCTCGTCACCAGGATCCAGTCGAAACGTCCTCGCGCGAGCGCCGGGTTGAGCTGGTCTCCCCGGCCCGTGCCCACCGCCGTGCCGCCGTGCAGCGCGAACGGCACATCGGCGCCCAGGCGCGCGGCGAGATCGTGCATCCGCGCAGGCGAGAGACCGGTGCCCCACAGCGCGTCGCAGGCGACCAGTGCCGCAGCGGCATCCGCCGATCCCCCGCCCATGCCGCCGGCGACCGGAACGCTCTTGCGGATCTCGAGGGCGACGCCACCCGTGTACTCGGTCGCCGTCGCGAGCAGCTTCGCCGCCCGCATCGCGAGATTCCGGTCGTCCAGCGGGACGGAATCGACGTCCTCCACCCCCGACACGGTGATCGAGAAATCATCGGCATGCCGCGCGATCACGTCTTCGTAGAGCGACACCGCCTGGAACACCGTGGCCAGGGCGTGATAGCCATCGTCGTGCTTCCCGCCGACACCGAGGTAGACGTTGATCTTGCCCGGCGCACGCACGCGGACCGAGTCGGTGGTGGCGGCGAAGCTCATGAGCTGCTCAGAGCTCCGTGGACGATGCCCACAGGTCGACGTCGATGCCGCCGGCGAGCTCGTCGATGCGGGCGAGCTCGTCGTCGGTGAGCGCCGGACCGTTGACTGCGGCGATGTTCTCGTCGAGCTGCTCGGGGCGCGAGGCGCCGATCAACGCCGAGGCCACCACCGGGTTGCGAAGAGTCCACTGCAGCGCGAGCTGCGCGAGCGACTGGCCGCGGCCCTGGGCGATCTCATTCAGCCCGCGCAGCGTCTGCAGAGCGGTTTCGTCGAGCGGGGAGTCCGGAAGCGAGCCGCGCTTCTGCGCGCGCTCGGCCGTGCCATCACCGAGGTACTTGTCGGTGAGCAGGCCCTGTGCCAGCGGGGTGAACGCGATCGCTCCGAGACCTGACTGCTCCAGCGTCTCGGTCAGCCCGTCCTCCACCCAGCGGTTCAGGATCGAGTAGGCCGGCTGGTGGATGACGAGCGGCGTGCCGAGCTCCTTCGCGACGGCCACAGCCTCGGCGGTGCGCTCGGCGCTGTACGACGAGATCCCGACGTAGAGCGCCTTGCCCTGTCGCACGAGCGTGTCGAGCGCGGCGATGGTCTCGGCGACCGGAGTCACCGGGTCGGCGCGGTGCGAGTAGAAGATGTCGACGTGGTCGAGACCCATGCGGGTGAGCGACTGCTCGGCGCTCGCGAGGATGTACTTGCGGCTGCCGAAGTCGCCGTAGGGGCCTGGCCACATGTCCCAGCCGGCCTTCGAGGAGATGATCAGCTCATCGCGGTACGGGCGGAAATCCTCGGCGAAGATGCGCCCGAAGTTCTTCTCGGCCGAGCCGTAGGGCGGGCCGTAGTTGTTGGCCAGGTCGAAGTGCGTGATGCCCCGATCGAACGCGTGGCGCAGCAGTGCGCGCTGGTTGTCGAGCGGGATGTTGTCACCGAAGTTCCACCACAGACCGAGCGAGATCGGCGGCAGGAACAGGCCCGAGGTGCCGACCTGGCGGTACTCGAACTGCTGATAGCGGCTCTCGTCGGCCGCGTACGGACGGTGGAGTTCGGGGACGTCGGGGCGGAAGCGCGGAGACTCGGTCACCGTGCCAGATTAGTCCCTGATGCCGGACTCGATCAGATGCCCGACTCGCTCATCGAGACCGAGTGCTGGGCGATGCGCTGATAGTCCTCGACTGTGAGGTCTTCGCCCCGGGCGGTCGGGGCGACCCCGGCGGCGATCAGGACCTCGGATGCCGCGGCGGAACTGCCGAAGATCCCGGACAGCGCCTGCCGCAGCATCTTCCGGCGCTGGTTGAACGCGGCATCCACGATCTGGAAGGTACGGCGACGCTCATCTTCCGGCCCGCGCTCCCCCTCGGCGCGGTCGAAGCCGACCAGCAGGCTGTCGACGTTCGGGACCGGCCAGAACACCTGACGCGACACGGTGCCCGAGAGCTTCCACTCGCCGTACCAGGCCGCCTTGACGCTGGGCGTGCCGTAGATCTTCGACCCGGGCTTGGCGGCGAGGCGCTCCGCGACCTCGGACTGCACCATGACGACGCCCCGCTGCAGATAGGGGAAGGTCTCCAGGAAGTGCAGGAGCACCGGTACGGAGACGTTGTACGGCAGGTTGGCCACGAGCACGGTGGGCTCGCCGTGCAGCTCGGTGATGCGCAGCGCGTCGGCATCGACGACGGTGAGCTTCTCCGGCTCGACGCCGTGCTCGACGGCGGTCTGGGCGAGCCGGGCTGCGAGCCGGTGATCGATCTCGACGGCGGTCACGGATGCCCCGGTCTCGAGGATCGCGAGAGTCAGCGAGCCGAGACCAGGACCGACCTCGACGACCCGCTCCCCCGGCTGCACGCGAGCGGCCTGCACGATCTTGCGGACGGTGTTGGCATCGACGACGAAGTTCTGCCCGAGCTTCTTCGTCGGGGTCACGGCGAGCTCGGCAGCGAGGCGGCGGATCTCGGAGGCGCCGAGCAGGGTGATGGTCATCCGTCCATTGTCCCTCACCCTCAGTAGTCTTTCGGGATGCCCTCTCTCGGTGAACTCGTCGCGCCGCGCCGCATGGGCCGTGATTTCCGGTGGCTGCTCGCGTCATCGTGGACCAGCAACGTCGGAGACGGCGTCGCTCTCGCGGCCGCGCCGCTGCTGATCGCCTCGATGACCTCGTCGCCGCTCCTCGTCGCCGCCGGAGCGATCCTCCAGTTCCTTCCCTGGCTGCTCTTCGGGCTGCACGCCGGCGCGATCGCCGACCGCTTCGACCGTCGCCGACTGGTGATGTTCGCCAACGCCGCACGCGCGCTCGTCCTCGCCGGTCTGTGCGTCTTCCTCGTCACGGGCACCGCGAGCATCTGGATCGTGCTCGCGGTCGCCTTCCTCTACGGCACGGCCGAGGTGTTCGTCGACACCGCCGGCAGCACGCTGCTGCCGATGCTCGTGAAGCCGGCCGATCTCGGCATCGGCAACGCGCGCCTGCAGGCCGGGTACCTCGTGGCGAACCAGTTCGCCGGCCCGCCGATCGGCGCCTTCCTGTTCGCCGCCGGCACGGCCTGGCCGTTCCTCGTCGAGGTGGTGTGCGTGTCGCTCGCGGTGGTCTTGATCTCGCGGATGGCGAAGACGCCGGTGCCGCCGCGCCCTTCGACAGGCTCAGGGACCCAGGAGAAAGAGCACCCGCCGGTGCACACCGACATCGCCGAGGGCCTGCGGTGGCTCTGGCGCAATCCCCCGGTGCGGATGCTGGTGCTGATCATCCTGCTGTTCAACGTGACCTGGGCGGCTCCCTGGGGCGTGCTCGTGCTGTACGCGACCGAGCATCTGAACATGGGCGCCGTCGGCTTCGGCGCGCTCACCACGGCATCCGCTCTGGGAGGGATCCTCGCAACGGTGAGCTTCGGCTGGCTGGAGCGGCACGTGTCGTTCGCGACGCTCATGCGCGTGGTGCTGTCGCTGGAGGTGCTCATGCACCTCTCGTTCGCGCTCACGACCACCGGCTGGATCGCCCTGGTGATCATGTTCTTCTTCGGCGCCTACGCCTTCGTCTGGGGCACGATCTCGACCACCGTACGGCAGCGACTCGTGCCTGCCGAGCTGCAGGGTCGGGTGGCCTCCGTGAACATGGTCGGCGTCTTCGGCGGCATGGTGATCGGTCAGGCGCTCGGCGGTGTGATCGCCGAGATCTGGGGGCTGACCGGGCCGTGGTGGTTCGCCTTCGCGGGAGCCGCGCTCACGCTCGTGTTCGTGTGGAAGCCGATCTCGCAGATCGTCAATGCCGAGCCGGCCGCAGAGCCCGAGGCTGGCGAGGACTGAGTTATGACGCCGAGTCGGACCGACCGCTCGTGTCGACGGTCTCGAAGCCCTCGGCGAGCGCGGCAGCGAGCAGGCGCTGGTCTCCGCTCGCGAACAGCACTCCGGTGGTGAGCACCATCGAGACAGACGCGAGGTGCATGGCGTCGTAACCGCGCAGCCCGTGTCGGCGCGCGAGTTCCGCCGCCGTCTCGACCACCGTGGGCGCGGCCTCGATCAGGGTGAGTTGCGAGACGAGCTCGTCGCACGCGCTGGCCAGGGCCTCGGCCTGGTCGATCGACACCCGACCCATCCGCCGACTCATCGCGATCGCCGCCGCGCTCTCCACGATGAGGAGTCGAGAGCTGAACACGGCGCGACCTTCATCCCAGAGCCGAGCCGCGATCGGCGTTCCCGGTTCCTGCAACAGCAGGGGCACGAACGCTGACGTGTCGAAGTAGACGATCATCCACGCTGCTCGATGACGAGATCGCTGAGCGCGCTCCCGGCGTCGATCGGTGCAGAGCGTGGCCGACGCGCAACGGAGGGACGGGTTGCGATACCCTCGGCGACCAACCTCTCCAGCGCATCCTCGGACGTGATCGGCACCAGTCTCGCGACCGCCACACCCCGGTCGGTGATGACCGTGCTCTCCCCGGCGCGCGCCGCACTCACATAGGCGCTGAGATGCGTCTTGAGTTCGCGAATTCCTACCTGCTGCATGGCCGCCTCCTTGTGGTTACGAGGTTACCAGCACGTGACTACATGCGACCGATCAGTCGTCGAAAGAGCCGTAGACGCGGAGCGTGTTCGCGGCGAGCTGGTGACACAGCTCGTCGGCGTCGAGTCCGAGCTCGGCGGCCATGAATCGCACGGTGATCGGCACGAGGTACGGGGCGTTCGGACGACCGCGCAGCGGGACGGGCGTGAGGAATGGGGCATCCGTCTCGACCAGGATGCGGTCGAGGGGCGTGACCTTCAGCGCATCGCGCAGATTCTGCGCGTTCTTGAACGTCACGTTCCCGGCGAACGACAGGTGGTATCCGGCATCCGCGCAGATCCTCGCCATCGCGTCGTCGCCGGAGAAGCAGTGGAACACCGTGCGGTCGGGGGCCCCGACGCGGGCGAGAGTCTCGAGCACGGCCTCATGCGCGTCGCGATCATGGATCTGCATCGCGATACCGTGCTTCTTCGCCAGGGCGATGTGCGCCTCGAACGACTCGTGCTGGGGCGCCTGCCGCTCGGGCTCGGTGCGGAAGAAGTCCAGCCCCGTCTCGCCGATCGCCCGCGCCCGCGGGTGCGCCGCGAGTTCATCGATCACCGCGATCGCCTCGTCCAGACCGACACCGCCGAGACGGCCCTGCTCGGCGTAGGTCGGCGCGTCGTTCGGATGGATCGCCACAGCCGCGAGCACACGAGGATCGGATGCCGCGGCCTCGACCGCCCATCGCGACGACTCGAGGTCGCCGGACGCCTGGATGACACCGGCGATACCGACGGCGGCGGCGCGGTCGAGCTGCTCGGTCAACGACAGCCCCTGGGTCCCTGAGCCTGTCGAAGGGTCGCCGTCGAGGATCTCGAGGTGCGCGTGGTTGTCGTAGACGGGGACCGCGAGCGGCTCGGGAGCGGCCGGATACTTCAGATCCTTGCGGCCATCACCCGAGCGCTCGCGGACGTACGTGTCAGCCATGCGTTTCGTCTCCTCGCTGCGCTCGTCGCTCAACGACCGGTGCGTCCCGTTCGTTGAGCGAGCGAAGCGAGACGAAACGCCGCGTCAGGCCGTGGACTCCACCCGCGGGAACAGCGGCGCGAGCGCGTTGACACTCGTTCCCGGGCGCAGCGCGCCCCAGGTGCCGGCCTCGCGGATGGGCTGGTCCTGCAGGCGGCCGAGCGACTCACCGGCGCCCAGGGCGTGCCAGAGCTTCTCGGTCGACTGCGGCATCACCGGGGAGAGCAGCACGGCGAGTGCGCGCAGGCCCTCGGCGCACGTGTAGAGCACGGTGCCCAGGCGTTCGCGCTTCTCCTCGTCGCGAGCGAGCGCCCACGGCTCGTTCTCGGTGATGTACCCGTTCAGCGCGTCAACGATGGTCCAGATCGAGGAGATGGCCTCGTCGATGCGGAACTGCGCGACGGCGGCATCCGCGTTCGATGCGGCATCCGCGACGATCTTCTGGATCGCGAGATCCTGCTCGGTGTACTCGGCAGCCGGCGGGACGATGCCCTCGAAGTACTTCTCGATCATCGCCGTGGTACGCGAAGCGAGGTTGCCGAAGCCGTTCGCGAGCTCGGACTGGTACCGGGCGGAGAGGTCTTCCCAGGAGAACGACCCGTCCTGCCCGAAGGCGATCGCCGACAGGAAGTAGTAGCGATACGCATCGGAGCCGAAGACGTCGGTGATCTCGGTCGGTGCGATGCCGGTGAGCTTCGACTTCGACATCTTCTCGCCGCCGACGAGCAGCCAGCCGTGCGCGAACACGCCCTTCGGCACCTCGAGACCTGCGGCCATCAGCAGTGCCGGCCAGATCACGGCGTGGAAGCGGAGGATGTCTTTGCCGACCACGTGATACGCGGGCCAGCGGCGCGCGAAGTTCTCTTCATCGGAGCCGTAGCCGACCGCGGTGGCATAGTTCAGCAGCGCATCGACCCACACGTAGATGACGTGCGACTCGTCCCACGGCAGCGGGATGCCCCAGTCGAACGTCGAGCGGGAGATGGACAGGTCCTTCAGGCCCTGGCTGACGAACGAGACCACTTCGTTGCGCGCCGAGTCGGGGCGCACGAAATCGGGCTGCGTGCGGTACAGGTCGAGCAGGCGGTCCTGGAACTCGCTGAGCTTGAAGAAGTAGTTCTTCTCCTGCAGCAGCTCGAGGGGCTTCGAGTGGATGGCGCAGACCTTCAGGCCCTCGAAGGGTCCGGTGCCGTCGACGATCTCGGACTCGGGCTTGAACTCCTCGCAGCCCACGCAGTAGAGCGCCTCGTACTCGCCGGCGTAGATGTAGCCCCGGTCGTACAGGCGCTGGAAGAACGTCTGCACGTTCGTCTCGTGGCGCTCCTGCGTGGTGCGGATGAAGTCGTCGTTGGCGACGTCAAGGGTCTCCAGCAGCGGGAACCATGCCTCGCTGACGAGCTTGTCGACCCACTCCTGCGGCGTGACGTTGTTCGCGGCCGCGGCCCGCAGCATCTTCTGGCCGTGCTCATCGGTGCCGGTCAGCATCCAGGTGTCGTCCCCGCCCTGGCGGTGCCAGCGTGCCAGGGTGTCGACGGCCACCGTCGTGTACCCGTGGCCGATGTGCGGCACATCGGAGGGGTAGTAGATGGGCGTGGTGATATAGAACGATTCGCCTGCGGGCATGGGGTCAATTCTAGGTGCCGGGCCGGCCGTGGTTACGCGCCCACCGAAACCTCGATGCGGTGCCAGCCCTGAGCTCCGTTCGGCGCGGGAGCTGCCCGATCGGGCGTCTGCGTCTCCCCCTCTGCACCGATCGCCCGGCACTCGATCGAGTGCCGACCGCTGTCCGCCGTCCAGGGCAGACTCCACTGCACCCAGGTGTCGTCAGAGATCGCCGTCGCGAGCTCGGCGCGCTGCCAGTCGCCGTCGTCGATGCGCACCTCGACGCCCTCGACGCCGACGTGCTGCTGCCAGGCCATGCCGGCGATCACCGACTCGCCCGCGTCGACCGAGCCGCGGGGCACGTCGATGCGCGACTGCAGTTTGATCGGTCCGCGCTCCGACCAGCCGCGCGGCGTCCAGTAGGCCTGGGCCCGGTCGAAGCGCGTGACCTCGAGCTCGGTGACCCACTTGGTCGCGGAGACGTAGCCGTAGAGCCCCGGCACCACCATCCGCACCGGGAAGCCGTGCTCCAACGGCAGCGGCTCGCCGTTCATGCCGACCGCGAGCAGGGAGTCCCGATCATCGGTCAGAGCTTCGAGCGGGGTGGAGGCGGTGAATCCGTCCGAGGAGGTGGACAGCACCATGTCGGCATCCGCAGAGACGCCGGCGCGCGCGAGCAGTTCCCGGATCGGATGCCCGAGCCAGCGCGCATTCCCGATGAGCGAGCCGCCGACCTCGTTCGAGACACAGGCCAGGGTGACGTCCGCCTCGTGCATCGGCAGCGCGAGCAGCTCGTCCCACGAGATCACGACCTCGCGGTCGACCATGCCGTGGATGCGGAGCGACCAGTCCGCGGGGTCGATCCGCGGCACGATGAGGGCGGTGTCGATGCGGTAGAAGTCGGCGTTCGGCGTGACGACCGGTGCGAGGCCGGGGATGTCGAGCTCGGCAGCGGCCGGAACGGGCGGAGCCTTGCGGGCCGCGGCCGGAAGACGCAGCGCGTCGCGGACCGCCTCGATCGACCGGGTGGCCCCGCGGGCGACGTTTCCGACGATCAGAGTCGCGACGCCCACGGCGGCCGCACCGGTGGTCCAGACGAGAAACCTGCGCCTGTCGAGATCGTCGGGAAGGAAGCCCGCAATCGGTCGGAGCTTGCGGATCAGGAATCGCAGCGCGATCATCGCGACGAGACCAGCCACGATGCCGGGGACGAACGCGAACGGCCCCGCTCCGGGACGGATCATCGCGGCGACGACCGCGAGCGCGCCGAGGCCCCCCAGGATCACCGCGCCCACGCCGGATCTCCGCAGCTCGAGGATGCCGGCGAGCGCCGCGATGACGGCGAGCACGATCGCGATGCCCACGAGCAGCGCCACCTTGTCGCCCGTGCCGAACAGCGCGATCGCCGTGTCCTTCGCCCAGCTCGGCGCGAGGTCGATGAGACCGCTGCCGATCACGGCGAACGGGCTCGCGGCAGGCTCGATCACCGCGGCGACGAGTTCCGCCGCGCCGACGCCGACGACCGCGGCGCTCACGCCGGCGAGGGCCGGCCGAAGCCGTTGCCTCTGCGACGCGCGGACGTCCTGGGTCGTGGTCATGACCCGAGCGTAACCCCGGGTGCCGCCGTCAGAGGCCGTTCTGGCGCGCCACCTCGCCCAACCACGCGAGACTCGGCTTCGGCGAGCGCTCGAACGTTTCGTGATCGAAGCCGATCAGGCCGAACGTCGGCGCGAAGCCGCTCGCCCACTCGTAATTGTCGAGGGCGCTCCAGTGCTGGTACGCCCGCACGTCGATGCCGTCGGAGATGGCCCGATGCAGACCCTCCAGCGCACCCTGCGTGTAGGCGATGCGCCGCGTGTCGTCGGCGGTGGCGATGCCGTTCTCGGTCACGAGCACCGGCACACCGCCGCTGCGCTCCCACGCGCTGCGCACGCCCATCTCGAGCGCCTCGGGGAAGAACTCCCAGCCGGTCAGAGTGGTCTCGACGTCGTCGGCGACCGGCCGAGGCCCCTCGGGGCCGATGAAGGTGCGGGTGTACGCCTGTACACCGACGAAGTCGTCGCCCGCGGACTGGTCGAGGTACCAGTGGTCGCGCGGATCGCCGTAGGTGGCGACCATCTCATCGGCACCCGGCTCACCCGTGGAGTGGAAGGCCTGCGTCGCGATGGTCCATCCGGCCTGGACGCCGGAGACGGAATGCAGGATCTCGGATGCCCGGTGATGCGCGTCGAGGAGCGTGTCCGCGACCGCGAGGTCGGGGTTCGGCAGACCGAAGGCCACGAGGTTCGCGGCATCCTCTCCCCCGGCGAGCATCGCCGCGATGTTCGGCTCGTTGATCGTGCAGACGTACCGCACGCCGTCGAGGATCGGCAGCACCGTCTCGACATACCGCGCGAACAGGTCGACCGCGTCATCCGCGCGCCAGAAGCCGTCCTTCTGGAACCACTGCGGCACGGTGAAGTGCATCAGGGTGACCGTCGGGTCGAGACCGTTCTCGCGGGCGGTGTCGATCATGCGGCGGTAGTGGTCGAGCATGGCGCGCGAGACGAAGCCGCGCTCCGGCTCGATGCGCGCCCACTCCACCGAGAACCGGTAGGAGTTGAGCCCGGCATCCGCCAGCAGGCGCATGTCTTCCGGGTAGCGGTGGAAGTGGTCGGCGGCATCACCCGAGGGCTCCACCATCGATGATCCCGGAGCGTGCTCCATGGCCCACCAGTTGCTGGTCGTGTTGTTCCCCTCCACCTGATGGGCTGCGGTCGCAGCTCCCCAGAGAAAGCCGTCAGGGAATGTGAGCACGAGTGCTCCTTTCGGTCGTTCTATCGAATTCGAGCGGGATTTGGCACGGCATCCAGGAGCTGAACCGTGTACGGATCGACCGGATGCTGCAGTACCTCAGACGTCTCGCCGCGCTCGACCACCCGTCCGCTGTTCAGCACCAGGATGTTCTCGGTCACGAGGCGAGCGCTCAGCAGGTCGTGCGTGATGTAGAGCATGCTGATGCCCCAGCGCTCGCGCAGATCCTCGAGCAGCGCCAGCACTCCCGCGCGGAGTGAGACGTCGAGCATCGACACCGGCTCATCCGCGATCAGCACCTGCGGGTCGCTCGCGAGCGCCCGGGCGATCACGACGCGCTGCCGCTGACCGCCCGAGAGCTGATGCGGCAGCTTCGCCGCGAACTGCTCGACGGGCGTGAGGCCGACGGTCTCGAGCAGCTCGAGCACCCGCGCCCTCGCCTCCTGTCCGCGCAGCTTCGTGTAGTTCATGACCGGGCGGGTCAGCGCGTACTCCACAGTGTGCAGCGGGTTCAGCGCCGCGTACGGATCCTGGAACACCAGCTGCACGTCCTTGCGGAGGTCGCGCAGCCCCCTCCGCTTCAACGAGGTGACGTCGGTGTCGCCGAAGCGCACCGAGCCGGAGCTCGGCTTCTCGACGCCGGTGATCAGCTTTGCGATGGTCGACTTACCCGACCCGGATGCTCCGACGAGGGCGAGCGCCTCGCCCGGCTCCAGCCGGAACGACACGTCGTCGACGGCGGTGACGGCATCTTGCCCGCGGCGCGGCGCCGGGTAGCGCTTGGAGACGCCCTCGACCACGATGGCCGCGTCCGCGCGCCGCGTGTCGCGCTCGGAGACGGTCGGCACGGTCTCGGTGACATCGGTGCGGGAGCGGCCCTCGCGTCGCCGCGTGCCGAGGTCGACGAAGCCCGGGATCGAGATCGTCTTCGCGCGCGGATCGGCGTAGTGACTCAGCAGCATCCGCGTGTACTCGTCACTCGGATTCTCGAGGATCTTGCGGCTCGGCGCATCCTCGACGATCCGGCCCTCGTGCATCACCATCACCCGATCAGTGGCCTCGAGGACGATGCCGAGGTCGTGGCTGATCAGGATCGCGGTGAAGTGCTCGGTGCGCTGCAGCTCTTTGATGGTGTCCATCACGGCGTGCTGCACGAGCACGTCGAGCGCGGTCGTCGGCTCGTCGAAGACCATGAGCTGCGGTTCGAGCGACAGCGCGAGCGCGATCGACGCCCGCTGACGCATGCCGCCGGAGAGCTCTCCCGGATACCGTCCCAGCACCTCGGCGTCGAGCCCGACCTTGCCGATCAGCTCCCGGGCCCGCGCATCGCGCGCTTCGCGGGGCACGTGTCCGTGGGCGGCGAAGATGTCCGCGAAATGGTTGCCGATCGACCGCACCGGGTTGAGCGCGTTCATTCCGGACTGCAGCACCATGGCGAAGCCGCCCTGGCGCTGCTGCCGAAGCTCCTCGGTGCCCAGCTCGCGGATGTCGCGGCCGCCGAAGAGGATGCGGCCTCCGCTGATGCGGGCCGGCGGCTTCTGCAGGCGAGTCAACGCGAAGCCCAGCGTGGACTTGCCGGAGCCGGACTCGCCGACCAGGCCGACGAACTCGCCGCGTCGCAGCGTGAACGACACGTCGTGCACGGCGGCCACCGGAGTCGTCCCCGGCGAGGCGTACTCGACCGAGAGGTTCTGCACGTCGAGCAGGATGTCGCTCTGTTCGGCGGACATCTTTTCGGAGACGGTCATCGTCCCTTCCCCTCTCGCAGGCGCGGGTTGGATATGCCGTCCACGCCGAAGTTGATGAGTGTCAGGCTCAGCGCCAGCAGCGCGATGCAGAGACCGGGGGCGAACAGCAGCAGCCACTGCCCGGTGAGCAGCGAGTTGGAGTTCTGCGCCCAGTAGAGCATCGTGCCCCAACTGACGATGCTGGAGTCGCCGAGTCCGAGGAACTCGAGCCCCGCCTCGGCGAGGATCGCCGCGGTCGCCGCTCCGAAGAGCGTGCCCGCGATGATCGACGTCATGTTCGGCAGGATCTCGCGGAAGATGATCCGCCCCCTGCTGTCACCGGAGAACTGCGCCGAGGTGACGAAGTCGTTCCCGCGGAGCGACTGCGTCTGACTGCGGAGCACTCGCGCACCCCACGCCCATCCGGTGACCACGATGACGGCGATGATCATCAGGATGCCGCCGTTCTGCAGATACGCGGCGATCACGATCATCAGCGGCAGCCCCGGGATCACCAGGAAGAGGTTGACGATGAAGCCGACGACATCGCCGCCGAATCCGCGCATGTACCCCCAGCTGAGACCGATCAGGATCGCGACGATCGTGGAGAGGATGCCGGCGGCGAAGCCGACGAGCAGACTGACCTGCGCACCGAAGATGAGCTGGCTGAGCACGTCCTCACCGGCGGCGGTCGTGCCGAGCCAGTGCTCCCAGGAGGAATCGAGGTTGCGCTCGAAGCTGTTGTCCTTCGGGCCGTACGGAGCGAGCAGCGGAGCGAATACCGCCACCAGGACGAAGAACGCGAGGATGCAGAGACCCAGGCGTGCCTTCCCGTTCGACCAGAGGGTGCCGACCATCCGTCCGAACGCCCGCCAGGGGCTGGGAGCGGCGATGCGGTCGGCCGGGATCTTGACGTTCATGGTGGAGGTCATCGGCGAGTCCTCGGGTCGAGTACCCCGTAGAGGATGTCCACGAGGAAGTTGGCGATGAGCACGCTCACGGTGATCATCAGGAAGAGCGCCTGCATGAGCGGGTAGTCCTGCCCGATCACGGCGTTGAAGAGCAGATATCCGATGCCGGGATAGCCGAACACCTGCTCCACGAGGATCGATCCGCCGACGACGCCGCCGAGCGTGAGCCCGAATCCGGTGAGGTTCGGCAGGATCGCGTTGCGCGCGGCGTAGCGGAGGGCGATCGTGCGGCCGTGGAGGCCGTTGGCCTCGGCGAAGGTGATGTAGTCGTCGCCGAGCGTGTTGATCATCGCGTTGCGCATCCCGATGATCCAGCCGCCGAGCGAGGTCAGCAGGATCGTCACGGCCGGGAGCACCGCGTGCAGCAGCAGGTCTCCGATGAACTCCCAGGTGAAGCCGGGGGTCGTCGTCGCCGAGTAGGCGCCGGTGGTCGGGAACCAGTGCAGCACATAGCCGAAGAAGAACAGCAGCAGCAGCGCGGTCCAGAAGTAGGGGAACGTGCTGAGGAACGACCCGGTCAGCGTCGGCAGGCTGTCCAGCCACGTGCCCCGCCGCCAGGCCGCAGCTACTCCGATGAGGGTGCCGATCACGAAGGCGAGGATCGTGACGATGCCGACGAGCCCGATCGTGTATGGCAGGGCGGTCGAGACCATGCTCGACACGGTCTGCGGGTAGAAGGTGTACGAGACGCCGAAGTCGAGCCGGACGACCTGGCCGAGGTAGGCCACGTACTGGTCCCACATCGACCCCGTCGGCACACCGAGCTGCGCCTCGATCGCGGCGCGGGTGGCGTCGGAGACGGGCCCGTTCTGCGCGAGCTTCGCGATCGCGGCATCCGCCGGAGATCCCGGCATGAGCCGCGGAAGGAAGAAGTTCAGGGTGACCGCCGCCCACAGGGTGAGCAGGAACAGGCCGAGCTTCTGGAGGACGTACTTCACTGGTCGTCTCCCTTCACGCGCTTCAGGTGGGGGAAGATCCCGAGCGGTGCGTTGTCGTAGTTCTGCGGGATCATGTACGGGTCCTCCTCGGACGGCCAGCCGGTGAACTTGGCGTCGCTGAACAGACCCCAGATTCCGCCGTAGTAGAGGCCGATGACCGGCATCTCGTCGTAGACGATGTTCTGCAGCTCATGCACGATCTCCGTCTGCCGGGCGGTGTCGACGGTGCCGCGGTACTCCGCCAGCAGCGCGTCAGCCTCCTCGGACTGGAACCGCTCGAAGTTGTTCGCGGTCGCCTCCCCGGACGGCACGTAGAACTCGCTGGAGAGCAGGTTGTTGTAGGCCTGGTAGACGTCGCCGCCGCCCATGCCGCCGATCGCCATCTCGAAGTCGCCATTGCTGATCGCGCTCTGGTACCCCGCGGGCTGCGGGAGCTTCAGCGTGACCTTGACGCCGACCTCGGCGAGCTGCCGCTGCACGGTCTGCGCGGCCCTCGTCCAGTCGGAGTAGCCGTTGGCGGTGGTGATCGCGAACTCGAGCTGCTCGCCGTCTTCACCGACGAGCCGGTCGCCGTCGAGCGTGTACCCGGCCTCTTCGAACGCGGCCAGCGCGGCATCCGCGTTCTGCGTGATCATCCCCTGATCCGGGATGCCGGGATCGAGGTACTCCTCCTGGTTCGGCAGGATGAGGCCGGTCTGCCCTGCGGGCTCCATATACCCCTCGGATGCCGTCTCGGCGATCTCCGCGCGATCGAGGGAGAGCGCGATGCCGCGACGGACGTTCACGTCGTCGAACGGAGCCACCTCGAGGTTCGGCAGCAGCGCGATCACGCCGCCCGGCGGGAACCAGAACGAGTTGTCGGGACTCGCGGCTCCCCATGTGCCCTCGACGTCGGAGATGAACGAGTACGACCAGTCGTAGCCGCGGCTGACGGTGTCGAGCTGCGAGTTCGTGGCTGGCAGGATGATGTGCTCGATCTCAATCTCGTCGGCCTGCCAGTAGTCGGGGTTCTTGTCGACCGAGTACTGCTGGTCGTTGTAGTTGCCGAGCACGAAGGGGCCGGTTCCCACGGGGTTCTCGTTGCGATAGGTGCCCGGGTCCTTCACGTCTTCCCAGAGGTGCTCCGGAACGATCATGGTCTGTCCGAGGATCGTCAGCGCCGGGGCGTCGTCGCCCTGCAGGTTCAGCGTCACGGTGTCGCCGTCGGTCTCGACGGTCTCGAGATGCTGCCAGGCGCCCTTGATGTCGAGCGACGGGTTGTCCTTGAGCATCTGGAAGGTGAAGGCGACGTCGTCGACGGTGAAGTCCTCCCCGTCGCTCCAGGTGACGTCGTCGCGGAGGGTCATCACGATCGTGCGGGCATCGGGCTGCTCCCACTCGGTCGCGAGCCAGGGCTGCAGCGATCCGTCGAGGTTGTTCATCAAGATCAGCGGCTCGTAGATCCAGCGCGACGCCGTACGCGTGTTGGTCAGGTACGGGTTGAAGTTCTGCGTGAAGAACGGATTGCCCTTGTCGGCGTTGATCAGCATCGTGTCTTCACCGATCGAGGGATCGGGCTGCGACGTGATCTGGATGCTGCATCCGCTCAGGACGACCGCTGCGCCGGCGAGCGCGACGACCGCAGCTCTCCGCCAGCGTCGGAACATGTTCGTCTTCGACACTCTGTCCGTTTTCGACAACCTTGTCACCATGCCGTCAGTGTAAGCGCATACATTTCTGCGCCGCAAGCCCTTCACGTTTCGCAGGCGCCGATCAGCGGGAGCGGAGAGAGCTTTCGCGGACGACGATCTCGAGCGGCAGACGCACGGCCACGGGGGCGGAGTCCGGCTGCTCCAGACGACGCGCGAGAACCTGCACGGCGGCTCGTCCGAGCTCGATCATCGGCTGACGGACCGTCGTGAGCCGCGGCCGCGACAGAGCCGCCGCCTCGATGCCGTCGAAACCCGTCACGATCAGGTCTTCCGGTACCGACACCCGGGCCGCCCGAAAGGCGTCGAGCGCTCCGAGCGCCATCTGATCGTTGGCAGAGATCAGCGCGGGCGGAAGACCGTCCGCGATCAGCTTCTCGGCGGCCCGGCGTCCGGACGCGCGGGTGAAGTCACCGCGCACGCGCGTGATGTCGGCGACGGAGAGTCCCGCGTCATCGACGGCCCGCGAGAATCCCTCCCAGCGCTCGATGCCGTCGGGCGAGTCGTCGGGCCCGGCGAGGAACGCCGGCGCCGCACCGCCGGTCTGCTCCAGCACGCGTCGCGTGAGCTCTGCCATGGCCTCGGCGTTGCCCACGGTCACATGGTCGTAGCTGTCGCCGCGGGGCGGCCCGGAGAGCACAACGACCGGGATCCGCCGCGCGAGACGGGCGAGTACGTCGTCGGGCACGCTGCTGGCGAGGACGACGAGACCGTCGACGCGTCCAGCCATGTCGCGCACGGTCGACCGATCGGGGTCGTTGCGCCCGACACCCACCATGAGCACGAAGCCCTGCTTCCAGGCCTCCAGCTCCGCGCCGCGGAGCACCTCGTCGAGGAACAGCATCGTCGGATGCGGGGGCTCCCCCTCGGCATCCGTCTCCTCGTCGACGACGGTGAACGGAGGGAGTGCGTCCGCGGCAGAGGAGAGCACGTCGAGCGCGGGGGCCTCTTCGGCGGCGTCGAAACCGGGGAAGTACAGTCCGAGCACGCCCGTACGCCGCTCGGCGAGCCCCCGCGCACTGCCGCTCGGGACGTAGCCGAGGGCGGTGACCGCGTCGAGCACGCGCTCGCGAGTCACCGGGCGCACGGCATCCGGCGAGCGCAGCACGCGCGAGACCGTGGCGATCGAGACGCCGGCGCGGTCCGCGACGTCGTACACCGTCGCCGCCTTGCTCACGATCGCGCCCTTCTTTCCCGTCATCGTGCCCAGGGTACCCGGCGCGCGCAGGCGCTCCACACGGCTTTGTACGCCAGCCTCGGCCTCTTGGAGCGAAACGGTCCTTCCGGAGCGCACGCGACCTTGCCTGGCGTCAGCCCTGCGAGCCCCGGCGGAGCGCCATCAGGGCGCCGTGCGGCCGCGCACTGATCTCTTCCGCTTGCCGCTCACGCCGTTCGCGGAAGACGACCTCGAATCCGGCATCCGTCAACAGCTCGGCCAGAGAATCCGCCGACCAGAAGTAAGCCGCGGTGACGGCGTGGGCGAACGGCTCGCCGGATTCACCGTCGAAGTACCCGAGCAGAAGACTGCCGCCCGGCGCGAGCACTCGCGCGAACTCCGCGAGCACGGCGGGTACATCGGCGGGATCGGTGTGGATGAGCGAGTACCAGGCGAGGATGCCGCCGAGCGACGCATCCGCGGCCGGGAGTTCGCGGAAGGAGCCCCGCTCGAAGTGGACGTCCGGGTATTTCCGTCGCGCTGACCGCAGGAGATCCGCCGAGATGTCGACGCCCACGACCTCGCGGCCCTGGTCGTGCAGAAACCCCGCCCAGTGCCCCGGGCCGCACCCGGCATCCAGAAGCATTCCCGCCGTCTCGTCGCGCCAGCGCGCGATCAGATCGACGTCTCGCACGTCCATCTGGTCGACCCTGCCGGCCAGCCGCACGTAGTCGCCGGCTCTGGCGTCGTAGGCGCCCGCGATCACGGCCTCCTGTGCCGAGCGCTCCGCACGGCCATGTGCGCCAGACAAGGCCGAACGCGGCGCATCCGTTCTTTCCACGCGTATTCGTCCGTCTGAGGCGTCCACAGGATCGGCCCGAGTCATGCCGTGCGGGCCGCCAGCGCGGCCTGGTACAGATCGCGCGAGGAGAGCCCGGTGAGGGCGGCGACCTCGGACGCGGCGTCCTTCAGACGGATGCCGTCTGCCACGAGCTTCTGCACCTGGGCGAGGGCGTCTTCCGGGGAGGCGTCCCGGCGCGTCGCGCCCTCGACGACCACGACGATCTCGCCCTTCACACCGTTCTCGGCCCAGGCGACGAGTTCGGATGCCGTGCCACGGCGCACCTCTTCGTAGAACTTCGTGAGCTCGCGGCACACCGCGATGCGTCGCACGTCGCCGAAGGCGGTGCCCATGTCGGCCAGGGCGCTCGCGAGGCGCGCCGGCGACTCGAAGAAGACCATGGTGCGCGGCTCGGCGGCGAGAGCGCGCAGCGCGGAGCGCCGCTCCCCCGGCTTGCGCGGCAGGAAGCCCTCGAACGTGAAGCGGTCGGTCGGCAGGCCCGAGATCGCGAGGGCCATCAGCACGGCACTCGGACCGGGGATCGCAGTCACGGTGACGCCCTGGGCGACAGCCTCGGCCACCAGACCGTAGCCGGGATCGCTCACGGTGGGCATTCCTGCGTCGCTCATCACGACGACATCAGACTCCGCGGCGAGCGCGGCGATCTCGGCCGCCTTCTGCTTCTCGTTGTGATCATGGAGGGCGATCAGCCGCGGACGGTTGTCGATCTGCAGCGCCTTCAGGAGCTTCTGGGTCGTGCGCGTGTCTTCGGCGACGATCGTCTCGGCGTTCTCGAGCACCTCGACGAGCCGACGGGACACGTCGCCGAGATTTCCGATCGGCGTGGCAGCGAGGATGATCACCCGCTCAGCATAGGCGCGTTGTCTAGGCTGAGCAGGTGACCGCGCCCGTGCCTCTGCTGCCCGCTCCTGAGGACCGGCTGACGCGCTACGGGCAGCTCCGCGACCGGGTGCTGCACAGTCCGGACTGGGGCCGCGCGATCCGCTGGCTGGCGCCGCTGATCATCACCGCGGTCGCCGCCCTTCTGCGGTTGGTGAACCTCGGCCACCCGCACCAGATCGCCTTCGACGAGACGTACTACGTCAAGGACGCCTGGTCGCTGTGGACCCTCGGCTACGAGGGCGTCTGGGGCGAGAAAGCCAACGAGGCCTTCATCACGCTGCAGGAGCTGCCGCTGTCGGACACGGGCGCGTTCGTGGTGCATCCGCCGCTGGGCAAGTGGCTCATCGCGCTCGGCATGTCGATCGGCGGCCCCGACAACAGCGCGGGCTGGCGGCTGGCCACGGCGCTGCTCGGTGCGGGGTCGGTCCTTCTCGTCTACCTGCTCGCCCGGCGGCTCAGCGGCTCGGTCGTCGTCGCGTCCGTCGCCGGGACGCTGCTCGCGATCGACGGCCTCAGCATCGTGATGAGCCGGATCGCCTTGCTCGACGGCATCCTCACCTTCTTCCTGCTGCTCGGCGCGCTGTTCATCCTCATGGACCGTCAGCGCACGATTCCCCTGCTGGAACGACGCGACCCCGACGCGCCCGACCCGTTCTGGGGTCCGGTGCTCTGGCGTCGGCCCTGGCTGGTCGCCGCCGGAGCCGCTCTGGGCGCGGCATCCGCCGTGAAATGGTCGGGTCTGTATGTACTCGCCGCCTTCGGCCTGTACGTGGTGGTGACGGATGCTCTCGCACGACGTCGCGCCGGAGTCGTGCTCTGGCCGACCGCCGCCGCGTTCAGGCAGGGACCGGTGTCGTTCGTCCTGCTGGTGTTCCCCGCCCTCGCCGTGTACCTGATCAGCTGGACGGGCTGGCTCGTCACCGCCGGCGGCTACGACCGGCAGAGCGACGCGAATCCTCTCGTCGCTCTGTGGAAGTACCACCAGTCGATCCTCGGGTTCCACGTTGGACTCAGCAAGGGCCACCCCTATGCGAGCCCCGCCTGGGAATGGCCGTTCCTGCTGCGGCCGACCGCGGTGTGGGTGGGCAGCGATCCCGGCCCGTGCGGCACGGACCACTGCATCGCGGTGATCTCCTCGATCCCCAACCCGCTCATCTGGTACGGCGGCGTCGCGGCATCCGTCTATCTGATCTACCGGCTCATCCGCGGCTGGATCACCCGGCGTCCGGTCGGCGCCGAGATCGGTCTGCCCCTCGTCGGACTCGCCGCCACCTACCTGCCGTGGCTGATGTTCCCCGAGCGCACGATCTTCCAGTTCTACACCGTTGTGATGATGCCGTTCCTCGTGATCGCCCTGGCGCTCACCCTGCGCGTCATCGCCGGATCACGGGACGACCCGCTGCACCGGCGCCAGTCCGGCGAGCGTACGGTGATGATCTACCTCGGGATCGTGGTGCTCGTCTCGGCGTTCTTCTATCCGGTGTGGACCGGCATGAGCGTTCCCTACGAGTTCTGGCTCATCCACAACTGGTTGCCCGGCTGGGTCTGATCGCGCTCCGCGACGTGCTCCACGAGCGGCAGGATACGTCCTGACAGATGCGTGCGCATCGCGATCGATGAGGCCGTGCGTGCCACGCCCGGCACCACGGCGACGCGGTCCAGCACCTCCTGCAGCTCCGTGGCACCGCGGGCGACCAGGCGCAGCTGCATGTCACTGGCTCCGGTCACGGTGTGCATGTCGACGATCTCGGGCACTGCATCCGCGAGTGCCTTCGCGACCTCGTCGTGCCCGACCTTCTGGTCGATCTCGACGAGGCAGAACGCGACGACTCCGTAGCCGAATCCGCTCGGGTCGACACACGGAACGATCGCCTCGATCACGCCGCCCTCGTGCAGCCGCGCGAGGCGGCTCGTCGCAGTGCCCCGCGCGATCCCGAGCCGTCTGGCGCACTCGAGGATCGGCAGTTGCGGGGACTCGGTGAGCATCCGGATGAGCTCCGCGTCGAGGCGATCGATGCGCATCGGCTACTCCTTGAGGACGCCGGGTCGCGCGACACTCCGCGTCACGCGGGCGACGACGAGGAGCGCGACCGTCAGCCCGAGGGTGAGCAGCAGCTGCACGCGGGCGGCCGGATCGAACATCGCGAGCACGATCACGGCGGCCAGCAGCAGCAGGCAGAGCCCCGAGAGCCAGGGGAACCCCCACATGCGCATCGGCATGTCCTCTCCCGCCGCGTCGGCGCGGCGACGCAGGATGATCTGCGCGATGGCGGTCGCCGTCCAGATGACGAGGAGAGTGGAGCCGACCACGTTAAGCAGGGCCGGGAGGACGACGTCGGGGAACGCCCAGTTGAGTCCGACGGTCACGAAGCCGAAGGCGACGGATGCCAGCACAGCCACGTACGGCACGCCCTTGAGGCTCGTGCGGGTCGCAGCCAGGGGTGCGAGCCCTCGCTCGCCCAGCGAGTACGCCATGCGGGACGCGCCGTAGATGTTCGCGTTCATGGCGGAGAGCAGGGCGATCACGACGATCAGGTCCATGACGAGGCCGACGCCCGGTACGTTCAGCGTCGCCAGCACCGCCGAGAAGGGGCCTTCCGCGACTGCGGAGTCGTTCCACGGCAGAACGGCGACGATCACGAAGATCGAGCCGACGTAGAAGATCAGGATCCGCACGAGGACCTCGCGCACGATGCGTCGGATGTTGCGGGCGGGGTCATCCGACTCGGCCGCGGCGATCGCGACGACCTCGGTGCCGCCGAACGCGAAGACGACGATGAGCAGCGCGGCCGCGACCCCGGTCAGGCCGTTCGGAGCGAACCCGCCGTTGTCGACGAGGTTCGCGATGCCCGTCGCGGGGACGCCGGGGATGAGGCCGACGATCGCGCACACGCCGACCACGAGGAACGCGATGATCGCCACGACCTTGATCGCCGCGAACCAGAACTCGAAGCGGCCGTAGTTGCGCACGCCGAACAGGTTCACGGCCGTGAGCGCCACGACGAACACGAGCACCCACACCCAGGCGGGGATGCCGGGGATCCAGTTCGCGACGATGCCGGCGGCTCCGGTCGCCTCGGCGGCGATCACGACCACGAGCTGGATCCAGTACAGCCAGCCGACCGCACTGCCGGCGCTGCGGCCCATCGCCTTCTGCGCGTAGGAGCTGAAGGCGCCAGAGCTGGGCCGCGCGGCCACCATCTCGGCGAGCATCGCCATCACGAGCACGACGATGCCGCCGGCGACGAGGTAGGAGATCAGCACAGCCGGGCCGGCGAGACCGATCGCCTGGCCCGAGCCGACGAACAGGCCCGCGCCGATCGCTCCACCGAGTCCCATCATCGAGATCTGGCGGCGGGTGAGTCCCGGATGCAGCCCCGGGGTGGTCGTCGTCGTGGTGGGTACGTCGTTGATGCGGTCAGGGTTCATGCGGTCAGTGGTCATACGGTCGCCTCCTTGCGATCGGGGATGAGGGCCGCCTTCACTCGGTCGATGTCGGCGGAACTGCCTGATGAGATGCGCACGCCTTCTCCGGGGAACGCGCGGGTGATCACGCCGCCGTCGCGGAGCAGGGCCTCGAGCTGCTCGGTCCGCTCCCCCGCCGGCACCCAGACGAAGTTCGCCTGCGAGGCGACGGCCGGCCAGTCGGCGCCCTGGAGCAGCGCGAGCAGGCGATCGCGCTGCGCGACCACCTCGTCGATGCGGATGGCGAGCTCGTCCTCGGCGTCGAGCGAGGCCCGTGCGGCCACCTGGGCGAGGTCGGTGACGCCGAACGGCACCGCGACCTTGCGCTGACTCGCGGCGATCTCGGCGGGGGCGATCGCGTATCCGATGCGGAGCCCCGCGAGGCCGTAGGCCTTGGAGAAGGTGTGCAGCACTGCGACATGCGGGTGGCGGCGGAACAGCTCGACGCCGGCCCCGAAGCTGTCGGTGCGGTCGAAGTGCACGTAGGCCTCGTCGATCACGACGAGCACGTCGTGCGGCACCGAAGCGACGAAGGCCTCGAGCGCATCGGCGCTCACGACGGTGCCGGTCGGGTTGTTCGGGTTGCACACGAAGATGAGGCGGGTGTACGGGGTGATCGCGGCGAGCATGGCGTCGAGGTCGTGCGCGTGGTCGGCATTCAAGGGCACGGCCACCGGCGTCGCGCCGGCGATGCGCACGAGCGACGGGTAGGCCTCGAACGACCGCCACGCGAACATGACCTCGTCGCCGACGCCGGCGACCGCGTGGATCAGCTGGGCGGCGATCTCGACCGATCCGGCGCCGACCGTGACGAGCTCCGAGTCGACCCCGTAGCATGCAGCCAGATCGGCGCGCAGCGTGGCCGCGCTCATGTCGGGATAGCGATGGATGGTCTCGAGACGCGCGCTGACGGCGGAGATCACCGACGGCAGCGGCGGATGCGGCGACTCGTTCGAGGAGAGCTTCGAGGCGCCGGCCGGCGCCGAACGACCCTGTCGGTAGGCGGGCACGGCATCGAGACCGGGACGGGTGGGGAGAGGCATCGCGCCACAGTAGACCGGATGCGGAGCGCTGAGCAATCGGTGCAGCGGATGATGGACAACCCGCGCAGCGCGGGCACCTGACGGGGCGATCTGCCGTGCAGATTGCTCAGCGGTGGTGGCAGTCGGTCGGGGTCAGCGCGCGAACGGGATGTCTCCGGGGTCGCTCACGGGCAGTCGGCACACGAACGCATGGCAGTCGTACGCGCGTGCGGCCGCGTCTGCCTTGCCGTCGAACAGCTCGAAGCCCGCGGCGGCGAACGCCCGGGCCTGCGCCGGGGTGACCACAGCGGCGACGTCGGCGTCGACGCGTCGGGCGGCGTCGGCCAAACTCCCCGTGGGCTCCTCGGTGACGACGACGATCTGCCGCGGCGGGTCGATCAGGCCCCCGGCCGCGCGCAGCAGGCTGCCGTGCGCGAAGGGCTGCTCCAATCCGCGCCCGCCGTGATCGCGGACCACGGACACGGCGGCCTCACGATACTGCTCCCCCGCACCGAGCCGCCAGGCGGTGAGGGCTGCGGCGGCGACGGCCGCGACCCCGGACGGCAGGTCTCCGTCGGTCTGATCGGGCGAGGCGGCGATGCCGTGCTCTACGAGCTGCGGATCGCTCTGCGGCCCGGCCAGCGCCTGGTCGAGAACGTCGCGGGCGGACGACGCCCAACGCACCCCACCGGTCGCCACCGCCAGGGCGAACAAGCCGTCCGCGAGCAGCGCGAGGTCGGCGACCGTCACCGCGGCAGCGGAGGCGACGCCGTCGAGCGACGCCCGCACGAGCCGCCCCGAGGGGTCGCGATTCACGCGCAGCACGGTCTCTGCGGCCTCGACGGCGGCGTCCACCCACGCGGGCTCGCCGAGCCTGGCACCGGCTCGCGCGAGCGCACCGATCGCCATGCCGTTCCAGCCGGTGATGACCTTGCCGTCGACGGCCGGGGGCTCGAGCTCCGCGCGCGCGGAGACCGGACGCAGGTAGTACCCGCCCTCGTTGCGCGCGCCGTCGATCCAGGACTCCGAGTCCTGTGCCGCGCCGAATCCACCCTCCGGTCGTCGCAGGGAGGCCAGCAGGAAGCCGGCGATCCCGCGCGCCGTCTGCTCATCCCCCGCGTCGAGGGCGACATCGAGCAGCTGCGCGTTGTCGGTCAGCATCCGCTCGTAGTGCGGCACGGTCCAGTCCCGCTGCGTCGCGTAGCGGAAGAACCCGCCGTCCTCGTCGCGCAACGCGGATTCGGCCATCGCCGCCAGCGCTCGTCGAGCGGATGCCGCGGCGCCCGGCGCCTCGCGCCGCACCAGCGGGCTCTGCAGGAATCGCAGGGTCGTGGCGACCGGGAACTTGGGGGCTCCGCCGAATCCGCCGTGCACCCGGTCCTCGCGCGCGGCGATGGATTCGGCCCCCGCGGCGATCGCGGCCGCCACCGGCAGGTCCGACGGCGCGGTCTCGGCGGCACGCGCGAGCGCGTCGCTGACGGCATCCGCCGACTCCTCGGCCTGCGCCCGTCGCAGAGTCCAGGCCTCGCGCACGGCGGCGAGAACGTCGCGGAACGCGGGCATCGGCTGCCTGGCCTCAGGCGGCCAGTACGTGCCGGCGTAGAACGCGCGTCCGCGCGGGGTGGCGAAGACGGTCAGCGGCCAGCCCAGATTCTGGGTGAAGGCGGAGGCCGCAGCCATGTACGCCCCATCGACGTCGGGGTGCTCCTCGCGGTCGACCTTCACCGAGACGAAGCCCTCGTTCATGAGGGCGGCGGTCACCGGATCGGCGAAGGACTCCCGGGCCATGACGTGGCACCAGTGGCAGGTCGAGTAGCCGATGGAGATCAGCAGCGGCACATCGCGACGCTGCGCCTCGGCGAAGGCCTCCGGTCCCCACGGATACCAGTCCACGGGATTGTCGGCATGCGCCCGCAGGTACGGGCTGAGGGTGTCGGCGAGCCGGTTGGTCATCCCCTCACGCTACGCTCAGCCGGCGAGCAGGTCGACCGGACGTGAGGCGGCGTAGCCGACGAGCGGCAGGGCGCGTTCGGCCGCGAGAGAGATGCGCGACTGCAGGATCTCGGACGTGATCTCGTAGCCGTCGAAGTCGGTGTCGCTCGCGTAGACGCCCAGCGGCAGAGTGAGCGCCTGGAAGAACCCGAACAGCGGACGCAGCTGGTGCTCGATGATCAGCGCGTGCCGCTCGCCGCCGCCGGTCGCCGCGAGCAGCACCGGCTTCCCGACCAGGTCGTACTGTCCGACGAAGTCGAAGAGGTGCTTGAACAAGCCCGTGAAAGACGCCCGATAGACGGGGCTCCCGACGATGAGCAGATCGGCGGTCTCGATCGCGCGGAGCTGCTCCTCGACCTCGGTCGAGAGCTGATCGCGGCGCAGCGCCCCGGCGAGGCCGGGGCCGATCTGCGTGAGCTCGATGAGCTGCGATTCGATCGGGGCCCGTTCGCCGATGGCGGCCGTGATCGCGCGGACGAGGGCGGTCGTCTTGCTCGGCTCATGCAGGGATCCCGACACGGCGACGACACGGAACGGAGCTGTCATGCCTCGACGGTACCCACGACGACGCCCCGTGTCGCGGGCGGCGACACGGGGCGTCATGCGTGGTCCTCGTCGGGTGTCAGTTGACCTCGTCGGGGTGCGAGCCCACGCGTCCCGAACCGTCGAGCGGGTCGAGGGCGTCGATCGCCGCGACCTCCGCATCGGTCAGCGTGAAGCCGAAGACGTCGAGGTTCTCGCGCAGGCGCTCGGCGCGCACCGACTTCGGGAACACGATGATCCCCTTCTGCAGGTGCCAGCGCAGCACCGCCTGCGCGGGAGTGACGTCGTGGGCCGCTGCGGCATCCGCCACCGCCGGGGTGCCGAACAGGTCGTACTTGCCCTGGCCGAGCGGACCCCAGGCTTCGGTGCGGATGCCGTGCTCGTCGGACCAGGTCACGACGTCGCGCTGCTGGTAGGCGGGGTGCAGCTCGATCTGGTTCACGGCCGGGGTCACGCCGGTCTCCTTCACCACGCGCTCGAGGTGCGGCACCAGGAAGTTCGAGACGCCGATGCTGCGGGTGAGACCGGCTTCGCGCAGCTCGACGAGCTTCGCGAACGCGTGGACGTAGTCGTCCTTCGCGGGAGTGGGCCGGTGCACGAGGTACAGGTCGACTTTGTCGAGGCCGAGCTTCTCGAGGCTCTCGGCGATCGCCGCGCGCGGCTCCTCGTCGTGGTGCCGGTCGTTCCAGAGCTTCGTGGTGATGAACAGCTCGTCGCGAGCGATGCCGGATGCCGCGATCGCCGCACCCACGCCCTCTTCGTTGCCGTAGATCGCGGCGGTGTCGATGTGCCGGTAGCCGATCTCGAGCGCCTCGCTCACCGCGCGCTCGGTCTCCGCCGGCGGCACCAGGAAGACGCCGTAGCCGAGCTGCGGGATGGAGTTGCCGTCGTTCAGTTCGAGTGCAGGAATGGTCATGCGTCCAGCCTATGACCTGTGATGACAGGCGAGTCGATACGATGGAGGGCTATGTCCGCGTCCCTCCCCGTGATCTCCTACCCCCCGGAGCTGCCCGTCAGCGCTGCCCGGGAGGAGATCGCCGCCGCCATCCGCGACAACCAGGTCGTGATCGTCGCCGGCGCCACCGGGTCGGGGAAGACCACCCAGCTGCCGAAGATCGCCCTCGAACTCGGACGTGAGCGCATCGCCCACACGCAGCCGCGCCGCCTCGCGGCTCGTACGATCGCGGAACGCGTGGCGGAAGAGCTGCAGGTCGAGCTCGGCACGCTCGTCGGTTACAAGGTGCGCTTCACGGACAAGGTGTCCGACGAGACGCGCGTCGCGCTGATGACCGACGGCATCCTGCTCAACGAGATCCACCGCGACCGGCTGCTCACCCGCTACGACACGATCATCATCGACGAGGCGCACGAGCGCTCGCTCAACGTCGACTTCCTGATCGGGTACCTCGTACGCATCCTGCCGGAGCGCCCCGACCTCAAGGTGATCCTCACCTCGGCGACGATCGATCCGCAGAGCTTCGCGAAGCACTTCGCCCGGCCACCTCGCGGAGCGGAGACCGAGCCGGTCCCCGCGCCGATCATCGAGGTCTCCGGGCGCACCTACCCGGTCGAGATCCGCTACCGCGCGCAGACGGAGGAGACCGAGGACGAGGACGAGGTCTCCGCGATCGTCGCCGCGCTCCGCGAGCTCGATCGCGAGGAGCCGGGCGACGTGCTCGTCTTCCTGCCCGGCGAGGCTGAGATCCGCGACGCGGCGGATGCCGTGCGCGGCGCCTACGCGAAGGATCGCTCCCCCACCGAGGTGCTCCCGCTCTACGGCCGACTGTCGGCGGCGGAGCAGCATCGGGTGTTCGAGCGCTCCCGCGTCGCCGGCGTCCGACGCCGCGTGGTCCTCGCCACCAACGTCGCCGAGACGAGCCTCACGGTTCCCGGCATCCGCTATGTGATCGACACGGGCACGGCCCGCATCTCGCGCTACAGCAATCGCTCGAAGGTGCAGCAGCTGCCGATCGAGGCGATCTCACAGGCCTCCGCGAATCAGCGAGCGGGTCGCGCGGGACGAACGAGCGATGGCACCGCCATCCGCCTCTACTCCGAGGAGGACTTCGACAAGCGTCCCGAGTTCACCGAACCCGAGATCCTGCGCACCTCGCTCGCCTCGGTCATCCTGCAGATGCTGTCGCTCGGCTTCGGCGACATCACGGCCTTCCCGTTCCTCACCCCGCCCGACTCGCGCGGAGTGAAGGCCGCGTTCGACCTACTCACCGAACTCGGCGCCGTCGAGCCTTCGCGGCGCGACGGAGCCCCGCACCTGACCCGCGTCGGCCGCGACATCTCGCGTATGCCGATCGACCCGCGGTTCGCCCGCATGCTGATCGAGGCCGGGCGCCACGGGGTCACCTCCGACCTGCTGCCCATCGTCTCGGGTCTGACGATCCAGGACGTGCGCGAGCGACCGGAGGAGCGACGCGAAGAGGCCGACCGCCTGCATGCGCGCTTCGCCGACCCGACCAGTGACTTCCTCACCCTGCTGAACCTCTGGAACCACCTGCGCGAACAGCAGCGAGAGCTCGGATCGAGCGCCTTCCGGCGGCTGTGCCGCTCGGAGTACCTGAACTACGTGCGCGTGCGCGAGTGGTTCGACGTGCATCGCCAGCTGCGGACGCTGGTGAAGAGCGCGGAGAAGGAGGGCGCGAGCGATCCGGATGCGATCCACCGCGCCGTGCTGTCCGGCCTGCTCTCGCAGATCGGCATCCTCGACGAACGAACCGCCCCGGCGGGCAAGTCCCACTCCCCCGCGAAGGAGCCGAAGGGACGCCGCATCACGGAGTACCGCGGCGCGCGCGGCATCCGCTTCTCGATCTTCCCCGGCTCCGCGCTGCGCAAGAAGAGTCCGCAGGCGGTCATGGCGGCCGAGATCGTCGAGACCTCCCGCACCTTCGCGCGCACAGTCGCCGCGATCGACCCCGCGTGGGCCGAACCCCTTGCCGGCGACCTCGCCAAGCGGCAGGTCACCGAGCCGCACTGGTCGAAGGATGCCGGCGCCGCCGTCGCGTTCGAGAAGGTCACGCTGTTCGGCGTCGAGATCATCCCGCGCCGACGCGTGCAGTTCGCGCGCATCGACCGGGCCGCATCGCGCGAATTTTTCGTGCGGCACGCGCTCGTCGAGGGCGAATGGGATCCGGCGCGCATCGACAAGCGCGTCAGCGCGTTCTGGCGCAGCAACCACGAACTGCGCAAGCGCCTCGAGAAGCTCGAGGAGCGGGAGCGGCGCCGCGACATCCTCGCCGGCGACGAGGCGGTGTTCCGCTTCTACGACGAGCGCATCCCCGCCGATGTCTTCGACGTGCGCTCCTTCGAGACCTGGTGGCGCGAGGCGCTGCAGACCACGCCCAAGCTGCTGGTCATGCGCGAGGCCGACCTGCTCGACGACGAGGCCAGAGCCGATCAGAACGAGTTCCCGACGCGCTGGAACCAGGGTGACCAGGTCCTCGGGCTCGCCTACCGCTTCGAGCCGGGTGCCGCCGACGACGGCGTCAGCGTGGTCGTGCCGCTGCCCCTCCTCGCCCAGATCGAGGACCGCGGCTTCGACTGGCAGGTGCCGGGACTCCGCGCCGAACTCGTCACCGGCCTCCTGCGCGCCCTGCCCAAGGCCATCCGCCGTCACGTGGTTCCCGCGGCCGACTGGGCCGAGAAGTTCGGCGCCGAGCTGGCCGACCAGGGTCCCGAGAATCACAACGGCCTCCCGCCGCGCACGCTCAAGGAAGCGCTGGCCCGACTGATCCAGCCGTTGGCGAATCAGCTGGTGTCGGCGAACGATTTCGAGGACGAGCGGGTGCCGGCGCACCTGCGCATGAACTTCCGGGCGGTCGACGAGCGCGGCCGAGTGGTCGGCAGCGATCGCGATCTGCGCGCCCTGCAGACGGCGCTCTCGGATCGGGCACGCAGCAGCGTGGCCCGGTCGATCGCCGCCCCTCCGCGCAACCGGTCGTTGAGCGACACTTCGACTCGGAGCTCGCTCAGTGCGGGTCTGCGCGAGACGAAACGCCCGGCCGCCCCCGCCGCGGTGATCGAACGGGAAGGCCTCACGTCCTGGACGTTCGGCGAACTGCCCGAGGTGCTCGACACCCGCGTCGCCGGAGGCGTGGTGCGCGGCTACCCGGCGATCGTCGACCAGGGCAAGACGGTCTCGGTGCGCGTCGAATCGACGGCGGATGCCGCGGCGGCCGCCACTCGCAAGGGCGTGCTCCGGCTGGTGCTGCTGAGCGTCCCCTCCCCCTCGTCGTATATACAGCAGCATTTGACCAGTCAGGAGAAGCTCGCACTCGCAGCATCCCCTTACCAGTCGGCTGCGGCGCTCATCGAGGACTGCCGCGCCGCGGTCGCGCGGCGCGTGATCGACGCTTCGACGAGCTCAGCGACCCAGGGAAACGGGGGGCGCGGCATCGTGCGCAGCGAAGCCGAGTTCGCGCGAGTGCGGGATGCCGTGTCGGCCACGCTCGTCGACGAGCTGTTCGCGTGCGTCTCGCTCGTCGCCCGCATCCTGACGAAGTCGCGCGATGTGGAGCGCGGCATCAAGTCGCAGAACTCCCTCGCCCTGCTCGGCCCGCTCAACGACATCCGCACGCAGCTGTCCGGCCTCCTGCATCCGGGATTCGTCTCCGCGGCGGGCGTCGAGCGACTCTCGCATTTCCCCCGTTATCTCGAGGGCATGCTCGATCGGCTCAAGACCCTCACGAGCGAGCCGGGCAAGGATCGCGCCCGAATGACGGAGTTCGAGCGGATGTCGAAGGCGTTCGAGGATGCCGGCGGCACGATCCCCCTCCCGACCGACGCCCCGCCCGCGCTGGTCGAGGTGCGCTGGCTGCTGGAGGAGTACCGCATCAGCGTCTTCGCGCAGCGCCTCGGCACCGCGCAGCCGGTCTCGCCGCAGCGGATCACGAAAGCGCTCGCCGGCAACGGTCGTTGAGCGAGCGCAGCGAGACGAAACGCAACCGCGAGTAGCCTGGACGCATGGCACGCGCGATCGTCTACACCGAGTTCGGCTCCCCCGCAGTCCTGCATGAGATCGAGATCCCCGACCCTGTCGCGGCACGCGGCGAGGTCGTCGTGCGGATCGAGGCCGCGGGCGTGAATCCCATCGACGCGAAGCTGCGCAGTCGCAAGCGCCCGTCCCCGGACATCACCGAGCCGCGCCCGGTCGGCTTCGACGGAGCCGGCGTGGTCGATTCGCTGGGCGACGGCGTCGATGATCTCGCGGTGGGTGACCGCGTCGCGATCCGCGATGCTCGGGGCACCTATGCCTCATCGCTGGCGATCGCGGCGGAGAAGCTCGTGAAGCTGCCCGATGCCGTCACGATGTCCGAGGGCGCCGCGATCGGCATCCCGGCGGGCACCGCCTACCAGGCGCTGCGCTCGCTCGGCGTGACCGAGGGCGACGTGCTGCTGGTGCACGGCGGCTCGGGCGCCGTGGGACAGGCCGCCGTCCAGTTCGCGGTGGCCTGGGGCGCGACCGTGATCGCGACCGCGAGCCCGGCGCGTCACGATCAGCTGCGCGAACTCGGCGCGATCCCGATCTCCTACGACGCGGGACTCCAGGCCCGCGTGGAAGAAGCTGCACCCCGACCCGTGACGGTGGTCCTGGACTGCGCCGGCACCGACGAGGCGATCGAGACCTCGCTGGCGCTGGTCGCCGACCGCGACCGCATCGCGACGATCGTGCGAGGACCGGATGCCGCCTCCTTCGGCATCCGCGCATTCTCCGGCGGGTCTCCCGTGCCGCTGACCGACGAAGAGCTCGCGTGGCGCGCCGAAGCGCTGCAAACGACCGTCGACCTCCTCGCCGCCGGCGACTTCACGATCGAGATCGGCCCAGAGCTTCCGCTCGCCGAGGCGGCGCAGGCACATGAGCTGATCGAGTCCGGCGCCGCCTCGGGCAAGATCATCCTCGTCCCGTAGTCGCGGCCGGCACCCTCTACGCTGAGATGATGACTGGTCTTCGTTGGGGAATCCTCGCGACCGGCGGCATCGCCGCCTCGTTCGCATCCGATCTGCGCACCGCAGGACTCGACCTGGTGGCGGTCGGCTCACGATCACAGGAGTCGGCTGACGCCTTCGCCGCCCGTTTCGACATCCCGCACGCGCACCCCTCGTACGAGGCGCTCGCGGCCGATCCGGATGTCGACATCATCTACGTCGGCACGCCGCATCCGATGCATCACGAGAACGCCCGGCTCGCACTCGAGCACGGCAAGCACGTGATCGCCGAGAAGGCGTTCACGCTGAACCGCGCCGAGGCGGAGGACCTGCAGCGCCTCGCGGCCGAGAAGGGCCTGCTCGTCACTGAGGCGATGTGGACGCGCTATCTGCCGCACATGATCCGCATCCGCGAGATCATCGCCGAAGGCACCCTCGGCGAGATCCGGGCCGTCACCGCCGACCACACGCAGCTGCTCCCCACCGACCCGGCACATCGGCTCAACGATCTCGCGCTGGGCGGGGGCGCCCTGCTCGACCTCGGCATCTATCCGATCTCCTTCGTTCACGACATCCTCGGAGCCCCCACCGAGGTCCGCGCAGTGGGACGGCTGATCGAGACGGGTGCCGACGCCGAGGTCGCCACGATCATGACGCATGAGGGCGGCGCGATCTCGACCACGCTGTCGTCTTCCCGCGCTTCCGGACCGAACGCCGCGAGCATCGTCGGCACGGCGGCCCGCATCGACATCGACCGCGTCTGGTACTCCCCCACCACGTTCCGCGTCGTGATGCCCGACGGCACCGTGCACGAGGAGTACGTGTCCGAGGTCGAAGGACGCGGGATGCAGTATCAGGCACTGAACGCCGAGCGGCTGGTGCGCGACGGCATCCTCGAAGGCGACATCCTGCCGATCGCCGAGAGCGTCGCGATCATGGGCACCCTCGACGAGATCCGATCGCAGATCGGCGTGCGCTACCCCGGAGAGGATTCCGACCGTGGCTGAGACGACAGACGCCCGCGTCGCCGTCTACCTCGACTTCGACAACATCGTCATCTCCTGGTACGACCGGGTTCACGGGCGCAACGCCTACGGCAAGGACCGCCAGCGCATCACCGAGAACCCGAACGACCCGGACGTCGTCGAGCGACTGGGCCGCGCCATGATCGAGGTGGGCGCGATCATCGACTACGCCGCGTCCTTCGGCACCCTCGTTCTGACCCGTGCCTACGCCGACTGGTCCTCCCCCGTCAACGCCGTGTACCGCTCGCAGCTCGTCGCCCGCGCCGTCGACCTCGTGCAGCTGTTCCCCGCCGCCGCCTACGCCAAGAACGGCGCCGACATCCGCCTCGCGGTCGACGCCGTCGAAGACATGTTCCGCCTTCCCGACCTCACCCACGTGGTGATCGTCGCGGGCGATAGCGACTACGTGCCGCTGGCACAGCGGTGCAAGCGGCTCGGACGCTACGTGATCGGTGTCGGCGTCGCCGGCTCCACGGCCAAGTCGCTCGCCGCCGCGTGCGACGAGTTCGAGGCCTACGATTCGCTGCCCGGTGTCGTGCGTCCCACGAAGCCCGTCGCCGCCGTCGTCGACGCGCCGACGACGGATGCTGCGCCGGAACCCGCTGTCGAGGCGGTGGCCGACGCGCCCAAGGCCAAGACCACCCGGCGTGCAAAGTCGAAGCCGGCGGCCAAGGTCGAGGAGCCGAAGCTCGACGAGCAGGGCGAGGCGACGCAGCTGCTCGAACGCGCGCTGCGCCTCGGTCATGACAAGACCGACGCCGACGAGTGGCTGCACAGCTCGGCCGTGAAGACGCATATGCGCCGGATGGATCCGTCGTTCAGCGAGAAGGCCCTCGGCTACCGGTCGTTCTCCGACTTCCTCAAGTCCCGCGACGAGATCGCCGAGCTCGAGGAGACCGGGCACGAGCGACTGGTGAAGCTGCGCGAGCAGTAGAGCCCGCCCGCGCCTCACTCCACGAAGTCGTACTCCTGGAAGTCCGCCACCTCGGGCACCCAGCGCTCCGACACGAAGGCGACGTGCGCGGGATGCAGGTTGTACGCGTCGTAGGCATGCTGGTCGACGAACACCATCGAGAACTGATGCGCGAGGTCGCTCTTCGCGCTCACCTGCCGGCGGATCGTGAAGTCGGCGACCCCGGGGATCGATGTCAGGACGGCGTGACCCGTGGCGAGGAACTCACGCTCCGCGGCGGAACCCTCGGGGTGCACGAGGCGGAAGACGACGGTGTGCTGGATCATCACTGGTTCCTGAAAGCGGCATCGAACGATGCATCGGGCGTCGGCCACAGCAGCGACCGGACGAAGGCGAGCGCCTCTGGGGCGCCGTGGAGGCGGTCCATGCCGGCATCCTCCCACTCGATCGAGATGGGACCGTTGTAGCCGATCGCGTCGAGCGCACGGAACGCGTCCTCCCAGGGCACGTCTCCGTGGCCGGTCGAGACGAAGTCCCACCCGCGCCGCGGGTCGCCCCAGGGCAGGTGCGAGCCGAGCACGCCGGCACGACCGTTGCGCGGTCGCATCCGGGTGTCCTTGCAGTCGACGTGGTAGATGCGATCGGCGAAATCGACGATGAAGCCGACCGGATCGATGTTCTGCCACATCATGTGCGACGGGTCCCAGTTGAAGCCGAACGCCCGACGGTGGTCGATCGCTTCGAGCGCTCGCACACTCGACCAGTAGTCGTAGGCGATCTCGCCCGGATGCACCTCGTGCGCGAAGCGCACGCCCTCGCCGTCGAACACGTCGAGGATCGGGTTCCACCGGGCCGCGAAGTCCTCGAACCCGCCTTCGATGACGGATGCCGGCACGGGAGGGAACATCGCCAGATACGGCCAGATCGACGAGCCGGTGAAGCCGACGACTGTGTCGATGTCGAGCTTGCGGGCGACGCGGGCCGCGCGCTTCATGTCCTCGGCGGCGCGCTGCCGCACTCCCTCGGCCTCGCCGTCGCCCCAGACGTAGTCCCGCAAGATCGCCTGATGCCGGAAGTCGATCGGCGCATCGCACACCGCTTGACCGGCGAGATGATTCGAGATCGCGAAGATCTTCAGGCCGTGCCGGTCGAGGATCTCGAGGCGCGAGGCCACGTAGGCGTCGTCCTCGTCGGCGCGCTGCAGATCGAGATGATCACCGGATGCCGCCACCTCGAGACCGTCGTAGCCCCACTCGGCGGCGAGCCGCGCGACCTCCTCGAAGGGAAGATCCGCCCATTGGCCGGTGAAGAGAGTGACAGGACGGATGCTCATGCGTGCTCCAATGTGCGAAGGGCGGCGATGCTGCGAGCGGCCAGTTCGTCCTGGCTCGGGGCGAGCGGGCGCCAGACCGACGCCGCGACGGCGATGGTGGCGTTCTCCCCCGTGAAGCTCTCGAGGCCGAGCGGCCCACGGTAGTTCGCGTCGTCGAGCGCACGCATGATCTCCGGCCAGTCGGTGTGGTCGTCGCCCACGGCGCCGCGATCGCTCCCGCACACCTGCACGTGCGCGATGGCGGCTCCCGCCGCGCGGATCGCGTCGGCCGGCTTCTTCTCCTCGATGTTGAGGTGGTACGTGTCGAGCGCCAGTCCGACGCCGGCGCCGAGCAGAGGCTCGAGGGCGTCGAGGCTCTGCTCGACCGTGTTGAGGACGCTCGTCTCGTAGCGATTGAGAGGTTCGACAGCGAGCGTGATCCCGAGGTCGGCGGCCTCCGCAGCGAGCGGCGCGAGGTTGTCCCTCAGCTCGCGCACGACGGCGGCGCGCTCGTCGACCGTCATCCGCCAGGTCACGCCGGTGGGCGCGTAGAACGGGCCGGCGACGACCTCCGCGCGCAGTACGGTGGCGGCGGCGATGCAGGCACGCAGATAAGCCTGCGTCGCAGCGACGTCGCCCGCGCGGGAGATGAGGGACCGACCGGGTCCCATGGCGCCGACCACGATCGCATCCATCCCGAGCGAGTCGAGAACTTCGCGCGTCAGCTCCGGCTCCCAGTCGCCGACGTTCTCGAGCGGCAGCTCCAGAGCTTGATAGCCCATGTCGGCGGCCTTCCGCGCGAGCGGTGCGAGCGTCGCATCCGTGAGCGGCGACGTCCAGACCCACGTGTTGACGGCGATCGTGCGGGGCATCCTTCTCCTTCGAAGTCGCGCGGCGGACGTTTCGTCTCGTCGCTCCGCTCCTCGCTCAACGACCGGGACTCGGTCGTTGAGCGAGCGAAGCGAGACGAAACGCCCGCACGCGTCTTGTCGTGACTTTACGGGATCTGCCGTTCCTGCCACACGGTCGGGTACCCCGGAAGGTCCTCGCCGCCGAACTTGGCGTAGTGGCCGTCCGGCATGCCGTCGTTGGCCTCGAGGTACTGGTCGAGCTCGCCCTCGGTGATCGGCTTCTGCGGCAGCACCCATTCCTTCGGCACCTCGGTGCCCGCGAAGACCATCTGCGCGGCGAGGAGCGGCGTGCGCCACTGGAAGTTGGAGTACACCGGCGCGAGACCCGTGAGACCGGTGTCCTTCCACTTGCGCAGGAAGCTCATCTCGTCCTCACCGGTCATGACCGGGTAGTCCGCACCGGCATCCTCGAACGCCTCGATCGCCGCGACGGCGCCGTCGCCGGCATCCATCCAGATGCCGTGCACGTCACCCTTGGCGAGCTCGTCGCTGATGATGCTCTTGATCTCCGCAGGGTCGGCGCCGGTGAAGTGGTCCACCGCCTCGATCCCTGCCTCGTCGAAGAGCTTCTCGGCGGCCGCCCAGCGGTGCTCGAGCACATCGACACCCGGAAGGATGCGGAGTGCCACGACCTTGTCGCCCTCTTCGAGGTTGTCGATGAGGAACTCCGCCGTGTCGATGCCCCAGGCGAAGCCGCCGATCGGGTGGATGAACGAGACGTAGCAGTCCGTGTTCACACCGCGGTCGAACACGATGACGGGCTTGCCGGTCTCGCACGCCCGCTCGACCGCCGGGGTCATCGCAGCCGTGCTGTTCGGCGAGATGAGGAACACATCGCACTCGCCCTCGGCGATGAAATAGTCGATGTCGGCGATCTGCGTGTCATCGGAGTCCTGCGCGTCGCGGGTCTCCATCTCGCTGATCGCACCGTCGGCCTGCAGCGACTTGAGCTGCTCATTCATCGTGATCCACCCGGTCTGCCGCCACGGGTTCGAGATCGATGCGTTGGCGAAGCAGGCCTTCTTCGCACCCTCGCTCGCGAACTCCGTGGTGTCGACCATCTCGGCGTTGATGTGCTGGAGGTACGGCTGTTCGGCCGGACCCTGCGGCTCGACGCCGCGCTCCTCGTTCTGCTTGTCGAAGAGCTCCTGGTCGAACCATTCGGTCGTCTCTGCCGACTCTTCGGGACTGTCGGACTCGGCCGGCGCGACGGACGGGTCGGTCGTACACCCGGCGAGCGCGATGAGGCCGAAGAGAGCCACCCCTGCGGTGGCGATCTTCACTGATCGTCGCATTGCTAATCTCCTCTGATCTTCTCTGTGTGGATGGTGCTGGTCGTTGCAGGTTCTCTGGTCGTTACGGATTCTGAAGTCGTTGCGGGTTCTGGGGGCCGCCTGCGCCGCGCCCGGAAGGCGACGGCCGAGTAGGCGACGGCCGCGATGATGATCACGCCCTGCACGGCGTCGCGGAGCGTCGACGGGACGCCGGCGATGTTCAGGAGCATGAAGAGCGCCTCGAGGGCGAACGCTCCCGCGGCGGCGGCGACGATCCAGCCGCGCCCGCCGCCGAGCACCACGCCACCGAGCACGACGGCGGTGATCGCGACGAACTCGTAGCCGCGCCCGACCGAAGGGTGCACACCCGCGTATCCCACCAGCAGCACGGCCGAGAGCGAGGCCGAGAGCGACGAGATCACGAACGCGCGCGTGGTGACCCAGGCGCGGCGCGCCCCGGCGTAGTCGACCGCGACGGCGTTGTCGCCGACCGCGATGAGCGATTTGCCGAGCGGCAGCTTGGTGATCCAGATGCCCAGCGCGAGCCAGGCGATCAAGATGAACACCGCCCAGGGGATGAAGTCGAGGAACGGGACGTCGCGGATGCCGCCCCGACCGATCTCCCGGAAGCTGTCAGCCGGGTTCCCGGTCGCCGCCCCTCCTGTCCACCACATCACTCCGCCGAGGAGGGCGAGCATCATGCCGAGCGTCACGATGAACGACGGCACCTTGAGCATGGTCGTGATGAGGCCGTTCACCAGCCCGACCGCGACGCCGACGACGATCATGAGCAGCAGCACCGGCACGGTGCGGGAGTCGTCCTGTCCGACGAGGTTGCCGGCGATGATCACCTGGGCGGTGATGAGCGACCCCTGCGACAGATCGAACTCCCCCGCGATGATCACGAAGTACTGTCCGATCGCGACGATCGCGATGGGTGCGACCCGTTGGATGAAGCGCATGAGCTGCCCCGGCTCCGCGAAGCTCGGGTTGAGGACCGTGACGGCCACGAGCAGGACCACAAGCAGCAGGAACACCGCTCCCCGAGGGCTGACGAGTGCGCGCAGGGCGTTCATGCGCGGCCTCCTTCCGGCGCGGGGGTGGCATCGGCGAGTTGCGACGCCGCCGCCGCCATCTCGCCTTCGGCGGCTTTCGCCGCGTCGTCTCCACCCGTGCGAGTGCCGCCGGCGCCGAACCGCGGCCGACGGCGCACGATGGCCCGGCGGCTGTACACCGCGACGGCGGCGACGATGACGATGCCGCGGACGACGTCCTTGAGGAACGGGTTCACCTGCATGACGCTCATGACGCTGTCGACGACCGCGAGGATGGCGACGCCGCCGACCGTCCCCCAGATCGATCCGCGTCCGCCGAGGAGGAGCGTGCCGCCGAGGACCACCGCGGCGATCGAGAGCAGCGCGTACCCGCCCTGCTGGCCGACCGTCGGGCTGCCGACGCCGAGACGGCTGGCGAGCAGGAGGCCGGCGAGACCGGCGAACACCGAGCACAGCACGTGGGCCGCGATCAGCGGCGGGCGGGTCCGCACACCTGACAGGCGGGCGATCTCGGGGTCGCCACCGACGGCGTAGAGGTGGGCACCGGTCCGGGTGCGGTTCAACAGGAACCAGACGAGAACGGCCAGCGCGATCATGATGATGGTCGACACGGGCACCGGTCCGACGCCGGTCGCCCCGATCAGCTGGAACTCCCAGGGCACCTCTCCGGCCGACCCCTCGAAGTTCGTGTTGAGGATGCCCTGCAGGATGAGGCCGGTGCCCAGCGTCGCGATGAAGCCGTTCACCTTGAGCACGGTGACGATGAGACCGTTGGCGAAGCCGATCCCCGCGCAGACGAGCAGAGTGATCGCCACCGCTGCGGGGATGTTGCCCGGGTTGCCGTTCATGATCGTCGCCCCGAGCAGGCTGGCGAGACTGATCACGTAGGTGACCGACAGATCGAGCGAGGCGCCCAGCACGACGAGCGTCTGCCCGATCGCCACGAGACCGAGCACGCTCATCCCGGTGAGGATGTCGCGGATGTTGCCGGGGCTGAGGAAGTTGCGTCCCACCGTGCCGACGAGGATCGCCCCGATGATGAGGGAGAGGATCAGGATGCCGAGCACGATGACCGTGGAGTCGATCCGGAAGCGCTTCATCGGGCACCTCCTGCGCCGGTCGCCGCGCCGAGGATCTCGTGCTCCGCGGACCCGGCCGGGAGCTCGGCGACGAGTTCGCCGTCGTGCATGACGAGGATGCGATCGCTCATGCCGATGATCTCGGGCAGCTCGCTCGAGACCATGAGTACCGCCTTCCCCTGCGCCGCGAGTTCGCGCATCAACTGGTAGACGGCGTACTTGGCGCCGACATCGATCCCTCGGGTCGGCTCATCGAAGAGCACGATCTGCGGCTGGGTGAGCAGCCACTTGGCGAGGACGACCTTCTGCTGGTTCCCACCGGAGAGGAACCGGGCTTCCTGGTCGACTCCGCGTGAACTGATCTCGAGTGAGCTCAGTACGCCGGGCACCTCACGACGCGACGCGGACGTGCGGCCCGGGAAGACGCTGCGCACCACCAGCAGGGCGTTGTCGAGCACCGACTGTCCGAGCGCGAGACCTTGCGCCTTGCGGTCCTCCGACACGAGGGCGAGCCCTGCCCGCACTGCGGAACGCGCGCTGGCGATTCGCGCGGGAGACCCGTCGATCCGCATCGCGCCTCGGGTGAAGGCCTGGATGCCGAAGACGCCCTCGACGAGCTCGGTGCGTCCGGAGCCCTGCAGTCCTGCGATGCCGATGATCTCGCCGGCGCGAAGGGTCAGCGACACCCCGTCGACGTAGGCGTTGCCGCAGTCCTCGAGCTCGAGGCGCGGCTCGCCGACCGTGGTGCCCTCCACGGCGTCGGGGAAGTACGACTGGATGGAGCGGCCGACCATGCGTCGGACGAGCTCATCGGTCGTCAGGTTCGCGGTGTCGTCGGTGGAGACGAGAGCCCCGTCCTTCAGGATCGTGATGCGGTCGCAGAGGTCGAAGATCTCCTTCAGCCGGTGCGAGACGTAGATGACGGCGACGCCCCGGGAGGTGAGCCGGCGGATGATCGCGTAGAGCAGCTCGACCTCGCGGTCGCTGAGCGCCGCGGTCGGCTCGTCCATCGAGATGACCTGTGCGTCGAACGACAGCGCCTTCACGATCTCGACGATCTGCTGCTCGGCCACGGTGAGCGAGCCGACGCGCGCCTGGGGGTCGATGAACGAGACGCCGAGGTCGGTGAGGAGCTCGGCGGTCCTGCTGATCATCGCCTTGCTGTCGACGAAGCCGGCGCGGCGCGGCTCGCGTCCGAGGTAGACGTTCTGGGCGACGGTGCGCTCGGGCAGCAGGGTGAACTCCTGGAACACCGTGACGATGCCGGCATCCATCGCCTGGCGGGGATGGGCGTGACGCACCTCTTCCCCGCGGTAGGCGACCGTGCCCTCGTCGGCGGGCTGCACCCCGGCGATGATCTTCATCAGCGTGGACTTGCCCGCGCCGTTCTCGCCGACGAGGCCGTGCACCTCGCCGGGATGCACATCGAAGTCGATGCCCTTCAGCACCTCGACGCCGAAGAACGACTTGCGGATGCCGCTCACGGCGAGCACCGGCTGCGTCGTGGTCGCGATCATGCCGTCACCTCCACCCATCGTCCGTCTCCCGTCGCCGAGGTGAGAACCGCCTCGGTCAGCACGGCGGAGCGGTATCCGTCGGCGAAGGTCGGCAGTCCCTCGGGCTGTGCTCCCGCCATCGCCGCATACACGTCGGCGACGAAGCCGTTGAAGGCGTCCTGGTACCCCATCGCGTGCCCGGCGGGAACGCGCTGCAGCCGAGAGGAGTCCGGGTCTGCAGCGGCGGGGTCGCGCAGCAGAAGTCGGGATTCCTCGCGCATGCCGATCCACAGCTCCTCCGGCCGCTCCTGCTCGAAGCGGATGCTCTGCCTCGATCCGTGCAGCTCCAGGGTGAGCGCGTTCTTGCGGCCGGCGGCCATCTGCGAGATGAGCAGGGTGCCGAGTGCGCCCGAGGTGGTCTCCACGAGCACGGCGACGATGTCCTCGGTGTCGACCTCGTGCCCGGCACGCTCGGGAAAGACACGGCGCGTGCGAGCGCTCAGCGCCTGGATCCGCTCGCCGATGACGAACTCGATCAGGTCGCAGAGGTGAGAGCCGATGTCGGCGAACGCGCGGGAGGCGCCACCGGAGGCGGAGCGCACCCGCCAGTCATCGTCGCTCGGAAGCAGCATCCAGTCCTGCAGATAGGAGCAGTCGAGGGTGAGGAGCTCTCCGATGTCGCCGCGGGCGACGCGAGCCCGCGCCTCGCGCACCATGGGGTGGTAGCGGTAGATGAAAGGTACGGCGGCGACGAGACCCGATGCCGACGCGGCGTCGGCGAGGGTCTTCGCATCGAGGGCAGACGTCGCGAGCGGCTTCTCACAGACCACATGCTTGCCGGCGTTGAGGGCCCGCAGCGCGAGCTCGGCGTGCGTGGTGTTCGGTGTGCAGATGTGCACCACGTCGATGTCGGCTGCGTCGAGGAGAGCATCGGCGTCGACCTCCGCGCGCTCGGCCCCCAGCGCATCGGCGGCGTGGCGGCTGCCGGAGGCGGAGCGGGTGGCGACGGCACGAAGCTCGCCGCCGGCGTCGCGCGCCGCTGTGCGGTGCACGCGGGCCATGAATCCTCCGCCGAGGATGCCGGCTCGGATCGTTCCGAGGCCGGTGTCTGTGACATCCGTTGTCATGTCGGCGATTCTGACACAGCTCCGCGCACTTTTGCTAGCACTTCGGCAAAAGTTCTTCGTAACGAATTCGAAGTCGAATGCTGAGACTCCGAAGTGCTGTGGTTTACTGACGCAATGGTTGACGTTCTGCGGCCCGTCCCCGCGACGAATCCCGGCGCCGGCGAGATCTTCCAGATCCTCCGCGACGGTCACGCGCGCACCAAGGCAGAGCTCGCCGCGCTGACCGGTCTCGCCCGGTCGACCGTGGCGCTGCGCGTGGACGCCCTCCTCGCCGTCGACCTGCTGCGCCCGGCGGGAGAGGCAGCCTCCACCGGCGGCCGACCGCCGGCGCGCGTCGCGTTCAACCCGCGGGCGGGACTCGTGCTCGCCGTGGACCTCGGCGCCACACACGCCACGGTGGCCGTCGCCGACCTCTCCGGCGTCATCCTCGACGCGCGCACGCGCACGATCGACATCGGCGAAGGCCCGGAGACGCTGCTCGACACGATCCTCGCCGACGGGGCGGAGCTCCTCGGGCAGGCGTCCGCGGCCGCTCTCCCCCTGCTGGGCGTCGGCATCGGTGTGCCCGGCCCGGTGGAGCACTCCACGGGGCGCCCGACCAACCCGCCGATCATGCCGGGTTGGGACCGGTTCGATGTTCCGAGCTACGTGCAGCGGACCTTCGACGTTCCGGTGCTCGTCGACAACGACGTCAACATCCTCGCGCTCGGCGAGCAGGCGACGAGCTGGCCCGCCGTCGACGACCTCATCTTCGTCAAGGTGTCCACTGGCATCGGCGCCGGCATCATCGCCGGCGGTCAGCTGCAGCGCGGCGCGCAGGGATCAGCGGGTGACATGGGCCACGTGCAGGTGCCGACGGGCGCCGGATCGGCGCGCGAGCCGGGTGACGAGCGCGACCTGGAGGCGCTCGCCAGCGGCTCCGCCCTCGCCATCGCGCTGCAGGGCGACGGCCACGAGGTGCAGAGCGCGTCCGACGTGGTCGACCTCGTGCGGGCGGGGAACGCCGCAGCGATCGAGGCCACCCGTCAGGCAGGACGCGACGTGGGCGAGGTCCTCGCCACCGTCGTCAACCTCCTGAACCCGTCCATCATCGTGCTCGGCGGCAGCATCGCCCGCGCCGGCGAGCACCTGCTCGCGGGCGTGCGCGAGGTCGTCTACCGACGGTCGATCCCGCTGGCGACGCAGCACCTCGCGATCGTCCAGTCTCAAGCCGGTGACCGTGCCGCGGTGCTGGGCGCCGCGATCATGGTCGCCCGCGAGGTGCTGTCACCCGCGAACGTCGACGGCTACGTGGCAGCGAAGGCGCGCTGAGCGCCTCCCCCGCCACGTCGCAGCGGCCTCAGAGCGTGGCGGCGAAGGGATCGAAGCTCGCGTCGAGCGAGCCGACCTCGTCGAGCGTGCTCTCGACCGTGACGAAGCCGCGGGACTCCGCCGCCTCCTCGATCGACATCAGCGTGTCGAGCACGTGGAAGCCGAACTCGCCGGTCGCGACGTGGGCACGTCCGGCGGCGATCGATCGGGCCATGTCGAGCAGCCCGACACCGCGACCCGCGAGCACACCCTCCTGGGCGACGTCGGCGACCTCCTGCGCGACCGGCTCCTGCCCGAGCCGGAGCGGCCGGGTGATGGTGATCTCGCCACCGAAGGTGTTCGGGTCGGGGATCACGAGCGTGCCCTCGGTGCCGGTGATCTCGACGATCCCCTGCCGGATGACGGGCGAGTCGGTGCTGTAGATGCTCTGCGCCTGTCCACCCTGCTCGAACTCCATCAGCACGCTGAGCGTCGACGGGATCTCCACGGGGAACTCCTGGCCTGCGAGCTCGCCGACCTGCACGCGACGGGTCGGGGTGCCCTGGAGCCCGAGTGCTGCCACCGCAGCGACAGGTCCGAACACGTGCACGAGCGTGGAGACGTAGTACGGACCCATGTCCAGCAGGGGTCCCCCGCCCTTGGCGTACAGAAAGGCGGGGTTCGGGTGGAAGATCTCCGGCCCCTGCCACTGGAAGGTGGTCTGCGCGAACAGGGGGCGGCCGATGTCACCCCGCGCGATCGCGCGCTTCGCGGTCTGCACGCCCGGACCGAGCACGGTGTCGGGCGCGACGCCCACACGGAGGCCCGCGGCATCCGCCTTCTTCAGCAGTCTGCGAGATTCCTCGCGGCTCACGCCGATCGGCTTCTCGGTCCAGACGTGCTTGCCCGCGGCGATGATCGCCTCGGAGACCTCGACGTGCACCGCCGGGATCGTGAGATTCACGACGATGTCGATCTCGGGATCATTCAGGACCAGGTCGACGCCGCCTGCGCGCGGGACGCCGTACTTCTCGGCCTGCGCCTTAGCGCGCTCCTCGATCACGTCCGCGATGGCGAGGACTCGCACATCGGGGAAGGTGGTGAGGTTGGAGAGGTACTGGTCGCTGATGTTCCCCGCGCCGATGATCCCGACGCCGACGGTGCCGGCCGCCATCAGCGGGCCACGTTCTCGTCGAGGTACACCCGGCTGCGTTCGATCGCCTCGAACAGGTCGCCGTCGTAGTGATCGAACTCGACGATCGCGAGTTCCAGGGCGGATGCCGCGGCGATCGCCTCGACGAGCGGCACGGTGCCGTCGCCCGCAGCCACCTGGTCGGCGGGCGGGTACGTGTTCGCGTGAGCGGGATCGAGGGTGCCGTCCTTGGCGTGCACGGCGATGACCCGGCTGCCGAGGCGCTCGAGCAGCGCGACGGGGTCGACGCCTCCGCGGGCGACCCAGTAGAGGTCGATCTCCAGGACGACGCTCTCGTCGAGGAGTCCGGCCAGCACCTCGAGGCCGGTGACGCCGTCGAACACGGCCTCCAGCTCATGCGCGTGGTTGTGGTAGCCGACGCGCACGCCGACTGTGGCGCCGATCGCGGCCGCCTCGTTGAGCAGCCGCGCGGTCTCCTCGATCTGCGCGACCGATTCCCAGCGCGCCGGCGCCGTGTACGGGTCGATGACGGTGGTCATGCCCAGCACCTTGGCGGCCGCGAACACCTCGGCGGGCGAGGGAACGGGCAGGGTGGTCCCGCTGCCGTCGGGGTTGACGAACGACTCGGAAGCGAGGAACGCGTGGCCCGAGGGCGCGGTGAGGCCCGCGGCGGTGAGCGCCTCGGCGAGCGGCGCGGCCCGACGCACGAAGTCGTACGGCTCGACGGCCGTGAACCCGCGTGCAGCCACGGCCGCGAGGGATCCTTCGAGGTCGGCGTCCAGCTGCTCCTTGATCGTGAACAGCTGCAGGGAGGTCGTGATTGTCATGCACGCACGCTATCACCAAATACCTCCACACGGAAGTTTTCGTTCGCTAGACTCCGGACATGGCCGATGACGATGAGCGACCACGCCAGCGCGGTGCCTACGCCAAGGGGATCGCCCGGCGGCAGGAGATCCTCGACCGCGCCATCGAGGTCTTCGCGGAGCGCGGTGCCGACCGCACGAGTCTTCGAGCGATCGCCCGCGAAGTCGGCGTGACCCATGCCGCGCTGACGCATTACTTCGGGTCGCTCGAGGAACTCCTCGTCGCCGTCTACGAGGAGAGCAACCAGCCCGCACATCGTCAGGAGGCCGTGCTCGACGATGCCACGCCCGTCGAGAAGATGATCGAGTCGGCGCGCACGAACCGGCAGGTCCCCGGTCTCGTCCAGCTCTACTCCACCCTCGTCGCCACCGCGCTCGAGGATGGACACCCCGTGGCGCACGAGTTCGCCACGACCCGGTTCGCCCGCATCCGGTCCTACATCGCCGACGGCGTGCGGGAGCAGCAGGCCCGCGGGCGTCTGCGCGAGGATGCCGACCCGGATGCGGTGGCAGCACTTGTCGTGGCGGCATCCGACGGTCTGCAGACGCAGTGGCTCCTCGACGAGACCGCCCCGCAGCACGAGGCTCTGGCCCTCCTCGATCGGCTGCTGCGACCCCCGGGCTAGGCTCGATTCGTGACGCCCGAGCCGCAATCCCCCTACGAACGTGCACTGGGCGACCGGCTCTTCGACCTGCATCCTCGCCTTCAGAGCTACTTCCGGGCCATCGCCGACGACTCGGTCGGCGTGGGCGAGGGCGTCTTCGACAGCGTAGGGACCCCGCGGCGGTGGCTCTGGCCGATCCTTCGCGTGCTCGAGCGGCGAGGCGTGGTCCCCGCCTGCTGGGAGTACGACGTTCCGTTCCGCGTGGAGAACCGTACGATCGCCTCCCGGGCGATCGGCGAACGCACGTTCCAGCTGCCGCGCGGGCCGTGGACCATGCACGATGCCGTCGCGCTCACCCGCCATGGCCGCGTCGTCGACGTGCTCGGCGAGCCGGGGCTGATCGCGGCCTGCTTCGAGGTCGAGACCCGCGACGGCGCGCTGGAACTCACCAGCCGGGCGGTCGGCATCCGCCTCGGTCGTCTGCGACTGCGGATGCCGCGGGCGCTGTCGCCGGTCGTCCGCCTCACCGAGCGCTTCGACGACGCCGAGGACCGCCAGTTCATCGATCTGACGATCGATGTGCCCCTCGTCGGCCGCGTGTACGAGTACCGCGGCCACTTCCGCTACCGCATCGAGAGCACTGCACGAGAGGAGACCCGCGCATGAGCGCAGGCAAGGTCGTCATCGGCGGGTCCACCGGCTTCATAGGCACGTACCTCGTACCGCGGATGCTCGCCGCCGGTCGTGAGGTCGTGCGCATCTCCCGCTCGGACGCCGACATCCGCTGGGGCGACCAGGCGGCGATCGACCGCGCGGTGGACGGCGCCTCCCTGGTGATCGGCCTCGCGGGCAAGAGCGTCAACTGCCGCTACACACCCGAGAACCGCGCCGAGATCTTCCGGTCCCGGCTCGAGACCACAGCCTCTCTGAGCGCCGCCATCGCGCGGGCGGAGCGTCCCCCGGCTCTCTGGGTGAACTCCTCGACGGCGACGATCTACCGGCACGCCGAGGACCGGCCGATGACCGAATCCGACGGCGAGCTCGGCACCGGCTTCTCCGTCGAGGTGGCGAAGGCCTGGGAGCAGGCGCTGTTCGCCGACGACCTGCCGGCGACGCGTCGCGTGGCGCTCCGCAGCACGATCGTGCTCGGCCACGGCGGCGTTCTCGAGCCGGTGCGGAACCTGGCCCGCTTCGGACTCGGCGGCGCCCAGCACGACGGCCCCTGGCCGATCAGCCGGGCGCGGCGCGCCGCCGGCACCGCGCACGTCCCCGGTGCGCGTCGCGGACGTCAGCGATTCAGCTGGGTGCACATCGAAGACGTCGAGCGCATCATCGACTTCCTCGAACGCACGCCGGAGCTCGACGGCCCCGTCAACGCCGCCGCCCCGCATCCGGTCGACAACGCCGAGTTCATGGCGACCGTGCGGCGCGTGCTCGGCGCGCGCATCGGGATGCCGATGCCGCGGTGGATGCTGGAACTCGGCGCGATCGGCATGCGCACCGAGACCGAACTCATCCTCAAGAGTCGGTGGGTGCTGCCCGAGAAGCTCACAGAGGCCGGGTTCGAGTTCCGTTATCCGACGCTCGAAGCGGCCGTCCGCGAGTCGTTCGATCGCGAGACGGTCGATCCCGAGGCGGTCGAACCCGAGGCGGCCTAGGAGGCCTACCCCGAGGCCGTGTCGCCCTCTTCGCGGCGTCGTCTCTCAAGATCCTCTCGGAGCCGCCACTCCTCGATCTCCCTGTCGAGATCGGCGATCTGCTGCTCGGTCGTCCGCACATCCGTCGGAGGCGCCGGCCGCACGTCGACGGGTCCGGTCGGGCGTGCCGCGCGCCGCATCCGCGGCATCGAGATACCGGATCCGCCGTACTCACGGCCGAGCCCGAACCAGAGACCGCTGCCGATCAGCGGCAGCAGGATCACGATGATGATCCACACCATCTTCGGCAGGTGCTTCACCTGCGAATCGTCACGCGTGATGAGGTCGACGAGCGCGACGATCATCAGGACCACGATGAGGATCGAGAGGAACGGCATGAGATCAGGGTAGACGACGCCGGAATCGATCGCGTTACGGGAGCATGTGGCCGGCCGCGCGGAACAGATCGTACCATTCGGCGCGGGTGAGCTCGATGTCGGCGCCCACGGCAGCGTCACGCACACGCTGCGGGGTCGTGGTGCCGAGCACGACCTGCATATGCGCGGGATGCCGGGTGATCCATGCGGTCGCGATCGCGATCGGTGTGACGTCGTAGGCCGCGGCCAGCCGGTCGATCACGGCGTTGAGCTCGGCGTATTCCGCGTTCCCGAGGAACACGCCGGTGAAGAACCCGCCCTGGAAGGGAGACCACGCCTGGATGGTGATGCCGTTGATGCGGCAGTACTCGACGATGCCGCCGCCGTCGCGGACCACGCTCTGGTCACTGCCCGCCATGTTCATGGCCACAGGCTGCGTGATGATCGGCGCGTGCGTGATCGACAGCTGCAGCTGATTGGCGATCAGTGGCTGTCGAACGGCCGTGCGCAGCAGGTCGATCTGGCGGGGCGTGTGATTCGACACCCCGAATGCGCGGACCTTGCCCGCGGCCTCGAGCTCGTCGAAGGCTTGGGCGACCTCGTCGGGCTCGACCAGCGCATCCGGGCGGTGCAGCAGGAGCACGTCGATGCGGTCTGTACGCAGCGCCTGCAGTGATCCCTCGGCCTGGGCGATGATGTGCTCGTATGAGAAGTCGAACATCCCCTGCGCCGGGACGATGCCGCACTTGGTCTGCAGGACGATCTCGTCGCGCTCAGACGCGGTGAGCTCCAAGGCGTCGGCGAAGCGGGATTCGCAGTGGTGCATGCTGCCGCCGTAGATGTCGGCGTGATCGAAGAAGTCGACTCCCGAGTCGCGCGCGGCGGCATAGAGTTCGCGGACGTGCGCGTCATCCTTGTCATCGATGCGCATCATTCCGGCGACGACGGCGGGGGCGGTGGCGGATCCGAACGGCACTGTCTTCATGCCGACCACGCTACTGCCCGTCAGCGCTCGGAGGCCCGTGCGTTCGGCGTGAGAGAAGACACCGCGATATCGAGGGCAGCGGCGATGTTCGCCAGATCAACGATGGTGAAGTCCTCGTCCTCCCTCAGCTTCATAGCGAGGATCGGCAAGGCGATCCCAGCCTTCATCGACAGCCACTCGACCGAACGCTGCGATCTGCTCAGTTCGGATGCGACCGCTGACGCCACCAAATGACGCACATTCGACCTCATTCGTCGACAATACCGTCTCGCCTGCAAGCGATCAAGCCACGAGTGAGCCAATATGACGGCATACTGGCTCCGTCCCGGTGCTATCGTGAGCCGGATGGAGACACCTGCCGACCTTTTCAACGCTGCCGTCGGTCGACAGCTTCGCGCTGAGATCGCCGCATCGAGGAGCAGCATCGCCGCGATGGCCCGCACCATCGGCATCGCCCGCAGCGCCCTCGACAACTACGTCACGGGCAAACGGGCGATCCCCGTCCCGGTCGTGTACTCGGTGTGCGTGGCGCTCGACGTGGCGCCGCACGTGCTGCTCGCACGCGCAGAAGAGCGTCTCCAGGCCGACGACGGCTCCCCCGGCGCCCGGATCAGCGTGCTCCGGCGCTCACCCGATGTCGCCGACCCCCGCCAGAATGTCCCCGAGGTCGCATTCGAATCGCACCTCCGGCACGACGCCGACACGGACGACCTGTACTGAGGGAATCATGCAAACGCTCCTCCGCCTCGCTGGGGAGCACGGCGTGCGCGTCGTCGAGCGTCCTGGTGCGACACGCGGCGGGTTCGACCCGACGACGCGCACGATCCGCCTCAACCCCGGAATGAGTGCCCGGACGACCCGCAGCGTCCTCGCCCATGAACTGGGACACGCCGTTCTCGGGCACACCCCGTCGACCGTCCCCGCCGTGCGCCGACAGCAGGAGCGCCAGGCCGATGAATGGGCGGCATGCCTGCTGATCACGGCAGACGCCTATGCGCAGGCGGAAGATGCGCGCGGCCCTCACCTGGCCAGTCTGGCCTTCGAGCTCGACGTCACGATCGAGCTCGTTGTGGCCTACCAGCGCCGACTGCACCATGCCTTGGCTGGTTGAATGTCGGGATGGCCTTCCTCGTCTCCCCCGCACCCCTCACGCTGACCGGTGAACTGGTCGAGCTCCGTCCTCTCGACCGGTCGCACGTCGACGGACTCGTGGATGCGGTGCAGGAAGGCGACCTGTGGAAGACGGCGTGGTACACCTCCGTTCCCGCCCCGGACGGCGTGGCCGCCGAGGTCGACCGGCGGCTCGCGCTGATCGAGAAGGGCGAGATGGTGCCGTTCACCGCATTCGACGCCACCGGACGCGTCCTCGGGCTGACCTCCTACTACGACATCGTCGCCGACGTCCCGCGACTGCATATCGGGTATACGTGGAACCGCCCTTCGGCGCACGGCACGGGAACCAATGCGGAGTCCAAGCTCCTGCTCCTGCAGCACGCGTTCGAGGCGCTCGGTGCGTTCCGCGTCGGATTGACGACCCAGTGGATGAACTTCCAGTCACGGGCCGCGATCGAGCGACTCGGAGCGAAGCAGGACGGCGTGATGCGCGCCATGAGCCGCTACCGCAACGGCGCCCTGCGAGACAGCGTCGAGTTCTCGATCATCGAGCCGGAATGGCCGGCGGTGAGGGCAGGCCTGGAAGCACGGCTCGCCCGGCGGCGCTGAGGCCGCGGGCGATCACTCGGTCGGGCTGCCCGTCCAGTTCTTGTGGCGGCGCGTGGCCGAGCCGCTCTGACGCATGACCCACGCGAGGGCGAGCATCGTGACGAGGAGCCCCGCCACGAAGACGATGGCCTGGAAATCCTCGAGCGACTGGGCGAGCGCCATGACCCAGATGCCTCCGAGAAAGAGGACCAGGAAGAAGATGAAGCTGAGGATCACGAGAACTCCTGTCGTAGCGGCCGTCTTCCAGCGTACCGTTCACGGCTTCGGCTAGCGCACACGTCGCTCGGACGAAACCCCCTGGGCCGTGGTCGGAGGCGGTGGTTGCATCACCGTATGAACGCACCACTGACAGCTGTCGCGATCTCCTGCACTTTGAAGCCCTCACCCGCGGAGTCGAGCTCTGATCTGCTCGCGTCCCAGCTACTCGATGCGCTCGCAGACCACGGCGTCACGGGCCGCCTGATTCGCGCGGTCGACCACGTCCTCAGTCCTGGCGTCGAGAAGGACATGGGCGGCGACGATGAATGGCCGAGTGTGCGCCGTCGCATCCTGGATGCCGACATCCTCGTGTTCGTCACGCCGACCTGGATGGGACAGCATTCGAGCGTTGCGCAGCGCGTGCTGGAGCGCCTCGATGCCGAGCTCAGCGAGACGGATGCGCGCGGACGCCTGACGCTGCTCGACAAGGTCGCCGTCGTCGGCGTCCTCGGGAATGAGGACGGCGCGCACCACATCTCGGCGATCCTGTTCCAGGCACTGAATGACGTCGGATACACCATCCCGTCGCAGTCCTCGGTGTACTGGAACGGCGAGGCGATGCAGACCGTCGACTACCAGGACCTCGAGCAGACACCGGAGAAGGTGGCCTCGGCGACGGCGACCGCTGCCCGCAATGCGGCGCATCTGGCACGGACGCTGCGCGAGCGGGAGTATCCGAACGGCTAGGCCAGGCGCACGCTCCGGAATCAACCGTCATGCAGGTGGATCCGGAACCAGCGCCGCCGCCCCGCTTGCAGTACGTCCCGCGCGCTGACACACGCCGGTTCGTCCGCATTCATCCGCTTCACGCCATTGACGCGAACGCCGCCCTCCCCGATGAGTCTTCGCGCTGCCGAACGCGTGAGTTCAGGACGCGCAGCGGTCACGATGTGCAGAACAGTCGCGCGCGCAGGTACGTCGAGTCGCGGCGTCTCGTCCGGAAGAGCACGTTCTGAGAACACCTCGAGGAATGCGCGCCTCGCCTGCATCGCTATCGAGATGCCGTGGTGGCGCGCGACGATCGCCTCTGCGAGGTCCAACTTGGCGTTGCGAGCATCGATGCCGCCGATGCCAGCTCGTCGCTCGATGTCCTCGACGACGGTGAGCGGCAATTCGGTGTAGACCTTCGCCCACTCGCCCACCAGATCGTCGTTGAGGGTCATCAGTCGTCCGAACTTGTCGTCCGCCGCCTGTGCGAGCCCGACGTAGTTCCCCAGGGACTTCGACTGCTTCGGACCTCCGTCGAGGCCCGGCGTGATGGTGCTCGTGATGACGGTCTGCGGACGCTGACCATGCTTGGTCTGCAACTCTCGCCCCATGTTCTCGTTGAAGAGCTGATCGGAGCCGACGATCGTCAGATCCGAGTGCAGCGCCACGCTGTCGAAGCCCTGCAGCAGCGGGTAGATCAGCTCGTGCATCGCGATCTCGCGCCCATGCTCCATCCGTTCCCGGAACATGTCCCGGGCCATCAACCGACTGTGAGTCACGAGGCTCAGCTCTCCGAGCAGATCGGTGATCGGCATGGTGTCGAACCACTCCGAGTTGCGACGGATCTCGAGCACTTCCGGCTCGGTCCGCAGGACCAGGCTCACCTGCTGGAGGAACGCGTGAGCATTCGCTTCGATCTGCTCCGCCGTGAGCACGGGCCGAGTACTGCTTCGTCCGGTCGGATCGCCGACTCGGGTCGTCGTGTCGCCGAGGAGGAAGACGACGACGTGGCCGAGGTCTTGCAGGTACCGCATCATCCAGAGGTTGACGGCGTGACCGAGGTGCAGGTCAGGGGCAGTGCAGTCGACGCCGAACTTGATCCGCAGCGGCTTTCCCGACGCGAGACGGTCGTGAAGATCCTCACGACCGAAGATCTGGTCGGTGGTACGGCTCAGATGGTCGATCACCTGGATGGGCGTGGTCATGGAGTTCTCCCTCGATGGCGAGCGAGAACTCCCAGCAGACCCCGCTCGCGATAGACGCAAGAAAGGTGAGGACGGAAGTCCTCACCTTTGGGCTCTGGGGTGTGCCGAGAATCTGGGATCAGCGATGCATGCGCCGACGGCTCACTCCAGAGCCGTCGAGATACACCAGACCGATTGCCATGCGAACACGATAGCGCAGAAGAGGCCCGAACCCGCGAGATTTCGCGGATCCGGGCCTCTGACCAGCTGTTTCGCTGGACCTCTGAGAGAAGCTCTCAGAAGTCCCAGTCGTCGTCCTCGGTCGCTTCGGCCTTGCCGATGACGTACGAGGAACCGGACCCCGAGAAGAAGTCGTGGTTCTCGTCGGCGTTGGGCGAGAGGGCCGACAAGATCGCCGGGTTCACGTTCGTCACCGACGCCGGGAACATCGCCTCGTAGCCGAGGTTCATCAGCGCCTTGTTCGCGTTGTAGTGGAGGAACTTCTTGACGTCTTCGGTCAGGCCGACGCCGTCGTAGAGATCCTGCGTGTATTGAACCTCGTTGTCGTACAGCTCGTACAGCAGCGAGAAGGTGTAATCCTTCAGCTCGTCCTTGCGCGCCTGGTCGAGCGTCTCGAGCCCGCGCTGGAACTTGTACCCGATGTAGTACCCGTGCACGGCCTCGTCGCGGATGATGAGGCGGATGAGGTCGGCCGTGTTCGTGAGCTTCGCGCGGCTGGACCAGTGCATCGGTAGGTAGAAGCCCGAGTAGAACAGGAAGCTCTCGAGCAGGGTCGAGGCGATCTTGCGCTTGAGGGGGTCGTCGCCGCGGTAGTACTCCGTGACGATCTGCGCCTTCTTCTGCAGGTTCGGGTTCTCCACCGACCAGCGGAACGCTTCATCGATCTCCTTGGTCGACGCGAGCGTCGAGAAGATCGAGGAATAGCTCTTGGCGTGCACCGACTCCATGAACGCGATGTTCGTGTAGACGGCCTCCTCGTGCGGGGTGATCGCGTCGGGGATCAGCGAGACCGCACCGACCGTCGCCTGCACGGTGTCAAGCAGGGTGAGGCCGGTGAACACCCGCATCGTGAGCAGCTGCTCATCCGCGGTGAGCGTGTTCCACGACTGGATGTCGTTGGACAGCGGGATCTTCTCGGGCAGCCAGAAGTTGTTGACGAGGCGGTTCCAGACCTCGACGTCCTTCTCGTCCTGGATGCGGTTCCAGTTGATCGCCTGCACGTGGTCGACCAGCTTGAGCGGTGAGGGAGTCATGTCGTTTCCTATGAGGATCGGTCGTTGAGCGAGCGGAGCGAGACGAAACGCCTCAGAGCATGCACGAGACGCACTCGGCCATGTCGGTTCCCTCGAGCGCCATCTGACGCAGGCGGATGTAGTAGATCGTCTTGATGCCCTTGCGCCATGCGTAGATCTGCGCCTTGTTGATGTCACGCGTGGTGGCGGTGTCCTTGAAGAACAGCGTCAGCGACAGGCCCTGGTCGACGTGCTGCGTGGCCGCGGCGTACGTGTCGATGACCTTCTCGTAGCCGATCTCGTACGCGTCCTGGTAGTACTCCAGGTTGTCGTTCGTCATGAACGGCGCCGGGTAGTAGACGCGACCGAGCTTGCCTTCCTTGCGGATCTCGATCTTCGACGCGATCGGGTGGATCGACGACGTCGAGTTGTTGATGTAGGAGATCGATCCCGTCGGGGGCACCGCCTGCAGGTTCTGATTGTAG
>JAESFY010000087.1_pt1 | contig 63636 bp, 54 predicted proteins | sample 9266201 | NCBI WGS metagenome assembly JAESFY01 (sample SAMN14515071, study PRJNA621656) | algae metagenome | isolation source: Nodosilinea sp. WJT8-NPBG4 and co-occurring heterotrophs from soil, lower... | place: USA: Pinto Basin, Colorado Desert, California | collected 2006-05-27 | reverse complement strand
CCTCGGTCAACGGCAGCAAGCACTTTCTCACGCAGGTCATCACTGTAAGCGGCTGGCATTAGGAGGAGTAGTACGGTAAACACACTTCCCCTCTATATTGTCCTAATCACGCCTTCGGCTGCAATACTACGCGATTAAGCATTGCACCATAGTCAGATTCTTCTCGTTCCTCGGCTTCGGCAAAAAGCCTAGTTAATAGTTGAACAAGCTGATTTTTATGGTCGTAATGGTATTTTTTGGTACGACGGACATAAGCCAGATAAATTTTGGTTACGGCTAGGGCAAACTCTGGGTTTCGCTGCGAAAGGGCATTAAGCCACTCGTCAAAGCCGAATATGCTGTGATGCTTATCTTCATTGCTGTTTTCGCACACCCTTAAGTAAAGCTGAATCAGATCTACCGGAATGGTAATTGGTGGCGTATTTTCTCGGAAAATATTTTCCATCTTTCGAGCAACAGACATTGCATGAGGGATGCCTGCTTTTAATCCCGCTTCGATCCCTTCAAGGCATTGCTCACGATGTTGCTTGATATTGCTAATGTGGGTCCAAACACTTCCTGCCCCTTGCCATGCTTCGGTAATATCTAAAGTGTTCAACTTACTAAGTAAATTGGCAAAGTCAATAAGTCCGGCTAGGGCAGACAAGGCTGAAACACGCCCCCAAGTTTCCATATCTTTTTTGTTACCATCGCGACAGATCTGCTCAAGCAAGGGCGCAACCTTCTCGAAGTGACTGCGATGGGCGTAATACAAGCAACGCTCGGCAGACTGCCAAAGGCCTCTAGAATTCTGCATAGTAAGGTGAAACAAGTCCCAACCCAACTCGGGATTCTGGCTTTGAAGGTAAGGTAAACGTTGCAGAATCAGGGCACAGATTATAGGGTGTTTGCTACAGGCGAATCGGCGTAGTGTGGGTGGTAACAACTCGGGTAATGTAACACCATGTTCTTGCAAGTTGTTAGCCAAAATTATCAGGGTTTCGGCAATATTTTCGTTGGTTATATTAATTCCAGTGGTAAGTAAATCATCTGAACCGACTTGGATAGTGCTTTCCTCTTTAAAGTTTCCAAAACCTATTGTCCAGAACACCAACCGAGCAGCATTTCGTTCATCCTGCGTAATATACGCACAGGCTTTCAGAGCTTGAGCTGCAGAGCGATTCAGCCACCAATGAGCAGGATGTCTCTCCAACTCCTCAATGACTTGGTTCGCTAAGGCAGGAACATCAGGTTCTTCAATTGGTATCCATGTGTCGTTAGGCTTTAAACCACCATGGCTATATGCCAAGTAGTTGGCAATACCCTCCATAATATCATTGCAAAAACTCGCTGAAATATTACTCCAGTGTACGACCAATAATCTCAAGAATCGTGATGGGTGACGAGATGAAGCCTCGCGCAATTGGCATCCTACCTCTTGTCTCCCTCCAACAAAAAATTTATCGAAAGCTTGGTTATATCCAGAATAGTGCTTTAGTAAACGAATTACGCCTTCATCACTGGCACTTAGAAATACTTCAAATGTAAATGGGGCGGTAACTATAACAGCTTGAATACCAATGGATCGCTGTTGATTTAATGCCCCATAACTTTTTTCGTAAGTATTTAGTATTGCTTGGGTTTCCGGTGAGCGAAGATGGCACGGAATAGTAGATATGTATTCGACTCGTTTTCCTAATACCCAAGGTCTTGCTTCCTCATCCGTTGCGGTTTCCTCCAAAAGGGTTTGTATTGTTGTCATTACTGAATCTTGTATCTGGCTGTCTAGGTAAATGAAGGCTATCTGAATCAACTTACCTAACTTGTAAGAGAGGTCGGATTCTAGTAAACTTCTGTCGCACAGTAGACTACCGATCAAATCAATATTAGTCTGTGGGGAGTTTGTGAAAGCGAGAATGGCGAAGTAGCACAGAGCACTTTCGTGGTTGAAGCACAGTCGTTCTCGGTTCTTCTGCCACCAGTCGGAGTTTCTTTGAGCATGATGGAGAATGGCTCCCTCGATCGCACCAAATAGAATTCGCTCGCAATCTACAGGTTGAATATCGGTTTTGGAGTGGACATTACTGTATGAGGTGTTCCACAGAAATCCCTGACGATATCTTGTCCAGGTATCGCCATAGTGAGCTGACTCGATTTGGCTCCACTGTTCGATCGCTTCTAAGGCTAGGTCAAGTAAGACAGTGGACTGTATCATCCGCTGGTTCAAAAAATTTTCGTCCTTATCGCGAAATTCATGGGGTTGACAACGTAATTTGTTCTCGAAATAAAATATCATCGCGTTGTCTTCGCTGATCTCACCGCTGATTTCACCAGCAATAAAATGCCAAAGCAATCTATCATCAACTACACCAACGGTGACACAGCGTGCAAGAGTGTGCCCCAAGAAGCTATGCTCTGGAATTGGCATATTAAGTAGGCACTCTAGCAAGGGAGCAACCAGTGATAAATTTTCTATTTTGAATTCGGATAGGGAAAAACTCAAGCGCTCAGAGATTCTTTGTTTATCTAGCCAATCCATCTCTAGGGCTTCTGTCCAGAATGCTAGCACTCCGGCGGCATCTTCATTTTTCCATTGTTCTATCCGATAAATATGAGCTGTCATACCCTCAACATCGCGCATTTCCTTTAATACAGGCACCAGATGAGCAGACCAAAAGTGATGCCACTCAACCAACGATGCCTGGTTATAAATCACCTGAAACACCTCTCGGTGATTGTTTCGCAGGTCTCGTAGCAGCGGCCAGTCATCATCCTGTGGTCTTTGCTGAGCAAATGATTCGGCAACTAGGCGACGAATGTGAAAAGCGGCATTACCTGTCAATACCGCTCGAATTTGTTTTCTGAACTCGCGACGCTCTCCCGTTGATAGCTGTGCGACAAAGCTACGTATACTCGGACGGACAAAGGGCACGGGCGGCAAGTTTTGGATAAACTCATTCAGCGAGGCTCCCTTGCGTATAGCGCCGCTTATCACCAGCACATCCATTAAGGTTTGATGACCAAACGTCAATTTTCCGTCATGGGTATCTTGCAGAACATTGAGGCTGTGAAGCCGTCGTAGAATTTCCTGCGAAGCGCTGAAGCGTTGACGTGGAATAGATAAACTGCGTGACTTCAGCATTTCGTCGGCTATAGCTTCAATCGCTAGCATCGCGGCGTCTCCTAGGGCAGGATCGGACTGCACGATGGTATTGAGATAGCGCTGCGCCAGCGTTTGGCTGGTAACCACGTTGAAGCTGCCTTCAAGCTGAGCTAGTTCGACAAACAAGGCTAGTTCGCGAGGATTCCGGATCAATTCACGGGTAACGACATCAATAGAGGTTGAATCGATTTCAAACGTGGCAAGTAATGGTACAGTTTCGGACTCCCAGTCCAATGGCCGACACTGTAATTCGCAGTCCCATTGTCGTGTGGCAATGTATTGATCATATTTGCGATCGAAGGCGCGGCAAGCTGTGATAACAGTGACATTGTTGATCAATAATAGTCGGTCAATTTGTGCCAGGAAGTATGTCAATACCCTGTGCTCGCGGGCGATAGACAAGACATCTAGCGAGTCAATGATTACGGCCACATGCACATCTTCTGCTAATCGGGCAACCTGTTCTACCCATTGTTCTGGTAGACCTTGTGCTTGGCGCTCTTGCACTGTTGCAAAGTCAGCGAATTCGCGCGACTGAATGAAGAGTGGCACTAGATGCGTTTGGGTTTGCGTGCGCTGTTCCAGCGCTTCCTGCAGACTCAGCATCACACAGGTTTTGCCAGAACCCGGATCCCCCGTAAGCAGGATACTGCGTTCTCCAGCATCAATAGCATCTAGGAGTTCGTTCACAACTAGACTCGGAATGCGATGCCCAGCAATATCTCGATGCCATGACCTGCCAATGGCTGAAGTGCTAGCAAATAATGTTCGCACCTGTACAGTGTCTATTACGGGAGCCAGCATTACTCCCGCATGATGGAGAATGTTCTTGAGGTCATCCTTAGTAAGACGATGCCGGTTAGAGGCTGACAGATTATCGCCCTCCATACGCCCACCAAGGTTATCAAGATTTTTCCAAAGGGTATCGAATGCAATATTTGAGTTGCTTGCCATCTGGCGCAACCGTTCACTCAACAGCATCTTCATGCGAGCAAAATCTGGGCTGATCTCAAATGAAGTTCGGCATAGGAATTCATAGGTTGAGAGATTTGAAATCCGAGTAGCAGCAATAAGGTCATTCAAATCGTGATTTGTTTTTGCATGCTCTGAAGTCAAGTTCTCAAGATATTCAGCCTCGCTGCAATAAGCAACGCTAAACTCACGTAATTTTGCGAGTTTGCCAAACTCGGTGCATGAGTAGAAGCGGACTTTTACTTGCTGATTTCTTGTGAGCTCCCGAAAAGTTTTTTCCAGTTCATCTGCGAGATCGGTTAGCGACCACGCGCGGAAATTAGCTTGATTCTTTTTACATTGGCAACAAATCAGGGAACCGTCAGATTTACAAATTACGACATCATCTACTAAATAAGTAGTTGAATCAACTTCAAGCCATTGAAATTCAGGATCAGATAGAACGGTCAATGCCCAATCAAAGGCAACTAAAGTCTGATAGCTATCGCCACGATTGGAGCGGATTCCTGCAATGCTCATCTAGTCGCCTGTCGTAGCTTTTTACTCACATTACCTATTTTAGAAGATGGTAGATGTAAACTAACAGCATCCCCAATCTCCGCCATAGAATAAGAAATAATGGGTTAGATTAAGCCTGGTTCAACCCTGCCTGAAAAACCTGCGCAGCCGTTAGCGTTAATCCTGGAAAAGCTTGCGAAATAATAGGCTGATCGCCTTGAAGCAATTGGATTTGATATTCTCCCTCAATCAATTGACACAGCGAGAGCGTCGGCTGCTTCGGGTACCCCGTAAAACGGCGGGCACCCAGCGCGCGAAAATCCACAATCCAATACTCGCTAATGCCCATCACTTCATAGTCAAAGAGCTTGCGGCCATAGTCATCGCGCCAGTTAGTGCTGACTACTTCGATCGCCAGCTTAATCGATGCTCCGCGAGTAATCACCGAAGACCTTTTCCACAAGGGTTCCTGGTCTAAAGATAGGCGATCGACCACCAGCACATCGGGCTGATATCCGCTAGCCAAAACAGGAGGTCTAACAATGTAAGTGCGGGGAATAAACCAGGGCTGCTCCAGGCGATCAATTTCGACATTGAGCTTGCGGGCAATAAATACACCGACTTCTTCATGGTCGCCCGTAGGAGTCATTTCAGAAACAATGCCATCGATCAATTCATAGCGTCCTTGCCCGTCTGGATACCAGTCGAGAAATTCTTCAAAGGTCAGAGTCTCGGAAAGCGCTTGAACCATGAGCAGAGACACAGATAAGCAGGACAGGCTTACCTATAGGTTAATTGACGAAACGCAGTGTGGGCAAAACGTTAGCATAGCTGGCACTGGCACAAAGCTTTGCCTGTCATTTCTACGCAGAGCCTCGCACAGGCGTTGTGCGAAATTCACTCGGTAGCAACTGCTCTCTGCGGATGCCCAGTTCACGGGCATGAGGTAATTAATAACCAACGCTTAAGCACTATCAACTAATGCTTAAGCAATCCCTATAGTTGTCCCAGCGTTTAGGCCAATCGCCAACCCCATCACAACCCACCACCGTACTAAACACAGCTTTTAAGCTCCAACAATTAGCATTGCTCAAGCGATAGTTAATAACGCATAAGCAATAGTCCATATCGCCTACCCAGTTTGACCAAACGCCTTAGCATTAGTGACTATGGCCCAGATCTCAGTGCTAAATCTCCGTAGCTATACAGATCCGGCGAAAAAATTTGAAACAGCGGCAATTCCGAATGGTTACTCAAGCGATCGCCCATTTTTGCCGCCTAGAGTGGATAAACAACTGAGCCGCGCAAACCCAGGGATGCATCTTGGAAACGGTAAGCCATGACGCTTTTATAGATAACTATAGAAGCTATTTGAGATTGCTAAATCCATTACCCGGCTTCTGCAAAACTCGGTCTTACCGTTTTTATTGTGGAGATACCCAAATGGCCCGAAAAAAGAGAAGTTCTGTGGCGCTCGAAAAAGCCCAGCGCCGCATCGCCGGTATGCAGTCTGTCACCAGAGCTGCCGATTTTGGTAACGGCTACACCATGGAGTCCTATGAAGCCCACATTCAGACCATGCAAGAAAAGCTCATGACCTACAACCGCATGCTGTCGATGGTAGACGGAGCCTACAACGACATGCTGATGGCCGAGCGCAAGCTAATGGATTTTTCGACCACATGCTCTCCGGCTTTGGCGTCCGCTACGGCAAAGACAGCTCTGAATACGAAATGGCCGGAGGCCGCCGCAAATCTGACCGCCAAAAGCGCACTCGCCGCACCGCTAATACTATGAATGTCGCTTAAGAGCTAAGAGAGCGTTTTGAAAGCGATCTGCTGTAGCTTTTAATCCCTTGCCCTTCCCCCCCTAAAAAGGGGGATCTTCACTTCTGCTACAAAAAACAAGTTTCATCAAACGCCCTCTAAGCTCGATAGGTGGCTAACGCGGCGATACCCAAGTACGCAGGACGCGACCGGGGATCTCTTTCCCTAGCCAGGGAGTATTGGCTGAGAGGGAACACAGGGTTGAGGGCGTAACCGTCCACATGGTGCCGGGGTCAAACAAAATCATTTCCGCAGGCTGCTGAGCCTGAATAGTCGGCGGCGTCTGCCCCCAGCACGCAGCCGGATTTGTGCTCAGCGCCTGCACCAGCGTCAGCGGCGACCAGTCGCCCTGGGTGACAAAGGTATCCCACAAAATCCCCAGCGCCAGCTCCAGGCCGATCGCACCAGGAGGCGCAGAGGGAAAGCCCACGGTTTTGTCTTCGTAGGTGTGGGGTGTGTGGTCGATCGCGATCGCATCCACAACCCCCGCCTTCACCCCCTCAATCAGCGCTGCCTGGTCTTCGGGGTTTCCCAACGGCGGCGACAATCGCAGGTTGGTATCGTAGCTACCCAGATCCTTGGCGCTCCACAGCAGGTGCATCCAGGTAGTGCTGGCGGTGACGGGTAACCCGCGTTCTTTGGCCTGACGCACCAGTTCGACCCCACGCCCGGTAGAAATCCGCATCAGGTGAACGGGTGTGCCGACCTCGGCCACACATTCCAACAGTGCAGCCAGGGCAGCGGTCTCAGAACTGGCCGGGTCGCCCACCAGGCCGTAAATCAGCGAAAAAGGCCCCTCCCGGGCCACGCCCGTGTCTCGCAGGGTGCGATCGCAGCTCCACAGCGCCACCGGCTTACCCAGGGGCCGCAGGTACTGTAACAGCCGCTGCACCAGTAGTGGATTCTGAATTGCGCGACCGTCGGCAAAGCCTGCGATCGGCGACTCAGACAACTCCACCAACTCCACCATCTGCTGGCCCTGAGCACCCTGAGTCAAGGCACCCCAGGGATATAGGTGGGGCAGATTAGCATTTGTGCGGGTAATGGAGTCCCGCCGAGCCAGCAGCTTTTCGACCATCGCCGGATGGTCGATCGCAGGCTCCGTATTGGGCAAAATGCCCAGCCGGGTAAAGCCGCCCGCCTGACCAGCAGCCAGCAGCGATTCTAGGGTTTCCCTCGGCTCGTGACCCGGTTCCCCCGAGTGGCTGTAGAGATCGACCAGACCCGGCAGTAAGACCCTCCCCTGGCCTTGAATCATCTCCGCTTTAGCAGGGATAACGGTGATTGACGGGGCGATCTCTGTCACCACCCCATCCTGCACCAGCACATCGGCTACCTGGTCGGTCTGCGCTACCGCATCGAGCACCCGCACCTGCTGGATGAGCTGAATCTCCGTCACAGGGCCCCCGCTGCGGTCTTGTCGAGCACGCTGCCCGATAGGTGAATCGTGACATTGGCCGTGGTTAGCACCGGGGCGCTGTCGATGCCGTCGGGGTAGTCGATCACGCTCACCGCGCCGTTGCCCTGCTTAAACCGCCAGAAAAACTCGGGCCCCATGCCCAGCACGTGGCAGAGCAGCGCCTTATTTACCGCATCGTGGGCGACAACGAGAATAGTTTGCACGGTGTCGCCGCCGCTGTGGGCCGCGACGATTTCCTTCCAGGCGGCGATCGATCGCAGCCACACCTGCTCCAGGTTTTCGCCTCCTGGCATTTGCACGGTTTCAGGCGCACTCTGCCACTGCTCCAGCATCCCCGGATAGTTGCTCTCAATCTCAGCTTCGTAGAGCCCTTCCCATTCGCCGTGGCTAATCTCTCGCAACTCGTTCACCGAGTGCAGCGTCAGTCCTGGGTGGTGCTGAAGAATGATTTCTGCCGTTTCTTTAGGCCGCGCCATAAAGCTGGTGTAGGCCGCATCGATCGCCACGGGTTTGAGAAAGTCTGCTGCCTTAGCGCCCTGGGCGCGACCGTTGTCGTTGAGGGGCACATCAATCTGACCTTGAAAGCGACCCTGGCGGTTCCACTCGGTTTCGCCGTGGCGCACTAGCAGCATGCGGGGGCCTTTGTGGCCGCGCCGCATTTCGGGGAGCGGTGCTCCCATGTGGCTGGTCAGGTTCATGGCCTCGACCTGGACTGGGCTGCCCCAGCCAGCGGCAAAGTTCAGCACGCTAATGCTGCAATTGGCCTGGTGCAGGTTGTTGAAGTACTCTGGCCCCAGCCCAATGGCGGTGCTAATCAGCGCTCGGTTGATGGCGCTGTGGGCCACCACCAGCAGGGTTTTGCCCTGGTGCTCAGCCAGTAGCCCCTGCCAAAACCGCGCCGCCTGCTGATACAGCTCGCGAATGGGGTAAAAATCAACCGTTGTGCCGTCGGCTTGGGGTACCGCCATCACCAAGTTGGCTGGGTCGGTGCGCCACTGGTGAAAGGTTTCAGGGTGCTGGGCTTCGGCTTCGCTAAAAGCCACGCCTTCCCACAGCGGCAGGCAAATTTCTTTGAGGTCGTCGGTAAAGGTAGGGGTTAAGCCTTGCAGCTCAGCGGCAATAATCTCAGCGGTTTTGCGAGCGCGCTTGAGAGGGCTAGCCCACACCCCATCAAAGGGAATGCCCACCAACGCCTGGCCCACCTGAAGCGCCTGGGCCTCGCCCTCGGGGGTCAGCTCTGACTCGTCGCAGTGGCCTTGAATGAGTTTGAGCTGGTTGTAGGTGCTCTGCCCGTGACGAACGATAATAACGCGGGTTTTCAGGGGTCTGTCCTCTCAAGTTGCTCAACCAACGCAGATTTTACCCTGTTGGGGAGCCGCGTCACAGCCTTGCAGAGTACTGGGCTGTGTATGCCCGCGCTTTGGCTTGTAGAGACGGCACCCGCCGCAGGTAGCGGCTGCACAGCGGTGGGCATTTGGGCAGAGGCGCGATCGCGCCTCTGCCCGCCACTCGATACAGGTATGAACCAAAACTACAACGCCTCTCGTAAGGGCAACCAGCCGTCTGCCCCTACCCAAATTCATGCTTCAACTCAGCAATAGCCACCGTTGTCAGCCGCCTCAGAGCTGTTCACCTGGCAAAACTGCTGAAAGTCACCAATACCGCATATTTACAGCCAGCCAAGCCCCTTAAGTCCTTAACTACCGCGTTTGGTAGATGTTGAATAACCGCGCTCTTGCAAAACTGTTGGGCATAAAACCCAGGTTATACCGGCCCGACAGAACCTAGCTCAGAGCGATAAATCCATGGTGAAATTTGCTTACCACGCCTCCCACGAGCAGTTTGCCCCCAGCGCGCTGCTGGGCTGGGCTCAGCAGGCCGAACAGGCTGGCTTTACCGCCGTTACCTCCTCCGATCACTTTCACCCTTGGAGCGAGCGTCAGGGAGAATGCGGTTTTGCCTGGACTTGGCTAGGAGCCGCAATGCATGCGACCTCGCTGCCCTTTGGCGTCGTCTGTGCCCCTGGTCAGCGCTACCATCCCGCCATCATCGCCCAGGCGGCAGCAACCCTGGGGGAGATGTTCCACGATCGCTTTTGGGTTGCCCTGGGCACTGGCCAGGCGATGAACGAAGCGATTACCGGCCAGCCCTGGCCGATCAAAGCCGAGCGCAATGCGCGACTCAAAGAATGCGTGGACGTGATCCGCGCCCTCTGGGCTGGTGAAACCGTTACCCACCACGGTCTAGTCCAGGTAGAAGAGGCTAAACTCTATACCCGGCCAACCAATCCACCCCTCATCATGGGGGCGGCCATTACCCCCAAAACCGCTGAGTGGGTGGGGAGCTGGGCCGATGGCTTGATTACCATTTCCCACCCCCACGACAAACTACGAGAGGTGGTCGAGGCCTTTCGGCGCGGCGGTGGTGAGCACAAACCCATGTATCTAAAGGTGCAACTCTCCTACGATCCAGATCAGGAAACGGCATTGCAAGGAGCCCACGACCAGTGGCGCACCAATATTTTTGAAAGCCAAGTGCTGTCCGATTTCAGGGTGCCTAGCCAGTTTGATGCCGCTGCCACCTTTGTCAAACCAGAAGACATGTACCAGTATGTGCGCGTTGCGGCTGACCCCCAGCAGCATATTGAGTGGTTGCAAAAGGATATAGAACTGGGCTTTGAGACCATTTCTTTGCACAACGTCAATCGAGAGCAGCAGCAATTTATTGAGGTCTTTGGCGAGAAAGTATTGCCGTTTCTTAAATAGTTGAATTGGGGGTTAATGTTTGGGTTGGGGCAATGCCCTAAATATGGTCTTGGCAGTGCCTTGGCCAAAAGCCAAAACGCATCTTAGAAACTAGCTTCTATATTGGGTTATCTAGATTTCTTATGTTAGATCTTTGGTACAAAAATGCAGTTATATACTGTCTTGATGTAGAAACCTACATGGATAGCAATGGCGACGGGGTGGGCGATTTTGTCGGGCTAACCCAGCGTCTAGACTATATAGCTGGCCTAGGGATTACCTGCGTTTGGCTGATGCCCTTTTACCCATCGCCCAACAAAGACAACGGCTACGATGTGATGGACTACTACACCGTCGATGCTCGGCTGGGTTCCTTGGGTGACTTTGTTGAATTCACCCGCCAAGCCCGCGAGCGGGGCATTCGCATCCTGATCGATTTGGTGGTCAACCATACCTCTGATCAGCACCCCTGGTTTCAATCGGCGATTAAAGACAAAAACTCGAAATATTTAGACTACTATTTCTGGTCAAAGAAAGAACCCGAAGATATTGAGGAAGGTATTGTCTTTCCGGGTTTACAAAAGTCAACCTGGACCTACCAGCCAGAGGTGGGCGCTTACTACGCCCATCGATTCTATAGTCACCAGGCAGACTTAAACATCACCAACCCTGAAGTCAGGGACGAAATCAAAAAGATGATGGGTTTTTGGCTGGAATTAGGGGTGTCTGGATTTCGCATTGACGCCGCCCCCTTCTTAATTGAGCTAACCCAGGCCGACAACGTATTCGAACAGGTCGAAGATCCCTTTATATATATCAACGAACTGCGCGAGTTCCTGTCGTGGCGGCGGGGAGATGCTATTTTGCTGGCCGAGGCCAATGAGTCTCTGGAGAAATTGCCTGAATATTTCGGCAATGGCGATCGCATGCAGATGTTGTTTAACTTCTGGGGCAATCAATATCTGATATTAGCCCTCGCTCGTCAGTCAGCGGCTCCCCTAGCCCAAGCGTTTAAAGAGTTGCCTCCGTCACCGCCGGTTGGGCAGTGGGCCAACTTTGTGCGCAACCATGACGAGCTGAGTTTAGACAAACTCTCCCCCGACGAGCAGGACGAAATTGCGGCGGCCTTTGCCCCCGATCGCGAAACCATGTGGATCTTCGATCGCGGCATTCGTCGCCGGTTTGCGCCGCTGCTCGACGGCAATCTGCAACGGCTCAAGCTCACCTACAGTCTGCTCTTCACCCTGCCCGGCACGCCCGTGGTCAACTATGGCGAAGAGCTGGGCATGGGTGACGATCTATCGCTAGACGAACGCAAGCCTGGCCGTACCCCCATGCAGTGGTCCAAGGCACCAAACGGCGGGTTTTCTACAGCGCCCGCTGACCAGGTGGTATTGCCGGTGGTTTCCTCCGGCGACTACAGCTACAAGCAGCTCAACGTCAACGTTCAGCAGCGCAACCCTAACTCGCTGTTGAACTGGATGGAGCGAGCGATTCGCCTGCGCAAGGAATGCCCGGAGTTTGGCTGGGGCCAACCGCAACTATTGGAGACTAACCACGACAGCGTTTTTGCCCACCGCTGCGAGTGGCGGGGCAAGGCGGTGATCGCGGTGCACAACTTTAGTGAGTCCGACTGCAAGGCGACGCTAACGCTGAAGAATGACGTAGGTAAATGCCTGATCGATCTATTTGAAGACCTGCCGGAGGACGTGATTTCAGAGCCCGCCTACGACATTCACCTACCTGGGTATAGCTACCGCTGGTTTCAGGTGGGGCATTCCTTTAATTAAAAAGCGCTTTTTGGGGACTTTTGAGGATCTGCCAATCTGTGGAGACGCTCATGCTTTGTTTTGACCCTCACCCCCAGCCCCTCTCCCAGGGAGGAGAGGGGAGCCGGAACATCCTGCAAAGTCCCTCTCCCAACTTGGGAGAGGGATTTAGGGAGAGGGCGAAACTGGGTCAAAAAATATTTCGCCAACAGCATCAAAGAAGTGAAACCCAATAGCAACTGAGCCTGTTGGGTGCCGCTGCGCTCTACCCAAACTGCTAAAGCCAGAGTTAAGCCTGTAGGGGCGCACCGCTCGATCGCATGAACCCAAGAAACTACAACTGAACCAGATGGGCGACGGCCCGCGCGATCGCATCGGGCTCGATGGGCTTAGACAGATGCCGTTGAAAGCCGCTGTCTAACGCTTTTTGGGAGTCTTCTTCGCGCACGTAGGCGGTGAGGGCGATCGCCGGTACCTGCCCCCCTTGTTCGGGCGGCAGGGCACGAATTTTCTGGAGCAGCTCATAGCCATCCATGCCGGGCATGCCAATGTCGCTGACCAAGACATGGGGTTGAAAGCTGGCCAGGGTGTTCAGTACCTCGGCGGCAGATTCAAGCCCGATCACCTCGGCCCCATACTCACCCAGCAGCAGCGTCAGCAAGGCTAGCCCATCGGGGTTGTCATCCACGGCAATGACGCGTATGCCGGTTAGGTCGATCTGACTCGACAAAATGGGCATTGCCCGGTTGCTGGGGCGGTGGCTGAGCAGCGGCAAGCTCACGGTAAACGTGGCCCCTTTGCCCTCGCCTGGGCTGTCGGCGCTGATGGTGCCGCCATGGGCCTCCGCTAGGTAACGCACAATCGCTAGACCTAAGCCCAGACCCCCAAACTGACGGGTAATCGAGGCGTCTGCCTGGCGAAAGGATTCAAAAATATGCGGCAAAAATTCTGGCCGAATGCCTTGACCGGTGTCAGTTACCTTGAGCTGGGCCCAGCGATCTACCTGGGTTAGCTGAATCGTAATCTGACCCTGTTCGGGGGTAAATTTGATGGCGTTAGTTAGCAGGTTCCAGACGATCTGCTGAATGCGAGCCCCATCGCCCTGAATCGGGCCAATGTCGGGCAGATCGGTCTGGATGCGAATGGCTTTAGCGTCTGCTGCGGCTTGAACGGTTTCGATCGCCGCCTCAATCACAAATGCTGGATCGACCGAGGCAGGTTCGATCTTAAGCTTGCCGCGCAAAATCTTGGCAATGTCTAAGAGGTCGTCGATCAACTGGGTCTGCAACTTGGCGTTGCGCTCAATCGTTTCGAGGGCGCGGGTGGTTTTCGCCGCATCGAGTTTTTTGGTTTGCAGCAGCTTGGCCCAGCCCAAAATCGGGTTGAGGGGCGACCTCAGCTCGTGGGACAAAATCGCCAAAAATTCATCTTTAATGCGGTTGGCCCGCTCGGCGGCTTCGCGGGCGGCCTGCTCTTGGCTCAGCAGCTGTTCGCGAGCGACTTCGGCCTGTTTTTTCTGGGTGATGTCGAGGATGGTGCCGGTAAAGCGCAGAGGGTTGCCATCGCCATCAAAGTAGGTCTGCCCCTTGGCCCGCACCCACCGTTCTACCCGATCTTGTAGGCCGATCACCCGATATTCCACGTCGTAGTTGCCGCCACTCTCTTGAGTAAGCGACTCTGCTATGACCTGTTTCAGGCGATCGCGATCGTCGGGATGCAGCCCTTCGTAAAACCGCTCCATGCTGCTGTCGGCCTCGGGGGGAAGGCCAAAGATGGCTTTACAGCCCGCATCCCAGGTCAGCTGGTTGGTGCTTAGGTTCAAATCCCAAATGCCCATGTTGGCCGACTCGATCGCCATGCGCAAGCGGTCTTCGCTGTCCTGGAGGGCTGTTGTGGCCTGGAGGCGCTCGGTAGCAATTTGAATTTTTTCGCTGATGTCAACGGCGGCGCAGGTGACGCCGACAATGGTGTTTTGCTCGTCGTGAATGGGGTCAATGGTCAGGTCGTAGTAGGAGGTTTGCCCGTTGGCAACCACCTTGACCTCTTCACGCAGGCCGATACCGGTAAGGAGCACCTGGCGCTTGAGGTGGGTAAGACGGGCTGCGGTCTCGGGCGAGGCCAGATCTTCGTCGCGCTTGCCAATCACCTGGTCTTTAGCCAGGTCGTGGGTGGGGTTATAAATCCAGGTATAGCGCAGGTCGAGGTCGTGGTTAAACAGGCTAATCGGCGCACTCTTGAGGGCAACATTCAGCCGTTCGGTGGTCTGTTGCAGGGTCAGCTGGGCCTGTTTGCGATCGGTAATGTCGATGTCGATGCCTGTCATGGTGAGCGGGATGCCCGTATCGCTATAGAAAACCCGACCTAAACTCAGGATCCAGCACACATTGCCGTCGGGCTTAATGACTCGTAGCTCGATGTTGTACTTGGCTTGGCCATAGACCGCGTCGTGCAGCGCTCGCTCGACCCGAGGCACATCGTCGGGGTGAACCATGGCCATGACGGTTTCGTAGGAGTCGTCACGGTCGGGATCGAGGCCAAATATGCGTTTTACATTGTCAGAGAACTGCACCACATTGAGCTGAATATCCCAGTCCCAGCTGCCCATGCGGGCCGCCGCCATCGCCAGATTCAGGTGTTCTTGGTGGCGTTGCAGGGCAACTTCTGTCTGTTTAAACTCAGTGATGTCGCGCCAGGCGATAATGCCGCCCGTGATTGTGCCCTCCTGGTTGTAGATGGGGCCAGCGTTGCACAACAGCACCAGTCTTTGCCCGGCTGCAGTTTGCAGCAGCCATTCCTCATTGGTGACGACCTCACCCTGTTGAACCGCGCGGGTGAGGGGCAGGGCTTCAGGAGTAGCGGGGTTGCCATCGAGGGCAAAAACCTTCCAGGCTTCTGGATGGGTGGCGGCGGGCAGACCCTCAACTTCCTCAAGGGGGCGTCCGGTTAGCTCTTGCCCGTAGCGGCTGATTTGACGAATGCGCACGTCGGGCGCATCGGCGATAGTAATGCCTTCGGGAATATAGGCCATCAGAGCATCGAGGGTGCGTTGACTGGCTTCGGCCTCCTGAATTTTTAGCTCAAGGGCAATTTCGGCGCGTTTGCGATCGCTAATGTCGGCCAGCGCACCGGGAAAGCTCACGGCATTGCCCTCGCTGTCGTATTCGGCCTGCCCGCGCGCGATTACCCAACGTTCTTCACCTTGGGGGTTGCAGATGCGAAACTCGGCGGTGCAGCTGTCTTTGGTGGCGATCGCCCCGTCAATGGCCGCCGCCACCCGCGCCCTGTCGTCGGGGTGAATGACGGTGATAAATTTCTTCAGGCGCACCCCGGCAGCAACGCGCTCGGGGTCGAGGCCAAACAGCTCGGCAAAGCTGCGGTTAGCCACCACCCGATTTCTGCGAATGCTCCAGCACCAGGTGTAGACCGATCCGGCCGAGAGGGCCGCTTCCAGCTGAATCAGGGCCTTTCGCAGCTGGCGTTCGGCCTGGTTGCGATCGCGCAGAGCTGCCTGCTGCTGGCTGATATCAACCGTGGAACCCACCACCCGAATCACCTGCCCCTGTTCGTCGCGTACCAGGCAGCCCCGTTCCCAAACGTCGACCCAGCGACCATCCTCGTGGCGAATCCGATAGTTTGACTCGTAGCGTTGGCTAGAACTGGCGAACAGTTCCTCTATGCGGAGACGCAATCGCGCCCGATCGTCGGGGTGAATGCGGTCTTCCCACCACCGCGATGTGGGTGGGACGTCGGCTGCATGGACTCCGACTAGATCAAACAATTGCTCCGAGCGGTAAACGCGATCGCCCCCGTTCAGGTTCACCTTGCTGACGTCAAACACCAGCCCATTCACTGCCTGCACAATCAGCTGAAAGCGCTCTTCTAGCTGCTTCTGTTCATAGATGTCAACCATAGTGCCGACCCAGCCCGCGATCTGTCCATCGGGGGCGCACATCGGTACGCCCCGGTTCATAAACCAGCGGTAAACGCCATCGTGGCGGCGCAGGCGATGCTCGATTTCGAAAGCCTTACCTGCGGCCATCGATTCGGTCCAGTTGACCAAAGTGGGGTCATAGTCATGGGGGTGAAGGCAACTGGTTCCAGCCAACCCCATTGACTCGGCTGCGCTGAGGCCGGTGTACTCATACCAGCGCTGATTCCAGTAGGTGATAGCCCCAGTGCGATCGGCTGTCCACACAATTTGCGGCAGGGCTGCGGCCAGCGCTGCATAGGGCGGCTGAGGGTTCGTAATTGCGGCTTCCAGCGGGGTGGTACTGGGCTGATTGTTTAAGTTTGCTGAATCAATTTGTTTAGCGCTGCCTTTAGGAATCGCCGATCGCAGCGCTAAACCTAGCGCCTCTGGAGTGAGTTGATCGCTTACTAAGTAGTCGACGGCTCCAGCTTTGAGGGTCGCCACCGCCGTTTTAATATCGTTCTCGCCTACAACAACTATGGGCAGAGCTTGTCCCCACGATTGTTGTAGCTGCTTGAGCTGGTCTACGCCGTCCCCATCGGAGGAGGCAAGATCAAGCAAAATGCCATCGACCTGTGGTGTCTGGTCTTGGCTTACCGGTCCATCGCCGAGGGCCTCAACCACCTTATAGGAGATAGCCGCCTCGTGCTGCAACATCTGCCTCAAGCGATCGGCCTGCCCAGGCGAGCTACTGACTAATAGAACTATTCGCTCTGGGGGTGTCATGGCAGGACTGATGGTGCAAACCTTGCTTGAATTGGCCCCGCTGCAATGGGCGATCGCCCATACAACCGCTGACTATTATGCCAATCACAGCCCTAGAAAAGCTGTAAACCTCGAAAGCAGGGCGAATGAGTGCAGATCGCTGAAGAAATTTTATATTGTCTGCTCTAACTACAGGAATATGTCTAAGGGAAGAACTACTTAAGGCAGGGCTATGACAGCGCTATTGGGATCGGGCTCTAGCTCTGCCAACGGTGGTAGACCCTTAGTTAGATGGTCTGCCGCCTCAATTGCCTGTAGGGGCGACTGCGTTAGTGGCAATCCCCCCATCCGAAACCGCGATTACGAGTACGTCGTCATAGTGCACCCCCGACTCCGTCAAACTGTTTGGTAGCAATAAACTCAACTCGATTGCTTTACACTCGCTGACGCTAGACTGCACCTGGTAGCCTAGGCTCTCCAGGCAATCCTTTAAGGTCTGTATCAACGATTGCTTGTTTAAGGTTGATTGGCCCTGCCAAATTGTTGCATATTTTGCCTCTTTAGCCCGGTCTCTGGCAAAGGAAGGGTTGGCCTCTAGGCCGCAATAATGACGCATTACTGCGCCACGAATCCGCTTTTTGCTGACTTTTTCACCTAGGGCGATCGACAGCTTTTTCCAAAGCTTATAGCCCACCGATTTCTCAGCATACTCAGGATTAAGAGGATGGATCTCTTCATAGGTTTTCCCTTCCCAAGAGCCGAGAAATATGCGGCTTTCTAAATCGTTGAGGCGTCGTCCTTCAGCGTTGTAAAGAGCATCGTCGACAAACAGGAGTGCAGCCTGAGGTGTAATTTCTTCTGGCTCGAGTGTTCTTGATTCATTTGACATTAACGAATACCCCTTGGACCGCATGAAAAGGAATTCGCTCCTTTTTGGCTGGTAGAAAAGCTGCCAGAGCTAGATTTACGCATCATCTTAGGTCTGGCAGGCATGCCTAAAGCTGATCTAGATCACAACCAATGGTGATAATACCGGTTTATAAAATCATAAAAATCACACTCAATCTCTATGTATTTAGCTAGGCTTTATCCAGCTTTGAAAAAGCCCTCAGCCTGTTGCTGAGAAAATAAGGGAAACTCTGAGTTTTTAAGAGGTTTGCAGTAATTGGATAGTTTTTCAGAAGCTTTCGAGGTAAGTATGCTGCTGAAATTGTTTGCTTAAATCATGAGCTTTTATGGTTGATAGAATTGCTCAAAGCATTGAACATTATGGTTATGTTCTCTCTCCCTAGGGTGCCAATTTGACTCGGCTAACTATGCATTGGATGAATGGAGGGAAACCATGTCACAAAATCTTTTTAAGTCTATAGAAGGCCGGCTTTGGAAGAGCTACAGCACCATGTTTGGCTGTACGGCACTGAGCTACTGGCAGTCGTTTGCAACCCTGGCCAACGAGGTTATTCCCCACCTGCAAGGCACTGATGCTCCTTATCACAACGCTGATCACACCCTGCAAGTGATGCTGGTGGGGCAAACGATCTTAGAAGGGCGCTATCTACAACACCACGACCTAACTCCCCAAGACTGGCTCAATGCTATGGTGGCCCTGCTATGCCATGACATTGGCTATGTAAAAGGTATTTGCCCTGGCGACGATGGTGCTATCAACCAGTTTGTCACCGGGCAGGGAGACGATTGGGTAGCGCTGTCATCTCGCTCAACCGATGCTAGTTTGACCCCCTACCACGTGAGCCGAGGGCAGAGGTTTGTCCGCCTTCGTCTGGCAGCACAACCCCTAGTTGATGTTGATGTTGTTGTAGATTGCATTGAACACACTCGGTTTCCTGTGCCGCCCGAGGCTAAATACCAGACCACCAACGATCTGCCGGGGCTATGCCGGGCCGCTGATCTGCTGGGGCAGTTGAGCGATCCAGACTACTTAAAGAAGCTCTCTTCTCTATTCTGCGAGTTTGCAGAAACAGGAACGAATACTGCGTTGGGATATGAGTCTGTGGCCGATTTGCGGGCTAACTATCCCCACTTTTATTGGTACGTGGTGTATCCATTTATTCAGGCAGCGCTGAGGTACTTAGCTGTGACGGCTCAGGGGCGCGAGGTCATTGCTCGCCTCTTTACCAACGTGTATTTGGTGGAGCTAGAGCAGTCGTTGTCTGAGACAGCCTCAGCGGGTTTCAAACAGCAGGCCGCTGACCAAAAGGTTTTACCCTTTTGCCTCACCGATAATCTCGGATATGGCTTGTAGGCCTAGGATCGTTTTCCGTTCGCCTCCGCAATTGCCCAAGGCAAACCTGCACTAGTGACATTAGCCTGGTAAGAAAACACGCATTTGTGCTGAATTTGAATGTAACCCTCTACTATCTGCCATTTAACTCAAACACCCTGCAATTATGCCTTGGGTAGAGAAAAATCTATCTATAGAACCATACCGCTCGGACGGTTGTTCTGAGACAGTATTAGCGACTTGATCAGGGCGATCGCAACTACATGGCTCAAACATGGCTTTGGATTGGAGTAGGTTCCATGGCGCTGGGCGCTGCATTCTTTGGCTTTGGTGCCCACAGCGCTAAGACCGAAGGCTGGAGAAAGTTATATACCCTCAGCTTCTTTATCTGCTTAATTGCTAGTGCTTTGTATCTAGCTATGGCTCTGGGCCAGGGGCAGCTCATGCTCAACGATCGCCCCACGGTTTGGGTGCGCTACATTACCTGGTCACTATCCACACCGCTGCTGCTGCTGATCTTTGCCTTTTTGGGCCACACTAGCCTGACGCTGACCGGCAGTCTGCTAGGAACCAACGCTTTTATGATTGCGACTGGGCTGGCGGGAGCCCTCTCCCCTGACCCCATCAACTACATTTGGTATGTCGTCAGCTGTGCGGCGTACTTGGCTGCCATTTATCTTCTGCTAGTACCCTTCAGGCACGAGGCCGAGCGCAATCGCCCCCGCACCAAGAAGGCCTTCGGACAGCTAGTCGCTATTCATCTAATTCTCTGGACGGCTTACCCGATCGTTTGGATTTTAGCCCCTACTGGTATTGATGCCATTGGCCAAGATTTTGAAACCATGTTCTATACGATCTTAGACATATCGTCTAAGGTTGGCTTTGGCCTGCTCTCGCTCAGCACCTATAGCAAAATTGAGCATATTGGCGCTGCTACGAGCGATTTAGAGCCTACGGCTTCGCTGCGGTGAAAGGCAAAATTTTAATCAATAGCGCAGGTGAATCCTTGGGATAGGCCTTGCCTAAAACCAATCTGGCTAGTTTTGAAAATACTGCTTCAAAGTAATAGCTACCGATTTAAGCTTGCTGTGCTTTTTCGAGGTATTGTTTGCAGCGCTGAGCGCGATCGCAGATCACAATCTTGCTAAAGGATGACGTTGGCCAGATTGTGATCTGCTCCTAATGACAGTACTGGGCTTTATGACAGCCACGTTAACATCTCTTTAGAAATGTCGCAGTTGTTTAGATCGAGCGATCGCAGCTAATCATGACAGGTCTTTGCCCTGCGACAGCTGTAATCATCACTTAAATACTATGACTGACAAAGACTCCCGTCCTAATCAAGTTGGCAATCCTAAAGAGGCTGAACCGGGCCGCGGGGCTCCTGGTAATCAGTGGGCTGTGCAAACGGCTCAGTCGACCAACGTCAACCCCGCCGATGAAGTAATTCCGTCTAATGTCGATGTGGAAAAAAATCGGCAGCAAATAGCAGCCTACGCTGCCCAGGAAGAAGGGACTCTACCTACTTCCCATGGCTTCGTAATTGATGAATCTGGCAGGATTGATAACTTTCCTATTGAGCCCCCCATGTACGTCGAAGAATAGCACTCCGTCTACATGGGTAGCCATGCTACCCAATGGATTTCTACGTTTACTAAGGAGGCACTATGCCAATTTCTATTCGAGACGATGTGGTATTTATCATCCTCGACAAAATTAACCAGTTCAATCAGGAAAACCAGCAAGGCGACATTGATTTTTCTTCCACCGACTTCACCGGTCTAGGGTTGACCGAGTCTGATCTATTAGGTCACCTAGACTATCTGAACCAGAGGCAGTACATCAAAGCTGAATTTAGCGGCAATGCCTATGGCAACCAGGAAGACGTGCCCAGTGTAGTAGACCCAGACGAGGTAGGCTTTCGCGTGGCCAATACCTATGGTGCTGCAGACGGTCCTCTACCTCACCTGATTGAGTTTAAGCGAGCTACGTTGACTGAAAAGGGCCAGAGCATGCTGAAAGACATGGAGCAAAACCCACCCAAGGACCTCGACAAAGGGCCAGCGGTGCCGTTGCTCAATGAGCACTCGCCCTTCTTAGAAAAAGTCAAAATTAAGGGTGGTCTGCCTGATATCTACGACGCTCGCGACATTGCCGAAACGGTCTTTCGGGTTATGCGGGACGTGATGTCCACGGCTGAGGCCGATCGCGTGGCGGAAGAGCTGCATAATGATGCGCTGCCAACTGACGAAAAAGCCTTGCAAATGGAAGTGTCTGACCTTTGGAAAGACAGAAACCCCATTGTCGGTTTTTTGAGCCGCATTCGTCCGCCCCTCAAAGGGCCAGCACCTCTGGGTATCGACTCTAAGCTGTTTTTGACACGGGTGGATAACGAAGCAGGCGTGCCGAAGACAGTAAACGCAGAAATTGTTGTCTCCGCCGTATTTTCAGCCACTAAAGATGAACTGTCTCAGGAGCGCATTCAAGCAGTCGCCGAGTGGCTACCAGAAGGTAAAGTGCGCGAAATTTGGCAAGCAGCCTAGTAGCCATAGTTGTAAGGTGTGCGATCGCTCAACGTGACGCACTGCTCACGATAAGAAGCCCTCCTCAGTAGGGCAGCGCGCTGACGCTAAGATTGGCTGACTATAATCAACCGTCTAAAAGCTGTCAGCGCCCACGCCCCTCCTAAGGGGCATTTTTTTTGCCTATAGCAGGTGAAGCCTAGGACGGTTCAAACGTCAAGAACTCTAGCCCATCGAGTAGTTTTTCACTTTGCGCTCTTCTCTTTTTGTCTTTTGCTATAAGTTGCTGCTCAAGCACCGCCCCCACTGCGGCCCTTCCTACCCCTCACAGTGACCAACTCGTTGGCTTGTTTACAGCCCATCCTGTAACCGATTTTGTAACGATGCTTCGCAGCTCTGAATGGCTGGCTATGGTAATGGAGCAAAGCAAAACAGTGTTGAGATTATGGCTCCCTTACCTCTTCAAACTAAAACCCTATTTGCCCTGCTGGCCGTGGGTACAATCGCAATCCAAGGCATGGCAGCGGCCTGCAGCGGCCCCGGCTTAGGGCCTGGCGAGCTTCTGGGGAGTGACCCCCGACCCGCTCAACCAGAGCCTCGCCCAGGCAACTGGGAAGTGGCAACGGTTGAAAACTTGGTTCCCCGACCGGTGAGCCGCCGCATCTTACGAACCGTTGCCGCCGAGGTCGATAGCCCCATCTCTGACCTGCGCATTGCCGCCGCCGAAGCCGCTACCTGGGATGGCTGCATGGGCATTTATGCACCCGACCAGCTCTGCACCATGATTGCTATTTCGGGTCTGCGCCTTGTCGTTACCGATGGCGATCAAAGTTGGGTCTATCATGCCCGCCAAGATGGCCGAGAAATGGTGCAAAACCCCACGGCAATTAGCCGCAACGGTCTCATTCCCGACTTTATTCCTCCAGTGATGGCGGAGCCGGAAGCAGAGCCCGAAGCGCACATCTTTCGCTCAGTCGAATCGGGGAGCTTAACTGGTGCCCAATCTGAGACCGTGTTGCTAACCGACGGCCGACTCTTGCGCAAAGAGAACGGCAAGGTTGTGTCAGAACGGCAACTCTCGGCAGAGCAAGTAGCCGCCTTTGAACAGGTTTTAGAAGACCAGCGCTTTCCTAACCTCAATCGCCTGCGGTATATCACCAGTGCTGCCTTTGCCGATTACCCCACGGTGCAGCTGTCGGCCATGCAATATGAAACCACCTATATTGACTTGGCCATCGATGATGCCCCACCTGCGCTCCAAGCTGTAGTGCAGGCGTGGAGCGAGCTGACGGCCGAGGCCCAATAACCTGCTGAGTCGAGAACGGCGGCAGTCCGTCTGATTTCGCCAATTCTTGAGGGCGTAGCGTGCTGCGTCCTCAAGAATTTTCTATTTGACCCCGCAGCCGGGAGCCGGCATCGATGCGATCGTTGCTGGCACTCTACTCCCCAACGCGGTGGTATTAGAGTGCAAGCAATTACCCCAAGCATTCGTTTTATGATCGGGTGATTGGTCGTTGAATGGCTGTCTGGAGTGTGAAATGGGAACTTGGTCAATGGACGCCTTTGGCAATGATGACGCCGCCGATTGGGCCTTTGAGCTAGCAGAATCTAACGATCTGTCGCTGGTTGAAGCGGCTATTGATGGGGCGTTAGCTGAGAACGATTATCTAGACGCGCCGGATGCGGCGATCGCATTAGCCGCAATTGAGGTGATTGCACGGCTCAACGGCAACTGGGGCGATCGCAACGCCTATACCGAACCAGTTGACGCTTGGGTCGCGCAGGCCAATGTGCAGATGGAGCCCGAACTACTGGTGTGGGCGCGAGCAGCCATTGATCGCATTTTGAGCGCAGACTCAGAGATGTTAGAACTATGGCAAGATAGCGGCGATTACGAGGCTTGGTTAGAGTCAGTGGAAAATCTGCGATCGCGCATCGGTGAATGAATAATTGATTCAACTGTCGGAGTTGTCCAAAAATATAGGCACTAGCACTGATTATGCAGATATGGGTTGATGCCGACGCCTGCCCCAATGTGATTAAAGAGATCCTGTTTCGGGCTGCCAAACGGGTTGAGATTAAGACTACCCTAGTCGCAAATCAAGAACTACAAATTCCCGGTTCTTCCTACATTGATGCCGTACTGGTGCGATCGGGTTTAGACGTAGCCGACAGCTACATTGTGCAGCACTTACAATCTGGCGATTTGGTGATCACAGCCGATATTCCCCTAGCAGCTGAAGCCATTGAGAAGGGCGCCTATGCTCTCAACCCCCGGGGCGAATTTTACGATCGCGGCAATATCCGAGAGCGCCTATCTATGCGAAATTTCTTAACAGAGCTTCGCAGCGGTGGGGTAGAAACCGGCGGACCTCCTCCATTTAGCCAACGAGATACGGCAGCATTTGCCAACCAGCTCGATCGCTTTTTGACCAAGCATACAAAGTAACCATTACCTGCCCAATTGCTGTCGGGGCCGTGCACCAGCGCTACGATCTACACAAACTCGCGATTGCCTACGGCCACCTTTGAGAGAGCCTATGATGTTTCAGGTTCCTATCGTTCTAGCTAACAAAACAGCTGGATTTAAGCATCTTTGTGCTGCCTGTTTTTATCTAGAAACATTAACTTGTCTACAAGACTTCACCACAGGACACAGAACTTTACTTGTCAAAAGAGATGATATGAAAGTCTAGGGGGCAAAATTACGTATGAGGGGTAATGTAAGGTGCAATACGTTACCTCTTATAGAGCCGCTCTTTATGGTGCAGGCAGTCTCTCGTGCTGCTAATAACACAAGCCATCATCCCTCCACAGCTCTTGTAAGTACTGATCTTCGACACTATGTTCCACAGAAAGTTTTGGGCTTCCTTAAATCGGCTGGCAAAGTTAATTGCTAACTTCGCTTGCCGGGTGGGTCACACTCCAACTATCGCTCAGTTAGAGGCTCAGCTACAAGATAAGTGCTATCAGCTCGAAACTATTGATGCTCAGGAAAAAGCGCTTTACCGAGTGGTTAGCAAAATTCGAGCATCCTTGGATGTGGGCATGATTTTTCGCACTACCACCAAAGAAACCTGTAAGCTGCTGCGAATTGAACGCATGGCCGTTTATCGTTTTTTTGATGATTGGGGAGGAGAATTCGTTGAGGACTTTGAATTTGCTGAACTAGGCTGTGATTTTGGCACGCTAGGGCAGAATACTGTTTGGAATGATTCATATCTGCAAGAGCATCAGGGAGGTCGATATCGCTCCAATAAGTGCCTAGTAGTTTCTGATATTTATGCTGAAGATCTGTCGCAATTTCACATAGAAATTTTGGAGCAGTTTCACATTCGTGCCTATGCTACAGCGCCTATTTTCATTGGACAAAAACTGTGGGGTGTACTAGCTGCTTACCAACATTCGCAACCCTATCAATGGCAACATCAAGAAATCCAGTTTTTGTCACAAGTAGCAAATCAACTCGGATTTGCGGTGAAACAAGCCGAATTAATGGCGAAAATCGAGCGCGAGGCTGAAGATTTGCGATTGCTCAATCAGCAACAAGGGATTTTGCTTAAACTGATTGCTGATATTCGTGAGTCGCTTGATCTAAACACGCTGTTTAAGACAACAGCTCGTGAGGTTCGCAAAGCTCTACACACCGACCGAGTTGCTATCTTTCAATTCGATATCGATTCTCAATACAATTCTGGAGAGTTTGTCGCCGAGAATGTATTGCCAGAATACGATTCGGCGATCGCGACTAAAGTGAGCGATCACTGTTTTGGCAGTCAATATGCGGCCCGGTATCAACAGGGACAGATGCAGGTCATATCAGATCTCTCCGAGGCTGGACTAAATCAGTGTCATGTAGAACTGCTGGAAAGTTTTCATAACAGGCACAAGTTGTTGTGCCTGTTATGAAAAGCGGTGACCTGTGGGGATTGCTTTGCGTTCATCAGTGCGATCGCCCCCGCGTTTGGAACTCAGCTGAAATTACCTTTATCAAACAGCTGGCGGCTCAATTTAGCGTTGCGCTACGTCATGCTGATCTGCTGGCTCAAGCTGATTCTAAGGCTGAACAACTAGACCAGGCGCTTCAAGCCCTTAAGCAGGCCAATGAAAAATTAGAAGAGTTAAGTAATCTCGACTCATTGACGCAAATTTCGAATCGCCGCTTTTTTGATAAGTCCCTAAGAAGTGAATGGAAACGATTGCTGCGAACTGAGAAATATCTATCTTTAATTTTATTTGATATTGACTATTTCAAAATCTATAACGATTGCTATGGACATCTGGCAGGCGACCAATGCCTGATCGATATTACGCGGGCGGCTCAACTTGTCCTCAAGCGTTCCTCAGATGTTCTAGCTCGTTATGGTGGAGAAGAGTTTGCCGTAGTTTTGCCAGACACAGATCTAGTTGGGGCAGTCAAAATTGCCGAAGAAATTCGAGAAACCGTTAAAAATTTGCAGATTCCTAACAAGTGTATGCAAATAGATCATCCCTACGTCACGATTAGCCTGGGCATTGCTAGTCAGATTCCAAAGGTTGGTCAATCAGCTCGAGATATCATCCGTCAAGCTGATCAAGCGTTGTACCAAGCAAAGGCGAAAGGGCGCGATACGGTTGTCTGCTCACCTCTCGCTCAATGATCGCGATCGCTATTGTCTCAAAACCAGTTCTTGTTATCAAAAAATCAAAAAAGCGGGTGATCGGACTCGAACCGACGACATTCAGCTTGGGAAGCTGACGTTCTACCACTGAACTACACCCGCAAGGATGTCGCTGAGCAAGCAATCTTGCTAGCAGGATCTTATTATACGATTATTTGCTCAAGGTATATTCCTTTGTCGAAGTTTTTGGTCCAGCAGGCTGGCCAGAACTAGAGAGGTCGCCGCTAAAGCGGCTCAAGAACTTTGCGATCGCCTTATCCCTCCAAGCAATGTAGGTTAAACAGCCCTGGCACTACCAGGGTCACTAGGGTTGGGCTTGGTAAAACCTCCAGCACTGCAATCGCCGCGGGGCTGCGGGTTTCCCTCTCGGCTTCTGGTCCCAGGGCAATCGTCACCATTTCAGCCATGGTCGCAATCGAGGTCATTAAAATGAGGGGCGATCGCTTAATCCTGCTCGACCAATGAACCAGCCGTGGCCTCCAGAGAGGCAGAAGAATGGAGACTTTGCGCAGTCACACCCGTTGGCTAGCGGCTAGATAGGTTACGAAATATTGATTTCTCCGTTGTGGCTTGGAGCCTCGTAGCCTTGGGATCGCTTGATTTATCAAGGAAATTGCCTCCTCAACCAGTTTGCAGGGGCCAAGCTCATGATTTTTACTGATTTGAATCACACACCCGAATGGGGAAGGTTTGGTCTAATAGCATAGATATATACTGCGTGAGCTTTGTTCACCCCGTCGTCACTGCTCTCTCACGCCAACGGCTCGACTCTTAAAAAGGCAGGTCTTGGGAATGTTTAACGCCACCGAAATCCTCATCAGTGACTTTGTCGACAAGCTGCGGGTGGGTTACCACCGCACCTACGGCGGCCAAAATCCCGACTACGAAGATATTATTGCCTGGGCGGGCAGCATGGCGCTTGAAAACATCGCCAACAGTGACGCGCTCTACCACAACGTTGAGCACACCGTTTTAGTCGCCCTAGTGGGCCAAGAGATTCTGCGGGGCAAGCACATTCGTGAAGGCGGTGTCACCTGCAAAGACTGGATGCACTTCATCATTTCCCTTGTCTGCCATGACATTGGTTACGTGAAAGGGGTTTGCCGCAGCGACCAAGACCGCAACCACCTCTACGCCACGGGTCAAGGCGACGAAATGGTCATGCTCCAGCCCGGTGCCTCCGATGCCTCCCTCACCCCCTACCACGTTGATCGGGGCAAGCGTTTTATTGAAGAACGCTTTGGCGGCAACCCGGTGATTGAAGCCGACGCTATCAAGCGCAATATTGAGCTGACCCGCTTTCCGGTACCCAAAGAAGAAGACCACCAAGATACCCAACACTTTCCTGGCCTGGTGCGGGCGGCCGACCTAATCGGCCAGCTCAGCGACCCCCGCTATTTAAAGAAAATTGGGGCGCTGTACTACGAGTTTGAGGAAACGGGTCAGAACAAGTACCTGAGCTACGATCATCCCGGTGACCTGCGGGCCAACTATCCCAAGTTTTACTGGAATGTGGTGCATCCCTACATTCAAGATGGGCTGCGTTATCTGTCGCTCACCCAAGAAGGTAAGCAAATAATTGCTAACCTCTATTCAAATGTGTTTATGGTGGAGAACGAGCAAACCGTAATCCACACCTAGTACCGTCTATGACCTGGTGGCGCAAGCTTAGAACGAATCGTTTGGCCCAGCTCGGGGCGATCTTGCTGATCGCCCTGTATGCCGTGGCCTTGGGGGCCGACTTTTTTGCTCCCTACAGTCCCTACGAGTCTCAGCTCAATGGGTCGCTGCTGCCACCCACTCAGGTGTACTGGCGCGATGCGGCAACGGGGCGGTTCTTTCCCCACGTTTATCCCACCACTCAAGGGCCAGTAGATATAAATACTGGGGAACGCAAAATTGTCGTCGATCGCACCCAGCCCTCTGCCCTCCGCATCTTCCACCGCAATGATAAAGGGCGGCTGACCCTGTTCGATACCGCTGGCCCCGCCCGCATTAACCTGCTGGGCACCGACGAGCAGGCCCGTGACCAGTTCAGTCGGCTGATCCACGGCAGCCGAGTTAGCCTCAGCGTGGGGCTAATTGGCATCGCCATCTCCTTCCCGCTAGGCATGCTGGTGGGTGGCATGGCTGGGTACTTTGGCGGCGCGGTCGATGCCGTGCTGATGCGCCTGGTGGAAGTGTTGATGACCATCCCCAGCATTTATCTGCTGGTAGCCCTGGCGGCGGTGTTGCCTGCGGGCATCTCCAGCACCCAGCGGTTTTTGCTGATTGTGCTAATCACGTCGTTGGTGGGCTGGGCTGGGCTAGCGCGGGTGATTCGCGGCCAGGTGCTGTCGATCAAAGAGCAGGAGTTTGTGCAGGCCAGCCGGGTCATGGGGGGGCGATCGCTCTACATCATCACCCGCCACATTCTGCCCCAAACCGCTACCTACGGTATTATTGCCGCCACCCTGGCAATTCCTGGCTTTATTTTGGCAGAGGCGGTACTGAGCTTCATTGGGTTGGGTATTCAGCAGCCCGACGCCTCTTGGGGTAACATGCTCACCCTGGCTACCAACGCTTCCATTCTCGTTCTCCAGCCCTGGCTGGTGTGGCCTCCAGCCATTCTGATTGTGGTGACGTCTTTGGCGTTTAACCTGCTCGGTGACGGCCTTCGCGATGCTCTAGATCCACGAACGCTGAAGCAGTAATTGGGCTAAGGGGCAAGGTCGTTAGCGTCTCTGCCACAGTATTTTCTTAGAAGCTATGTCTTGTGCTAGGTGTCGCCTGGCTAGCTCACAACTATGCTGCTGATTATTGAGGCTGGAGGTGGCTTGTGGGACTAATTGAGCTGCTGGTCTTATTGGTTGTGGCGGCTATCTGTGGTGGCATTGGCCAATCGCTGGCAGGCTATACAGCGGGGGGATGCCTAACCTCGATTGTGGTGGGTTTTGTTGGGTCGTACTTGGGCGTGTTAATCGCCCGCAATCTGGGCTTGCCGGAGCTTTTTGCCCTGCAAATTGGTGGGCAGTCCTTTCCGATCATTTGGTCGATCATCGGAGCCACCATTTTTACCCTCATTTTGGCGCTGCTGAATCGGCTTTTGGTGGGGCGGCCTAGAATCTAGGGGCAAAGACAACACAGTGGACGGTTAGCCTCTGCATGGTAGTTCTGTGGCAACTGGTCGATTGGGCGATCGCAGCGCTAGCCGCGATCGCCCTGTTTTTAAGCCTCTGGATTGTCGTTCCAGCACCAACTTTCTTTCTCTTGCCCTTGGGCGTGGGGGCTCCAGAGGTCAGCCCATTTTTGCTGCTGGGCCAAGGGATGGTGCTGGCGCTGGTGTTAGTGCGACGAGGGGCGAAGGTAGGAAAATGGGGGCGATCGCGCAGTTTTGTGTGGTTCCTAACCCTAGGATTCAGCACTGCCGGTCTGGTGCTGAGCAGTCTGCCCCTGCTGCAACTGCCTGCCACGGTGCGGCGAGCCGAAGCCCAAATGCAAAAGGCCTTGGGAGCAAACTACAGCAGCCAGATTCCGGCTCAGGTGTGGCCCTTGCTGCGGTCGCGTCCTTTTATCCTGGAGGATTTGATTCGGGGGTTGCCAGAGCCTGCGATTGAGCCACAGAGCCAGATTGTCTTAACTCCAGACGGTGCCACGCTGGCCTTGGACATCTACCAGCCGCCCACATCTCTCACCCAACCGGATTTGCACCCTGCCATCATCACCATCTACGGTGGCGCTTGGCAACGGGGAGAACCTGCCGCAACGGCTCGATTTAGCATCTATATGGCGGCCCAGGGCTATACGGTCGTGGCCATCAACTATCGCCACGCGCCTGAGTACCGCTTCCCCACCCAGCTTGAGGATGTGCAGACAGCTCTGGAATGGGTGGGCGATCGCGCCCCAGACTACGGCATTGACCTCAGCCGGATAGCCCTAGTGGGATGGTCTGCCGGAGCCCATCTGGCTATGCTGGCCGCCTATGAACCTGAGGGATTGCCCATACAAGCGGTGGTCAACTACTACGGCCCGGTCAATTTGTCGACAGGCTACTATGACCCGCCAGTGCCCGACCCTATTGATACCCGTGCTGTATTAGAAACCTTTTTGGGCGGTAGCCCTGAGCAGTTGCCCGAGCTTTATCAGCAGGCCTCACCAATTTTCTCTGTCAAGCCGGGGTTGCCGCCAACGCTGTTGATCTACGGGCAACGCGACCACGTGGTGAAACCTAGCTATGGTCGGCAGCTGTACGAAAAACTTCAAGCTAGCGGTAATGTGACGGCGTGGATTGCCCTACCCTGGGCCGAACATTCCTTTGATGCCGTGTTTCGCGGCCCCAGCAATCAAATTGCCCTATATTATACCGAGCGGTTTTTGGCCTGGGCGCTGCGGCCCAACCCGTAGTCTTTTATCCCCAACCCGTTTCTTCTGGGGACGTAAGGCAGTAGCCTGAAGATGACGGCTTTAAAGGAGGGATGCTCGATGGGGACAATGGCATCGATGCGGCCAATCCGATGGGTTTTAATGGGCGTGCTATGCCTGTCGCTGTTGGGGTGCGGGCTAATTAACCCTAGACCGCCTAGGGCGGTGGTTGAGGGGGCGATCGCCCAAAAACTTTCCCAGACCCAAACCGTTCTTTATCGGCAGTTTTCCTCTGCTCCCGCCGACCGAGCTGAGGTGGGTCGCATCCGAATTACCGATCACCACTGGTCTGAGATTGCTGGGCAGCCCACCGTAGAAGTAGCTGGTACCTATCATCTCAAAGGGGGCAACTTAACCAGTGCCCAGCGCAGCCAAACCCGAGATTTTGATATCTATCTGCAGCGGGGCGCGACCAAAGATCAGTGGCTGCTGCTAGAGCCGGCTAGTGCCCAGAACGAAGATGCCCTACAGTGGCAAGCAACTCCGCTCTTGATAGCGGGCGAAGATAAGCCAGAAAACCCAGGTTAGCCCTTAGACAACGGCACTGGTGTCAGCATCAATTGCCGCGTCTGTCCGCCTATAGGCTTCTCCTGTAAAGAGCTGGTAGAGTTTCTCAACTTCTGTCAGGGCGTTAAACTCTTGCTCGACCTTAGTTCTAGCCGCAGCGCCCAAACGGTTGCGAGTGTCGGCATCCTTCATCAGAAAACTAATGCAATCTGACAGGGCTTGGCGATCGCCCGGCGGCACCACGTAGCCGTTCACCCCTGAATGTACCAGTTCACTCACTCCAGCAACCTGGGTGGCAACAACCGCAACGCCCGCCGCCATCGCTTCCATCAACACGACGGGAATGCCCTCAGCAAAGCTGGGCAACACAAATATGTCCGTATTCTTGAGGTGTTCTCTCACCGCCGACTGAGATTGATAGCCCAAGAAGCGCACGTGGTTCTGTAATCCCAAATCGCTCACCTGCTGCTCCAATAGCGCCCGGTCGGCGCCGTCACCAACGACAGTTAAAATTACGTCAGGTTCGATGCTGATCAGCTCTGTCAACCCTTCTAGCAGCACCGGCAAACCTTTCTCAGCCGCTAATCTACCTACGTAGAGCAGACGCTTGCCCACCCCCTGATGGATCACCGTCTCAAACAAACTGGGGTCAACCCCGCAGTGGACAATTTGTAGTTTGTTCCACTGGTCAGGCCGCGAGAAAATCATGCCTTGACTACGGCAGAAGTGACTAATACAGGCCACAAATTTAGCGTGCTTAATCTTTTCATCCACCCGCCATCGGTAGGGCTCAAAAAAGATGTGGGGACCATGCATCGTAAAGCTAAAGGTAAACCCACCCAATTCGGCCGCTAACATCGCTACCGTACAGCTGGAGCTGGCGATGTGGTTGTGCAGATGGGTAATATTTTGACTGGTAATGAGGTGAGCTAAAATGCCCGCCTCTAAAAAGTAAATTAGCTGGTAGAGAAAGCCCTTTAGCCCAGGCTGGCTCGTGGCCCAAGCCAGCTTAACGCTATTAAAGTAACGGCCCGGATTACCCAACAGCAATGTCAGATGGGCCTTAACCATCAGCCCTAAATTAAAGGGCAGCAGGTAGTTGGTTTGCGATCGCTCCGCAGCCTGCTCAGGGCCTACGATATTCTCATCTCCTGGGCGGCGTACCGCAAAGGTGAAGACCTCTAACCCCAGGTCTCTAAGCCCCACAACCTCACGCTGAATAAACGTGTCTGTGGCTCTAGGATAGGTACCGGTAAAGTAGGCAATGCGCATAAGGCTTCTCGCCATTACTAATGATAAAAATAAAAGAAACCGAAGAAAATAACGGCTTTAAGGCTCTTTCTAGGATCCTGAGTCTGTCATGGGAACAGGCTTATACTCGATCAGCGTAGCTGGCTTGTTGCGCCAGCGGTTAATCCAGTATCGGCCTTGCCCAAGCACCTGAGGGAGTTTTGAGACAGTACAGAAAAACGCATATAACCAAGCGTTTCTAGCCTCGTCGCCTTGACTGTGGCGATATTTATAAATCTTCCATCCTAAAACTGGGTAGCCCAGCAGCAGCAAGAGACTTAGCCCGTGGGTGGGCCAGGCTAGGCCAACGGCCAGAGCCGGAACTGTTGCTCCCCACAGCCAGCCGCTTTTGTCTTCCTTAACCATGTATGACTCAGGTGGTTGACCATACATTGCTTTTCCTTCGGCAACGGCCCAGCCCCCACGAATCGAGCGCTTCCACCACTGACCAAAGCGAGTCATAGCTGCATCGTGCAGGGTCATATCGGCGTCAATCCGCTCTATCTTCCAGCCTTTCCGCCTAAGGCGAATACACATCTCCGGCTCTTCCCCGCAGATCATCTTGGGGTTGTAGCCGTCCACTGCTTTAATTGCCTCTACGCGAGCCAGCATGTCGCCACCACAGGCTCGGGTTTCACCCACGGGTGTGTTCCACTCTATGTCAGCCAACCGATTGTAGGGAGAGGCGTCCGGAAATCGCTCGCGTCGTCGCCCACAGACAATGGCGAGGGTAGTGTTGCTCTCTAGAGCCCCCACAGCTGCATCTATCCATCTGGGTAGTATCTCGCAGTCGCCATCGATAAACTGCACGTAGGTAAGCTGGGGAAAGTTCTCGACTAAGTACTGAAAGCCCGTGTTGCGCCCCCGCGCCATAGTAAACGGCACAGACATATCAAGCTCGACAACGTGAATACCCATCTCGCGGGCTTTAGCAACGCTGCCATCAGTAGAGCCTGAGTCTACATAAACAATGGGACTGCCCAACGGCACGTTGTCCTGCAGAGACCTAAGACAGCGAACTAGACGCTCACCTTCATTGCGGCCGATAGTTACAACGCCAATCTGATGCATGTCTAACGAGAGAATTAACAACTAAAGCTCAAATTAAAGATACAGGTTCATATATGAAATGCCGAGAGCAATACTAGAAAATTCACTAAGACTTCATTAAGACTGCTAATTAAAGCTAAAGTTTCAATTTGCTTCGAAGTTAGATAGATTTAACGCTTTGAAATAGAGTTTTACAACGAAAGAAGAAAAAAACTGTGTGCTTCAGTTGGAACGCATTAGTAGAATTCAACACTGCCTGAAGAAGCAATGTTTTTCTTTCGTGTAGTATCGTTTAAGACTACTTTGCCTTGCGCCTGTCTCCTTAATTCTAAATGGTAGAACTGAAGACTTATTATTTGGCAGTAAAAAGTTTAAATGACTAATTAAATAGCTCGCAAGGGCCTCATCTATAACAGAGCTTCAGTAAGCTCTTAGGGAAAATTAGGCGTTCTTAAAACGTTCAAACCGGTAGCACCTAAACTTTAATATCAAAAATAGCGCTTGCCTGGGCGTAGTTCGCCAAAAAAAATCCTAATCATGTAGGCACCGGCATGTTTTCCCAGCCCTACATGATTAGGGGCGATTTAACTCAAGAATGAGCCGCTTGATATAGCTCTAGTTCTCTACTGCTACGCCCACTGGGCAAGCCACACTAGTGCCCCCCAAGCCGCAATAGCCACCCGGGTTTTTAGCCAGATACTGCTGGTGGTAGTCCTCGGCGTAGTAATACTCTGGAGCCTCCAAAATCTCGGTAGTAATGGGGCCATAGCCAGCGGCCTTGAGCGCGACCTGATAAGCTTGTTTAGAAGCTTCTGCTAACTGGCGCTGGGCTTCAGAGTACACATAGATGCCTGACCGGTACTGAGTGCCTGCGTCGTTGCCCTGGCGCATGCCCTGGGTGGGGTTATGACTTTCCCAAAAGGTCTTAAGAAGTTGCTCATAGCTGACTACCTTTGGGTCAAATACAACCTGTACCACCTCGTTGTGACCAGTCAGCCCAGAGCACACCTCTTGGTAAGTGGGGTTAGGAGTGTAGCCAGCGGCATAACCCACTGACGTAGAGTAAACGCCTTCAAGCTGCCAAAACTTGCGCTCAGCTCCCCAAAAGCAGCCCATACCAAAAAGAGCCAGTTCCGTACCCGCTGGAAAGGGAGGGGCCAAGCGGTTGCCGTTGACGTAGTGCTTTTCAGGCACGGGCATGGTTGTAGCTCGACCCGGCAGCGCCTCGTTAGGAGCGGGTAGCTCTGACTTTTTGCCTTTGCCTAAACCAAAGAAAGCCATAGGAATTATTGCAGTTTGTGTAGAAGGACTAACTCAACTATAGCGTTAACACCTTGGTGTTTCCTGAGAGAGAGTGTGCCTCTGGGCCATGGGAGCGGGGTTAGATGAGCGATCGCAGTCCAATCAAAAAAGCCTAGGCCCTTGCGGTTCTAGGCACTAATAATTTTTGCGGATTAGTGTAGACCGCTATCTTAAGAATTGGCTTCACCAACGTCTCTTGGGACTTAGCGATAGTGGCGATCCAACTGCAGCACCGTTTCTAACAGCACGTTGGCTCCGTTGATGCACTCTTCGGGGGTGGTGTACTCCACCTCGGAGTGGCTGAAACCGCCTGCGCTGGGCACAAAAATCATACCCATGTCGGTAAAGCGGCCCATCTCAAGGGCATCGTGCCCAGCACGGCTGGGCATCGGCATATGGCTGAGGCCTAGGTTGTTGCTTACCTCAGCAATAACAGCTTGAATATGCTCGGCCGCTGGGCTGGGGGCCACATTGAGCTGGGGCACAATCTCGATTTGAGTGCCGGTATTTTGGGCAATCAGCCGCAATTCTTCTTTCAGATCATCAATCAGGTCATTGATGACGTACTGATTTAGGTCGCGCACGTCGATACTGCACTGTACCTGTCCCGGCACGATGTTGTCAGCGTTGGGCCACACTTGCAGCGCCCCCACCGTAGCTACCTGCTGCTTCGGGGGGCGATTGCCCAGACGATTTACCACTAGCACGATCTGTGCGGCGGCTACCAAAGCATCCTGGCGCTGATCCATTGGGGTGGTGCCAGCGTGATTAGGTCGCCCAGTGACGTGGATTTGGTAGCGCTGCATACCTACTATGCCCTGCACCACGCCAATCTGTTTTTGAGCTGTTTCTAATACCCCGCCCTGCTCAACATGGAGTTCGACAAAGGCACAGATATCATCACGAGTACGCTTAGAGAGAGAGAGCTGGTCCCAGTTGCCCCCGGCTGCGTTGACGCACTCGTCAATGGGCCGACCATCTTTGCGGTGGTAGTCGGTAGCATCGAGTGAGGCGGTGCCGGCCATGGCACGCCCGCCAACCATGGTGTCTTCTTCGTCGGCAAACACAATCACCTCAAAGGGGTGGTCGAGGGTGATGTTGTTTTCCTGAAGGGTGCGGGCCACTTCAATTCCTGCTAACACACCCAGGTTGCCGTCAAATCTGCCGCCACAAGGCACTGTATCGATGTGAGACCCGGTGGCGATCGCTGGAGCGTTAGTGCAACCACTGCGGCGGCCAATCAGGTTGCCAGCGGTATCAATACAAGTACTCAACCCCGCTTCTACCATCCATCGTCGCACCAGTTCACGTCCCTGAATATCTTCTGGGCTAAAGGCCAGCCGACAAATACCACCGTTGTCGAGCTGCCCAATTTGAGCGAGGTCGTTGATACTTTGATTGAGTCGTTTGCCGTTGATGCTAAGGGTTTGTAGATGAGCCATAGGTATTCAGTCGGGAGGAGTTCAGTGAAGAGATGAAACGTTTGACTCCAGAAAACGTTACAGACCATCAGATACCGTGATGCCTCTGTATACAGTCCATTGTATACAGAGTTTTAGCAGGGTTCTGTTTAGAGAGAACTTTCTGCGAAGCGATGATCAAAGGGGTTTGGGGCCGCGACAGCGGTGCGAAGTTGTAGCTCACCGCTCTATCGTGTCAGAACGCATGAGCCGCTATTAAGGCAGTCAAAAGCTGTTTAAGAACTTGACTCAGCTAACCTTAGCTTGCCCTTAAACAACGCTATGGTTAGCAGTTATCTAGAACTAGAACTGCCGTAAAAACCGCAGATCGCTGGTGTAAAGGCGGCGAATGTCATCAATTTGATGCTGAACCATGGCTAGGCGCTCTACCCCTAGGCCTGCTGCGAAGCCACTGTAAATCTCAGGATCGTAACCAACGGATTTCAGAACGTTAGGGTCAATCATGCCGCAGCCCAGCACCTCTAGCCACTTGCCTTGCCACTCTACATCTACCTCGGCGGAGGGCTCGGTGAACGGGAAGAAGCTGGGCCGAAACCGCACGGGAATCTCGCCGTAGAGCGCCTCTAGAAACACCTTGATAGTGCCTCTCAGGTCGGTGAAGGTAATGTCAGTATCCACCGCGAAGAACTCAATCTGGTGAAACACGGCGGCGTGGGTGGCATCTACCGTGTCGCGGCGATAGCAGCGACCAATGGCAACGGCTCGCAGAGGCGGCTCATTGGCCTGCATATAGCGGATTTGCGTGTTAGAGGTGTGGGTGCGCATCAGATGGCCGTTGGGCAGGTACAGCGTATCCTGCATATCGCGGGCCGGGTGGTCAGGCAGAAAGTTGAGGGCTTCAAAGTTATAGTAGTCAGTCTCAATTTCGGGGCCGTCGGCGACGGTATAGCCCAAGCCCACAAAAATATCGACGATGCGATCGATGATGCTGTTGATCGGGTGAATGCGGCCCTGGGGTTGGAAGATGCCAGGCATAGTGACATCCAAAGTCTCAGTGGCCAACTGGGCCTCAATGCGAGCAGCTTCTAGGGCACTTTTGCCCTGATCGAGCTGGGTTTGAATGAGTTCTTTAACTTCGTTGGCCAACGCACCAATGCGGGGACGCTCTTCGGCGGAGAGTTTGCCCATGCCTCCCAGCACTTTAGAGAGCTGGCCCTTTTTCCCCAGATAGCCAATGCGCAGCTGCTCTAATTCGTCTAGGGTGGCGGCGGCGGCGATCGCGCTCTGGGCGGCCTCCTTCATGGCCATTAGGTCGGTTTCGAGCGAGGCGGGTGCGGCGGTCATTCTGCGTGTATGGTGCAACAACAATATAGGGAGGCTAGCCCGGCCAGCTTTGGGCAATACCTTGGCGCTCTAGGCTAGCTTTGGGCTTTGATTATTTTAGTGTGGCAGGGGAACAGTCATGAATATTCTCATCAGCAACGACGACGGTATTTTTGCTCTAGGTATGCGCACCCTAGCCTCTACCCTGGCGGCGGCGGGTCACCGAGTTACCGTGGTGTGCCCCGATCGCGAGCGTTCTGCCACAGGCCATGGGCTCACGATGCACAAGCCAATTCGCGCTGAGATGATCGAGTCGGTGTTTAAGGATGATGTTGAGGCCTGGAGCTGCTCTGGTACCCCCGCCGACTGCGTCAAGCTGGCCCTGGGAGCGCTGATGGCAACGCCCCCAGAGGTTGTGGTCTCGGGCATCAACCACGGCGCCAACCTGGGCACTGACGTGGTCTATTCGGGCACAGTGTCGGCAGCGATGGAGGGGGTAATGGAGGGCATTCCGGCGATCGCAGTAAGTCTGACCAGCTTCACCCAAGGCAGCTTTGGCCCCGCTGCCGATTTTATCTGCGACCTGCTGGCCGATCGCGAGCGCTTCCCCTTAGGGCGCCCCATGCTGCTCAACGTCAACGTGCCAGCGGTGCCAGCAACGGAGATCAAAGGTGCCAAAATTACTCGCCAAGGCATTCGCCGCTATTTCGACCAGTTTGAAAAACGCCTCGACCCTCGGGGTAAAACCTACTACTGGCTAGCGGGAGAAGCCGTCGAAGATATCGAGGATCCCTTGCCTAACCAAGGTTGGCCTCCCGAATTGACTCAGGCTATGGTAACTATTCCGACCGATGTGCAAGCTATTCGCGATCGCTACATCTCGGTCACACCGCTGCAATATAACCTGACTGCCGTAGGCGATCTGTTAGATTTAGCCCAGGGTCAGCGGCCGCTGCTGCCGGAGCAAGTAGAGTAAAATATAATCTACGGCGAAATTTCATAGCGCTTCCGGGCAAACTAAGGCCAAGTCATCTAACAGCACTCTGAGGTCTTCCCGGTAAGGGGGTTCTCTACCCTAATCATTTTGATTAGATTTCATTACTATTAAAGAAATCTCGGGTTGTGCTCTACCTTAAGGCGCATTTGCATTTTTAGCCTGATATTCCATGCTTTCCCATCTCCGAGAGATTCATGGCTGAGCTTACTGAGCAGTTTTTAGTCAGGTTTTGGGGCGTGCGTGGAAGCATTGCTTGCCCAGGGCCATCTACGGTGCGCTACGGCGGTAACACATCCTGCGTTGAGATGATGGTCGGAGGACATCGCCTGATTTTTGACGGGGGTACTGGTCTGCGAGAGCTGGGTCTGTCATTGCTGGCCGAAATGCCCGTCGAGGCCAACATGTTCTTTACCCACTCCCACTGGGACCACATCCAAGGCTTCCCGTTCTTTGTGCCGGCCTTTGTGCGGGGCAATCGGTTCAATATCTACGGTGCGATCGCTCCCAACGGCTCCACCATTGAGCAGCGCCTCAACGACCAGATGTTGCACCCCAACTTTCCGGTGCCTCTCCAGGTGATGGGGGCCGATCTGAAGTTTTGCGACATCGAAGTGGGGGAAACCCTGCATATGGGCGACATTACCATCGAAAACGCCCTGCTCAATCACCCCGGCGAAGCGGTGGGCTATCGAGTGACCTGGCAAAATCAGGTGGCCGCCTACATTACCGATACCGAGCACTACTCCGACCGTCTAGATGACAACGCTGTGTGGCTAGCCCGCGATGCCGACGTCATGATCTACGACTCCACCTATACCGACGACGAGTACAATGACCCCAACTCGAGCAAGGTAAGCTGGGGCCACTCCACTTGGCAGGAGGCGGTGAAGGTCGCCAAGGCAGCCGGGGTCAAGACCTTAGTCATCTTCCACCACGACCCCGCCCACGACGATGACTTTATGGATCAAATAGCGGCTCAAACCAAGGCAGTATTCCCCGGCGCAGTGGTGGCCAAAGAAGGTATGGTGATTGATCTGACTGCCGCCCGCGCTACTCTGACGTCGAAAGCCATTGGTACGAAGGCTTTGGGAAATTACACCTGATCCCTGGGCTCGGCGTATCCCAAACCTCGCACCAGTTGAATTACTTCCCAGCTAGGTTGAGCCCAACAGACTGTGTAAAAATGTAAAGCGTGTGGATCACGTCTTCGCTTACAACAGCTATTACTCCAACGGCGATCGCCTTGGGGAACTTTGATGGTGTCCACTTAGGGCATCAGGCCGTCATTCGCTCGGTGGTGCCCTTGGGGGCTCAGGGTCAGGGTGAGCCCTGTGTCAACCCGCAGCTGCCCGAGACGTCGCTGCGAGGATTGAGCCATCGCCAGAGGACTCAGATCAGCTTTCCGACCGCAAACTCTCAGCTGGCAGCGACTCCTATTCCTACCGTGATGACGTTTTTTCCGCATCCGCAGGAGTTCTTCTCGAGGCAGGCTCGTTCGCTGCTGACGCCTCTACCCGAAAAAGCTGCCCAGATCAGCCGTTTGGGTATTGGTCAACTGGTGTTATTGCCCTTTGATCAATCCTTGGCCAATCTGTCGCCCGAAGACTTTGTGGAAACGTTGCTAGTAAAGCATTTGCGGGTACAGCACATCAGCGTGGGCAAAGACTTTTGCTTTGGCAAGAAGCGTCAGGGCACTGTAGACGACCTGAAAGCGTTAGCTGCCCGCTACGGAGTTCAGGTGCACATTGCTCCCGTTGTTGATTTAGGTGCCGATCGCATTAGCAGCTCTCGCATTCGCCAGGCCTTAGAAAAAACCGATCTCGATACGGTCAAGGCACTGCTGGGGCGGCCCTACAGTTTGGTTGGTCGGGTGGTAAAAGGGCAGCAGCTGGGGCGAACTATTGGGTTCCCTACCGCGAATCTACACCTGCCCGCCGAGAAATTTTTGCCTCAAACGGGGGTTTACAGCGTGTGGGTGCATGGGGCAACTCAGACCCCTTATCCCCTCGTCCCAGCGGTGATGAACCTGGGCAACCGCCCCACGGTGAAGGGATCGGCTCTCACCGTTGAAGTACACCTGCTCAACTGGGAGGGCAACCTTTACGACAAGACTTTGGAGGTATCTCTACACAGTTTTCTGCGGCCCGAGCAAAAATTTGGCAGTCTTAATGATCTCAAGACCCAGATCCAGCGTGACTGCCAACAGGCGCTAAGAGAACTGGCGCGATAGCTGGTAGGCAGTTGAGGGGCGATCGGGGCATCATAGGCCTAAACACATTTAAGTCACGTCCAGGGGTAAAGGTTCTCCTTCGGGTAAACCGCAGTTGCCGAGCTGGACTTGGTATAGCAGGGGTCACCAGCATGCGTGAGCGGATTGAAACGCTAGTTCAGAATTTAGATAAAACCATCGTTGGCAAATCAGCCTCCATTCGACTAGTGCTAGTGGCGCTGTTTTCAGGAGGGCATGCTCTGCTTGAGGATGTGCCGGGGGTTGGCAAGACTCTGCTAGCTAAATCGCTGGCCCGCTGTATCGATGGTCGATTTCAGCGCATTCAGTGCACTCCCGACCTTCTACCCACCGATGTTACCGGCACCAACATCTGGAATCCTAACAGCGGTGAGTTTCAGTTCATGCCGGGGCCGGTGTTTGCCAATATTTTGCTGGCTGACGAAATCAACCGAGCAACTCCACGCACTCAATCGGCATTACTAGAGGTGATGGAAGAGCACCAAGTAACTCTAGATGGCCTGTCGCGCCCAGTGCCCGCTCCATTCTTTGTAATTGCAACTCAGAACCCAGTGGAATACCAGGGCACTTTCCCTCTCCCCGAAGCCCAAATGGACCGGTTTGCTCTCTCCTTTAGCCTCGGCTACCCCACAGAAAGTGAAGAGCTGAGAATGCTCCAGCGACTTGGGGGTGGGGGCTCTCCCCACGATATTCAACCCTGCATCACGCTAGATGAGGTCATGGCTCTGCGGGCAGAATGTGCCCGGGTGACGGTAGAAGAGTCGCTGCAGCACTATATCCTCGACCTTGTACGGGCCACCCGCACCCACAGCGACATTACCCTTGGGGTCAGCCCTCGGGGCTCGGTGGCGTTTTACAAGGCGGTTCAGGCCTTGGCTTACTTAGAAGGGCGCAGCTATGCTATCCCTGACGATGCTAAGCAATTGGCCCCCCACGTGTTGGCCCATCGCCTGATCCCTGCCGGCCACCACCGGTCCCAGCGGCTAGTGGCTGACCTGCTGGAAACCACTCCGATTCCTTGAGACGGTGCTCATCCAGGGCGATGGGTAGCTTCCGCGTCTACAGAGCAAACAAAATTCCCCTGGCGAGAATGGTAGTTTTTATGGCCAAACAGCCCATAATAGGGGCGGTGAACTGAAGGATCGCAATTTCCTATGCCAAGAACGCCCAGTGAGTACATCATTCACATGCTGTTGGATGGCGGCCACCACGAAGAGGTACGCTTCTCTTCCATTCAAGATTTTCAAAAGTGGTACAGCGGCGAATTGATGCCCAAGGCCACCTCCGATGAGTTCATTACAGTGCCTTTGCCTAAGGTAAATCCTGGCGAATATATGGTCATTCGCCCGTCCCGCGTCAGTGCGATTCGGGTGGAGCCGGTGTTTAGCTCTAGCGTCGAGCGGTATTAATGGTTGGTTGGGTGAGGGCAAGCACAAAGACTCGGTTGCTGACAGCAGGTGTGGCAACGGTCGCCTGTCTAGTTGGGCAAAGCGGCGGACTGTTTGCGTTGGCGGCTGAAAGAGGTGAAGATCAAAGCCTCTTCGTCTCAGATCTTCCCGCTGACGCTCAGCCCTCAGCGGCTCTGCCGCTGACGCCATTGATGGGGGACAGGGAGAGTTCTCTCTGGGCCGAACTTGTGCTGCCCGATGACCGTCAAGCGTTGATCCAAGCGATTAACTATAGCCTTACCTACCTAGCTACACCCAAGGCGGCAGCAGATTATCAAGCTTATTTGGTACCGGGCATTACGCGCGATCGCGTGTGGCGCAGCCTGCAACGACTGCGGCAGCTAGTCGCTACTAGCCCCAGCAATCAGGCTTTTCAGACTGCTCTAAGGCAAGAATTTGTCCTTTATGAATCGGTTGGAGCTGACGGTAGGGGCACCGTCGCCTACACGGGCTACTTTGAGCCGCAGTATCGAGCCAGCGCGGTTCCCAATGCTGAGTATCGCTATCCTCTCTACCGTCGCCCCCCCACCCTAGATGCTTGGCCTCAGCCCCACCCCACTCGCTTAGAGCTAGAAGGCGTGGATGGCTTGGCAGGTGGGCAGGGTGCCCTCGCTGGTTTAGAACTGGTGTGGTTAGCCAATCGCCTGGAAGCGTTTCTGGTACAGGTGCAGGGGTCGGCCAAGCTGCAACTCACTGATGGCCAAGTTATGTCAGTGGGCTATGCGGGTCGTACTGAATATCCCTACACCAGCATTGGCCGTGCGCTGGTCGACGATGGCAAAATCGACCCAGACGATCTTTCACTGCCAAATCTGCTGGCTTATTTTGAAGAGCATCCCGAAGATCTAAACCACTATTTACCTCAAAATGAGCGGTTTATCTTTTTTCGTGAGGGCAGCGATGGGCCACCTTCAGGCAGTCTGAGTGTGCCGGTGACAGCTGGCTATTCGATCGCTACCGATAAATCATTGATGCCACCGGGGGCGATCGCGGCTATTCAGCTGTCATTACCTCGGCAAACACCTCAGGGCGACTGGGTTAGCCAACCTACTACCCGCCTAGTACTCGATCAAGATACAGGCGGCGCCATTCAAGGTCCTGGGCGAGTCGATTTGTATGTCGGATCGGGCAGCCAAGCCGGCGAGCTAGCTGGACGCATCAACACATCAGGGCACTTATATTACCTGCTGCTGCGTCCCTGAGAGGACAGTGCGTCTAGCGCTGTCCTCTCGAGTTAGCCACAGTCGGGGTGTTACCCTATAGGCCTATGGATACTTCCTTTGCCCTCACCCTACAGATCGTACTCACGGTGCTGGCCGGAGTTACTGCGCAGGTCATTGGAGAGATCGCCAGGGTTCCTAGCATTATTTTTTTGCTGCTTTTTGGTATTGGCTTAGGTCCAGATGGCATTGGGCTACTCCATCCTCAAGACTTAGGAATTGGGCTAGAGGTAATTGTGGCCCTCAGCGTGGCGCTGATTCTCTTTGAGGGAGGCTTAAGCCTAGAGCTAAGTGAACTAGGTCAGGTGTCGAACAGTCTGCGCAACCTGGTTACTATCGGTATCTTCGTCACCCTGATTGGCGGCGGTATGGCAGCCCACTGGCTGGGAGAGTTTCCCTGGTCGCTGGCCTTTCTTTACGCTTCGCTAATAGTGGTGACTGGCCCTACCGTAATCGGTCCTCTGCTGCGCCAGGTGGCGGTCGATCGTAAGGTGGCAACCCTGTTAGAGGGTGAAGGAGTGCTGATTGATCCCATTGGGGCCATCCTAGCGGTAGTAGTGCTCGATATTATTCTCAATGGGGATGCCGACCCTACTACGGTTGTTGGCGGCTTGATTTTACGGCTGAGCATTGGCACGCTGATTGGCGTAGTAGGCGGCGGCCTGATGGGTCTTTTGCTAAAGCAGGCCAGCTTTTTGGGGGAAGATCTGCGCAACTTGATTGTACTGGCAGGGCTATGGGGGCTGTTTGGGCTGGCCCAGAGCATTCGTAGCGAAGCGGGGCTGATGACCACCGTCGTAGCGGGCATGATGGTGCGCTGGCTGTCGGTGCCTGATGAACGACTGCTGCGTCGATTTAAGGGTCAGCTAACAGTGCTGGCAGTGTCGGTACTGTTCGTTTTACTGGCGGCAGACCTCTCAATTGCCAGTGTGTTTGCCCTGGGTCCAGGCGCGGTTTTGACGGTGCTAGTGCTGATGGTGGTAGTGCGTCCAGTCAACATCTGGCTATGTACCCAATCCAGCGATTTGAACTGGCGCCAAAAGCTGTTTCTGGGCTGGGTTGCTCCCCGCGGCATTGTGTCGGCCTCGGTGGCCTCTCTGTTTGCTATTTTGCTGACCGAGCGGGGCATTAGCGGGGGAGAGGCGATCAAGGCCCTTGTTTTTCTCACCATCATTATGACGGTGATGGTGCAGGGGCTTACCGCTCGGTTTGTAGCCGGCTGGCTAGGTATTACCAAGGCGGCGGCGGTGGGAGCCGTAATTGTTGGGTGCAGCCCCCTCAGTTTGTTAATGGCCCGTTTAATCAAGGAATACGGCGACCCAGTCGTCATAATTGACACTAACGATTCCGCCTGCGAGGCTGCTGAAAAAGAAGGCATTGAGCTTTTGATTAGCAGCGCTCTCGATCGCGACGTCTTAGAACGGGCGGGTCTAGATAAAGCTGGCACCTTTTTGGCCATGACAAAAAATGGCGAAGTTAATGCTGTAGTAGCGCAGCGGGCGCTGGAGGAGTTTCAGCCAGCACGGGTAGTAGCGGTAGTGCCTCAGGAGAAAAGCTTAGGTGAGCTGCCCAATCGGGGACAGCTGAAGGGGGCACAGACGCCTCGCCTCGCCCTTAGACAGTGGAATGCTTACCTGAGCGATGGGGAGGTGCGCCTGGGTGAGACTTGGCTGCGTCAGGAGAACAGCGAGCTTCAACAGGCTCACCTAGCTACGTTGGTGCACAGCGGTGCCATGGTGCCCCTGCTTGTGGAGCGCGATGATGCGCTCCGAGTTGGCCTAGGGCAAGACCGATGGGAGGTGGGCGATCGCATGATTTACCTCTGGCATGACTCCAAACCCAAACTGCTCAAACAGCTTGCCGGCGGTATTCAGCCCACTCGGCTCACCCTAGAAACATTGCCCGTGGTCGAGGCAGTGCCCCCAGCGCCGAAAGAGCCTCTAGCAGAAACCGCCATGGCAGCAACACTCATTTCTGAAGGGCCAGTTTCCTCAGATTCTAGATAAGCTGGATTCTCCTGACGCGATGGCGCTTCAGCTTTCACCTGCATCAACTTTATGGCTTCTAACCCACTTCACGTTTCAGCACTGGGTACGCTCACTGGCATCGGCGTTGGTCCTGGAGACCCCGACTTAATCACGCTTAAAGCGCTCAAGTATCTTCAGTTAGCTGATGTTGTAGCCTTCCCCCAGGGGCGAAACGGTCGGCCCGGGTTGGCCCAGACAATCATTGCGCCGCACCTGAGTCAGCAACAGCTACTGCCGCTCGAGTTTCCCTACATCTTAGACCCAGACCAGCTCACCAGCGCTTGGCAGCAGGCAGGCGATCGCGTTTGGCAATGCCTCAGCCAAGGCCAAAACGTGGTGTTTGCCTGTGAAGGCGACCTTAGCTTTTACGGCACCTTCAACTACCTGGCCCTGAGTATTGAGCGTCGGTACCCAGCCGCACAAATCAATCGCATCCCCGGCATTTGCTCACCGATGGCAGCGGTCAGCGTCCTTGGATTACCGCTGACGGTGCAGTCAGACAAGCTGGTGGTACTGCCTGCTCTTTATACTGTGGATGAGCTTGATGCTATTTTGGCCTGGGCTGATGTCGTAGTGCTGCTCAAGGTGGGGTCAGTGTACAACCAGATTTGGCAGTTGCTACACCAGCGGCGTCTTTTGGAGCACAGCTGGGTCATAGTGAACGCTACTCAACCCACTCAGGCGGTCTATCGCCCCCTGACGACCTACCCCTCCTTAGAGCTGCCGTACTTTTCACTTATGGTCATAAGGTCGGGGGCAAATCCGCTACCCTAGAGATGACTAGGAACCCAGGTTTACAGGGTCAAGTCAATACATCATAGCGATCGCAAACAGCACAGTACGGCATGAATTCATCTAACTCGCCCAGGTTCAACCAACTGCTCAAAACCGCCCGTCGACCCCAGTGGATAGCGGCGCTGTTGTCCTTGGGGTTTCACGTAGTGTTGTTTGCTGCTGGTCCCTCCTTTTCCAGCTTAAGCGCCACCGCTATGGGAGAAGGCGATTCAAGTTCAGAAGAGCGGCGGGTTCCGTTGATTGAGCTCACCCCCGAGGAGCAAAATCGTCTACCCGACTTTTCGACCCCCGCCTATTCTTTGGACGGTGGAGACGATTTAATGAGTTTGTTTCCCCCCTCAGGCAACAGCCTACCCCTTGAGCCTGGTTCAGACTTTGGTGCGTCCTTGGCGATCCCTTCCCCTAGGTTGCCCTCTAATCCTTTTCCTTCAGGCATTTCCCCCTATAGCTCCTCTGGTCGTTCCTCTATAACGCTGTCCCCCCGGCGTACCCCTTTCCCTTCTTTGCCCAACAGGAGCGTGATCCGTCGCCCTGTTAGGCCTTCGGCTGGAGATGCTGCACCCCAAGGCGCTTCGACGCCAATCGCTACTTCTCCAGAAAATACCAGCGAAACCGGGGCTGCCGATTTAGAACCAAATCAGGCGAACGGGCAGGGCACGGATGCCACCAGTGCTCCACTAGAACCTACAAATCCTGCCGATCCATCAGCAGGGCAAGAGACCGAGCAGGCTAGTGAACTGCTAGCTAGGGTGGAGTTTAACGATGCTCAAACCAGCGCCGATGAGGTTGAAATTGCTAAGACAGCCTGGCTGCAATCTGTGCAAGAAAAATTAGGAGATGCGGTCACTGAGGCTTCTGAGCCTATTGTTCTCAAAGTTCCCTATAGTGGTCGGCTCTGCTTATCTCCTGAACCTGCTGATGGGCTACTGGGGGTAGTTGGTTTACCCGATGAAACTAGCGACAGCCTTGAATTGTGGACTACAGTGCTCAAAAGCACCGGTTACCCGTTCTTAAACCAAGCCGCTGAACAGGCCCTTCAAGACCTCCAACAACAAAACACGGACGATAGCGCTTTGGCAGCGAATACTTTGTATCAGGTCACTGTAGAAATAGAGTACGACGACCAAAACTGCATCAGTCGTGAGGCTCTTCTGCAATCGCGCACCGCTGCATCAGAAGAATTCAGTAACTCAACAGCTGAGTGAAGCCTCTCGAAGAACTTCGACTGCTTTACAAAGCGATAGATGGTTAACTAGCTATTGATGACCTTTCACCTCAGCGCTCAGTCAGTGAGGTGAAAGGCCATCAATAAGTATCTGTTCAATCTCACTGATGGCCGATAGGCATGCACCTACTTTTGAGGTGCGAGAACAACATCAGCATAAGTTCCAGAGCGGGCTACTGTGCCTTTGTCGAGAACGTAGATGCGATCGCAGTGCTCAATTGTTGATAACCGGTGGGCAATGATGATCAGAGTTTTAGAGCCAGCTAAAGCCCTGATTGATTCGCTAATCAACCGTTCCGTTTCATTATCTAAAGCAGAGGTTGCTTCGTCTAACACGAGAATCTCTCTTTGGTGATAAAGTGCGCGGGCAATGCCAATGCGCTGGCGTTGCCCGCCTGAGAGACGTACTCCACGCTCACCTACTGCAGTATCAACACCGTTTGGCAAGTCTTGAACCAATTCCTCAAGCTGCGCTGCTTTAATTGCGTACCACAAACGTTCGTTGTCAATCTCAGCTTTCGGAACCCCGAAAGCAATATTTTTCTCAATGGTGTCGTCAGTCAAGAAAATGGACTGAGGTATGTAACCAACTAGCTTTCTCCAGTTTGGCAAATCACTATAAATTGATTTTCCATCAAGAAAAATATCGCCGCTCTGAGGAATCAGCAAGCTTAACATCACATCCACTAAGGTCGTTTTTCCTGCCCCAGATTGACCTATGAGTCCAATAGACTCTCCCCGCTTAATCTCCATCGAAACACCTACCAGAGAAGGTTTTGGAGAACTAGGGTACTGATAAAAAATATCGGAAATCTTCAGGCTTTCAGAAAAAATGGAAGAATGTTTGTGCTCAGGAGTATGGGGAGAGCTTGCTAGCAATGAGGGGTTTTCGTACTTGCTGAACTCGTTGTTGTCAATTTCCTTCAGATCTAAGTACATCATGTCTAGACTGTGGGCTGAGTTCCGCAACTTACCAACGCACTCGGCCAAGTTGCTAGCAGCTGGAATCAACCTCAAGGAAGCAACAGCAAATACACCCATGCTAGCAATTGCCGCCTGAAAATCCTGCCCGATAAGTAGCTGGGAGACGCAGACGAAACCAACAATAGCTGTTATCAGAAGAGTCTCAATCATTGTTCGCGGTACAAATTGAGCACTCTGAAAGAGAATTTCTACTCGAGCTTCCTCGTGTACATGCTCTTCTAATTCCTTACGAAAATAATTTTCGCAACCAAAGACTCGAGTTTCCTTGATGCCTCCTAACCCATGATTAACAGCCTTGATAGTTTCTTCTCGGGCAATGGTCGATAATCTACCCCACTCTTTTAATCGCTTCACCAAGAAAGAGAAGACTACAAAAGCGGGAAAAAGCGCAGCTAGTGAAACAGTTAACAATAAACTGTTAGTCTTCGCCATCAACACTAGAAGCGTGGCAATTACAATAGAATGAGAAACCGATTCCACCATAGGCAGAGAGACCATAAAGCAGAATCGATGCGTTTCATTAGTTATCTTATTAATATAGTCCGCAGTATTTCTTGTTAAATGAAAATCGTAAGGAGCAAGTAAATAGGTATCAAAGAGACGTTCTTGAACAGCGGCTCTCTGATCGAAGAGAACTTTGTATGAGTAACGCTTGCTCAAGAAGTAAATAGCTCCTTTTAGCAAAAAGATAACGATGATAAAAATTCCGAACCAAAGAACAAGTTTTTCGAAGCTGCTGAATCCAAAAGTTTGATAGATCCAGTTAAAGGTATCGCTTTGCTGAACAACCTTTTCTGCGTCACCTGCTAAGTTCAGAAATGGGCCAATTAAGCCTATCCCAAAAGCTTCTAAAAGAGATGTGAGCAGAAAAATGCCAATCAACCAGATCAGTTGCCGTTGATGCCCAGAAAAAACATAAAGAAATTTTTGAAAATAGCTCACTACTTCTCCCTCAAAATAACTGCTAAATGCCCTGACTAAATTAGCCGGGCATAACTACTTGACAACCTTCTGTACTAAGGACGTAGCAGAACAAACGATCTATCGTTTAGATACCTGTAATCTTTAACCCAACAACTATGCAATTGATCGTGACCTAAACTATTAGTGGGAAAAAACTTCTAAGTATTCCATTACTATAGTACCCAAATCTTAGTAAAGATAGATTTAGTAGGACAAATTATTCATGCTGCTAAGAAAACACTTTAAAGAAGCTTCACAGCATCTTCCTATTTGTCTAAATCTATCCTCAGAAAGTTTCTATTTGGCTGATTTGCTGCCGGGAGGGGAAGGTTCGTTACCGCTAGCTTCGCATCGTGCTTATAAAGTGAGCTTTATGTAATAAAGGTGGTTGGCAAAGAGAAAACCGTGCCATAAGGTTGTGTAATCGAGACTCTCGTCAAGCCTTTTAACCATAAAATTTCATCAGATATTCATGTCTACACCTCGCTGCATAGGATATATCCAATAAAAGACTAATGCTCATCCATATCTAATATAATTATTTCTAAATGGATTTTGAAAAACGTTGTAGTGGAATAGCTACGCAAAACGCCAGTATTTGTTCCCATATTGTTTGTTAAAGCACTTGACGCCATGCAAGCTCAAAAACTTACCCTTAACGGTAACACCGTAGTATCTGGAAAGCAAATTGATTTTGCGGAGACATGCTTTGCAATTTTCTATCTTCTATTTTTTGCAGGAGCTTTTGGCTTCGGAGCAGATCTCGCCGCAGCTCCGGTTATTCCAACACCAATTATTACTTTGATTCGATACGCTGCCTATGCAGTTGTTTTGCTGTTATTGTCACTACGTCCTATTGAAACACTGAAGACAGCTCTTAGTAACAAATGGGCATTGGGGCTGATTTTCATCACTTCCATCTCCTTTTTATGGTCCTACAATCCTTCAGTCACGATAGATTCTATTTGGAAAGAATTTTTCCCAATGTTTTTATTGAGTCTTTATATTGCCTCTAGATTTACGCTAGAGCAGCAATTTAAGATAATTCTATGGGTTTTGGTCATAGTTTTTCTGGAGAGCGTGGCTCTAGCGGTTGCTATGCCGGGGGTAGGGCGTCATATTGAGGGCCCTTTTGTCGGTAGTTGGAAAGGGGTATTTGCTCAGAAAAATCAGTTCGGTGCGCACTCAGCAATGACTTTGATAGCTCTCTTTATGTTAGCTAATTATGCCAAAGAGAAGCAGAGATGGGCGCTAATACTCCTTGGGGGATGTTTTGCGGCGTTACTTGTTAGTAGTTCCGTTACAGCATTAACGCTCTCTTTCGTAGGGCTGATGCTAACAATTTTTTATCGTCGCTTTGCTTGGCTAGGCAAGCGCTCAGTTCTACTAGGTGCTTTGTTTGTGCTAGTTTCAGTTAGCTTCTTTTATGTCTTATTCTCCAATTGGGTAGACATTCTTGATTACTTTGATAGAGACCCTACGCTATCTACACGAACGCTCATCTGGCATCTTGTTATTAGTGCGAAGATTCCAGGCAGCCCATACCTTGGATATGGAAGAGGTGTGTTCTGGGATTCGGTAGGTTTAACGACTGGTTTTGAGTCTTTCGCATATCACGTTCCACCTCATGCGCATAATGGCTTTTTAGATCTTATTCTGGATGTTGGTTTTATTGGCTTTTCGTTCTTTTGTGTCACATGGTTTATGACCTATGTCAGGGCAGCAAAGCTTGCCTATGACCGGAAAGAAGCAGCTTATCTGTGGCCTCTTTTATTTCTGTCAATGCTTGTTTTGTTTAACACCTTCGAAAGCTATCTGGCTCGTCTAACCACCTTATATTGGATCCTTTTTGTTATCCTAGCTTTCTCTCTAACCCCAAAGGTTTTCGCATCAAAGGATTAGAGCGTTTTTATAGGGCTTAAAGCAGTAGACCTTTTAGAGTAGGTATTGGAATACTATTCAATTCACTGTGGAATACCTGTCTAGTGGCAATCTACTTCCAAGAGGTTGAGATCGTAGCTATTAGTTTTGCCATAGTGTGTTGGTCGATGAGCTCCCCATGCCTATAGCCAAACAACGAACTAGCATTCGAAGGTATATCAGCTTATTATCTTGATAGTCTAGCCACCAGTTCAATAGCTTATTGGTCAAGCAAGCTTAGGGTAAAGGTCTAGAACTAAGTTCCTGATGACAAGATGTTAGGTTAAGCTATATTTTAATCAGTAATTGAGCTTTTCGATAGTTAAGGTTAGTTTGTATTAACTCACCGGTAGAATACAAAACTTGGACGTTAACGCTACAGATTATGAACGCTTGATTTCGTACCCTCTTCTTGAGGTGGCGGGATAGAGAATCGCTCTAGAGTTTTTGTGTAAATATCGAAACTGATGAAGTGTTATAGCGCTGTCCACCGTGCTTAGAACACAAGTTATTGTCACTGACAAAAAGACGGCGCACAAGTGCAAAGCTAACACGACCCAGGGTGATATAGAATGTTTTGGCCGAGCTGGCAATGGCCATACTCCAATATCAGATGCAAAAAAAGAACTCCTTGGTTAACCAAGGAGTTTAAGTATAATAGAGTGCCTTCTATTAGCTAGCCAGTATTGATTCGATAAAGTCTTTGAACTTTAGGTAGGTCAATTACATGGAGTTAGCTCTTTTTAAGGTAACTTTGCTTTGACGCAGTTATTAGTCATCATTGAATATATTGAAGACATCCAAAATGTTAAAGATGCCACCTAAAGGAGCCAAAATTGGAGTTAGGGCTCGATTTATAGTGTCAATACCGACCAGGTAACCTTTCTTAGGTACTAAAATCACGTCTCCGTCCTGAACTTGATAGTTATCTACCAAGCTGGAGAGGTCTACTCTTTGTTCTTCGACTTGCCCCGTCTCTGAAAGTCGCACGAGGCGAACTTCTCCTAAGGCTGCATCAGAGTTAGGACCACCAGCAGCAGCGATCGCGCCAGCCACCGAACTGTTAGGCTGTATCTGTACTTCTCCTGGTTGAACCACGCCATCGCCAATAACGCGCACTCGAACATTGTCTGGCGCAATGCTTGAACTTGCCACTAAAGATGGATCAATCTCAGCACCGGGCTGGGCCTTAGGTACATAGATAGAATCTCCGTCTCTGAGCACCAGGTTGTTGCCTTGACCACCACTAGAAATGGCATCCCATAGGTTCACAGAAAGATCCTGCGACTGACCATTTGATAGCTGTCGTCGGACAATAACTGACCGGATATCTGCTGTGCGACGTATTCCACCAGCAGCTACTAGGGCCGAAGATAGGGTTGGTGTTGTTGTGGCTGCTGTAATCCGAGCGTTTACGTCTAGCTGTGTTTCAGCTGAGGTTAAGCTACTCAGTTGTACAGGTCCAGGACGATAAACCTCACCCGCTACATCTACAACTACTGGACGCAGCGCCGTTAAGCTAACATTGACAACTGGGTTTACCAGATAGGCATTGAGCCCTTGGGTAATTTCTTCGGATAAGTTGTCGACAGTTTTTCCTGATGCTTGAATAGATCCCAAGAATGGAAAAGGCATCGTGCCATCAGGTAACACTACCCGTGAGCCAGTGAACTCTTCGTATCCAAAGACTTCAATAGCAATTTGGTCACCTGCTCCTAAAATATAGTTTCCAGGAGCAGGTGAAGTTGGTAGCTCAATAGTTGGAGCATTAAACTCTATTGATTGTTGAGCATTTGCTGCCTCTAAACCCCACAGACAACTGTGAGCTAATGCGGCTGAGAGCGAAATTAGCGCAATAGAAAGTCTATCTAGTTTCATAATCTTAAGCAATAAGTCTAACGAACCGTTGTTTGCATTTCTGATAGCGTTGTCTTCCCATACTCGCCAGCTTTAATGCGAGAGACATAATCGCCGTGCTCGTTATTGATATCCACTCCGTTGGCAACTACGCCTAGGACATTTGCCTGTGACCGTTCTAGGAAAGACTTAGCTGCCAAGGCATTTGCAGAGTCTACTTTTCGAGGTCTCAGCACTAACAGAACACCGTCAGACATACGCCCCAGCACAGCTGCATCTGCGGCCCCTAGAAGCGGCGGTGTATCAATTAAAATATAGTCGTACTGCCGCTTCATCTGTTGGAGCAAATCTGCCATTCGCTCAGAATCTAGGATGGCTATAGGGTTAGGTGGAAGAGCACCAGCCGTCATGAGAGTTAGGTTCTCAGAAATTTGGTGGATAACGTCTTGCTGGGTTTCTTCTCTAATTAGTACCTGGCTTAAACCAGCTCGGTTAATAACATCCCAAATATGGTGCTGAGATGGAGAACGAAGGTCAGCATCAATCAGTAATACCTGTTTACCTGACTGAGCTAAAGTAGCAGCTAGATTGGCTGAAACTTCAGATTTACCTTCTTCAGCAACTGAACTGGTAATTGCGATGACGCGGTGAGGGGTATCAGAGCTGGTAAATTTCAGATTTGCCTGAAGCATCTGAAAAGCTGCCGAGACCATGGGTTGATTTCTATCGAGGGCAGGAATATAGGCAGCTCGGTTAAGTCTGTCAGCAAGGTAGGCTGTAGATCCTTCACTCTCAGGTTTCGTACGAAACTTGGGAATTAAACCAAGTAGAGTGTAACCCAGCAACATCTCGCCATCCTTGGCAGTTTTAACTGATTTGTCGACCAAATCTAGGAAAAAGGCGCAAGCAATGCCGAGCAAGCTACCTAAAAAGGTGCCGACGACAAGGGCTGGAATAAGTAAGCTACCAGCGTCTTCTGCAGGCTCAGCCCTTTCCAAAATTTCGGCGCTGCCGACGGTCTGGTTTTCAGCTAGCTGAGTTTGTTGAAAAGCTGCTAAAAGATTTTCATAGTTCAACTGAGCTGACTGCAGACGCTGAGTCAATTCCAACTGGCGCTTTTCAAGGGCTGGAAATGCTTGAATTCTCTCAGCATAACGATTTCGAGATTCAACTAAACTCTGCAGTTGACTAGCCAAACTAGAACGGTTTACGACTGCTGTGGCTAACTCTGTTGTGAGCTGTTGATCTAGAGGGCTCATCTGTAGATTGCCGAGACCCGCAAGGTCAGTTGTTCCTACGATGTCTTTGACTCGTTCACTAAGCAGACTTTGCAGTGATTCTACTCGGCGCTCTAAATTGATAACCGTAGGGTGAGTCTCTCGGTAAAGACTACGCTGACTTGCCAACTCAGCTTGGGCTAGCTGTAAATCTGCTAGTGCTTGCTGAACAGCTGTAGACTGGCTTAAGGTTTCAATTTGTTTAGCTTGCTCTAATGGGATCGCTAGTTGCTCTTGTAACTTGCTTGCCTGAGTGTTGGCACTGGCGAGAGTAGAAGACACGTCGCGAATCTGGGTGTCTAACTCAGCGATCGCAGTAACGGCTACGACAGCTTCGTCTTCAAGAACAACAATGCCATTAGCATCCTTGAACTGCTGCAGTGCTGCGGCTGAACGGTCTAGGTCAGCTTCAGCAATAGGCAATTGCCGCTCAATGAACTCTCTAGCTGTAGCTGCCTTTAGGCGGTTGCTAAGAATGTCTCGTTCCAGATAGGCATCCATTACTGCGTTGACAACAGTAGCAGCCTCGTTAGGATCATCAGAGCTGTAGGCAATCTGTAAGATGTCTGCCTGTTCTGTGGACTCTACTTTGAGTTTGGTGCTCAGATCTGCTGGCTTTAGAGGCAAACCGTCATCATCCGTAAGACTCAAATTATCAATAACGGATTCCATAACTGCAGTTGAAAGCACAACAGAACTTTGGTTCTGCAGGTTGTTCACTGAGAGAGGAAGCTCTCTAATGTCTGTCCCTACTCCAGTCAGTGTTGGGGTAAGATCTGGCCTAACCAGTATGCTGCCTTCCGCGTTATAAGACGGATCTCGCGTCAAGGCAAAGAGTACTGAACCTGCCATACAGGTGCCTAGCACAAGAGTCGCTGGCAACCAACGCCGTTTCAGCACTAGCCAATAGCGTTGTAGGTCAATTTCTTCAACGTAATCTTGGTAGGTCTTGTTAGTCATAGACGAATAGAAGTGAGATACGCCTGAAAATAATTTGGTTACTTACGCAAGGCAGTAAGCTATTGCCCCATTCCACCTAGACAACTCGATTGCTTGGACTACAGGTTTTGGCCTGCGGTCGATCACATGAAGTGAAAACGTCTAAGTCGCCCTAATGATGAACGCTGGTAGGTTTGAATAATGAGTCAAAGACTCGTATAACTACCTATCTAATTTAAATAGATGCTTAAACCCTTTACGCAAGCATATCCTATGAAGGTAGTCGCGGGGGGAGGGGCATTGAGCTGTCTAGCACTGTCTTAACAATGATGACGATTCTATGATGCTCAACGCTCATCAGGAACTTGATTCAGTAATTCTGCTCACTCAAGTGCTGGATTAAACTGCTTGTTTATCTAACACTCTTGTAGTCTTGCAAAGCATAAGCAAATTCGGTGAACAAGACCTATCTACGGAAAATAGCCTGATGACAGAGACATCAGGCTATTTCTTAAACCCAAGAGCTGCGCTCATAGGAGACTAGCAACTTGCTCAGTTGATACTCTGCGACAACATCGCCTGACGGAGAGGTTGCTCAACCTGGCTCACAGGCATAGCTAGAAGCTGTGCAATAGGTTTACGGGTTGGTGACAGCTTTCTTGTAATCGCTTCATAGAAGTAAACCTGACGCTAGCCTCTCAATAGGCATCCTGAAGCTCATAGAAGTCAGGAGAAATATAATCTTTGCGAAGTGGCCAGCCAACCCAGTCCTCAGGCATGAGCAGTCGCTTTAGATTGGGATGGCCCTCGTAAACGATGCCATACATATCATAGCTTTCTCGCTCTTGCCAATCGGCTGCCTTCCAAATCCAATACACTGAAGGTACCCGAGGATTGCCGCGAGGCAGAAATACCTTAACTCTGACTTCTTCGAGATTGTTGATGTTGTCGTCTAGTTTTACCAAATGGTAAAAACTCACCAGCTCCTTGCCCGGACCATCATCATAGGCTCCTTGGCACTGGAGATAATTAAAGCCATAGGCATAGAGAGCGGTACAAATCGGAATGAGAAACTGTGGTTCTACCGTAATGATCTCTATTCCTAAGTGATCGCGGGGCATTAACCTATGGTCGAACCCGTTTTCGGTTAGCCAATTAGATACAGCACCCGCCTCTACTAGGGGTGCTGCCGGTGCTTCACCGGTAGGCTCTGGCTGCGGAGATGATACTTGGGAGTCTTCTTCAGCCATTTAAATCTCCTTATCCTCGGGAGTCAGCTCTGCCACAGTTTCAGACATGGGCATTCCCATAGCTTCCATGAGCTCCTTGGGCGGCACGGTATGGGCACCTGTCTGTAAGTACTGACCTGTTAATATTGCGGGCACTGCTTTAAGCTGATGGCTGCGCTCATAGAAACGGTGAGTTTGCAGGGTGTAAGCACGGTCCTGTATGGATTCTGTAGCTACTTTCTTCCTGAGCTTGATGATGGCATCAATGATTGCCTCAGGTCTGGGAGGGCAGCCAGGAATGTAAACATCGACAGGAATTAGCTTGTCGACGCCACGCACTGCCGAGGTGGAGTCGCTGCTGAACATGCCGCCAGTGATAGTACAAGCTCCCATAGCAATAACGTACTTGGGATCTGGCATTTGCTCGTAAAGCCGTACCAAGGCAGGGGCCATCTTCATGTTGATGGTGCCAGCGGTAATAATCAGGTCGGCTTGACGAGGGCTGGCTCTAGGCAACAACCCAAAGCGATCGAAGTCAAAGCGAGAGCCAATTAGCGCTGCAAACTCAATGAAGCAGCATGCTGTGCCATAGAGCAAGGGAAACAGACTAGATAGCCGACACCAGTTGTAAAGGTCATCAACTGTAGTCAGGATTACGTTCTCAGACAGCCCGTGGGTTACCGCAGGCGGTGCTGAAGGATTGGCAAGCCTTTCCCCTGGGGCCAGAGAAAGCGGATCGGCGGCTGAGGGGGGGGTCATGACCATTCCAAGGCTCCTTTACGCCAAGCGTACACAAGACCAACGACCAAAATGGCAATAAAAATCAATGCTTCTACAAATGCTAACAAGCCTAGCTGGTTAAACGCTACCGCCCACGGATACAAAAAGACGGTTTCTACGTCGAAGATAACAAAGACCAGTGCAAACATGTAGTAGCGAATGTTGAACTGAATCCACGCACCACCAATGGGCTCCATGCCCGACTCGTAGGTGGTTCTGCGGGCAGGACCTCGGCTAATAGGGCGCAACAGCTTGGAGGCTGTCAAGGCCGCCACTGGCACCAGACAAGATATGAGTAAGAAGACGAGGAAATACTCGTAACCAGATAAGACGAACACAGGTTCACCACCCTAGAAGGCTATTACACACAGTGCGGTCTGAGACTTAGCAGCCCATGCGCTTCAGGTGTATTCTAAGGCAATTTAGCTGAGAAACTAGGGTCAGAGTTGATTTGACGATAGAAGATTGACTGTGCGATCGCAAACTTAAGCCAATAGTTAGCCAAAAAGCTGGATGGCCCAACTGTGTCATAATTGTTTACAACGAGCATTTTTGCCTTGCACGTTGTTTGGTGAGCTCTTACCGGTCACAGAGGACGGACCACGAAGGATTCTCGACCGCCCCGGTGACTCTTGATTGAATTTAAGGTGCCTTAGTCCTATGAGTATTGAGTCTGATCCTTCGGCTAATTCATCTGAATCTGTAGATCTGGCTGCTACTCCTGAAGGGGCTGACGGCCTTGAGGGCAGCCCGGCTGAGGTGGTTGTCCTTTCTCCTGAGGAAATGGACTGCTACGAATGTCGGTCCTGCGGCTACTCCTATGAGCCAGTTAAGGGTGACAGTCGGGCCAAAATTCCGCAAGGCACCGCCTTTGAGGATTTACCCGTGAACTGGCGCTGTCCGGTATGTAGTGCCCCGAAAAAGCGATTTGCCAACATTGGCCCGGTCAACTCTCCCTCGGGCTTCAAGGAAAATCTGAGCTATGGCCTGGGCGTAAATCGGTTAACTCCTGGCCAGAAAAATATTTTAATTTTTGGCGCTTTGGCTGTGGGGTTCATGTTTTTCATTAGTCTCTACGGCTTGAGGTAGTGCCGCAAGCGCTTCTTTAGAAGTGCCTTAAGGGTAAAGAGCTTGCTCTATGCTGATTTGACTTGAGTGTTGTTTAGGAAGTACGGGTTCTAATTATCTATGCACGCTGCGTTTGACTGGTTAAAGCGAGGCCTAGTGATGCTGGTGGCGGTGCTGGTGGCAACCGGCTGCTCTAGTTATTTTTTGGCGGACGCAGACGTGCATCCTTGGGAAGTGATCCAGGTGCCGGTGAAGTCTACTCTGTCTGACATTGCATTCACTCAAGATGCCGATCACGGCTGGATTGTGGGTAGCCGGAATACCTTGCTAGAAACCCAGGATGGCGGTAGCACCTGGCAAGTCCGTGAGTTGGCCTTGGAAGATCAGTCCTATACGTTCACCTCCGTTGATTTTTCCGGTAATGAGGGATGGGTTTCGGGCCTACCGTCGATCCTCTTGCACACCGGTGATGGGGGTAAGACCTGGGAAAGCGTGCCCTTGAGCAAAGAACTACCGGGTTCACCCTTTTTAGTCACGGCTGTTGGCAATAAGTCGGCTGAGATGGCTACCGACATTGGTGCGATTTACCGCACAGAGGACGGCGGCCGTACCTGGAAGGCTCTGGTGCAGGGGGCTGTTGGGGTGGTGAGGAACATGGTCCGTTCTGACGATGGTCGGTATGTGGCAGTGTCGTCTCGAGGAAACTTTTACTCTACTTGGGCACCGGGGCAGGAGCAGTGGATTCCCCACAATCGCCAGAACTCAAGGCGTCTGCAAAATATGGGGTTTGACAGTGACGGCAAGCTCTGGATTATTGCCCGCGGTGGCCAGGTGAGGTTTTCTAACTCTCGCTCCTCAGACGACTTCACCGAGGCTCTAAGTCCTGAGGCTGGAACGAGTTGGGGCCTGTTAGACATGGCTTTTCGCAACACCAATGAGGTTTGGGTGACTGGTGGTGGTGGTAATCTGCTCTGTAGCTTTGACGGTGGCGAGACTTGGCTGAAGGACAAATCTGTTGGGGATGTGCCCTCTAACTTTTATAAGGTGAAGTTTTTGGGACCAGAGAAGGGCTTCATCCTAGGTCAGGATGGGACCATCCTCAAATATCGGCCTGAGGTTGTCTAAGGAAAGTTGGGAGAACTTCGCTGAAATAGCTTGTTAGGGTTTCCGGGGTTCTCTATGATTAGGTTAGATTCTTCGTGTTCAGAGAGGAGACGTTGATATGGCAGGTTCTACAGGCGAGCGCCCCTTTGGCGACATCGTAACGAGTATTCGCTATTGGATTATCCATAGCATCACCATTCCCATGTTGTTTATTGCGGGCTGGCTCTTTGTGAGCACGGGCTTGGCGTACGATGCCTTTGGCACGCCTCGCCCTAACTCCTACTATCCCGACAACCAAATGCAGTTGCCGATTGTGAGCGATCGCTTCGAGGCGAAAGATCAGATCGACACGTTCTCAAATCGATAACGCTTTAGTATTCCAACGTTTGATTGAACCTATGCAAAGCAATTCTCCGAACGAGCCCATTACCTACCCGATCTTTACTGTGCGCTGGCTAGCTGTGCATACCTTAGGGGTACCCAGCGTGTTTTTCCTAGGGGCGATCGCGGCAATGCAGTTTATTCAACGATAAGAGAAAATCATGGATCGTAGTCCAAACCCGAATAAGCAACCGGTAGAACTCAACCGCACATCCCTATATTTGGGGCTGCTGCTGGTCTTTGTTCTAGGCCTGTTGTTCTCAAGCTACTTCTTCAACTAGGCCCCAAAATTGTCTTAGTAGACATGGCTGCGGTGCTCAGACTGTGTTGAGTTTTTGACCCAATTAGTAGGAGGTGGATATTATGCTTCAGAGTGGAAGAATTCCGTTGTGGATCGTGGCGACTGTTGCCGGCACTGGTGTGCTGGTGGTGGTGGGTCTGTTTTTCTACGGTGCCTACGCTGGTGTAGGGTCTGCCATGTAGCTATTTTGGGCAGTTCTAGATTTTAAGGCTGGGGCAAGTTGGGCTAGACCCGCTTGTCCCAGCCTTTTAAGTAAGTCTAGGAGATGGCTAGGGGCGATCGAGGGCGCTGACGTAGCGCTGCACCAAGTAATCAATCCCCGTGATCGCCGTGCCTACGACAACAGCATAGGCATCCAAATCCAGGGCTTGCTTGGCCTGATCTGGAGTGGCAATGCCGCCTTCACAGATAATCGGCACAGGGCATTGTTTCGCCAGGGCTTTGAGTAGGTCAAACCCAGGTGGGGTTTCGGTTTGAGTCTCTGTAGTATAGCCAAACAGGGTAGTGCCGACGCAGTCTGCCCCGGCATCAATGGCCTTTAGCGCGTTGTCGAGGGTATCGACGTCAGCCATGACTGCATGGCCCAAACGCTGGTGAATTTGCTGAATGAGCTGATCTAAGGTCTCGCCGCCGGGGCGGAGGCGTTGAGTGGCATCAACGGCAATGATGTCGCTGCCGGCCTGGGCTACTGCCTCGGCGTGATGAAACTGAGGGGTGATGTAGACCTCTGAGGGCGGCATCACCTGCTTCCACAGGCCGATAATGGGGGCATTGCAGCGGGCTCGCACGGCTTGGATATGGTCAGGGGTGTCGATGCGTACCCCGACGGCTCCGCGCTTAAGGGCAGCTTCGGCCATGGCTGCGATCGCCGTCGCGTTGTGCAGGGGCGAGTCAACGGGGGCCTGGCACGATACGATTAGCCCGCCCTGCAACGATTCAAAAATGCTCTTCAAGGTAGGACGTACTCCTCAACAGCGCTATCTAGTTTGATCTATGGCAACCCGAATTTCAAAAACCCTGCTGGTGGCCTCTATTGGTTTGCTGGTCTTAGTGATTGTGCTCAATAATCTTACGGACTACAACGCCAATTTTAGGTACATTCAGCACGTACTGAGCATGGATACTGTGTTTGAAGATAGTCAGTTGACCTGGCGAGCTGTGACCTCGTCAAACCTGCAAAAAGCGGCCTACGGGGTGATTATTGGCATTGAGGGGGCGATCGCCGCTCTCTGTCTAGGTGGAGCCGTGCGCTTGCTAAAAGTTGTCAATTGCGATGGCATCGCCTTTAACCGGGCCAAGGCTACGGCCATCTACGGTCTGACCTTGGCGTTTCTATTTTGGTTTGTGGGTTTTATGGTGGTGGCTGGGGAGTGGTTCACCATGTGGCAGTCACTGGAGTGGAATGGACAGCAGCCCGCCTTTCGCTTCATTGGTTGTGTGGGCTTTGTGCTGCTCTACCTCAGCCTGACTGATGGCGATCTGCCTGATTAGGTTGGGCTTGGATTGGGGATGGGCGATCGCATCCTCAATCGCCTTACATTCAGCTGAACCCGAGCTATACCTTAGCTAGTGTCACCTGTTCCGCTTGGTCTTGATACTTGCCGCGGCGGGTCTCGTAACTGACCTGGCAGGGCTCGCCCTCAAAAAAGATCAGCTGTACTACCCCCTCGCTGGCATAAATCCGGCAGTCGGCACTAGAGGAGTTGGAAAACTCTAGGGTTAGGTGGCCGCGCCACCCCGCTTCGGCAGGGGTTAGATTGGCAATGATGCCGCAGCGGGCGTAGGTCGATTTGCCGATACAAATCACGCTGATGTTGTTAGGGACAGAAATCTTTTCTAAGGCTACCCCCAGCCCGTAGGAGTGGGCCGGCAAAATAAAGTAGCTGCCGCTCTCATCAGTTTTAAGGGCGGTAGGTTCTAAATTGGCAGGGCTGAAATTCTTGGGGTCAACTACCGTACCCGGAACATGGCGAAAGATCCTAAATTCGGCAGGTGATAGGCGAATGTCGTACCCGTAGGACGACAGCCCATAGCTGATAACCGGCTGCCCTGGGGAATTGTCAGTGTTCTCCAACTGCCGCACTAGGGAAGGCTGAAACGGCTGAATCATGCCATCTTTGGCCATTTTGTCGATCCAGGCGTCGTTCTTAATCATGGCAAAGCTTCCTGGGCGGCTAGGGCAAAAAGTTACGGCGAAACTCGGTCACCTGATCGGCCACCGTGAGTAACGGATCGGGCATGTCGGGGCCGGTGAGGATGACATCGACTTGGGGAGGGCGCTGCTTGAGAAAGTCTACAACGTCCTGGGTGGGAATCAGACCGTAGTTGACGGCTAGGCTAAGTTCATCGAGCACGATGAGCCCATAGCGACCTCGGGCTATCACTGCTTTGGTGTGAGACCACAGGTCTTGAATAGCCTGCTGCTCGCTGGGGCTCACTACTGGGTCGTGAATACAGCGCGGCATATCGGCGCGAATCCAGTCGAGATTTTGGCCAAACTGCATGGGTTGATCGGGTCCCTGGTGAATGCCTCCCTTGAGAAATTGCACGATTAGCACAGCCTTGCCCTGGTCGGCGATGCGCAGAGCCTGCACCATAACATTGGTGAAAAAGTTGCGGTGTACGGCGGTAAAGACTTGTACGGTGCCCTCCACCGTCTGTAAAAGCGGATGGCGAACGAGCGAGGTAGGGGGCGGCGCTAGGGAAAGAGGTTTGATCTGGGAGACCATGGGCTAGTCCAGCGGGGGCGAAGAATGGCAGTTGTCCATTAACCACACCAGCAGCAACGTAGAGTTACGTTTCTGAGTTGGGGTTAGTTGGATAGTAGGGCTAAATATAGCGTGATTCCCCCAGCGTGAATCGACGAATTACTCTATATGCATCCATAAAGTGCATATGTACTGTAGTTTGACCCTAAGGCTAAGCCCGATTGATCAATCCTCTGGAACCTGCGCTTGAGGAGGTGAAAAAGCAGCCTAGTCTAAACCTGAGTTCGACAAGGGGTAGAGTGCTGAGAAAAAGGCTGAGGGTTACGCTCAAAGTGTTGAATTCTAAGCACCTCAGCCATGTCTTTGAGTCTAGCGCGCCTTGATCTGACCCAAATCTTCT
>JAESFY010000086.1_pt1 | contig 64103 bp, 63 predicted proteins | sample 9266201 | NCBI WGS metagenome assembly JAESFY01 (sample SAMN14515071, study PRJNA621656) | algae metagenome | isolation source: Nodosilinea sp. WJT8-NPBG4 and co-occurring heterotrophs from soil, lower... | place: USA: Pinto Basin, Colorado Desert, California | collected 2006-05-27 | reverse complement strand
ATTTCTTTGCCAAGCTCAAGCAGTATCGAGCGATTGCGACCCGCTACGACAAGTTAGCCGAGACGTTTCTCAGTGCGATTTATATGGCAGCTGTCGTCATCTGGCTTAATTGATTACACGCCCTAGAAACAGTCTGGCTCAGAATTAGTTGGCGATGCATTAAACAGAGCAAATACCTGCCGACAGCAGCGCCTCAACCGTTCACGACAGGTGGGATCAGGGGTAACCTCGCCTGAGAATGCCCAGTTGTCGATAGTAGACAGGCTCCAGCGCTTACCGCGGTGATCAAATCCGGCCAAGTCAAGACCAATCACCCGACACTTTTCTTGGGGCGTCAGTTTTTGATTACCATCGTCTTCGAAATCGCTATGCAATCGAATCTGCACCAGCAAACTGCGGCACTGAAACAACCGACTCACCCCGGGAAAATGAAACCCCACATCAATAGAGTCGGGATCAACCAAGTCACGGGTGTCAGGGTCATTGGCCCAGGGCTTGAGGTCGGCTCGCAGATCGGGAAACTCGGTCTTGAAGAGACCCACTACGGCGGCAATTTTGCTGGCGAACTCAATGCTGCTGGCCTGTTCTGCTGCGTTCACGCGACCTACAACGGTAATAGGGGAGCTTTAAGCATAAACTAGCGCTCCCCTTTCAACAGTTAACTGGGTAACGGCTGAACCAACTTTGGACAACTTCAGCCTAGCCCGAGTTACTGAGCTGAGCCAACAACCCCACTGCACATTTCGAGCATGCGGTGGTCGTTTTCGCTCAGGTCTTCAATCGCGTGAAAACCATCGAGACCAAAGGGAATTAGCTCACCAGAGGCATCGCTAGACGCGACCGCAGAACCCTCAACCATGGCAAGGCTGTAGGGATAGGTGTCGGCTTGGTCGTAGCTGTTGATGACGGTCATGGCGATCTCAGTGCCCTGCACCTGACCCTCAAAGCAGTCAAAGGACGAGCTGGGATAGTACAGCGCACCGTAGACGCGATCGCCCGTGCGCTCTAGCACCACATAGCCTTGACCAATTTGGTCGGGCTGAGGAACTTGGCCAAACAGATAGCGCTCACCCACAGGCTCTGCGGCAGTCTGAGCGACCGCTAATGCCTCGGAGGAGGTGTGATTATCTACAGTTTGAGCTTGGGCAGCAGTGCCCAACGCTGCAACAGTGGCTGCACCTAACAATACGTAGGATAAAGAGCGGCGATCGCAACTCTGGCCCTGGCTTGCAACTCGATTTACCAGGGAAGAAAATAGGGTAGATTTAAATTTTTTGATACCCATTCTATTGCCCCCTTTTGTTTATCTCTATAAATTGCTTATCGGTCATTGAGAAGACTCAGTTCTCGCTCTAGCTCAATGCTCCAATGCGCCGCTCCATGCCCCTTTCGGGTTCTGTGACTTGAACTCAATGTAGTAGACCTCAGCAACCAGACTGACACCCTAACGGCGAACCGTAACAACTCTTGTTAGTGGTGGTCATTTGTTTGCAATCGGCCTAATTTAGCTGTGAATTTTGCTATCTGCCGAGGGGCGATCGCACACACACAACTTGTCTTGCCACTTGGTATAGTTTCAGGCCAATACCTCAATTAAACATCTGTCGATGGGCCAGCTTGGCAACTGGTTAAAATTGGTAGAGGTCCTCAGTCGGGCTGTAGAGACTTGAGAGTCAGGGTAAAATCGTAGGTAGAAACCGGTTTTCAGACTTGTAGGAGACAGCAATGGAGGGTTCCTCCACTTCCTTTGACGATGTTCGGGTGCCCCTCAAACTGCTGTTATTTATTGACAAGCGGCCCAGCTTGGCCCGGCAGATGCGCCAGATTAAGCAGTATCTGAAAACCCTAGAGACACATTTTGAGTTCAACCTCGATGTCGTTGACATTGGTGAACAGCCCTATCTCGCCGAGCACTACAAGCTGGTAGCCAGCCCCGCGCTGATTAAAATTTCCCCAGCGCCCCAGCAGATGCTGGCTGGTAGCGACATTGTCAATCAGCTGGAGCGCTGGTGGCCCAAGTGGCAGCAAGAGCACCTCGACACCCTGAATTCGCTGGGAATGGAGGCCGAATCAGCCCAAGCAGTCGACCCTCTGGCGCAGCAAACCGACCTCTTGACTACCTCTGCCGAACTCATCAAGCTCTCCGACGAAATCTTTCGGCTCAACCAGACCCGTGAAGAACTAGAAGCCCAGCTGCGCTTCAAGGACCGCATTATCGCCATGATGGCCCACGACCTGCGCAACCCTCTCACTGCTGCCTCTATTGCGGTTGAAACCCTGGAGTTGGGCTACGCTCCTAACCAAACCCGCAACATCACTCTGAGCCCTGAGCTCACGGGCCAGCTGCTAAAACACGCTAAAACTCAGATTCGGGCCATCAACCGGATGATTACCGATATCCTCAAGGCCGCTCGGGGGGCTTCTATGGAGCTCCAGATTGTGCCCCAGGAGCTCAACCTGCCTGCACTGTGTATGGAGGTGGTAGATGCGTTTCAAAACCGGCTTCAGGAAAAACAGCAGAGTTTAACCACCGAAATTCCCCAAGATCTGCCCACGGTCTATGCCGACGGTACCCAGGTTAAGCGCGTGGTCACTAACCTGCTTGACAATGCCATTAAATACACGCCCCAGGGGGGACAGGTTTCGATCATTGCACTACATCGCACCACCCAAAAGGTACAGGTGGCCGTGGTGGATACTGGTCCGGGCATTCCTTCCGAAAACCGCGACAAAATTTTCGAGGAAAGCTATCGTCTTCAGCGTGACGTAACTCAGGATGGCTATGGGCTGGGGCTGGCTCTCTGCCAACGAATTGTGCGCGCCCATTACGGTCAAATTTGGGTTGACTCAGCCCCTGGAGCGGGCAGCTCTTTTTTCTTTACCCTACCGGTCTATCGGGCCTAGATCTAATCGGCCGATCGCCCGCTACTAACTCCTGAACTAGCGCGCCCTAAACACCGAGGCCTATGGCAATATAGGGGCCATGGTGAAGCGGTTCTTGCATTATCTAAGCCCTGCTCTTTGGAGCAGCACGCTGTCTGTCTACGGCAGCGGCAAACTCTGGCGTGAGGTAGGGCAACAGGCCGCCCGATCGCGCTGGGCGGAGGTCAGCGCCGCGATCGCATTTCTTTGGCTGCTGGGCCTACTAGGCCTCAGTTTTGTGATGCTCCATGGCGAGCAAGGCGCAATGCTTCCTCCTGGGGCCCTGGCGCTGGCCCACGGAATCCAAACCATGCTGGGAATAGTCGATACCTCACCAACCACCGCTCCTGGGCTCTGGGAATTAGGCCTGGTTGGTTTAGGGGCTTGGTTTTGCCTAGTTGCGGGCACTCAAAAGCTAGTGCAGCTGGTGGCAGCGATCACAGGCACCAGCCCCACCCCTCTGGCTCGCTGGCGCGATCGACTGCTGCCCTGGGGAATTACTCTGCTAGGTCTGGGAGTTGCAGGGCTGGTGTTTAGCCTAGTAGGCAGTACGCCCGACGCGTCGGCGAGCGCTAGTCGATGGAACGCCTTAATTTGGCTAGGGCGCTGGCTGTTGGCTGTTGCGATCGGGGCCGCCGGTCTGGCCTTGGTATATCGGCTTACCCCGCAGCGCTGGCTACCCGGTCTAGGGCTGTGGCCTGGCGTCAGGGTCGTCTTAGTTTTGGGCTTAGGGATTTTGGGGCTGCGGCACTGGGGATTGAGCTGGCTGACCCGTCAGGAGATTGCCTACGACCTCTTGTTGGTCCTTGGTCTCAACCTAGGGACGCTGTATGGGTTGATTCTGCTGGTGCCGGTGGGAGCTCAAATTAACCTCAGCATTCTGCGTCATCGGGGAGCCGCTCATCGCCCCTGGAGTCGGCCTATACCCATACGGCCGCCACCATCATTCGATTCCTTTAAGATTAAGCGTCGAGATTGAGCCATAGCGAGGCTGACGGGGATGTGCCAGTTCGTCGAGAGGTCTTGACATAATTTTTCGCGTTTAAGGCCTTTCGTTGACCTGTGTCTTAACGCTTTGGCTGCTAGGGCAACGCTTCTCAGGCCACCAAAGGGTCATGCGATCGCCACAACGCGCTGCCAACTCCTTAACGAATTCGCTGAAGGCTGCTAACAATCCCCAGTCCAAAGCACAGCAAAATCAGTAGCCAGATCACTAGACCCGGCAGAAAGGCCAGCAGCGACAGGCCCCGTAAAATCCATATAATGGCGGTCAAGCCCAGGGCCGCCAAAAAGAGTTTGGTCAGGGGTTGTAGCGGATAGCGACGACGGCCCATGGCAGCAATGTCTCCATTTGTAAAGCTATGACTAGGCTACGGGGGAATACTGAGGGGCATTGGTAAAAGCCCCGTAATGATACTACCGTCCCCCCTACGCTTCGAAACTGTCTCACCTTTAATAGAAAAGCAAGCGACACAGCGCTAGCATGGGCCAGACGCCGCGGCCCTTACTAGGGTAGCGGGCAGAACCGGGGTTTGCGATCGCTCCGGGGTCAGACAGCCACCGATAGCTTAAATAGGCGTTTGCAGGCTGCTGACATCAACACCAGATCGCATCGTTAGGAGGAATAGAGCAATGGTTACTAGCGAAGCTCAGGGTATCCACGAGGTCAGACAGGACGGGTTTCTTGCCCAATTTTCTCCCAGCGACCAGGTGGCGCTGCTCCGGGGAGATGTATTGCTCCAGTCACCGACCGGCAACACCAGCGGCGCTGTCACCGCTCACATGTACGTGCCCCTGGCCCGCCCTCAGATTTGGCCTCAGGTGATTAACTACAGCTGCTGGACTCAATATTTTCCTAACATTGTGCACAGCGAAGTCTTAGAGACCGTAAAAACCGCTACCCAGCGCTACCGCCGTCTCTACCAGGTGGGGCGCAAAGGGTTTATGCTGCTGACCGCTCAAGTCGAAATCTATCTCAAGGTGGTCGAAACTGCCTGCGAAGCCATCCAGTTTCGCCTAGAGCAGGGCACCTTCTCACACTTCGCGGCGGATCTGCATCTGCAAGATTTCAACCAAGGCACTCTGCTGACTTACTCGGTGCAGGCCGCACCGACCATTCCAGTACCCTCGTTTTTAATTGAACAAGCAATCAAGACTGATCTGCCGGGCAACATGCGGCAGATGAGACGGGTGCTGTGCGCCCGCTACGGTGTGGCGTAAGCAGGGGTGGTGTAGAGAAGAGGCGTTTGCGATCGCAGCGCCCTGTCTAAAAATTGCTGTTCCCTCAGGCTGCCTCAGAGACAGCCACTGCTTTTCATCCATTGAGAGGTCACGCCAGCAGCGTAGGTCATTCTCTATGACAAAATCTTGAAAGAAGCTTGCTGGGGCTGCTAGCGGTAGCGCTCCACAAAGGTGCGTCCGGCCGACATGGCCGCACTGCTGGTGGTGTAGAAAGTGCCGTCGCTAAGCACATCCAAGTCAGGCTTCACAATCCAACACTGGTAGCCCCGGTCTTTATTGTGGCTGACGCCAATAATCCAGCCGGTCATGGCTGAAACTTGCACGACCGAATCCGCGTCCATCGCAGTATCCTCCCGTGGGCCTACGACCCATTCCAAACCAAGGTCGAGGGCCAGAGCTGTGCGGTGTTATGGTAAATCAGATTGTGACCTGGGTTGGCAAAACCCCTGACTTTCTTCTCAATTCCCTAGGTCGATGCTGTACTCCTGCGCCCTTATCCTGTTGCTATGAGCAATCAAACCTTACCCCTCGACGATCGCCTCTACCGCTACCTACTCGACCACTCGGTACACGAAACTGAGGTGCTGACGGCCCTACGCCACGAGACCGCCCAGCACCCCATGGCCCAAATGCAGATTGCCCCAGAGCAGGGGCAGTTTATGGCGCTGCTGGTGCAGCTATTAGGGGTGACTAAGGCGCTAGAAATCGGCGTTTTTACGGGCTACAGTGCGCTGCGGGTAGCGCTGGCTATGCCCCCAGAGGGCAGGCTGGTGGCATGCGATGTGAGTGAAGAATATACAGCGATCGCCCGCCGCTACTGGGAGAAAGCTGGGGTCGCCCACAAAATTGACCTGCGCATTGCCCCTGCTACTGAAACCCTAGATCAGCTCATTGAAACTGGAGAAACCAACAGTTTTGACTTTGCCTTTATCGACGCCGACAAAAGCGGCTACCCCACCTACTACGAGCAGGCGCTACAACTGGTGAGGCCGGGGGGACTGATTGCGATCGACAATGTGCTGTGGTCAGGCCAGGTTGCTGATCCTACAGTCCAAGACAGTCGCACCAACACCCTGCGAGCCCTCAACGACACAATTCACCACGACGATCGCGTTATTGCCAGCCTGGTGCCCATTGCCGACGGCCTCACTATTGCTATGAAGAAATCCTAATAGCTATGTACTGATGGCCATTGCTAGTCACTCAGGTGCAGCGTAAACAGTAGGGTATTGAACAGTAAGTCCAACCATCTTTCAAGATTTTACTTTGAAAAAATTTTAGTATTTTGCCCATAAGAACTAGATGCCCGTCCTACCCTTACGAATCAACATGTAATTTAGAATGGCCTTGTTCAAAATGGGTATCAGCATTAGGCGTAGGTAACCCTAGATTACTTTGTGGATCTCGAATTGCCGGAAGTGCCAGGATCAACAGCTCCCAACCCAAAGGCACCGCCATCAAACCACTCCGACTTGAGTAATGACCACCAGTCTGCCGTTAAGCCCTCCAGAACGTACTCGTAAGGTATCCAGCCATAGCCCCCGTTGCCCCAACTAGGCCCCCAGGAATTGCGAATTAATATGGCTCCAGGCTTGGTGGGTTCACCATCCACACGATCAATACGCTTGTAGTCGTTGTAGCCAACAGCCACCGCCGCATGGCCACCCATCACTTGATCACGACTGCTAGGGTAAGGAATATGACCAAGACGAATATTCCTATCTCTGAAGAATGAACTGTAGACAGTAAACCCAAAAATACAAGGTAACCCTGCCGCCAGCACCGCCTTGATCTGAAATAGAAGTAGCTCTCGGGAGGATATAAAGGTATCTTTAGCTCCGCTACTGGCGGCATCTAACCGAAAATACTTGAGGGCCTGGTAGCTTTGAGCATAGGCGTAGCAAAATGCCGAAGGTTCTCCGTTGAAGTCTTCGGTACACCAAGGCCATGCTTCCTCAGGAGGAACTCCAAACAGCACCAGAGCTTTCATTGTTTGCCGCACCGAAGCGCCCGTATCGTCAGAGCGATTCATTAGGTTGCGCGCTGTTTTATACAAAAAACGGGCCGACAGATTAGTGTATTTACCATAGCGTTTTTGGGCAAAGTACTCGAGCAGCGATACTCCAGCAAAGGCAGTGCAAGCATTAATATCTTCCTGATCTTCAATAGGCGGGCACCAGTAGCTAAGATCGACTAAGCCCGGCAAAAAGAAGTAAAATTTGGTGGGGTTTTGAGTATAATCTGGCACGGTTCGGGCATTTACTTCAGACAGTCCCTTTCCCTCCACGTGCTTAGTAGCCTTTTGCATCATGTTGGCATTAATTGGCAACTGTACAACAGTAGGCTCAAAGAACAGTCCTTTGCTCTCTTTGCTCACCACTTGGGCTGTACCTGCTATCTGAGAATCAATACCCTGAATTTCGAATAGCTCTTTCTTAGAGGTTAAGAATGAAACTAGCTCAGCATCAGTTCCTTTTTTTTTGCCATTGGCACAGTATTCACCTTTGATACCGGTGAGAGCCTCTTCATCTACAGCCAATACAGCCAAGTCTAAGTCTTCTTCACCATGAATCTCTATAGGCCTTTTTGCAGGACTACCAGATGCCAAAGCAGATCCTGGGGGTTTTAGTCGAATATCATATTTTTCGCTAATAATCTCTCTGAGAAATCTGAAAAAGCTAGAATAAAGTTCTACATTCTTTGAATCCTCAGATAATTCATCCTCGATAAATTTTTTATAGGATTCAACTTCCTCATTTAAATTTGATTTTGATAGATTGTCAGCTAAGGTGTAGAGCCTTGGTCCAACAAAAAGAGTAGCTAGAGAATGGATGCGCTGACTTTGCTCATCATCATGGACATTAAGTACCTTAGGCATGTCTTGCAAAATTTTATTCAACCAAGCTTTGGGAACTGTGTTAGAAAAGCGTTGCCAGCGCTTAGGCAAGGACTCTCTCTTAGAGGAAATACGAAAATATCTATCAATTTCTTTTTTTAAGAGCATTTCTAAAGATGCCAAAAAATAAGGTCTATAGTTTAAGTTTTCGTCCCAAATACGATCAATTTTTACGATAGTCTCTTCAAACAAAACGACAATGACTTTCCTAAGTTCCTGAAGCTCTTCAACTTGGTCAGATGTTTTTTCCGAAGAATATTCAAGGAACAGACTTTTGTAATTTCCAACGCTTAAAACATATTCCAATTGATATAGCTGGAAACAGCTATCTAATTTCTCAAAGCCAGAACTTACAGCTTGTCGATAATTGTCATAACTGGCGAGAGGAGAAAGTATCTGAAAGATTGCCGATATAAAGGGCTCAATAATATGAAACCACATGTGAAATTGTTGGTTAAAATCTTCACCTGATTGAATAATGAAGCTATCATTTAGGATAGACTTGCTTGAATTAACATTGTCCAAGGTATTAAGCAAATCTACCAAACTTCTAGATAGAAGTTGGTGCAATTCTTCAAAGACCGGCCGAATAGGAAATGAAGCAGGTTTTTGCTCTGAACTGCCTAAGTTGTTCTTATCTGTTTGATGGTTTTTAAAGTCGTCATCTAAGCTTTGGTAGGTAGCGATAGTAAGCTCATGGGATTTACTGATCAAAATACCCTTCAAGCTAGTTAAATTTGCTATTAAAGATTGAATGGATTCATCTAGAGTGGTTTTTCTTTCAGATTCAGTTGCTGGCAATAGTTTTATAGCATCCCTAAAACTATTGCTAATAACTTTCAGATTTTCGTGAATAATAGAGCTTAACTCTACTTTAATCCTGGCAGCATGCTTACTTTGGTTGGCAGCAAGGGGATATTGTCCATAAAAATATTCAAATGTTTGTTCAATTGAGCAGTCAAATTTTGCACATAACCAAATATAAGTAAGCTGTTGAAAGACTTCTTTCAAAATGTCGTGAGGTATGATAGAGGATGGACATAAAAGCTCTACATTTTTCTCCTTAAATGGTCTTTTGGGATTGGCTAGCTTGGTCTTGATAGCAGTGTAGGTTCTAAGACCTACAATACCATCTTCAACTAATGAGTGCTTTCCTTGGAAGTCCTTCACAACTTTCTCAAGACTGGTATCAAAAGTTGGGTCTTGTAGCCAATCGATAAGCTTATTGATATCATTAGGAAATAATTCCTCAGAATGCACAAAGACATTTTGATTTGGGCTTGAAGCGTTTTCGGATTTTCCTGTTTTGTGAACATCAAATTCTCGATACATCCAGTAAAGAACTTGCTTAAGCTGAATGATTTCTTTTGCCTGAGACTGCTCGATTTGAAGAATGTTTTTATTAACAACTTGTTCTGATTTTCGGAGGATTTTATAGACTTGAACGTTGGGAAAACTGGTGTCTCCCAATAATTGCTTATAGATGGCTTCGAGTTGTTCAGTGCTATCTGGATTAATGTCTCTCAGGAGTTTGGCCAGACTGTTGACAATATTTTCTAGATGTTCTGTTCCTTCACGAGACAGAATTCTTGTTTTATTTTCTAAAGCTAGGGTTAGACTCGGGTCGGTAATATCTGGCAGATCAGGAATCCAGCCAAATCCTTTTTTCTGCCAGTGGGCGCTTGAGCTTGATTGGGCCATTATGGTTGCTCCGGGGGTTGACTGAGTTGGGTTACGCCTTTGCAGAGCTGATTGGCTGGAATGGGCTGAGTTTTTAGGTAGTTTTGTACCCAGGTACAGCCCTGGTGAACTAGACCATCTAGAGTCAAGAAACTAGCTTCCTGATTCCAAATGATGACGCGGCCATCGGAACTGGCAGAGGCCAGTCTGCTATCTTTGAAACTGAGGCTGTTGACGGCTTCTTTGTGACCGAACAGCGTCATGAGCAATGTTCCGTCGCGGTGCCAGATTTTAATGGAATGATCATTGCTAGCACTGTAGAGGAGTTGACCATCAGCACTAAACTGGACGCTGTTGACGATCGCAGTATGACCATCTAAAGTCTTTAGCCATTGTCCCTGGCCATTCCACAGTCGAATGGTTTGGTCGGAGCTAGCCATAGCAATCAGGTCGTTATCAGGGCTAAAGGCCACTCCCCAAATGGGGGCCAAAGGCCCATCTAAAGGGGTGATTAGGGTTTGGGTTTGGAGATCCCACAGTTTGGCAGTGCCATCATTACTGGCGCTAATCAGCTGACTGCCATCGGCGTTGAAGTCTATTGAGCTGACGAAGGATTGATGCCCAGGCAAAGAGAAGAGTGGATTGCCATCGATATCCCAGAGTTTGACTAAATTATCGTCGCCCCCCGACGCAACACGATCGCCCTGGGGGCTAATACTAACTCCATAGGTGACCTTCCCATGGGCATTGGGAATCGCCTTAAGAAATTCTCCTGCCTCTGTCCAAAGGCGAAGACTACCGTCTAAATCGCCGCTGACAATGCGATCGCCTTGGGGATTAAACCGGATTTTGGTGCCTTCTTGGCCTGAATTTGGCAAAAACTGTGGCGATAGGCTTTGTTCATTTGCTAATGCCCACAGCAACACCTTGCCATCAAACCGAGTAGCCGCTAGTTGAGGTTTTTTGGGGTTGAAACTAACATCGACCATCCCGCTGGAATCCGCAAAGGGTGAAGGTAAAACGTTTAACCTTTGGGCCGTATTGATGTCCCAGAGAATGACTCGCTGGTCGTCACCGGCCGAAGCTAGAGTGGTGCCATCGTCGTTAAAGCTGACACTGTTAGCTAGTAAAGAATGTCCATTTAGGGTTGCAAGCAGGTGACCCTGCATATCCCATAGATCAATGGCCCCACTATTACGGGCAGCAGCAATGGTAAGACCGTCGCGGCTGAAGGCTACTTGTCGCACAGCGCTGAGATCTTCAGAAGGCAGCAATCGCACGGGTTCCCCCGTGGCTTTCCAAAGACGCACATTGCCCTCGTCATCTCCTGAAACAAGCCATCGTGGATCTGCCTGGGGGCTAAAGCGAACAGTCATGACTCGGCCTCGATGGCCGAGGAGAGGCGGAGGCTTAGGCTCACCATTAGAATGCCAAAGTTTGATAGTGCTGTCGGCACTGGCACTAGCCAAAGTTAGGCCATCGGGGCTAAAAGCAATGTCGCGTATCGGCTGGGTGTGAGCGAGGATAGAATTCTTAAGACTTCCTTGCCTATCCCACAGCCTGATAGTGCCATCTTCACCAGCACTGGCAAAGCGATCGCCTTGCGGATCAAACTGTAACGCGAGAATATAGCCATCATGGGCTTGAATAGGTGTCCCCTGCGATATTCCCTGGTTTGACCAGAGCTTGATGATGCCACTGACATCGGCACTGGCAATAGTGGTGCCATCGGGACTGAATACAGCATCCAGCACATCAGTATCGTGGGACATTTCTACTGGCTTGGGCTGTCCATGCTGATCCCATAGTTTGACGGTGTTGTCATAACTGGCAGTGGCGATGGTTTTACCGTCGGGGCTAAATGTAACGGACTCAATAGCATCAGTGTGGCCCTCCAGACGATTCTTTTCGCGCACCCAGTAGACGCCTTGAGCTAGGGCAGTCATCACATCAGCCTGGAGGTCGGGGGGGCGGAGGAAAGCAGGCATACGCTGGAGTTGGGAGCCTGCTTCGAGAGCATGCAGGAGGGGTTCCAGCGTGTCGCGGTTGGCGGTAAACCCAGCGTTAGTAGTTTGGGTGAGGGCTTTGATCTGGCCCTGTTCGGCTCGAATCCATTGGTCGAGGGCGAGAAACGTCAGGCCGCTCACAGCAGCTAGGGCAACACCCACCCCAGCAATCGTGCGGCGCAGGCGCTGCACTTCGCGGCGGTGTGCTTGGTCGGCGAGGGCTTCGCTGGCGTTGATGAAGGCGGTTTCTTCAGAACAGAAATTGCCAAAGCGATCGCATAGCTCCATCTTCTGAGCCATTAGCCATTGCAGCTTGCTGCCCTGCCACAGCTCGGCTTCTGCCTGAGTCGAGTTCTGCTGGTGCAGGTCGTGCCAGCGAATAGCGTCGTCCTTAAGCTGGTTGCGTAGGCGAATTAGGGGTTTGCTTTCTTCAATCCAGCGCTTCAGGGTATCCCAGGAGTCGATCAGGGTTTCGTGGGCTAGTTCGACGACGGCGCTGCTGTCGGGGCTAGGGCGATCGCTCACCAGCAGACTCGCGTTGATTAACTGCTCTAGCACCTTTTGCTCCGCCGGGTCGCGAAACTCCGTGAGGATGGCGCGGCGGCTGACGGCCTTACCGATAGCGGTGGTGCCCACATCGGCGGTGGTGGTATCGACCAATTGCAGAAAGATGTGTTTAGCCGCCTGCTGCTCAGCGGTAGAGAGCCCGTTGTAGATTTCATCGACCCGCCGCTGGAGGGCTCCGCGTACGCCGCCAATCTGGCGGTAGGTGCTGGTGCGGAGCATGCGATCGCTCAGATCGCCGCTGCTCTCCCACAGCAGCTTGAGTGTGTACTGCAATAGCGGCAGGGAAATACGCTCGGCCTCGCCGGTTTCATTGCGGCCCTTAAGACCCTGAATGATTTCTGCCACCAAACCGGGTTCAAAGACCACGCCGTGGTGGGCAGCGGGCTGCTCGATGGCCAGCCGCAGTTCGTCATCGCCTAGGTCGGTGATTAGCTCTGAGCGTTGCAGAATGCCGTTGAGGCTGGGGTAGGCGCTAAGGCGATCGAGAAAATCGGCCCGCATAGCCACAACTAAATTTAGCGAAAGCAGCTCAGCTCTTACGAGGTTCACCAGATTATCGATAAAACTTTGGCGGATAAGGCCATCGGTACAAAGAGTAAAGAGTTCCTCAAACTGGTCAATGAAGATCAGCCATTCATCCTCTGCCGGTTTGATGGTTTGGGCGGATTTGATCAGACTGTCGGGATGTCTTGATAGCAAAAATTCGGTTTCTGCTTGGCGATAACCGGCGTTGGTCAGACTGGCCCGAAATGACTCAAAGGGGTTGCGATCGGGGGTGCAGATCAGCTCTCGAAAATCGCCGCTCTGCTGTTGGGCTAGTTGGGGTATCAACCCAGCACGAATCAGCGAAGATTTACCACTGCCCGAAGCCCCTAGCACCAGCAAAAAGTGGTCTTGCAGGCGCTCTTGCAGGTGAGCAATCATGCGATCGCGGCCAAAGAACAGGTCGCGATCGCGCACCTCAAACTTGCGTAGGCCAATGTAGGGCGATCGGGAGTTGAGAGGCCGGGCTTTGACCTCGTCAAAAGCCACCTGCAGAATGTGGGTGTAGGCAATTTGGGCGTGGGACTGATCGATGGTGGTCTGGGAGAAATCGATCCTATGGCCCTCACCATCAACCTGAAAGTTTCCTCCGATCGTTAGGTCCTGCGCTTGGGACGACGAGTCCAAATCGCGCCCTGGGTTGGCCTCAGGGTTACTCATAGGAGTACCATAGCGTTGGCTACTAGGCCTGCTACCCGCATTACTGGCTCGGCCAGGGTTTCTACACCAGCCAGCCCCTTGCGCAGAGCCTCTACCGACTGATCAATCAAATCCTTATCAGGCTTTTCCTTCTCAAGTTCAGCCGCCATAGTTTCAATGGGCACCTTGGCAGTGGCTTTCTCAATGGAGTTAAGGCCACCCGCTCTGAGTACCTGCTGCTGAAGCTCTGTTAGGGCTTGCAGTAGAGCTTGGGTGGTGTCGCTATTGCCGTGATTGGGGCCATCGGTAGCATTACCAACCGTCTGCTTCTGGCTCATATCTACCGTGACACCGCTACCACTAACCTGAAAGTTGCCACCCACATCCATAGAACGGCTTTGCTGAGTGACACTATTCGCTGGGGTAGCTGTTTCCAGCACAGTGCTCAATTGAGCCTTGAGGCTTGCTTTTTCTTCAGTACTAAGACTGCCGATAATTTCAAGGATTTCGTTAACAGTGTATTTAGGCATAATGATCACCTTGGTTCTATTGGGAAAGCACTTAGGTTGCTTTGCCAATGGAACCAAGCATAGCGGTAGTCCTGGGAAGGGTGTTAAATCTCAGAAATACTTAAACAATCGCCGGTTCTTGCCCCAATTTTGTGTTCTATTTGCCAATGCAGAATCGACTAAAGATTTCATCGAGCATGGATTCGGTGATTTCATCGCCGGTAATGCTGCCTAGGGCCGCGATCGCACTCCTTAAATCAATCGTCCAAAAATCCAGCGGTAGCTGATTCTCAATGGTTTGCTGCACTTGGTGAAGAGCATTGCGGGCCGCCGTTAGGGCGGCTCCCTGACGCTGGTTGACGGTGAACTCTAGATTGGCTGTGGTGAGCTGATCGGCGTGGAGCGCGTTGAGAATCGCCTGCTCTAGGGCATCAATCCCCTGCTGCTGGGCGGCGGCGGTGTGAACTATAGGCAAGTTACGAGGCAGCATGAGCTGATTCACGGCATCAGTGGCCACCAGATCCACTTTATTAATGACCAAAATTAGGCAAGTCTTCTGTACCGACTCGTAGAGCTGCTGGTCGGCTTCAGTCCACCCAGCGGCGGCATCGATGGTGAGCAACACTAGGTCTGCGCCCTGGGCTACTTGGCGCGATCGCGCAATTCCCATCTGCTCCACCGGGTCGCTGGCCTCGCGAATGCCCGCTGTATCGAGCACCTGAATAGGAATGCCGCCCACCACCAGCTGCGACTCCACCACATCGCGGGTAGTGCCGGGCAGGTCGGTGACAATAGCGCGATCGCAGCGGCTCCAGGCGTTGAGCAGGCTCGACTTGCCCACGTTGGGGCGACCCACAATCGCCACCTTGAGCCCAGTACGCAGCAGTTCCCCCGACTCTGCTGTGGTTAGCATGCGCTCGATCTCTGCCAGCACGGCGGTTAATTGCGATCGCACCGTCTTCTCATCCAAGGGCGGCAGGTCGTCTTCAAAGTCAATGCGGGCCTCCACCTCGGCCAGCACGTCGAGGCAAGTCGAGCGCAGCTGGCGGATGGGCTGGGTAAGCTTGCCCTGTACCCCTGCCAGGGCTGTCTTCGCCGCCAGGTTTGACTGGGCCGCCACCAGATCGGCCACTCCTTCTGCCTGGGTGAGGTCAAGCCGCCCGTTCAAGAACGCCCGCAGAGTAAATTCGCCTGGTTCCGCCAGCCTTGCCCCTTGACTTAGGCAGAGCTGAAGCACTTGCTGCACCGCCATTAGCCCACCGTGGCAGTGAAACTCCACCACATCCTCGCGGGTATAAGAACGGGGGGTTAGCATAAGCAGCAGTAGGGCTTCATCTACTGGCTGCCGGGTATGGGGATCGCGGACCTGGCCGTAGAGAATGCGGTGGCTTTCCCAGGGTTGTTTGCCGGGGGCGTAGAATAGCTCGCGGGCGATCGCCACGGCTTCCGCTCCAGACAGGCGCACAATGCCGACGCTGCCCTGCTGGGGGGCAATGGCGGTGGCGATCGCCGCAATTGTCTTGCCCTGAACTGTCGAGGGTAACGCCTGTTGCTGAGCGGCAGCGCTATCCATAGCATCTATCCTGCAGGGTGAAGTGATGTTGAAGCCCAGGGAGAGTCTGATAAAGCGCCGATCTACTGGGTAGAATAGAAAAGAATCTTTACGTGTCTCTAAGATTCTACCGCTGAGTTTTTCTGCCTACCAAGGGGTAGTCTACCAAGCCTTTAGGAAGGGCTACCCACTTAACTACTGTTGAGCTGTCTCTATTTTTCACTTCCCCTAGGTTCTTGGGGGAACTTAGCCTTTGGTATACCCTCGTCTATGATCACTACGCCTACAACTGAATCGACCCCCGACCCTAAGCCCGTGATGCGGAAAACGACTCAACCCCAGTGGCAGCGGCAGCTCCGCTATCTGTACCTGCGTTTTTTGCGGCTTCAGGGCACTCCTGAACAGCTAGCTCGGGGTATGGCCTCGGGGATATTTTCCGGTTGCTTTCCTCTGTTTGGCTTTCAAATCCTGATTGGGGTGGCCGTAGCTACGGTACTGAGGGGCAACCGTATGATGGCGGCAGCGGCCACCTGGATCAGCAACCCCTTCACCTACGTGCCTATTTTTGCCTTTAACTACCAGGTGGGGCTATGGCTCTTAGGGGGCAAGGCCACCCAAGCCTTTGACAACCTCGACACCCTCAAAAGCTGGATGGATATGGGCACCGAGGTATCGGTGCGGCTGATGTTGGGCAGCACGGTCGTGGGCTTGGTGGCGGGAGTAGCCAGCTACTTTGTCGGTCTACCGCTGATTCAACGGGTGCGATCGCGCCAGAGTGGCCGGCAGCAGCGCCAGCTAGAAAACCCCTCTGGGTTAGAGAACCTTATCCAGCCCGTAGATTAGCGATTTTAGGGCGATCACCCGGCGAATGCAGAGCAGCACACCAGGCATAAAGCTGGCGCGATCGCTGGTGTCGTGGCGCAGGGTGTAGAGCTGCCCCGGTGAGCCAAACAAAATCTCTTGGTGGGCAATCAGCCCCGGCAGCCGCACGCTGTGGATATTAATACCCTCGGGAGTTGTGCCGCCTCGGACCCCGGGGATAGTTTCGGTTTCTTTAACCAGCGGGGTGTTGAAGGTTTTTTGCGCCTCTGCCAGCATTTGAGCGGTTTGTACGGCAGTGCCGCTGGGGGCATCGGCCTTTTGGTTGTGGTGCAGCTCAATGATCTCAACATGGTCGAAGTACTGAGCGGCCTGCTGAGCGGCCTGCTGCATTAGCACCACCCCAATGGAAAAGTTGGGCACGATCAGGCAGCCAGTGCTGGCCTTGTCGGCAAACTCTGCCAGGTCGCGAATCTGCGCATTGCTCAGGCCAGTGGTGCCGACCACAGGACGCACTCCGTAAGCGATCGCGGCCCGCACCGATTCATAGACGCTATCGGGATGGGAGAGGTCAACCATTACTGCCAAGCCCTCGCTCTGGGCAGCCACCAGGGTTGCCTCTAGGTCGTTCATGACCGGCACTTCCAGGGGCTTATAGCCGATCACCTCGCCAATATCTTGGCCCATCAGCTCAGGATTTCTGCCGATCGCCCCCACTAGAGTAATATCTGGGGCCTGATCGATGGCTTTGATGACCTCACGGCCCATTTTGCCGTAGGCTCCGTTAACCACGACGGGAATAGTTGATTGGGTAGGCATAGGAATTCGTTGAGCGGGCTAAGAGAACAGCAGGTCGGTAAGTCCAACGATCAACGGGCTACCAGTCGTGACGTTTCTACGTCTCAACTTGCCAGCATCTCAACCTTCAGACCCGCCTGGCTGACTACTGAAACTTTCGTTCTAGAGACTTGAGATATTCAGTGTTGACCCCTGACTCGCGAGGTAAGGAGATTTTGCCGGTGCGGGCAATTTCGCGAATGCCAAAGCGGTTGAGCACCTGCACGATCGCCACCATCTTGCCGGGGTCACCCACCACCTCTAGGGTGAGCGAGTCTTCAGACACATCTACCACCCGCGCCCGAAAGATTTGGGCGAACTCGATAATTTCAGAGCGGCTGGTGCTGGTCGCATTGACCTTAAGCAACATCAGTTCCCGCTCGACGCAGGGTGTGTCGGTGACATCGTTAACCTTGAGCACGTTGATCAACTTGTAGAGCTGCTTGGTGAGCTGCTCGATCACCGCATCGTCGCCGGGCACCACCATGGTGATGCGAGAAATGCCCGAGGTTTCAGCCGGTCCCACCGCTAGGCTCTCAATGTTAAACCCGCGCCGGGCAAACAGACCGGCAATGCGGCTCAGCACCCCAGCCTCGTCTTCAACCAGCACAGAGAGGGTGTGTTTGATGGCCTGCTGAGGAGCCACAGCCGAACTGGGGAGAATAGAAGGGTTAACCATAGGGCCTGGGGATGTAAAAGGTTTCAGCACCAGCGCTGATTCGCGGTAAGTTGCAAAACTAGCAAACCTCAATACTATCCCGAAAGTTCCTGCCTTAAAACCATCACTCCTACACCCATTCACCATTTCTCCTGACAAAACGCTGAACTCCTTCACCCTTTCTCCTCCAGGGACGTTTTGCAGGGGCGATCGCCAACGAGAGGTTTGTGCTCAGCTCGCTCAAAAGACAAACACCTTCGCTGCTGCTTAGAAGCCGCTAACGCAGACGGACACCGGCTCTCTCCCTTGCCCATCTGATCCTTACATCTCCGTCTCACTTGGCTTCACAAACCCTTCAAAGCCCGCCCACATCACCTAGATTGGGTATCCTTGAGGCACTAGCCTACCGTCACTGTATTGGCATGAGCTTATCTGGCCCCGCTAAAGAGATTCAGTCCCTTAAGGGGCGCTTTCTCGACCTGATTAACTTGCGCCCTGGGGAAGAAGAGCGCACGCTGCTCATGTTTGCCTCTTACACTGCCACTTCCATGGGCATTTTGTGGCTGGAGGTGAGCTCGGCGGCGCTATTTTTGGGCCAATACGGGGCAGCCAGCCTGCCTTGGATCTATATCTTTAGTGCTGGGGTGGGGCTGGGACTGAGCGTGGTCTATTCCTGGCTACAGCGGCTGTTTCCGCTGCGCCGGGTGATTGTGATCATCGCCATGCTGATGGCTGTGCCAATTTTGGGGTTTCGCTGGGGGCTGACGATACCGTGGCTAGCGGCTCCCATGGTGTTTTCGATGCGGCTGTGGATTGAAGCCATCTATGGGCTCAATGACCTCAATCTGTCGGTGACCGCCAACCAGCTATTTAACATTCGCGAGATCAAGCGAGCGTTTCCAATTGTTAGTAGCGGCAATCTGGTAGCCGATGTGATCAGCGGCTTTTCGGTGTACCTTCTGCTGAAGCTGATTGGGCTGCAAAACGTGCTGCTACTGTCCTTTGTGGTGATGGTGGCGGGGGCAGTCATTTTGTACCACCTCAGCCGTAACTACGAGCACGCCTTCCCTGACTCGCCTCGACGCCAGGCAGAAGATGCTGAGACGGTGGAAAGCTTCAAGTCGCGCCAGCGGCTTCAGGGGCCAATCCAGCAGTACGTGGTGCTGCTGTTTTCGTTCTTTGTGCTGGCCCAGATGCTGCTGTTCTCCATTGAGTTTCAGTTCTTTAACCAGCTGGAAACCAGCCTGGACGGGGACGCCATTGCGGTTTTTTTGGGCTTTTTTAGCGGCCTGCTGGGGCTGATTGAGTTGTTCACCCAATGGTTTACCTCCAGCCGACTGATCGAGCGGGAGGGGGTGTTTAAGGTGGCCTTGGTGCTGCCTTCGGTGATTTTGGTGATTGGGGTGATTACGCTGGTGGCCAGCTACCCGGTGCGAATTGGGTTAATGGTCATGTTCGTCGGGCTGATTGTGCTGAAGTTTTTTGATGAGTGGGTGCGCTACACCCTGGTAGCCACCACGCGCCCGATCCTGTTTCAGCCGATTCCTGACCAGGTGCGCAGCACGGTGCAGTCGTGGGTGGGGGGTATTGCCGAGCCGCTATCGATGGGGGGCACGGGGGTGGCCATTTTGGTCACCATTGCCCTGTGTAACCGGGTTGGGCTGGTCGATACTTTGGTGCAGGCGCGCCTGTTTTTGCTGGGCACCCTGGTGGCGGCGCTGGTGTGGTTTGCGATTATGGTGATGCTGCGATCGCGCTACCTCAACCTGCTGGTGCGGGGGGCCGAGCGCGGCCTGCTGACCTTTTCTGATGCCAACCTGCGGGTGCTCAAACGGGCCTTTATTGAGCAGCTCGAAAAGCCTGGATTGGATGCCAACAAGCGATCGTGCATTGAGCTGCTGAGCCACATTGACCCCAAAAATGTAGGCGAGATCTTGGCTCCCCGCCTAGCCGATCTACCCCCGGCCCTCCAGCGCCAAAGCCTAGAGGCGATGCTAGAGTATCCCAACTCGGCCTACACCGCCCAGGTGCAGGAGCTGCTAGAGGTGCCCAATCAGGCTCCTGAAATTTTGGCCCTAGCCCTACGCTACGTGTGGCTGGCCCAGGAGCGCTTTGACATCAACGATCTGCGCCCCTACCTGCCACCGGAGGTGGATGCAGTGGTGCGGGGCACAGCGGCCTCCCTCATGCTGCGGCGGGGCAACCTACAGGAGCGGGCCGAGGCCACCGCCACCCTGCGCAAAATGCTGGTGCATGACGAAGAGCGAGAGCGGGTAATGGGCTGCCGCGCCCTGGGTGAGGCCGACTATATGGAATCGCTCAGCATTTATATTGACGATTTGCTGCAAGATTCGTCGCTACGAGTGCGGCGGGCGATATTGGAGGCGATCGCCGCCACTCAGTACAAAAAATATTACCCCTCGCTGCTCAAGGCGCTCCAGTACAAGTCAACCCGCGAAGCCGCCGTAGCCGCCCTCACCCGACTGGGTAACGAGGCCCTGCCTATGCTCCAAGAGCTTGCCCTCGACAGCTACCGTCCCGAAATTTTGCGCAACCAGGCCTGGCAAGTGATTGGCAACATTGGCACTGTACCTGCCCTGGAATTTTTAATTCAAAACCTAATTACCACCTGGGGCAGCACCCGCCGCCATATTCTGCGGATTTTGCTCAGCCTGTACCAGGAGTCAGGGGTAAAGCGATCGTCTCTGATCGACGAGGCTTTAGATCGCATGCTGGGCCGCAGCGGCATTGAAGATCTGCTGAATACGGAGCTGGCCTTTGCCGGGCAGATGCTAGCTGCTAAGGTCGATTTGGCACCCAATCGCGTTGAGGGCATTGAGGCCGACCTACTGCGCAAAGCCCTTGACGGGCTACAGGCAGACGCCACCGAGCGGCTGTTTATGCTGCTGCGGTTTGTGTCGCCCGCTACTGCCATTCAAGCAGCCCAGGTGAGCCTCAGCGGGTCGGCCGCCCAGTGGGCCAGGGGCATCGAAATTCTCGACAACGTGGTGGATGTGGCCAACAAACGGTCGATTCTGATCCTGCTCGATCGCCGTCTGGACGCCGACAAGCTGAAGCTGCTGGCTCTATCTACACCGCTGATACCCTATGGGCCAATGCTGCCCCGCGATCGCCTGCGTCAGCTGCTCGACCTGCGCAACTTTTTGTCAGACTGGACCATTGCCTGCTGCTTTCACTTGGCCCGCGTACAGCGGTGGAATCTTACCGCCGAGCACACCCTAGCCTCGCTCCAGCACCCCACCGGCTTTGTGCGCGAAGCTGTGCTGACCTACTTAGCCGTGGCGTCGCCCCGCGCCCTGCGGGAGCTGCTGCCCCTGATGCAGCAAGACGCCGACCCGCTGGTGCTGGCCCAGGTTAAACAGCTGATCAACACCTATAATCTGGAGCCGAGTCCCTCCGCTAGCTGACGCATTTTGGCCCCGTTCATCCGCCGTTGCCCCGTAGATTAAACAGTTCTCGTATGTTAAACAGCGTCGAACGACTCCTTTTCATTCGCAACGTCCCCATGTTCAAAGAGCTGCGGGATGACTTTTTGGTGCGGCTGGCCTCGGTGATGGATGAGGTGTTCTACGACAGCAACTACACCATCATCACCGAAGGCCAAGAGGGGCGATCGATGTACATTGTGGTGTCGGGCCGCGTCAGTGTGCATATTGGCGGTCAGGAAGTGGCTCAGCTCAAAGAAGACGAATGCTTTGGCGAAATGTCGGTGTTCGATGCCGAGCCGCGATCGGCCTCGGTCACCACCCTGGAACCCTGTGCCTGCCTGGTGCTCACCCAACAGCAGCTCTACGACGCCATTGACGAAACTCCCGGTATTGCGGTCAATGTCATTCGCCTGCTATCGCGTCGCATTCGCGAGCTTAACCAAGATCTCAACCAGGTCAAGCAGCAGCTGACGCAGCCTTCACCGTTCCCCCAAACCCGACCCCAGTGGTATAGGCCTCTACCTTTTCCGCCGTCGGAACCCCTGGCACGATCGGGCAGCTAGGGATTGAGGCTCTGGGGTGCAAGGTTTAAGCAAGGCTAGAACCGTGACCTGAGGACATTTCTAGAAAAGGGGGTGTAAGCCAAACCCCGGATAATTCCGTCAACTTGCACGCTGCTCAATCGTGCCAGAAATGCTTGAAGAGGTCTGAAACCGTGCGCAATGACGACCGATAAGCGTCCCTATCGCCATCCATGGCGACTCACAGCACAATTGTAGCTTTCTGGTTTACAACCATCTATAGAAAATTTTTGCCTTGAGGAAGCCCGCGACCATAGCGGCGAAGAATAAGCAACTCACCGTCTAGGCGTTAGAATTCAGAGCTCCCTCCAAGGCATTGCCTGAATACCTACCCACTCGCTTAACTCATTGCAGAGCCATTCAATTTCCTGACGATTGCCGTTGACGATGATCATTCGATTATCAGCTGGGATTTCATGACTATCGCTGTTAACGATAGTCATGCGATCATCAGTTAGGACTTCCCGACGCTCGCCATTAACGATAATCGTTCGATCATCAGCGGGGAAGTTCAAGTTGAGTCGATAGCGGGCCAAGGTCTCCGCGCCAACAGAAATGCTCATTAGTCTTTCTTGAAAAATTACAGTCGATTCCACACCTTTTAGGAGGTTAAGAGTAACAAGAACTGCGCTATCTTTTTTTGAAATATGACATTAGCACTAGTGTTATTGAATAAGTTTTTAGCATTTTCAAAGAATTTGCCAAGCACTTTCTCTCGGCTTGAATCTTGAAGTATAGGTTGTAGCTTAATAAAAACTACAATTAGAAGCCAAGAGGTAAACAACAGGGTAACCCAAAAATTAATAAAAAGCATTGCAACCGTTATTGTGGCTAGTACTAAATAAGTCAAGAACATCCAGGTATCATTCATGCCTGAAAAGATATATTGAATTTGCTTTGATGGTACTTGTAGTTGAAGAGTGGTTGGAGTTGCCGTCAGAGAAATATAGGATGAACGTGTTGTTGTATCTAAGTGTTTTTTTGTATGGTCAATGGCGCTTTTGGCTCTTGGCGAGGCTTGAGAAGATGTAGCCTTGCGTCTTGTGCTGTTGCCGGTCTTTTAGCTAGGCTTGGGTCTGTTAGCCATTCGATCCAACTGATGAAAGATCCGCTGAGGGACGTCAAGTGCTTAAATTCCACGTGTAAATCGTTCTGAGGCAAATCGGCAGGATGTTGACCTGTCGCTAAATAAATCAAGGTCATACCGACACCATACAAATCGGATGCGGGTAACGACCTTCCACCAAATTGTTCGGGTGGTATATAACCATAGGTGCCGACTACGGTTACCGTACCACCATGAGCGGCTGTTTGTACTGAGCCAAAATCAATCAGATAAACCTCACCCGGACTATTACCGCTGCGGTTTTTAAGCAACACATTGCTCGGTTTAATATCGCGATGAATGACAGGCGGTTGAAGGCAATAAAGGTACTCTAAAATATCTAGCAAGTCTTTAGCAATTGCTGTTAAATCTGCTTCACTAAACCTGCATCCATCCTGTATTCATTGTTGGAGTGAGTGTGCCTCAATATAACTTTGTACTAGCGCAGAACTCTTGCCGAACTCAATTTCTACCTCAAAAAAATCAAGGTATTGGGGTATTGCTGGGTGATCAAGAGCTTTGAGGGTTTCTGCCTCACGCTCAAATAATTTCAAATCCTCCCAGGTAAAATCTGGACTAAACAGTAAGAGTTTAATGACAACAGGCAGTTGGTTCTTTAAATCGAGCGCCAAAAGCGTTTGCCGTCCGGGTTTGCGGCCTAGCAGTGCTTGAATTTGATAGCGATCGTGCAAGATTTGGTTTACAAACGGGCTGCCAGCACTGCCATCGAAATCGGCCATTGGTAAACCTTTTTGAGCTGAACACTACGGATGTCTTTGGCATCTTTGCATCAAAGGTACCCACTCTATGGGGGGCACCCCCGAGATCAGCAATCAATGTGCACGGTTGATAGCGAACGCTGTCATTTGCTACAACTCGCCATTCTGTCGCGTCTACTTATCAAGTACGAGGTCAGTGGGAATGCGAAAGCCCTAGCCATCATCAAGGAGATCTCACTGGCGGCTTGGCGACACATCCATCTGAATGGTCAATACACCCACATCACCGGGCAGGTGATCGACATGGATGCGATTGCGGCAGGGCTGAATTTGGGCTGATGGAAATTTCTGGGTTTTGGGCTTACACCCCCTAAAAGGGTTACTCCTGTGCATGGGGTGGGCACGTAGGCTTTGCTATGAGGGTGTGTTCTTTATCCAAAAATCCCTTGCACCTTGGGGCTTAAAACTTTTAACCCATTCCTCTTCATCACAATTTTTCTTAACCCTGCGACGCGTCTTTAGGGCTTGGGCAAGCTAACGGTACGATGCCGTTTTTGAGGATTTGCCCATGGGGGTACTGATACTGCTGGTGGCCGTACTGCTGATTGCGGCGGTCTTTTTTGTCAATCTCTACAACCGGTTGGTGACTGGGCGCAATCGTTACCAAAACGCCTACGCCCAGATCGATGTGCAGTTGCGCCGCCGCTACGACCTAATTCCTAACCTGGTGGAGAGCGTCAAGGGCTATATGGCCCACGAGAAAGAAACCCTGACGGCAGTAATCAACGCGCGTAACAGTGCTATGAGCGCCAGCCGTCAAGCGGCCCAGGCTCCGGGCGATCCGCAAGCGATGACGCAGCTAGCTGCCGCCGAGGGCATGCTCGACAGCACTCTGGGGCGATTTTTTGCGCTATCGGAAGCTTACCCCGACCTCAAGGCCAACCAAAATATGGCCCAGCTGATCGAAGAACTGCGCTCCACCGAAAACCGTATCGCCTTTGCTCGCCAAGCGTTTAATGACGCTGTCACCCTCTATAACACCCAGCGGGAGATGTTTCCCGGCAACCTGATCGCAGGCAGCTTTAACTTCAATCCGGCTCAACTGCTTGAAGAAAGCACTCCTGAGGTCAAAGCAGTCCCCCGCGTATCCTTTAGCTAGCCATGAATTTCTTCGAGCATCAAGACCAGGCCCGTCGCAACACCACCAAGCTGCTGCTGCTGTTTGGGCTGTCGATCGCAGTGATGATCGCGGCATTCTATGGGGTTGCGATCGCGATTCTATTCACTCAGGCAACTCCAGAGCTAGGCGGGCTTGGGGCGCTCTGGCGGCCTGGAGTCTTCTTTTGGGTGGCCAGCGGTACCTTGGCCTTTATGGTGGTGGGCAGCTCGACCAAAATGGCCCAGCTTAGCCAGGGGGGCCACAGCCTAGCCAAAGGGCTGGGTGGTCGAGAGCTGAACCCCCTCACCGACGACCCCGATGAGCAGCGGTTGATCAACGTGGTCAGCGAGATGGCCCTAGCCTCGGGAACCCCTATCCCCGCTGTGTATCTGCTGGATGACGAGCTGGGTATCAACGCCTTTGCGGCCGGTCACACTGCTGATAAGGCCGTGATTGGAGTGACCCGTGGCTGTCTCGACCAGCTCAACCGCGACGAGCTACAAGGGGTCATTGGCCACGAGTTCAGCCACATTCTCAACGGCGACATGGGCCTCAACCTCAAGCTGATTGGGGTAATTCACGGTCTGCTGCTGATCTATATCGCCGGGCGGGTGGTGCTGCGCTTGAGCTGCTACTCCGACGGATCATCGCGGCGATCGAAGGACGACAAGGGAGCTGGGGCAGTATTGGCCGCGGCTTTGGCCATGGTAGTAATTGGCTACTTAGGGGTGCTGTGCGGACGGCTGATCAAAAGCGCCGTGTCGCGGGAACGAGAGTTTTTAGCCGATGCTTCGGCGGTGCAGTTTACCCGCAACCCCGAGGGTCTGACCGGAGCGCTGCGTAAGATTGGTCAGATTTCGGCGGGGTCGACGATGGTTTCCCCCATGGCTGAAACTGCCAGCCATCTATTGTTTGGTGAGGCCAACGGCTACCTGTCATTTTTGGGGGACTGGTTTGCCACCCATCCGCCTGTGGGCGAGCGACTGCGACGCCTGGGCCAGGTACCGATCCCCCAAGGCTCCTCTCCCGTAGTGGCCAAGGCATCAACCTTCAATTCTCCAGAAGAATCGCTGGTGATGGGGCTGCATGGGGGCACAAGCACCGCCGTGCACAAGGAAACTGCTGCGATCGCCTCCCCCGACCCAAGCCAATTTATGACCGCCATTGGCACCACCGATGCCCGGCGACTGGAGCAGGTGCGATCGCTGCTCAGCGAGCTGCCCGCCGAGATTAAGTTGGCCCTGCAAGACCCCAGTGCGGCTGCCGAGGTAGTTTATGCTCTGCTGGTGCGAACCAAGCCCGCCCTACAAACTCAGCAGATTGAGTACCTGTCCAACACCTATGGCCCAGATTGTAGAGAGCGAGTAGGACAGATTTACAATCAGGTTCGCGCCCTCAAGCTAGGGCAAGATCTGCTGTTGTTAGAGGCGCTGGTTCCCGCCCTCAAGCAACTCGACCCCGATGCGGGGAGAAAGTTTATCCAAACGGCCCAGGCTCTGAGCCAGCCAGGAGGGCGCCTGCTGCCCTCGAACTATCCACTGCAACTGATTCTGCGCAAACGACTGTCGAGTAATTCAGGTCAACCTGCGACCATCACCGACATAAATGATCTCTGGAACGACGCCCTTGTGGTGCTGGCCCTGCTAGCGCGGGTTGGCCACCCCCGCCCAGAGGATGCCCTCTACGCCTTTAAGCTGGGCCTTTCGCAACTGCCAGGGGCCAAAATGCAAACCTCCCCCAACCAGCTGCCTCCCGTTAACAGCGCTGACGTTAACACCAGCCTCAGCCGCTTAGAGCAGGCCGCTCCTAAACTTAAACAGACCATTGTCGATGCTTGTGCCCACACGGTGCTGGCCGACAACGATGTTACCCCCGCCGAGATGGGGCTGCTACGGGCGGTGGTGATTACCCTTGACTGCCCGGCACCACCTTTTCTTATTTAGTCCTTAACTAAGCTAATTGTGACAGGCTTGAATAGCCAGGGTTCAGGGTCTACGGTGTATGGTTCAGGGCCGGTCGTGAACCTGAAACTTTGAATCTTGAACTCTCACTAATCCGTCACCTTTGGCTTGGCAGACTACTAGCGCCGCTCTGACATTTTGTAGAGTTGGCACTCTGTTGATCCACTGCGCCCAAAAGGCCTATTCGGGCTGCAGTTCCGGCAAAACCCGCTGCATTCTGAGGGTGATTGCTTCAAGATCTCTGCTACAATTCGAAGTTGCGCTATTGTGCCGTTTGATTACCGTTGGAGAATATTCATGGCTCGTCATTGTCAACTCACCGGGAAGAAGGCCAACAACGCCTTTTCGATCTCTCACTCGCACCGCCGCACCAAGCGCCTGCAAGAGGCCAACCTGCAAGAAAAGCGTGTGTGGTGGCCCCAGGGTAAGCGCTGGGTCAAGCTGCGCCTGTCGACTAAAGCAATCAAAACCCTGCAAACCAAAGGGCTTGAAGCCATGGCCAAAGAAGCTGGTCTCAACCTGAACAAGTGCTAATTAGGTTTTTAGCCAGCTAATTTCGGCGGCGCAATAGCGCCAGCCCCGCCGCTACAATACCGATCGCAAAGGCCGTTCCTGGTTCAGGGACGGCCTTTGACGTTGTCTGGCGCTGCACTTCCATTACAAACTTAAATACCACCGATTCGCCGGGAGCCAGTGAGCGGTCAAACTGAACGGCGGCAGTGGTATCGGCATCGACCAAGGGGCCGGGAGTATTTTGCAGCCCCGTAGCCGGGGCGTTGTAAAGCTGAGCCAATAGCGGACCGTAGGGACTAATCTGCACCGCTGTCGGTGTCTGATCGACGGTGAGAGTAGCCCGGGCACCGCTGGGATCAGTTTGGGTAAGGGTGTTGTTTGCAAAAAAGGCGGTGTTGTTGGTGAACGCGCCGTCAAACTGAAGGTCGTAGTCAATGTACTTAAATAGACTGACATCGAGCCAATCGCTGCCCGTGTTGGTCAGGGTTACGGTTTCATGGCGAGCGGAGCGATAGCTGCCGGAAGCACCTCCCAACAACACAGAATCAAGGGAAAAGGCCAGGTTGGCCCCAAAGAAACTGGCGCTGAGGCGATCGGGGCTGGGTTGGCTAAAGGCAGTAGGCCGGAAATTTTCGAGCCGCAGCTCCTGGGGGGCAGCGAGACTGCTGAGGTTGAGAAAGTATAGATCTGTAAACAGCGTTTCGACTCCATCAACAAACCAGGACTGATCTTCGCTAAAGCGCAGCAGATCGGTTTGGTAGGTTGAGTTGCCTTGGGTGAGTTCTAGCAGCCCAGGGGGTAGAGGGTCTGCGGCCGCAGCCAAACTAGGGCTGGCCAGCGCCAGGGCTAAACCCAAAGACGGGATGGTAATGGCAGACCAATATTTCATGAACCGCAAAAATGGGGCAATCGTAACCAGAGGATTGATTGTGGTTAGCAGAAACGAAAAAGCCTCTGGTCAATCGCACCATCAGCCAATCTTCACCCAGGTTAGCCGGGCAACCTCGTCGCTGGAATTAGCCACCTAGGGGTTTTTACGGAATCCTTAAGTGAACTTTACGGACTTCGTGGAACGCCGCTGCTCTTTAGGAACCAAATACCCGCTCGCTAAGCGATGACCAGTCCCGGCGCAGGCAAAAGCACCGCAGACCGGCCCTAGAGCAGTAACGTATACCTAGTAACGCTCTGGCATGTTCCTTCCAGCTGTGTCTGGGTTCCGTCTGCCCAGCGGTTTACCTGTGGGCGATCGCCCCCTTCCCCCTGTGATTAATAGCCGCCAGGTAGTACAGCGAGTGCTGATGATTACCTTGGCTTTAAAGATTGGCGGTGGTGGCCCTCAAGGCTACGGTGGGCTGGATGGCGGAGTCGCTGAGATTGTTGGTCGATACCCTACACAGCGTCACCGACAGCGCCAACAGTGTGCGGGACTGCCTGGCCAACCCCCATCCCGATCGCGACTATCCCTACAGCCACCACAAGTTTGAGTCTATCGGTGCCCTGGGCATTGCCTGCTTGAAATTCTCAAAAGCGCCGCTCACAGCGTGACCAAGGCGGTTGAAGCTTGGCTGGAGGAGCTACATGGCCCAATCCGCACCACTGTTCACTTAGAACCGAGTAAATATACCGAGGAGGCAATTATCTATTGAGGCCAGTAGGCAGTCAGGGCCGCCAAAAGCGCTAACTTCACCATTACACTGAGTAAGGGGCTGAGGCCTCTAAATTCCGTCACTCATCACCTATGAATTTTTTGGCGAATCTGATTCCCGGTCGAGCTGATCAGGCTACCCTGCCCAAGCGCAGCCGTCGGGTGCGGGGGGTAGAGCTGAAGACCGAGGCCGAGCTAGAGACAATGCGCGGTGCCGCCCGCATTGTGGCCACGGTGCTCAAAGAAATCGAGGCCTTGGTGCAGCCGGGGATGACCACCGCCGATTTAGACGCCCATGCCGAGAAGCGGATTCGTGAGCTGGGCGCAACGCCCAGTTTTAAGGGTTACCACGGCTTTCCGGCATCGATCTGTGCCTGTGTGAATGACCAGGTGGTGCACGGCATTCCCCACAAGCGCCAGGTGATTCGTCGGGGCGACCTGCTTAAGGTCGACACGGGGGCTTACTACAACGGCTTCCATGGCGACTCCTGTATCACCATTGCGGTGGGCGAGGTGTCGGCCCAGGCTCAGCAGTTGATGACGGCAGCGGAAGCGGCTCTCTATGCCGGCATTGCCCAGGTGAAGCCGGGAAATACGCTGCTAGACATCGCGGGAGCCATTGAAGACTGTGTTACCAGCTCTGGCTTTACGGTGGTTGAAGATTTTACCGGCCACGGGGTGGGTCGCAACCTGCATGAGGCTCCGTCGGTGTTTAACTTTCGCACCCGCCAGCTGCCCAACATGAAATTGCTACCGGGGATGACGCTGGCGATCGAGCCGATTCTAAACGCTGGGTCTAAGCAGACCCGCACCTTGAAAGATCAGTGGACGGTGGTCACGGTGGATCGATCGCTGTCGGCCCAGTTTGAGCACACGGTGCTGGTGAGCGAGACCGGCTACGAGATTTTGACCGATCGCAGCTCTATCCCCGTAGCTTTGGCCTCCTAGGAAGCTGGATTAGGGTCTAGGCAGGGGCGATCGCCATAGTCAACGCTAGTGTCGATGGTGAGCACGTAGGCTTTGATGCCCTCGGCTGGAGCAAATCGGTGACGCCCAATTTCTTGCAGGGCTTTGCGATCGAGGACGCTGTATCCCGAGCTGCGCAATAAAGCGGGCTCGCCTTGCCAAGACCCGTCGGGGTTCACCAAGGCTCCAACATTAATCTCGCCCGGTGAGTCTGCAAGACACACTCGCTGGGGATACACCGTGGCAAACTCGGAACCATTCATTTCTGGCGATAGATCGGCTAGGCCGGTCTCCTGCCGAAGGGTGGTGACCCACTGGCTCTGGTTAGCGTTAAAAGTGTCGTTGGTGACGGCAGCGGTGTTGAAGCTAAACCGGTTTTGAATAGACTCTGCCGCCCGGTCAACTTTGGCTTGGGGTAGGTTGAGGGCGGCCACGTAGGCCAACAGTTGCGGGCCTAGCTCGGCGTCAAACAGGGGTTGCGTGGATGACGGAGCGGAGGGGGGTGGGGGCGTAGGGGTAACGGCACCCGCAGCCGGTGGATTGGCAGGTGCGGGTGGGGGTTGAGTCGGTTGGGCGTTGGTCGGTGAAGCTGCCTGGGAGCGAGGTTGCGACGGTGGAGTAGCCGTCCTGGAAGGGGCTTGGGGTCGGCCCGACCGCACGGCAGAAGCATTTGCTCTAGCTACAGGGGCCGCCGGGGCAGCTGTAGGGCCCCGCAGCGGTGTGGAGGGGGAGGCGGTTGTACCAGCGATCGCGGCTACATCTGGCTTGCCTGCGGGAGGCACACGGGTAATGGCCACGCTGTCTTGCTCCGGGTCGGGAGGTGGTACAAGAGCGTCATCGGCGTCGCCCGTTGGCAGCAACAGCAACAGCCCATGTAGGCCCAAAGACACCAGCAGCATAGGGGCTAACAGCTTCTGCCACAGGGGCCGAGACCCCTCGGCGGGTAGTGCAAAACGAGTCGTCATACCAAATCTACAAAGGAAACTACGCTACTGGCCTACTAGCCATCTACTATTCAGCCACAAACTGGGGTGACGTGGGCCGTTTTTCTGTGCCCGGTAGCTAACCCACACGGGGATCACTTGCCCAGATTATCACTAGCCCTGAGGCCTTCTGCCCAGGGGATCCTACGCCAATGCCTATCAGGGAGATAAACAGGTAAGGCTGCCCCTCTTGAAATACCTGAAACAACGGGTGGTTGCAGTAGCCGTTCGCCACGCTATTCACCGCATACTGCGGGGCTGGAAAGGTGCGGGGAATATCTTGCTCTTCAATGAATTGAACGTTGCGAGTCAGGTAGCGGAGCGACACCACGCTGGGTTGAGTGCTGTAGGTGTCGGCATTGATCTGCGTAAAGAAGCAGGCCTGTTCTTGGGGCGACCAGGTTGCAATGCCCTGGGGGATTAGATAGGCGATCGCCGGGAACGAGGTTTCCGTAGAGTCAAAATCGCTATCCCCCGAGCCTCGGGTCAGGCGGGTAAAAATTTCAGCCACGGCCTCATTTGCGACCACGGCTGTAGCAGGTGCCGGCTCAGCCACAATGGGCTCCGGCGAGGGTGGGCTATTGCTCGGGAGCAGGTCGGCCCGAGCAGGAGTGGAGGAGACAGGGGACGCGATTGGCTGGGGCGATGGAGAGGCTGGGGCCAGGGACGGTGGGGCAGATGCTGCCGGAGCTAAGGCAACCTCAGTCGCAGGGGTGTTGAGGGTACCGATGCTGAGCAGATCAACAAACTCGTCTTCGGCGATCGCATCTTCAGCTTCAGGAGCCGGTTGCGGCGAGGGAGCTGGGGCCAGCAGCAACAGCCCATGGAGCACCAGCGATAGGCCGAACAGCGGCGCTAGTAACAGCTTGGCTCGATGCCGCCGTGGCGTTGGTCGCTTTGGGGGCGATACCGGCCGAGGCGATGTTACAGATTCCCCAAGGGTCATAGGTATTAAGGATAGTGGCGGCGTTAAAACGCTGATACAAGGGAGCTAGCTTCAGTGGATAGTCGCAGCCAGCCCTTGGGAATGAACGGTCTTCCCGAGGGCTGGCTGGTCTGGGGGCTAGGCTTTGCTAAGCGGGCGATCGCGCTAAGTTGAGGGCAACCTACAGACCCTACAGCTCAGATAGAATGTCGGCGTAGCGTTCCTCAGACAGCGGCACATAGCCTACTTCAGGCACAAGCTCAGGTCCGTTTTCGAGCATGAACTCCACAAAGGCACGCACCTCAGGACGGCTCTCCAGACTGCTCTTTTTGACGTAGACGAAGATAGGCCGAGACAGCGGCGCATAGGTGCCGTTCTCAACGTTCTCGGGGGTGGGCTCAACGCCGTTGATAGAAACAGCTTTGAGGGTGTCCTGGTTTTCGAGGTAATAGGCTAGACCAAAGTAGCCAATGGCGTTGGGGTCGCGGCTGACGCCAATCACCAGAATGTTGTCGTCTTCACTGGCGGTGTAGTCAGCGCGGCTAGAGCCCGCCTCACCCACAATCGTCTCAGTGAAGTAGTCGAAGGTGCCCGAATCGGTACCGGGGCCAAACAGTTCAATGGGTTCGTCCGGCCAGCTAGGGTCGATCTGATTCCAATTGGTGATGGTGTCCTGAGCTTCGGGGCTCCACAGCGTTTGCAGCTGCTCTACGGTCATTTCATCGGCCCAGTCGTTTTCGGGGTTGATGACCACCGTCAAGGCGTCGGTGGCAACGGGCACTTCAATGTACTCAATGCCAGCGGCGGCACAGGCTTCGACCTCAGAGTCTTTGATCGGGCGCGAGGCACCGGTGATGTCGAGTTCTCCCGCACAAAACTTGCTAAAGCCACCGCCGGTGCCCGACACCCCTACGGTTACCTGGGTGCCACGGTTGGCGGCCATAAATTCTTCGGCCATGGCTTCAGAAATGGGGTAAACGGTGCTAGACCCATCGATCTGAATGATGGAATTTTGGGAAACCGCACTGGGGACGCCAATTCCTAGCGCTACTGCGGTGGTTATCGCCCCAGTCAGGGCATAGCGATTAAATTTCTGTCTGCTCGTCATACAACACTCTCCGTAGCGTCCTAAACATGGTCAAATCCGCCATGGTAAACGCTACAGCCTCAATGCTAAGAAAGCCTGATGGCAACAATAAGCCTGGGGGGACAGTGAATTAAAAACCCTTTAAGAAACTCATAAACCCGTTATTTAAGGGCAGCCTAAATATCTTAACCAGGCGGTGAAATTTAGTTTTTGTGGGTGTGCGATCGCCCCTAGTGCTGAGGAGCCAGAGAGTGAGGACCTGGGCAAATAAGCCGTTATCCTCAATCAAACTCAGAAATTCCTTAGAGGCATCATCCAGCACAAAATCCTCAGCCTGGATGACGCTCTTGACAGGGCTAGACCGTGGCGATTAGCTGCTTTTTGACCCAAATGTCTTCTCTTGAGTGGATGTAGACAGGGTCGGCGTGGAGGGCGATCGCGCGGTTGTACGACTCTACCGCATTGCCATAGGCACCCATTTCGGCCAGCAGCTTGCCCCGGTTAAACCAGGCCTGGTGATACAGGGGGTTGAGGGCTACGGCTTTGTCGTAGGCGGCTAGGGCCTCGGCTTGTCGATTGAGGCCGCAGAGGGCATTGGCGCGATTGTTCCAACCGGTGCAGTAAGTGCTGTCTAGGGCTAACGCCTGATCAAAGGTCGCTAGAGCCTGAGCAAATTGGCTTTGTTCGCAGAGAGTGCAGCCCTGGGCGTTGAGGGCCGCGGCGCTGTGGTCGTGGGTGTGAATGGGGTTCATGGGCGATCTTTTGGGCGACAGTTCCCATTGTGGAGTTGGCGAGGGTGGAGCGATCAGGGGGGGTGTCACCCGCTGGGGGTACGGGTTTACAATCCGTTGGGGAAAAGTTGATTGATCGACAGTGAAGCCTATGCCACAGGTAGTGTTACGGGAACTGATCGCGGCGGTGCAAGCGGGGGAGCTGATCAGCTTTCCTACCGATACGGTGCCAGCGCTGGCGGCGCGGCCCGAGGCGGGCAATCGCATCTATACCGCCAAAGAGCGCAGCCCCGACAAGCCGTTGATCCTCATGGGGGCCAGCCTTGACGATCTGCGGCCCTACATCAATGGCAGTGAGGATGAGCTAGCCCAGTGGAGCGCGATCGCGGCTCAGTACTGGCCCGGTGCGCTGACCCTGGTGCTGCCTGCCAGCGATCGCCTACCCCCGGCTATGAACCCTCAGCAGACGGGCACCGTGGGCCTGAGAATTCCTAACCATCCCCTGGCCCGACATCTGCTGGGCCGCACCGGGCCTCTAGCCACCACTAGCGCCAACCGTTCGGGGGAACTACCCCTAGAGACCATGACGGCGATCGAGGCTAGCTTTCCCCAGGTGTTTACCCTGGACCAATCAACCCAGGCTGAGATCTATGCCCTTCTCCAAGTTGAGGTTCCCCCCTATGATCAGCCCCAGGGCTCAGGATTGCCCTCGACGGTGGTGCGCTGGCAGGGGGGCGGCTGGACGGTGCTGCGATCGGGCGCAGTAGCTCTGCCCAAGGTTGAAACCGTTTAGTTGAAACCGTTAAAAGCGGTTTTGCCCCGTCGCAGGGGTAGGCTAGCAGGGGCGAACTCATCTATCGCAATGGACAGCTGTCGCAATGGACTATCCTCAGGGTCAAGACTTTACCGATCTCGAAACGCTACAGCTGGCCTACGATCGCCTGCGGCACCAGGCCCAGCATCAGGCTGCCTTCTTGGGTACGGCCTCCCATGAGCTCAGGTCGCCCATTAATCAAATCATCAGCCTGCACCAGCTAATTCTCGAGGATCTCTGCGAAAGCCCCGCCGAAGAGCGGGAGTTTATTGCCCAGGCCAACCAGGCCATTCAGACCGTGCTCAAGAACCTCGACCTGCTGATCACCCTCTCCAAATTCGATATCGGTGCTCTGCACCCCCGGCTCACCCCCACCCTGCTCCAGCCGCTAATCACTCGCGTCCAGCGCATGATTGAAATGCAGTGCATCAACCGCCACTGCCGGCTGATTGTGGGGCCGGTGGGAGCCACTCTACAGGTTCAAACTGATCCGGCATGGTTAGAGCAAGCCCTAGTCATGCTGATTGAAGCCGCCCTGGCCCAGGGGAGCCCCCAGATCAGCCTGACCGTGTCCGAAGACGCCACCACCGGCAACATTGGCCTGCATTTGGGGGCAAACCCTGGCGAGGCTCCACCGTCCGCCATGGCCGCTCTATCGCCTGAGTTTCGCTACCAGCTAGTTGCCCGTCTAGCGCCCCACCTAGGGGCTACCCTAGAGTTTTTAGGTGACGCAGAAAACCCCAAAAGTCTGCTGTGCCTGAAATTGCCGTGCCCTACCAACTAACTCCTAATAACCGCCATTTCATTGAACATTTGAATTAACCGTTCCGTTTCAGGATCTTTCGATATAGTTTGGGCAAATTGCTTCCGGAATTCAGTGCTGCTTCCCTGTAGCTGATCTAAACCCCCACCCTGTATCTGTTAAAACGCAGCCTGCCGGATCCCTGAAACCAAGTCACCGAAATAATTATGGAATTTGCCATCGTGCTCATTCTGGTCTTCATTGTGTGGACCAATGAAGCCTTATTGGGAAAATCATTAGTCAAAGAGACTAAGCCCAAAACTGCAGAAGACGAGTTCACTGCTGCCTTAAAAAAGTATTTGGATAGTGGTATTCCCGTCCGCATTGTCGAGAAAAAAGAGGGAGGGAAAAAGTAAGATGCTCTTACGTCGACATTACCTACCCCAACAATGATCCAAGATTCGAAGCCTACTGTCTCTAACCCTGAGGCCTCTGCCGAACCCGCTCCTGCCTTTGGGTGGAATCGCTACGCCGAGCGCATCAACGGCCGATTTGCCATGGTGGGCTTTGTGGCACTGCTGCTCCTAGAGCTAGTCACTGGCCAGACGTTTTTTAGCTGGCTGGGTTTGCGTTGAATGCAGGCCTAGCCCAAGTGTACTGTGCGTTCTAGCCCTTAGAAGTGGTAGGCTTAGGGGTGATTTTTGGGATGGTGTGACTGTGGTTAACCCCAATGCAGAAATTGGTCGGCTGCGGGAGCTGATGCCCGCTACCGCCCGCATGAAAACTAAGCTGATGCTCAGCGATCGCCAGCTGAACGTCATTAAGGCTGAGTTTCCGCGCCCCTGGCAGTCGACTCACACCGTCTCAATCAACCTCGATCTGTGGCATCAGCTAGCCGTGGCCGAGCGCGATCTGCTGTTTTTGCGCACCGTGAGCTGGGTGACTCTGACTAATGTGCTCGAGCCCAACTGGTACCAAGCCATGGCCGGAGCTGGGCTGGCAGGCAGCGTGGTAGAGCTGCTCCAGGGCGACGCGGTGGGCGTGGTGGCCGCCGCTGGGGTTACGGCCCTGGCCAGTTGGCAAATTTGGCGCGGCGTCACCGGCCCTCAAATCGAGATTGCCGCCGATGACAAGGCGGTGCAGGTAGCGTTGCGGCGCGGCTACGACCAGGCCGCGGCGGCGGCGGCCCTGATTCGTGCCATTGAGACGGTGCCCCCCCTAGAGGGTCGACGGGTGCTCACCGTTAACGAGCTGCTGCGCTGCCAAAATCTGCGCAGGCAAACCGGGCCTTCGGAATTTTCGGTGCCCGAAAGCTACCTGCGTTAACTGATTATGGTGCAGTCATCGGCTCAGTCCTCTGAGGCTAACCCAGGCTGGCAAGGGTTAGCTCGTCTCAGCTATGCCATGGAGTCGGGTCGGTGCGTGCCGACCCAGACATACACCCGTGCCCCATTGCGAGTGCAGCGCCCCCTATATCCCGAAGGGGAAGGGCTGTGCCATACCGTGCTGGTACACACCGCTGGGGGCCTGGTGGGGGGCGATAGCCTGTTAGTGGAGCTGACAGCAGCCCCGCGTGCCCAGGCCCTTGTCACCACCGCTGCCGCCAGCAAGGTCTACGGCAGCGCAGACACCGTCAGCAGCCAGCAGGTAGACATCACCCTGGCGCTAGAGAGCTGCCTGGAATGGTTCCCCCAAGAAACCATTGTGTTTAACCAGGCCCACTACAGCCAGGCGCTGCGGGTTGACCTGGCTCCTGGAGCCATCTGGGCCGGTTGGGAGATCACCCGCTTTGGCCGCAGCGCCCGGGGAGAAACCTTTGAGCAGGGTCAGTGGCGATCGCGCCTCGAAGTCTGGCAAGCCGATCAGCCCCTATGGCTCGATCGCCAACACTTGACCGGAGGCAGTGCCGCTCTCCACAGCCCCAACGGCCTAGCGGGGCACCCAGTAGTGGGTAGCTTTGCCGTGCTAGGGCACCAGTTTGAAAGGGACTCGGTGGCTGCTCTGCGCCAGCTGTGGGCTACAGACCAACTCGGCGACATCGGCGTCACCCGCCTGCAATCGGGCTTGTTGTGTCGGTATCGAGGCCCGTCAAGCCAGGCGGCAAGGCGATGGTTTGTGTCCGCTTGGCAGCACCTGCGCCCTCTCTATTTGGGGCGATCGGCTACTGTGTCACGGCTGTGGCCCCGGTAGAGGTCACCACTCAACTAAAGATGGCCGGTTCTACGCGAAAGCCGATACAGCAGGTGAAGGCTGGGTTGAGGACCGCCCAAAATGGCAGGATTCAAGCCTGTCAAGAATTTTTTCATTTTTCGCTCTTCTATCTTCGTTCTTTTGCCATAGCGAGGTGGCATGAAATCATCCTCTATCCGGCAGTGTGAGCAATAGCGTCGATCGGAGGACTTTAGTGCTCCTTCCGGACGAGGGGCTGACGCCAGCGAAAGGATAAAAATCATGAGACTTCTCAAAAGGTGCTATGAAGACTCCTCACTTTTCTGGCTCTAAGCTACCCCCCGCCTCAGAATACGCGCTGATTATTGGGGCCGGAGCAACGGCAGCTATGTCGATGGCGGCACAACAGGTGGCGGTGGCAACTCTGCCCGTAACTACCCTGGTGGCCCTGGGTCTGCTCAATCGCTACCGGCTTGATCAACGACTCCAAGACAGCGAAACCAGCGGGCCTACCCCAGAAGAAGCCACGCATAAACGGACCCCAGCCGCTCCCCAGCGAGTCACCGCTCAACCTCAGCCCGACGCAATTTCGGCTCGGCCCCAGGTGGCAACCACGCCAACTACCTCAGCCCGCTTTTCTGACCAGCGCGACTACATTCACGACAGTTTGGCCAAAAAGATTCAGGCTAAGGCCGACTTTGCGTCGGTGCAGCAAGCCAGTTTAAAGAAGGTGGGGGCCTATCTTCAGCAGACTCGACAAGAGAAGTCGCTGTCGCTGGAGGATATGTACCAGCGGACGTTCATTCAAACCTATACCCTGAGGGCGCTCGAAACCGGCAACTTAAAGCAGCTGCCAGAACCGTTTTATATTCGTGCCTTCATTCAGAAATATGCCTCAGCTTTGGGGCTGGAGGGAGCTACTCTGGCGGCAGATTTCCCGATGCCCTAGTGCCCAGGCAGCCTAGGTTAGAGCACCGCCACAGCTAGACCCGCTGCCGGCGGTGCAGCCATAGCAGTAAGGGCGGGTTTGCACCGTATCGATCGCATCTATGGAGTTAGCTGCCAGCAAATCAGCCACGATCAAGGGTTGTCCGCTGCGCCCCAGGCTGGGCAGAGCTTCCATTTGATTGAAGTCGCAGTCGTAAATGTTGCCTTCGTAGTCAACGGAAAGCTCCTGGCGACACATCAGATGGGGCACGGTGGCGGGGTTGTGGTGGTTAGACAAAAATTGCAGGTAGGGAGCGTAGAGATTTTTGCCCTCCAGGTATTGCTTCACCCGGCCAATGGGCAGGTTAGTGATGGTGTAGAGCTGGTTAAAGGCGATGTTGAAGTGCGATCGCAGATAGGCTTCATAGTCACTCTGCAACACCGTCTGGCTGGGAGTGAGCGAAAACTCGGCGCTGCGGGGCACGGGCGGATTGTAAACCAGGTCTAGGCGCAGGGCTGGGTCATGGCCGTAGCCCAGCTGGTTGAGCCGCTGTAGCGCCTGAATAGACTCGGAGTAGACCCCGGCTCCCCGCTGTTTGTCGACATTGTCTTCCAAGTAGCAAGGCAGCGAGGCCACCACATGCAGCTGGTGGCGAGCAAAATATTCCGGCAGCTCTTCAAACCCAGGCACAAAGAAGATCGTCAGGTTCGATCGCACCATCACCGTTTTGCCCATCTGCCGCGCCGCCTCTACTAGGGGGCGAAAGCCGTAGTTCATCTCGGGGGCCCCGCCGGTCAGATCGACGGTGGCAATCTGCGGAAACCTTCGAATGAGCTCGATTAGCTGATCGCAGACCTCGACCGAAAGTTCTTCGGTGCGTTTGGGTCCAGCCTCCACGTGGCAGTGGGTGCAGGCCAGGTTGCACTTGCGGCCTAGGTTCACCTGCAACACGGTAATCGGTAGCTTGGTGAGGGGCTGCCCAAGCCGCTGATCAAAGGGGGTAACTGCGATCGCTGGAGAGGGAGGAGACTGAACCATGAACCTTAGGTAGGTAAAACAGCATTCATCATACGGTTGCTGAGGTGGTTTGGTTGCACCAGCTAACGCTCAACAACGCTTTGCCATTACACCCTACAACTCTGAAAATTCCCTGAGAGCAGGAAGCCTTTTTGCCCGAGGAAAAGTGGTGATTGGCTAGGGCGACTTGGACAGGCCAGAGCAGCCTAGGGTGTAAGGTTCAGGGTATAAGGGTCATGATTTGCCTTATACCCTGAGCCTTACACCTTCAACCCCTTTCTATAACCCGGCATCTTTCGTTAGCTAGAGCATTAGTGCGATCGCCCAGGAGCAGCCACCCTCACTTGGTCACGTCCCTCGTTTTTGGCCATGTAGAGGGCTTCGTCAGCCTGCTTAATCAGGTCAGTAGAGCTGCCGCCGCTAGCAGGTTCAGCGCTTGCTACCCCTAAACTCAGGGTAACCACCTTAGCTACGACCGACTCCTCATGGGGAATGCGGTGACCACGAATCATCAGGCGAATGTCTTCAGCGACGGATTCGGCTCCCTCGAGGTAAGTGTTGGGCAGCACAATCACAAACTCTTCGCCGCCATAGCGGGCTACTAGGTCGCCGGGGCGCTTAGCGGCGCGGGTGAGGATGCGGGCCACCAGCCGCAGGCAGATATCTCCAGCCTGGTGCCCGTAGCGATCGTTGTACCCCTTAAAACAGTCAATATCGGCCATAATCAGCGCTATAGACCCATCTTCTCGGCTCATGCGCCGCCATTCTTGATCTAGATATTGCTCTAGGCGACGGCGATTGGCTACCTGGGTCAACCCGTCGAGGTAGGCCATGCGCCGCAGCTGCTGATTGGCCAGGGTGAGTTCTCGGTGCATTTTGGCCTGCTGAATGGCGATTCCCACCTGAGTAGCCAGGCTCTGCAGCAGCCGGACGTCGGCCATTCGCCAGGCTCGGGGTGCCCTGCACTGGTGGGCAATCAGCAATCCCCATAGGGTTTGGTCTTGCAGCAGGGGCACCACAATCTCAGCCTGAATTTGAAAGTATTCTAAAAACCCCAGCTGAGAGGCAGGCAAATTTTGGGTGTAGATATTCTCTACCGCCAGGCCCCGTCCGGCTCTGTAGTGAGCCAAAAACTTTTCGCCCACCGACCAGGGGTCGCGCATGGCCCAACCCAGCATCGGCTGATAGGATGACGAGCAGGCTTCTTGAATGACTTTACCGCTCATGTCGGCCTCACACTGCACGACGATGACGCGATCGGCTTCGATAAACTCCCGCACTGAGGTAACGGTTTGCTCCAAAATGCTTTCCAAATCCAGCACACGGCGAATGCGCTGGGCAATTTTGGCCACCAGCCGCTCTCGCTGCGACTGGAGTTTGATTTCAGCCTCAACCCGCTTTTGCTCAGAAATATCGAGGGTGACCCCAGCTAGTCGAGGGGCCTGCTCACTGTCCTTAAAGACTTGACCCCGAGACGACAACCAACGCGTGTTCCCGTCGTTGTGGAGCACTCGAAACTCAATTCCGTAGTGCTGTCCTAACTGAATTGCCTGCTGCAGGGCCTGCTGCACCGTGGTCTGGTCGTCTTTGTGCACGTTGGCAAACAGGGTCTCGTAGGTGCCACCAAACTCCCCGGGAGTCAGTCCTAGCAGGCGCTCCTGCTCTTCAGAAATCATTATCGTCCCCTGGGCTAGATCCCAGTCCCAGGTGCCCATTTTGGCACCCTTGAGGGCCAGGGCCAAGCGCTCTTGCTGCTGCTGAAACAGGGCGATGGAGTAGTGGCAGGCGGTGAGTTCAGCTTGGTCGATAGTGGCAGAAGCGGTAAAGCGAGGCAGCGTGTAGAACCCGTCGGGGGCTAGCAGTCCCAACCAGTGGTGAGCCTGGTCCACAACTGACAGATAAAGCTGACCGGGATACAGAGCGCTCATGGTCAGCGGCCAGGCTACGAATGGGCCTGAGGGTTGCAGCTGACTGAGGGGAGTCATCCATTGCTCAACTAGAACCTGGCTCAAGTCGGCTAACTCAGCCGTGGCCTGGGCCACATTAGCGTAGCCAAAGACCCCCTCTAGAACTTCGCCGCCGTATATCAGGGCGTAGGTTTTGACGGCCATGGCCATGGCCTCCACCATCTGCTGCACCGTATCGCTTGTGTTTGCCCGCAGAGGAGACGGATCGATGCTGGCCGTGGGGGCAGTAGCGTTAACCAGGTCGTTTTCAAGCACAGATTCAGGGGCGATGAATAGATGGGACTGGACCACATATGCAAAGGACAAAGGCTACACCCCAATCGTTCTAGCAGCCGATTAATCTGTTCTGTAGAGGCTACCGCAGCCACCCTCGCCCACGGTATCGTCACTGTATGGCAGCAGCAGCCGGTTTCATAGGATATAGCATGCCCGGTGGGGGCATTGGGTGGTCATATATTGAGGGGAGCTTAACAACGGTCAGGGCTTATGGGCAGTGGATTTTCTCGCCGATGCGGTATCTAGCTTGATTTAGGCTGACCGCTTGGAATTAAGGGTTGAACTATATCAGACCGGGGCTGGATCGTCGGTCTAAGCCAGGTTGCGGCGGGAGTTCTCTATACTGAAAGAATGTCTTGAGCGAGCGTAATTCCCCTGTCTGAGCTGCCGTTAATTCACCACGAAACTCTGGAGTTGCTGGAGTGGCCTCGGCTGTGCCAGCACTTGTCTACCTTTGCTGCCACAAAGCGCGGCACCCTAGCGGCCCAGGCGCTAGTCATGCCTGAAACCCAGGCAGCTAGTGTTAACCTGCTGACTCAGACCCAGGAGGCCGACTGGCTGGAGCAACACAATAGTGGCCTCAACTTTGGTGGCATTCGCGATATTGGACCGGCGGTGGAGCGGGCCTATCGCCAAGGGCTACTCAGTGGCGAGGAGCTGCTGGCGATTGCCACTACCCTGCATGGCGCTCGTCAGCTGCGGCGCACCATTGATGCTCAGCCACCGGAGGACATACCGGTTTTGCAGGATTTGGTGGCCGACCTGAGCACCCATCCCGAGCTGGAGCAGCAAATTTATCACTGCATTGACGATCGCGGCGATGTCACTGACCGAGCCAGCCCGAAGCTGGGAGAAGTTCGCGATCGCCTCAAATCAACCCGGCAAGACATTCAGCAGCGGCTCCAGCGGATTTTGCAGCGCCAGTCGGGGGCCATGCAAGAGCTGTTGATTACCCAGCGAGGCGATCGTTTCGTGCTGCCCGTCAAAGCGCCCCAAAAAGACGCGGTGCCTGGCATTGTGCACGATGCCTCGGCCAGCGGCGCCACCCTTTACATTGAGCCCCAGTCGGTGGTTGAGTTAGGCAACCGCTTGCGCCAGCTGCTACGCCAGGAAAAAACCGAGGAAGACATTGTTTTACGGCAGCTCAGCGATGCGGTAGCGGAGGTCTATGAGGATCTAACCCATTTGCTGGCAGTAGTCACTGAGCTAGACCTAGCCCACGCCCGCGCCCGCTACTCGCTGTGGCTAGAGGCCAACCCGCCCCGGTTTATTGAACCCCAGGAGCAAACTACCCTGCGTCAGCTGCGCCACCCATTACTGGTGTGGCAGCAGCGCCACGAGCAGGGACCTGAGGTGGTGCCGATCAACCTGCTGATTCGCCCCGAGCTGCGGGTGGTGGCCATCACCGGCCCCAACACCGGCGGCAAAACCGTCACGCTCAAAACCCTGGGTTTAGCGGCACTGATGGCCCGTGCGGGCCTCTACGTACCGGCCCGAGAACCGGTGGAGATTCCCTGGTTTGGGCAGGTGCTGGCTGATATTGGTGATGAGCAGTCGATTGAGCAGAGCTTATCGACCTTCTCAGGCCATATTCGGCGAATTGGGCGGATTTTAGCAGCGTTGAGCGGTGGGGTAGGTGAGGGAGATAAGGAAGGTGGGGGAGATGGAGAGCAGAATACCCTTGCATTAGGCTTCGCCAACGACTTGGTTGAGCTCTCAGGAACAGGCGAACCGGAAGCAGAGGATTTACCAGAGTCTTCGGATTCTCCCATTGCTTCATCCCCCCATCCCCCCATCTACTCTCTCACCTCCGCCAACGCCCTCGTCCTGCTCGACGAAGTCGGCGCGGGTACTGACCCGACGGAGGGCACCGCCCTTGCCATTGCCCTACTCAAGCACCTGGCCGAGCGGGCGCGGCTGACGATGGCTACGACCCACTATGGTGAGCTGAAGGCGCTGAAGTATCAGGATGGGCGGTTTGAGAATGCTTCGGTGGAGTTTGATGAGGCGTCATTGTCGCCGACCTACCGACTGCTGTGGGGCATTCCGGGGCGATCGAATGCGCTGGCTATTGCTCGCCGGCTGGGGCTGAATGCTGGGGTGATCGATGCAGCGGCGACCCTAATGGCCATGGGGTCGCAGGACGATGTCAACCAGGTGATTGCTGGGCTAGAAGCCCAGCGCCGCCAGCAGGAGGAGCGATCGCAGAAGGCTGCCGAACTGCTGGCCGCCACCGAAAAGCTCCACCGCGAGGTGCAGAACAAAGCTGATATGCTGCGCGATCGCGAGCAAGAACTTAAGCTCCAGCAGCAGGCGGCGGTGCAGCAGGCGATCGCCGATGCCAAGCGCGACATTGCCAAGGTGATTCGCCGGTTGCAGCAGGGCGATGCCACCGCTCAAGATGCCCAGCGAGCAACGGAGGCGGTGGACGCGATTGCTCAATCCCGTCTGCCTGCGGCTGCGACAACTCCAGCAAAACCGGGGTACCGACCGGCGGTGGGCGATCGCGTGCGCATTCCCAGCCTGGGGCAGACTGCCGAGGTTCTGACCGCCCCCGACGACGACCACCGCATCACCGTGCGCTTTGGGCTGATGAAAACCACTGTCAGCTTGGCCGACATCGAGTCGCTGCGCGGCGAAAAGGCCGAGGTGCCGGTCAAGACCAAACCCGTCGACACTGTGCCCGCCGCCCAGGCCGCACCCCCGGCCCCCGCCATTCGCACCAGCCGTAACACGATCGATCTGCGCGGCATGCGGGTAGCCGAGTCAGAGGCGGTGCTGGAGGAGGCGATCGCCAAGGGCAGCGGTGCTCTCTGGATCATTCACGGCCACGGCACCGGCAAGCTCAAGGCGGGGGTGCACGAGTACCTCAAGCGTCACCCGCAGATTCAGCGGTTTGAGCCTGCGGCTCAGGCCGATGGCGGCACTGGAGTAACGGTGGCTTATTTGTAGAAGGTAAGCTGCCCAAAATTGCGCTTGATCTGTAGATCTATTAATTACGACTGAAAAATGTCGTAGCGCATTTTTTCAAGTTCGTGCTTAAGAATGCCAATATCAGTAGAACAGATTTGGTAAATCTCCTCTGGATCGATATCAAAGTAATCGTGAGCCAGTATATTTCTAATGCCTTTGATATCGGATCAGTTAACGTCAGGATAGCGATCGAACCATTCGTCACCGACGATTTTGTGAATTCTTCTGATATTTTCGCTGATGGCAATTAGCATCATACTGATGGCGTCAAGCCGATCAAGGCCATCATCGCTAGACACAAAATCGTTAGCTTGATTGATATCTGTAAAGCGGCGCTCAACTCTACGAATGGCTTCTTCTACTTCAAGCAGCAGTTCTAAGAGGAGAGAGCGGTCATACATAGATGACATCTTGGTTAATTCTGGCTTTGAGGAAAGGATTCATTGACTCTCTGTATCGAATGACATCAACCTCTCTGTCAAATATTTCCTCAAGCTTGGCTTTTAGTCGGGCTCGTTTTAGCATGCTTGGCTGCATGTGAACAACCACATTAATATCGCTGTTGTTATGGGCTTCATTTCTGGCTATGGAACCAAAAATGCCGATTTTGCTGATTGAATAGTGCTTTACAAGCTCAGGTTTAATCGCTTGGAGCTGGATCAATACCTGCTCTGTATCGGCAGGGTTTATGGGGGTATCAGCATAACAGCGCTCTCCGGTTCTGATCTTTAAACAGACATGGCGGTAGTGCAATGGCAACCATAGGCTTGCTAAAAAATCATAACCTCTGGGCTTAGGATGCTCGACGGGCCTCGACAATCTGTATCGAAATTGGTAACAACGCCGCTGGGCTGAGATCGCCGTGGCACAGTGAATGGACAAACTTCTATAGATGAGTGTGAGGCCCATGAAAATTAAGTCTTTTACCCCCAAACGAATGGCAGCAGCGGCAGTGATGTCGGCGACCCTGATATCGGGGCTCGGTTTTGTGCCCGTATTTACCCCTACAGCGATCGCCCAGGAGGCAGCTATGAGAACGCTAACCGTAACTGGCCAGGGCGAAGAATCAGTGCAGACAACCAAGACTCAGGTTGATCTAGGGGTCGATGTGCAGGGCACCGATGCCGAAGCGGTGCAGCGCGAGGTAGCCCAGCGCACGGCGGCAGTAGTCGAGCTGCTGCGATCGCGAGGAGTTGAAAAGCTCGAAACCACTGGCATTCAGCTCAGCCCCCGCTACAACTACGAGGATGGTCGCAACGATGTGATCGGCTACACCGGCAGCAACACCGTCAGCTTTCGCGTGCCCACCGAGAGTGCTGGCGCGTTGCTCGACGATGCGGTAAATGCCGGGGCTAACCAAATCCGCAGCGTGAGCTTTGTGGCCGAAGATGCTGCTCTAGAGGCGGCTCGTCAGCAAGCGCTGCGTGAGGCGGTAGAAGATGCCCAATCCCAGGCTGGGGTGGTGCTGGGGAGCTTAAACCTGCGATCGCAGGAGATTGTCGGTGTTCAAATCAATGGGGCGGCTCCACCTGTACCAGTACCGATGATGCGGCAGGCCGAGTACGCTGCTGGCATGTCGGCCGATGCCTCTACCCCAGTGGTAGGGGGAGAGCAAACGGTACAGGCTCAGGTGACCCTACAGATTCGCTATTGAGAAACCCGTTTGGGGTGCCTAGAGTGGAGATGGTTTGTGCTGGGGTAGGGCATTCTAAGGGCGCTACCCCTTATCCCCACAGACTATGACAACTCTTTTTGACCAACTTGGCGGTACCCCTGCCGTTGACCTAGCAGTCGATAAATTTTACGAGCGGGTCTTACAGGACGATCGCATCAAGCATTTCTTTGCCCATGTCGATATGGTTAAGCAGCGGGCGCATCAAAAGGCCTTTTTGACCTACGCCTTTGGGGGCACCAACAAGTACGACGGCCTCTACATGCGTGAAGCCCATCAAGAACTGGTCGAAAACCACGGCCTGAACAGCGAACACTTTGATGCCGTTGCCGAAGACCTGATGCTGACCCTAGAAGAAATGGGCGTCTCGGCGGAGTTGCGATCGCAGGTGGCAGCCATTGCGGCAGCGCCCCAGCACAAGCGAGATGTCTTGAACCAGTAAGCGTATCCTAGAGTAAGCGTGTTCTAAAAGGCACGCTTTTTTGCCGCTTTAGGTCTGACCGTTTGACTGCAATGCCTAAGATTGTCTCGATTCAGGTGGGCTTGCCCCAAACCTTGGGCACCGAAGCCGCCCCCAACCCGATGGATCAGCGCTGGACCACCGGCTTTTTTAAGCAGCCCATTGATGGCGAGGTGTGGTTGGGCTACACCAACCTGGCGGGGGATGGCCAGGCGGATCTGAAAAACCACGGCGGCGTCGATAAGGCGGTATTGGCCTACAGCGCTGAGCATTATCCTAACTGGCGATCGCACTTACACAACCCCGATCTGCCCTATGGTGGCTTTGGCGAAAATTTCACCGTGGGGGGGCAGACCGAAGCTGAGGTCTGCATTGGCGACACCTATGCGATCGGCGATGCCAGGGTGCAGGTGTCGCAGCCCCGGCAGCCCTGCTGGAAACTGTCTCGCCGCTGGCAAGTGGAGGATCTGGCGCTACAGGTGAAGGTCAACGGCCGCAGTGGCTGGTATTTTCGAGTGCTAGAAGAGGGTGCGGTTAAGCCGGGGCTGGCGATGGTGCTGTGCAATCGCCCCTACCCTGAGTGGACTGTAGCCCACGCTAACCGCATCATGCACCACAACCTGGGCGATCGCGCGGCGGCAATTGAGCTGGCTAGTTGCCCCTTGCTGTCGCGCAACTGGCAAGAAAAATTGCTTAAACGGGGTGCGCAGTCTTAGCCTCAGCTGTCTCTAGAGCGCAAACCCGAGCGGGCTGCCGAGACACAATGCGCAATTCGTGGGGATAGCGCGGGCGCGGATCATTCACCAGCCAGATCGGCGGCACCATGGTGGCTTCGTAGCCCTCAATTTCGTAGACGATACCGGGTTGGTCTACCTGCTCAACGAGGGTGCCGGGCAGGTAGTCAAACAGCTCATCCCAGTCGATAGCTGACTCAGGCAAGGATTGGGGATGCATTAGGCGTAAAAGTGGCTTTTGTGCAGCACGGTTTCGCCGTGGTCGGGTACCCAGACAACCCAAGTATCGGGCGACTCTTGACATAGCAGCTTGGCCTCGTCAGCGGCAAAGGCGTTGGACAGATTGACCAGCTTGACCCAGGTGTCACGGGTGTAAGTAATATGACAAACAGGCTGCCAGCCTGCGGCGGGTTGGCGGTCAGTTTGAGAATGTACTTGTGGGATCATGAGGTCGCCTCTGAGGGGTTAATGCGACGACAGACCGATCTTGGTGCAAGGGGAGGTTTGTGCGAACAAGAAGCTGGTCAGCCAGGCATTTCTGTATTCATTTTTACAAAATGCCCGAGAAAATGGAACAACCGCGCGAGATAAATTCACAAACCCTGACTTAACGGCCGCCGGTTTGCTTATCTGTGAAGAATTGGATCAACGGCGCTGAGCGGTCGACTCACCGCGAGTAACCGGGAAGAGCGTGGCAGTATTTCTACCGAACGGCCGCAATCAGCCCCTAGGCCTGACCAATACCCTATTCAAATACCCTGAAACTCCTGGAGCAGTAGCGCCAGACGAATCTGCACAGCCTCGTCAAATCGACGCGGGTCTAGCCCTGTGAGGGAGGTGATCTTTTCCAGTCGGTAGGTGAGGGTATTGCGGTGAATGCAAAGCCGCTTTGCCGTCGTGATTGGGGCGCAGTTTTCCGAGAAGAAAACTTTTAGAGTGTTGATTAACTCAAGTTCATTGTCTAACGGACTGAGTAAATGGAGGGCCAGGTCTACCTTAGTGCGTTCGTCGGCAACACAGGCAAAGGCCGCAATACCCAAATCATCCAGACAGTAAACCCGGTTTTGGCCATCAAACTGCCGGCCTAGCCGCAGGGCAACCTGGGCATCTTGGTAGGAGCGCGCCAGGCCTAGCAAACCAGGATGATAGCGACCAATGCCAACGCTGAGGGTAGTGCCGGTTTCTTCTCGCAGCCGCATGAGCAGAGCATCGCCAGCCCGTTTTAGCGCCTCTAAGTTAGTCCAAGAGCAGCCTAAGCTATCGCCATGGGTAGCGGTGTCGTGACCGGCCCAAGGGCTCAGATTTTTGCTGTCGCTAGCTTTAAGTACAGCAAATTGGCCGCCCCCCAAATCGGCACAAATGGTTTCATCGGGCAGGTTGAAAAACGTGACGATGCTATTGATGATCGCCTGGCAGCAACGCTGCTGGTTGGGATTAGCTTCATCGATGGCTCGGCTCATTGACAGCATGACATCGGTGGCATCGACTAAGATCACGGCTCTGGGAGGAGTCAAATCAATACCTAACAGCTTGGCCTGCTGGAGAGCGACACTTTCTTCGGTGATGCGACCCTTGAGCAAGTTCGAAATGACTTGATTTTTATAAATTTGCTGTTGGGGAAAAGTAGGATCAGCCAGTTGGCTCACCAGCAGATCTAGAAAAGCACGGGCATGCTTGGGGGAAAGCATTTCACCATCCACCCCCTGCTCGATTCTGACTTCCCCCACCTGGTCGTATACATAGAGCGGCAAACTCAAGTAGCGATCGGACAAGGCTTGATCGCTATGGCTTTTGTCATCCAAACGATTTTGTCGGTGGAACTGTCGACTGGCTACCACGTTTTGATTTGAGTCACTGATAAAAACTGCTGTTTGAAGCAGCGACGACAGCTGTTTAGCGACTACATGGGCAACGTGTTCGAATGTTTTTGACACAGTAACGCGATGCTTAGGGTTCCTTAGCGCTCGATAAATCGTGCAAGAATCAGCATTGAAAAACGATTTAGGTGCTTAGGCACCTGAAGATTTAATTATTTTTTGAAATAAGAATTCTGACTATAAGGGTTGGCGATCGCACCCGTTTAGCCAACTATTTCTTATTCAACACCTACATTTCTCACTTCACAAAAATGTTGAGCGATTGCTGCCTCAAATCGCTTATTTCTTTAGAGAAGTTTAAAGACTTAGTTGAGACCATCAGCTAGCAGGATTGGCTTGAACTAGGACTGACACGGCAAGGCAATCCTTAAAGTAGATTCGGTTCAAAAACCTACCTCGGCATCTATCTGAAGAGGTATTTAAGAAGATTGGACGAGGTATATATGTCTAAAAGTACAGAGATTTATGCACGACTTTAACTATTCTGTCGAGCCACTGTGCACTTGCACAAAATGCCTGACTTAGATATCAGAATTATTTTGTCAAATGTCCAATGCGGTGGTATTTGAATGTCCCTAATATGACTCTCATAGTTATTAAGAGGTCGGCGCATGACCTGTCGCCTCCAAATACCACTGACTGCCCATATTTTAGTTGTGCGGTCTCTACCCGGCCTGGGAGATCTGCTTTGCGCTGTGCTGGCGCTGCGATCGCTGCGAGCGGCCTATCCATTCGCTAAGATCACCTGGTTGGGGTTACCTGGCACCGAGTGGTTCGGCCAGCGCTTTGACCATTTGATCGATCAGTGGCTGCCGTTTCCGGGTTTTCCTGGCATTCCTGAGGGCTGGCAAAGCCCTCAAAAAACAGTCGAATTTTTGGAGCAGATTCAGCGCCAACGCTACGATTTGGTGCTGCAAATTCACGGCGATGGCAGCTCGATTAATCCTTTTCTCGTATTGCTGGGGGGAAGACGGCAGGCGGGATTTTATTTGCCAGGCCAGTTTTGTCCTGATCCCCATTACTTTCTGCCCTATCCCCAACGGGGCTCAGAGGTTGAACGGCTGCTACGGCTGACTGAGTTTTTGGGCCTGCCGGAGCAGCGCCCAGAACTGGAATTTCCGCTGACAGCGGATGAGTATGAGGCGGGTCTACAGCTACTAAGCTCCCATGACCTGTCCCCCGGCCGATACATCTGCCTGCATGCGGGGGCAAACAGCGAGGATCGCCGCTGGTCAATTGACGGGTTCACTCGGGTCGCTCAATCGCTAGCCAACCAGGGCTACCGCGTTGTGCTGACGGGCACTGACGCAGAGCGGGAGCTAACTGCCCAGATCTGTGCCGCTGTGGGGGCTGGGTCGCTCAATTTGGCTGGCTGTACAGCCCTGGGGGAGCTGGCGGTGGTGCTTCAGCAAGCGGCGCTCCTGATTTGCAACGACACCGGCATTTCGCACCTAGGGGCCGCGATTGAGGTGCCGAGTGTGGTGGTGTTTAGCAACTCAGAGGTAGAGCGCTGGGCTCCCGGCGATCGCGTTTCGGCTCAGGCTTCTGACCAAGGTCGCCACCGCATCGTTGACAGTCGTCAGACCAGAGCGGCTACCGCTTGGGCGGTGCTGGCTCAGGCGCGATCGCTCCTAAATGCCCAGCCTCAACCTTTACCACAGGTGTGCTATGCCCGCTAAAACAACCGCTAAACAGTCGAAGGTACTGGTTTTTAACCTGCGTGGGGGCAGTCCGCCACCGGAGTTGAAGCCCACGTTCCCCGAGGCCGAGCTGACGGTGGTTGAGTCTAGCCAAATTGCGAGCTGGTTGAGCGCCGATGAGGCAACGCTGGTGGACTGGCAGCAGGCCATTGGCTGGCTACGTCAGGGTGGGTTTGACGCAGCCGTCATTCTTACGGCACCGGGGCAGTCCCCCTATACCCTGGGCTATCTCTGCTACCTGGCGGGCATTCCCATTCGCATTGGTCAGTCTGGCGAGTTTGGTGGGCAGGTGCTGAGCCAGTGCGTGCCGTCAGATCAAAACGACGACGATCTGCTGGCGCTGCTGAGGGGGAGCGGGCGGTCGCTCGTTTCGGCCCCTCGCTAATCTCCATAGGAAAAAGCCTTACCCATGCGACGACTTCGAATTCTTACCTGGCATGTGCACGGTAGCTATCTGTACTACCTGACCCAAGCTCCCCATGACTTTTATTTGCCCACCAAACCAGGCTACCCGGAGGGCTATGGCGGGCGGCTGCCGGGGTTCGACTGGGGCAGTAACGTCCACGACATTCCAGCAGAAGCGGTGCGGCATCAAGACTTTGACTGCATTTTGTTTCAGTCGGCCCGCAACTACCAGGAGGATCAGTACGAGCTGCTGAGCCCCGAACAACGGCAGCTACCGCGGCTGTTTTTGGAGCATGACCCGCCCCGGCAACAGCCCACGGACACCTGCCATGTGGTGGATGATGCCCACCTGCTGCTGGTGCATGTGACGGCCTTCAACCAGCTGATGTGGGACTGTGGCTCTACGCCAACGCGGGTGATTGAACATGGCGTGATGGTGCCCGAGGGCGTGCGCTATTCGGGCGAGATTCCGAAGGGCATTGTGGTGGTGAACGGGCTGCGATCGCGCGGTCGCCGACTGGGGGCCGATGTGTTTGAGCAGGTGCGTCAGCAGGTGCCCCTCGACCTAGTGGGCATGGATGCCGAGAGCCTGGGCGGCCTGGGCGAGGTAGCCCATACCGCACTGCCGGAGCTGGTGGCTCGCTATCGATTTTTCTTTCATCCAATTCGCTACACCAGTTTGGGGCTGGCGGTGTGTGAGGCCATGTGCCTCGGAGTACCGGTAGTTGGGCTCGCGACCACAGAGCTGCCTACGGTGGTTGAGAACGGCGTTTCGGGCTACATCGACACCAACCCAGCGGCCCTGGTGCCCCGCATGCAGCAGCTGATCGATGACCCAGCCCTGGCCCAGCAACTGAGCCAGGGAGCACAACGTGCAGGTATGGCTCGGTTCAACATGCCGCGATTTGTGCAGGACTGGAATGCCGCCTTTGCTGAAGCGCTGGAGCTAGGGCGCGATCGCCAAAATCGTCGCACTCCAGCCCTAATTTAGCCCTCGTAGGTTGGGTTAGAACGCAGGGTCACCCAACGCCAGATAACCCTCTCACTCCACATCACGATTGGTGGGCATTGCCCACCCTACACTGCCTCAAACCTTAAACCTTAGCCCCTAAACCCTTCACCCTCAAACCCCATGACCAAGCGGATTGCCATCATCAGTGAACACGCCTCGCCCCTGGGCAGCTTTGGCGGCACCGACAGCGGCGGGCAGAATGTCTACGTGGGCCAGACGGCGAAACAGCTGGCGGCCCTAGGCTATCAAGTGGATATCTTTACCCGCCGCGATGCCGAGGCTTTGCCGGAGGTGATGCTGTGGCACAACGGTATTCGCATTGTCCATGTGCCAGCGGGGCCGCCGGAGCCGGTGCCAAAGGAAGACCTGCTGCCCCATATGGGGAGTTTTACCCGCTATGTGGTGGCCTTTGCCCGGCGGCAGCAGCGGCAGAATGGGGGCTACCACCTGATCCACGCCAATTTTTGGATGTCGGCCCTGGTGGCTAGCCAGGTGAAGCAGCACCTGGGGATTCCCTATGTGGTCACCTTTCACGCCCTGGGCAAGGTGCGGCGGCGGCACCAGGGTCAGGCCGATCGGTTTCCCAACGAACGCTTTGCCATTGAAGAGCAGGTGGTAGAAACAGCGGACGGCATTATTGCCGAATGCCCCCAGGAACGCGACGACCTGATTCAGCTCTATGGCGCTAAGCCCGACAAAATTCACATCGTGCCCTGCGGCGTAGATTTAAGCGAATTCTGGCCGATCCCCAAGACCCAGGCGCGGGCGACGCTGGGGTTACCGATGCAGGAGCGGGTGGTGCTTCAGCTAGGCCGCATGGTGCCGCGCAAGGGGGTCGATACGGTGATTCAGGCGATCGCCATGCTGGCTCAGCAAGATCTGCCCACGCGGCTGGTGGTAGTGGGCGGCGAATCGCCGCTGCCCGACCCTGAAAAAACGCCAGAGATCGGGCGGTTGCAGGCACTGACGGCAAAGTTAGGCCTACAGGACCGAGTCACCTTTGTGGGTCAGCGAGAGCGGGAAGTGCTGAAGTATTTCTACAGCGCCGCCGATTTGTTTGTGACCACCCCCTGGTACGAGCCCTTTGGCATTACCCCCTTGGAGGCGATGGCCTGCGGCACCCCGGTGATTGGCTCCAACGTGGGGGGGATCAAGTTCACCGTGCGGGATGGGGCGACGGGCTACCTGGTGGCGCCCAAGGCGGCGAGGGAGGTATGCGATCGCATGGCCTTTCTCTATCGGCATCCCGACATTCTCAACCTGTTTGGGCGACAGGCCCTGCGCCATGTGACCCGCCAGTTTACCTGGCCTAAAGTAGCCAGCGCCCTGGCCTCGATCTACGAGTCTGTCTTAGCTAAAACCGCTGCCCCAGACGTTCTGGTCGACACCACCGAGGCCGACTTGGCCCAGATGGAAGCCTGCTTTGACGCAGCTATTTTGGCCCTGCGCCAGTCTCGTCGCTTGCTTAGCGGCGATATTCTAGCGGTGTCTCGCCGGCTCAGCCAGTGCTTTAGCCGCGGGGGTAAGGTGCTGGTGTGCGGCAACGGGGGCAGTGCCGCCGACGCCCAGCACTTTGCCGCTGAACTGGTGGGCCGCTTTCAGTGCCAGCAGTGGGCTGGGCTGCCGGTCATGGCCCTGACCGCCGACACCGCCCTGCTCACCGCCTGGGCCAACGACGTTGGCTATAACGACATCTTTGCCCGCCAGGTATCCACCTTTGCCCAGCCCGAAGATGTACTGCTGGTGATCAGCACCAGCGGTCGCTCCCGCAACCTGATCGAAGCGGTGGCGGCGGCCAAAACCCGCAACGTCCACTGTATTGGGCTGCTGGGCGGCAGCGGCGGTGACCTGCTGCCCCTGGTGGATGAGGCGATCTGCGTCCCCAGCCCCGATCCCCAACGCATTCAAGAGGTGCAAATTCTAGCCCTGCACCTGATCTGTGAGTGGATCGAAGACGATTTGCAGCGATCGGACCGCCCAGCCCAGCGATCGCTAGCGACTGTCCCGCCAGCCAAGGCGATCGAGGCCTCACGCCCTACCGCGTCGGCCTCGGCTAGCCAGAGGGGTTGAGACAGCCAATCCACTCCTTTCCGAAAACCATCTTTTAATTAGGAACCAGCATGCAAACCCTGACTAAAACAGCTAATTCCATCCCCTCCCTGGATGGCAAAGTCGCCATTGTCACCGGCGGGGCTCGGGGCCTGGGAGCGGCCACCTGCCACTGCCTGGCCGCCGCCGGATTGAATGTGGTCGTCGCTGACCTGCGCCACGAACTGGCCGCCGAACTGGCTCAGGATATTGAATCCGCCAGCGGTAGCGCCATGGCCCTCAACTTGGATGTCACCAACCCCGCTAGCGCTGCCGCCCTGCTCGACCAAGTGCTCGATCGCTATGGCCGCATTGACGTGCTGATCAACAACGCCGGCATTGACGTCACTGAATCGGTGGAGGACCTGACCCACGACCAGTGGCAGCAGGTGATCAACGTCAACCTCAACGGCCCGTTTTATATGTCTAAAGCCGTCTTCCCTGAGATGCGCCAGAACGGCGGCGGCCACATTATCAACATTGTTTCCACCGCCGCCAAGCGAGCCTGGGCCAACGCCTCTGCCTACCACGCCAGCAAGTGGGGCCTGCTAGGTTTCTCCCAAGCCCTGCATGTGGAAGGGCGGCCCCACAACATCAAAGTCACCTCCTTGATTGCAGGCGGCATGCGCACCCCGTTTTTGCTAGAGCGCTTCCCCGACATCGACCAGACCACCCTGCAAGACCCCGCCAACGTAGCCGAGACCATTCGCTACCTGCTGATGCAGCCCCCCGGCACGGTGATCTCAGAGATGATGGTGCTGCCGATGAAGGAGACGTCTTGGCCGTAGGGGGAGATGGGTAGGCGGGTGGGAGGGTGGATGGGTAGATGGGTGGATGGGCGAGTGCTATTTAAATATCCATTTACCTTCTACTCATCTACTCCCCTACTCACCCACCCTCCCACTCATCCACCCTCCCACCCATCCACTCCCCTCCCATGCTCCCCGCGATCTTTCTCGACAAGGACGGCACCCTGATCGAAGACGTGCCCTACAACGTGGACCCGGCGCAGATGCGGCTGTGCGTTGGGGTGGCGACTGGGGTGCAGCGGCTGCACGAGGCCGGGTTTGCGCTGGTGGTGGTGACTAATCAGTCGGGGGTGGCGCGGGGATATTTTGCGGAGGCGGCGATCGCCCCCATGGAGCAACGCCTGCGCCAGCTGCTGGGGGTGCCGATCGCGGGTTTCTACTACTGCCCTCACCATCCCCAGGGCAGTGTGGCGGGCTATGCGGTGAGCTGTGGCTGTCGCAAGCCTGAGCCGGGCATGCTGCTGCAGGCTCAGACCGATCTGGGGCTTGACCTGGTCCGTTCCTGGCTGGTGGGAGACATTCTCAACGATGTGGAAGCGGGGCATCGGGCCGGGTGCCGCACCGTTTTGATTATCAACGGCAACGAGACCGAGTGGATATTGACGCCGGGGCGAGTGCCCCACCGGACGGCCCTGACCTTTGACCAAGCTGCCGACCTCATTCTTCAGCAGAGCTATGCCTACTCCAGACACCCAGACCCAGTGTTTCCTTAGTTGGATCGATCGCTTTCCCCACCTGCGGGTGCTGGTGATTGGCGATGCCATTCTCGACAGCTACTTGCAAGGGGCAGCCAATCGCCTCTGTCGCGAGGGGCCGGTACCGATTGTCGATGTGGCTGAAGCTGAGTATGTGCCCGGTGGGGCTGCCAATGCGGCGGCCAATGTGGCTAGCCTGGGCGGCACTACTCATTTTTTGACAGTAATTGGGGATGATGCGCCGGGTGGTCAGCTCTGCACAGAGCTAGAGCGCGCCGGGGTTCAGCTCGAGGGCGTGGTGCGATCGCGCGATCGACAAACTCTGGTCAAACAGCGCCTGTTGGCCGACAACCAGCTGCTGGTGCGCTTTGACCAGGGCAGCACGGCAGCCATTTCCCAAATCGAAGAAGACCGGCTGATCGAGCAGCTCAACCAGCAGTTTCCGCTCTGCGATGCGGTGGTGATTTCGGACTACGCCTATGGGGTGCTCACTCCTCGGGTCATTCTCCATCTACAGCGGCTGCAAGAGCGCTACGCTCGCCTGCTGGTGGCCGACTCAAAGCGGCTGAAAACCTATGCGCCGTTGGGGGTGACGGCAGTTAAACCTAACTACGATGAGGCGATCGCTCTGCTGAATCTGCCCCGGCTATCTGGGGCGCAGCGGGTTGAGCAAATGACCCGCCACGGTCAGGGGGTGCTGGCGGCTACCGGGGCTCGGATGGCGGCAATTACGCTCGATCGCGATGGGGCGCTGATTTTTTTGCAGGACGACACAGGGACGGTGGCTGACCCTGCCCGCACCTTTGCCGACCCGGCCCCTAGCGCCAATGCCACCGGGGCGGGAGATACCTACTTGCCACTTTGGCGCTGGCCCTGGCTGCCGGGGCTGACCCCCACGGGGCGGCATCGCTGGCGGCTACGGCCACGGGGATCATTGTCACCCAGCCGGGGACGACGCGCTGCCACCCTCTCACCCTGCGGCGCTCCCTGGCGGAGGGCAATAAGCGCATTGCTGACCCGGCCGAGCTGACCTCGGTGGTGGCCCAGCAGCGTGCTCTGGGTCAGCGGATTGTGTTCACCAACGGCTGCTTCGACATTCTGCACTCGGGCCATGTCACCTGCCTGGAGCAGGCCAAAGCCCTGGGGGATGTGCTGATCGTGGGGGTAAATACCGACGAGAGCATTCGCCAGCTCAAAGGGCCCTCTCGTCCGGTGAATGGATTAGCTGACCGGCTGACCATGCTGGCCGCCCTGGGCTGTGTCGACTACGTTGTCCCCTTTGCCGACCTGGCGCCCCGCGAGTTAATTCGCCTGATTGGCCCCGATGTCTACACCAAGGGCGGCGACTACACCCGCCATTCTCTGCCCGAAACCCCTTTAATTGAGGAACTGGGCGGCGAGGTGGTGATTTTGCCCTACCTGGGCGATCGCTCGACCACCAACTTGATTCAGCAGATTCGTACCGCACCGAGGGATGCCTGATGGACTGGAGTACGGCCCAAAACATTCTCTGTGTCCGCCTCGACAGCCTAGGGGATGTGCTGATGACCACCCCGGCCCTGGCGGCGATCAAGGCCACCCGACCCGACAGCCAGATCACGCTGATGACCTCGGCGGCCGGGGCGGCTCTGGCGCCCCATCTGCCCATGGTGGATGACGTCTGGGTCTACGATGCTCCCTGGCTCAAAGCTACCGCCCCCCGCCAAAACAGCCAGCCCGAGCAGGCGGTGATTGAGGCGCTGCGATCGCGCCAGTTCGACGCCGCCATTATTTTTACCGTCTATAGCCAAAACCCTCTGCCCACGGCCTTTATGGCTTACATGGCCGACATTCCCCTGCGGCTGGCTCACTGCCGTGAAAACCCTTACCAGCTGCTCACCGACACCATCCGCGACCCTGAGCCTGAGCTAACTCGCCACGAGGTGCAGCGCCAACTCGACCTCGTCGCCAGCGTCGGTTACCGCACCGCCGATGAACGATTGCAGATGACGGTGCCTAAGGCAGCCCACCGGAGCGTCTCCAGCCTTTTAGAAAACCTAGGGCTTAGCCCTTCCCAGCCCTGGATTGTGGTGCACCCCGGAGCCTCGGCCTCCTCCCGGCGCTACCCGCCGGAGCTGTTTGCTGAGGTGGGGCGATCGCTTGTCAACCAGGGTATTGCCGTACTCTTTACCGGCACCGCTGGCGAAGGGGAACTGGTGGAAAGCATTCGCAGCCAGATGATCGCCCCGTCCCTCTCGCTGGTGGGTCTACTCACCCTGGCGGAACTGTCGGCCCTGCTCGCCGCCGCGCCCCTGCTGCTCTCGAACAACACTGGTCCCGTCCACATTGCCGCCGCCGTGGGCACCCCCGTGGTGGATCTTTATGCCCTAACGAATTTGCAGCACACTCCGTGGCAGGTGCCCCACCGGGTGCTGTTTCATGATGTGCCCTGCCGCCTTTGCTACCGCAGTGTTTGCCCTGAGGGGCACCACAATTGCCTGCGTTTAGTAGAACCTGAGGCGGTGGTAGCAGCGGTGCTGAAGCTGTTGCCGCAAGGGACTTTACCTATTGCAGCTGATTTGGTTGGAACACGTTGACAAGCCGAGTCTTCTGGTAGTGCCATGTTCCTACGATGAACCTATCCTCAGTAGATCGAGAACAATCCTCCTGACGAGAGCTAGCCCTCACCCTAAATCCCTCTCCCAAGCTGGGAGAGGGACTTTGAAAGGTTTTCCGGCTCCCCTCTCCTTCATGGGAGAGGGGCTGGGGGTGAGGGCTAACGGGGCCTTTGCGACCTACTGATCCTGTGCTTCGCGCTTCGGATTTTCGTTCTTTTTCTACAATGCTTTAATCGATTTACACCTCAATTCAGCCCTCTAAAAACCTCGGCAGGGGCATCAACCGGCGTAGGCTATGGTGCTGAGCAGCGCAATATCTGTCCGGCGAGAATCGAGCCGGCTATGCTGCACCACAATCGGCACATCCGAGGCGATCGTGCTGGCATATTCGGTGCCTCGGGGCACTGGTTCAGGATCGCGCAGGTCGTTGAACCGCACATGCTTAGTGCGCCGAGCAGGCACGGTGAGGTGATAGGGGCCAACGGGTTCGCGATCGCTAAAGTACAGTGTGATTTGTACCTGAGCCTCCTGGTCAGAGGTGTTGAGCAGGCAGGCAGTCTCATGGCTGACAAATTCTGGCGGTCGGTCGGTGTCGTCGGGGGGAATGTAGCCCTCTGCGATCGCCCAATAGGTTTTGCCGATGGGATGTGCCATAGAAATTCTCCTGCATTTACTTAGGAGACTAGCGATTTTGCCCAACGCCTACGTCTATCAAGGGAGCCAGTTCGACAATTTTGCTGGCTGGTTTAGAGAGGTTTGTGTCATCAAAAATTGGCTCACTGAGGAACATTTTCAGCCTTCAAAACGAAGAAGCTGTAGCTGAATCTCACCTCTAACAGAGGGCAACTTGGTTGTTTCTTCTAATGCTGAAGAAGTGCCTTCTACAAGTAAGGATTCACCCATGACTGGACGCTTAGATGGCAAGGTAGCCGTAATTACCGGGGCCGCTACCGGAATTGGCGAGGCGATCGCCCACAAATTTGCCCTCGAAGGGGCCAAGATTCTGATCAATGGCTTGCCCGACGACCCAATTGAGGATGTCGCCCAAACCATTCAGCAGCAAGGCGGCGAGGTCGTGACCTACAAAGGCGATATCTCCCAGACCGAAGATGCCGAAGCTTGCGTGCAGGCGGCGATCGATGCCTTTGGCCAGCTCGATATTCTGGTCAACAACGCTGGGGTGTTTCTAGTCACTGCTGAAACCCAAGACTACCCGGTCGATCTATTCGATCGCACCATTCAGATGAACATTCGCTCGGCGTTTTTGATGACCAAATACGCCCTGCCCCATCTGCAAAAAAGCCGGGGCAATATTGTGTCGGCGGGCTCAGAGGCCGGGTTTAACGGGCTGGCCCAAAATGCTGTCTACGGCGGCACCAAAGGCTGGGTGCACTCCTTTATGAAAGGCGTAGCGGTGGAGCAGGCCAAGCACGGCGTGCGCGCCAACTGCGTCTGCCCCGGTGCGATCGACACCGCCTGGACCCACAAAGAGACCAGCCCGATGGATGAGCAAATGGAGGAAACCCTAATTCAGGCGACCCCCATGGGGCGGCGGGGCACGGCAGAAGAAATGGCCAACGTCTACGCCTTTCTGGCGTCGGATGAGGCCAGCTACGTCACCGGCGCGCTGTGGCTAGCCGACGGTGGTGTGACCATCGGCAAAGGGCCTATGGGCGATCAGGTGCCCGAGGAGCTCAAACGCGAGCCCACCGGGCAGCTGTCTAACCTGCGCCACAGCCGCGAAGGCCTGAAGAATAAGACTTTCAAGTCGCTCAAGTAAAGCTTTAGGCATGCAGCGCGAAGGGCAGGCGTGCCCTAGCGCTGTACGCCTGCTCCGAGTTTTAGGTGGGCATTGCCCACCCTACGGCCTTAAACCTTAGACCTGTGCAACGCTCTATACCGAGGATTTTAGCAGTCAGAATTCCCCTCACCCCCTACCCTCACCATGCCCACCATCGACGTCCTCATTCCTACCTACAACCGGCCCGATGCCCTGGCCGTCACCCTGACCAGTCTGTGCGCCCAGACCTACACAGACTTTCGGGTCATCGTGTCTGACCAGAGCGAAGACCAAGATGTAGCCGACGTGGGCACGATACAGACGGTGGTGCGAGTGCTGGCAGCCCACCACACCCCCGCCCAAATTCTCAAACACTTGCCCCGGCGAGGCATTTCCGAACAGCGGCACTTCTTGCTGAATCAGGCGACGGCTCCCTACGTGCTGTTTCTCGACGACGATGTGTTGCTAGAGCCTTGGGTGCTCAAGCTGCTGCTCAACACCATTGAGCGGGAAAGCTGCGGTTTTGTCGGCAACCCGCCAATCGGCCTCAGCTACATCGACGATGTGCGCCCCAACGAGCACCAACCCCTGACCTTTTGGGAAGGCCCAGTGCAGCCCGAAACCCTGCGCCAGGACACCCCCGAGTGGGAACGCTGGCGGCTCCACAATGCCGCCAACCCCTACCATCTACAGCAGCGGTTTGGCCTAACTCCCCGCCGACCCAGCCCCTACCATGTGGCCTGGGTGGCAGGCTGCGTATTATTTAACCGGGCCAAACTGTTGGCGATCGGGGGCTTTAGCTTTTGGCAAGACCTGCCCGCCCAGGCCTGTGGTGAAGATGTTTTGGTTCAGCAGCGGGTGATGCAGCGCTACGGCGGCTGTGGCGTGCTGCCTTCGGGGGCTTACCACCAGGAGTTGCCCACTACCTTGCACGATCGCAGCCAGAATGCTCCCAACTTGCTGCCGCTATAACGGTCTAGGGTTCAGGGTATAAGGTTTAGGGCAGGTCATGCACCTTGAACCTTAAACCTTATACCCTCATCAATCCGTCACCTTTGGCTTGCAACCTACTAAGTCCAGTAGAGAATCTTGCCCTGGGGAAACCACCGTGCGATCGCCCCTTCAAAAAAGGTGCGCAGCTCGGTCATTGTGTCGCGATCGTAGACGTACTTGGTGCCGCCAAACTTGTTGCGCTTGGTGGTGCGGGTCGACTCGTCTAGGTCTAGCTTGCTGTTGGGATACCACTGCTCTAGCACCCCCTTAGACCCAGGGGTAAACCGATGGGAAATCAGCTCGAAGGTGAGGTCGCAGTCAAAGTCGAGGGCGTTAGCAGCAGCCTCTAGCAGTTGGCTATACTCGTCTTGCCAGTTCTCAATGGGCATGATTGGGGCGATCACTAGCCCCACCGGGTAGCCACCACCACCCTGCTCTACCGGGAGGGCGAGCTTGCGAATGGCCTGCAACCGCTCGGCAACCGAGGCTGTGCCCCCCTCTAACAGCCGAGAGACCGCGGCGGCATTGATGCTGAAGCGGCAGCGGGTGCGACCGTGGTGGGGCAGGGTGAGCAGGTCATCTACCTGGTCAAACTTGGAGACCCAGCGCAGCTGAGCGCGATCGCGAGTGCCAAAGTAGCGAATGCACTCCGCCAGGCTGCCGGTGAGGTGCTCAATGCCCAGGGGGTCGGTGTAGCAGCTGACTTCGTAGGTGGTGAGGCGATCGGGGTGCTCGTAGTGCTTGAGGTTGTCTAAAATCTGTGGCAAGTTGGCATATGCGCGAATCACGGGCGGCCCCTGAAGACTGCCTGCCAGGTAGCAGTACTGGCAGTGGGCTGGGCAGCCCTGGGCCAAATGAAACTGCCAGTCAGCCGAGGGCGGAATTGGCGTCAGCTTGAGCTGACTAGCCGGGGCAGTGACTACGGCTAGGGTGCGCTTGGCGATCGCATAGGTCTCACGCTCAGAGTCCCCCCGCAGGCCGGTCAGACGGTTTTGCTTGAGATACTCCACCGGCAGATCGAGCGCTTGGACTCGCTCTAAAATTTGCTGCCCCCAAGGCTCGTCCAAGGCGGCGGGGGTAAACAAGACCTGCTCTGGTAGCCAGCGGCGGCGATGGGCGGTGCTGCGGGTAGCCGGTTGGGTGCCCTCAAGGGTGGGTGCGGTTGTTATCGATTGGGTCAAAACAATTCGGTAAGAACAACAAGGAATTGGTATCTCTTTTGATCGTAAAGATCTTGCTGGGGCAAAGCATCATTCACATTGCAGGTTCCGGGTCGGATCCCCTCTGCTCTCTGCCCAGATATCCGTATGCCATACCCATGACCTAGACCCTCCCCTGAGAAAGATGCAGGTTTTAGCTCTCGCCAGTAGCTTGTTGAAGAGATATTTCCACGCAACGCGAATGGTTTTGCGTTCTAGCTAAACACCGATTAGCGCCGCAGCCATAAGCTCTGCACCACTCCGCGCCTCTTCTCCATGACCAAGATCCTCTTTATTGAGCTGCTTGGGGGCCTTGGCGATGTTTTAATTGCTCTGCCCGCGATTCAAGCGCTGACGGCATCTCACCCCCAGGCCCATATGACGGTGCTGACCTTTGCGCCTGGGGATAGTTTGCTGCACCATCACCCCCAGGTGCACCGTGTCTTGCGGGCTCCAGCCGGCCAAGCGCGGCAGGCGGTGACAGAGGCACTGCGATCGCCCTACGACCTCGTGGTGACTGACACCACCTACGACGGTATCGCCGACCTAGTGCGCCAGAGTGGGGCCCAGCAAACGGTGACGAATCTGTGGCGCAGCCCACCGCCGGATCAGGGAGTGAGCGATCGCATGCTCCAGATCCTTCTAGATGAAGGCCTAATTACAGAGGTCGCAGCCAGCGAGCACCGCCATCCTCGTCTGCACCCTACCGCTGAGGAATGCGATCGGGTGCAAACCCAGTTACTCTCCCTTGGGCATCCCCAAATTGCTCTCTACCCCGATGCGGGCATGGCCATCAAGCAGTGGTCACCCGATCGATTCGTTGCCCTGGGTCGATCGCTGCACCAGCGCTATGGGGCTAGCCTGATTGTGCCAGCGGGCGCAGATCCTGAGCAGGCCCAGGCGATCGTCGATCAGCTCGAGGGCGCTACCCTCTGGCCGAGAGGATCGCTGCGAGACCTAGCGGCTCTCTTCGCTCAGCTCGACTGCGTAGTGGCTGTCGATACTGGGCCGGCCCGCATCGCTGCTGCCGTGGGCACCCCCACCGTTACCCTGTTCGGCCCAGCTTGGCAGGGCCGCTACGGCCAGCCTGCACCCCACATCAATTTGCAGGGCTATGCCCCTTGCCCAGAACGCAACATCGCCAACTTTACCGAGCAAGCCTGCTGGTATAGCGGCACCTGCCCCTTTGCCTGGGATACCTGCGTCAATTTGATAGCTCCGGAACAGGTTGCAAGGGCGATCGACGAGATTTTGGGACAGGGGAGTGCAGGGGCGCGAAGTGCCGAGTTCGTCCTGGCTGAAGGGGGAAATGACTTGGTAAATGCTTCAGACCGAACAGGCTACCTAAATCTCTCAGTGCCAAAAAACTTTGAAAACTCTAGGGCGTGTCATCAATTAGGTAAGGTGGGAGAAGTTGAGTTTCAGGTTTGTGATACTGATGCCAACCCGCCGCTACGCCCTACGCGATGACCAATGGGAACGAATCAAGGATTGGCTGCCTGG
>JAESFY010000085.1_pt1 | contig 64552 bp, 67 predicted proteins | sample 9266201 | NCBI WGS metagenome assembly JAESFY01 (sample SAMN14515071, study PRJNA621656) | algae metagenome | isolation source: Nodosilinea sp. WJT8-NPBG4 and co-occurring heterotrophs from soil, lower... | place: USA: Pinto Basin, Colorado Desert, California | collected 2006-05-27 | reverse complement strand
TGGTGGCTATGTCGGAGGTTCCCCACCCGATCCCATTCCGAACTCGGTCGTTAAGCCCTCCAGAGCCGATGGTACTTCGTCTTAAGGCGCGGGAGAGTAGGTCGCCGCCGGGTCTACCAGACGGATAGATGATTGTATTTTCGGGCCCCTCCATTTCGAAAGAAGCGGGCCCGTTCTCTCGAACAGTTCTTCCTTTACAACGCCGCTCTTGCCGCGGGATGGAGCAGCCCGGTAGCTCGTCAGGCTCATAACCTGAAGGTCGTAGGTTCAAATCCTACTCCCGCACCCAAGATCTCAAAGCCCCGCCTGGCTCGCCAGCGGGGCTTTTTGCTGTTCGGGCTTCAGGCACCCGGGCGCCGGCGGTCCACGGACATCTCGATCCTGTGTCGACCGGCCTACGGCTGTCGCGCGCGAAGTCTCCGAAGAGGCAGCGGCAGCGGGCGCGGCACAGCGGCGCCTCCCCAGCCGTTTCGATCCGCTTTCCTGTTGGGCGCTGAACGGCCGGGCGGCCGAAGCGCGCCGGGAGATCATCCGCAGCGCGCGCCTCTCGGTCTGATCAGCGGCGCTGCCCGTCCCACCAGCGCACGGCGTCCGCGTCGCGGGCGCTGAGCTCGGGGTAGGCGGGATCGGAGCCGACGTCGGGAACCCGCCGCCATGAGCGGGCGCATTTGGGATGGTCGGCCAGCCGCACCTCGACAGATACCGCGTCCCCGCCCGTTCTGAGTTCGGCCCCGGACGCGCGGAACACTTCCGCCGCATCGAGCCCCTCGAACGGCGCAAAGGCGTCCGCCGGCCCGGTCACGACTGGCCAAGCGTCCAGCGCCCCGCCGATGACCTTGTCCCGGCGTGAGGCCTCGAGCGCCTCGTTGACGGTTTCGAGCACGGCCTGCACACCGGCCCACCGCGTCGCCTCGGCGTCGTTGCGCCACTCGGCCGGCGTCTCCGGGATCACCCGGGCGCAGTTCGAGCCGCCCTCCGGGAAACGCGTGCCCCACGCCTCTTCCATGGTGAAGGGCGTCAGCGGGCCCAGCCAGGCGGTCAGGCGCAGGAACACCTCATGCATCACCGTGCGGGCCGCGCGGCGGCGTTCGGTGTCGGGCCGGTCGCAGTACAGGCTGTCCTTGCGGATGTCGAAGTACAGCGCCGACAGGTCGTTGGAGCAGAACTCCAGCACCGGCCGCACCACGTCCTGGAAGCGGTAGTCGGCGTAGGCGGCGCGCACGTCGCGATCCAGCTCCCACAGCCGATGCAGAATGAACCGCTCCAGCGGCGGCATCCGGTCCAGCGGCAGCCGCTCGGCCTCGTCGAAGTCCGCCAGCGCCCCCAGCAGGTAGCGCACGGTGTTGCGCAGCTTGCGATAGGCGTCGACCGTGGTCTGCAGGATCTGCTTCCCGATCCTCTGGTCCTCGGCGTAGTCGACCAGCGCCACCCACAGACGCAGGATGTCGGCGCCCGACTCCTTGATGACGACGGCGGGGTCGGTGGTGTTGCCCCGCGACTTCGACATCTTCTCCCCGTTCTCGTCCTGGGTGAACCCATGGGTGAGGACGGCGTCGTAGGGGGCGCGGCCGCGGGTGCCGGAGCCTTCGAGCAGGTTGGACTGGAACCAGCCGCGGTGCTGGTCGGAGCCTTCGAGGTACAGGTCCGCCGGCCAGTGCGACGGGCGATCGCCCGTGTAGCCATGCTCCGGGTCACGCGCCTCCAGGGTGAAGGCGTGGGTGCAGCCGCTGTCGAACCAGACGTCGAGGATGTCCTCGATCTTCTCGTACCGGGCCGGGTCATGAGCCCCGAGGAAGTCGGCGTCGGGCCGGGTGAACCAGGCGTCGGCGCCGCCCTCGGCGACGGCCGCGACGATCCGGGCGTCGACCTCGGGATCGTGCAGCGGCTGGCCGGTCTGCTTGTCGACGAACATGGCCAGCGGTGTTCCCCAGGCGCGCTGGCGGCTGATCAGCCAGTCGGGGCGGCCCTCGACCATGGAGCGGATGCGGTTGCGGCCGGCCTCGGGGTGGAAGTCGGTCTTGTCGATGGCCTCCAGCGCCCGCTCGCGCAGGGTGCCGTCGCCCTTCAGCGGCTGATCCATGCGGATGAACCACTGCGGCGTGTTGCGGAAGATCACGGGCGCCTTGGAACGCCAGCTGTGCGGATAGGAGTGCTCCAGCCGCCCGCGCGACAGCAGATTGCCCGCCTCGATCAGCTTCTCCATCACCGCGCCATTGGCCGGTCCGAACTTGCCGGTCTTCTTGCCCTCGGTCTCGAGCACTTTCAGGCCGCCGAACAGGGGCACGTGCTCATAGTAGGCGCCGTCGGGATCGACCGTGTCCGGCACCTCGTGATGGCCGTGGGCCTTCCACACCTCGAAGTCGTCGGCGCCGTGGCCGGGCGCGGTATGGACGAAGCCGGTCCCGGCGTCGTCGGTGACGTGGTCGCCGGCCAGCAGCGGCACGGAATAGCCATAGCCGGACGACAGTCCGGCCAGCGGGTGGGCGCACTCCAGGCCCGACGGATTGACCCCGTCGACGCGGATCCAGCCGGCGATCTTGGCGGCCTTGAACACCTCTTCGGCCAGCTTGTCGGCGACGATCAGCCGGTCGCCCGGCTTGGCCCAGGGCTCGAACTCAAGCCCCGTCTCCATGGCCGTGACCTCATAGAGGCCATAGGCGATCTCCGGGCCGTAGCTGATGGCGCGGTTGGCCGGGATGGTCCACGGCGTGGTGGTCCAGATCACGACCGACGGCGTGGCGTGGCGGAAGGCCAACAACTCGTCCGAATGGTCGTCGGTGGCGCCGGTGACCGGGAACTTCACCCAGACGGTCGGGCTGACGTGGTCGTGGTATTCGATCTCGGCGTCGGCCAGGGCGGTGCGCTCGACCGGCGACCACATCACCGGCTTGGAGCCCCGGTACAGCTGCCCGCTGTTCTTGAACTTGTGGAACTCGGCGACGATGGCCGCCTCGGTCGGGAAGTCCATCGTGGCGTAGCGGTTGTCCCAGTCGCCCAGGATGCCGAGCCGCTTGAATTGCGCCTTCTGCACCTCGATCCAGCCGGCGGCGTATTCGCGGCAGGCCTGCCGAAACTCGGCCTTGGAGACCTCGTCCTTGCGGCGGCCCTTGGCGCGGTACTGCTCCTCGATCTTCCACTCGATCGGCAGGCCGTGGCAGTCCCAGCCGGGCACGTAGTCGACGTCGGCGCCGAGCAGGAAGCGGCTGCGGACCACGAAATCCTTCAGCGTCTTGTTGAGCGCGTGGCCGATGTGGATGTCGCCGTTGGCGTAGGGCGGGCCGTCGTGCAGCACGTACAACGGCGCGCCCTGCGCCTGACGCCGCCTGCGCAGGTCGCCGTACAGGTCGCCCCACGCCTCGATGATCGCCGGCTCCTTCTGCGGAAGCCCGCCGCGCATGGGGAAGGGCGTCTCCGGCAGGAAGACGGTCTCGCGATAATCGCGGCCTGAAGGCGTGTCGGCGCCGGTTTGAGAGGCGTCAGCCATGAAGTCTGTCTCGTCGTGGTGATCGTTCGCGGTGAATCTGATGATACCCGGCGAGCGCGGGGCGAGCCCTGCGGCGCTACGCCGGGCGGCTAATCGAGATCGGGCGAAACGCGCGGACGGTCATGGTGGAGGTGGTCTAGCAGAGGCCGATGGCAGGGCGCCAGCCGGGATTGCCAGTGCGGCGTGCGGGCGGGATAGTCGCGCGTCGCCGGAGAGAAGCCCATGCGCCCCACGCTGATCGCAGCCGCCCTGATCGCCCTCGCGCCGATCGGCCTCGCCGCCTGCTCGTCGCCGGAGGGGGCATCGGAGCAGCCAGAAGCGCCCGCCGCCCTGCCGCCGGGACGGCCGGCCATCTACGAGGCAGCGCGCGCCGGCCCGGAACAGTTCGTGCGGGCCCTCTACGCGGTCCACGTCAGCGGCACGGGGATGGGAGAGCCGCCCGCGCCTGGGCAGGATCCGATCTACGACCGGATGCTGAACGCCATGATCGGCGAGGACTTCCGCAAGGCCGCCGGAGAGGTCCCGACGCTCAACCATGACCCCATCTGCGCCTGTCAGGACAGCGGCCCGTTCAGCCTCGACTCCCTCGCCGTCCGGCCCGGCGCGAACGCCCGCGAGGCCGAGGCGGACGTGGTCTTCACCAACATGGGCGAGCAGAAGCGGCAGACCCTGAAGCTGGTCAGGGAAGGCCCGATGTGGAAGGTCGCGGACGTGCTCGTCCCCGGCGAGAAGCCGCTGACGGAACAGCTGATGGCCGCGATCAGCTGACTGACATTCCGGCTCCCGGCTGGGCGCGGGCTCGGGAACTTTCCTCCGGCCTGGACCGTCTCAGTGATCTACTCACGAGCGGAGACGCGCCATGGCGGAAGAAGCGAAAGACCTCACATCCAAGGTGAATGACGAAGGTCGTCATCCTCCCGGCTGGACCCCGCATGACAGAGGCTGGCGTGAGGATGATCCGAAGGCTGACTCGGTGATGCCCGGTCGGGACGTCGGAGCCGGCGGGAGCACGGACGACGGTCCAAACGAAGCTGGTGGAGAGGAGACGGGCGCCGACTCACATCCGGGCTGAAGCTCCGGGGCTTCGCGGCGACTGGACGCCCGGCTCCGGTCACAGTCGACTCTGAGCCAGAGCCAGGCGACGGACGCTTCGGCCGAGCCCATTCGTGCTATGTCACGACGATGGCCAGCGATCGCGACGACGAAGTTCTTCCAGCCGCAGAACCTGCGGCCGAACGGCTGGGGGAGACGCCGCTCCAGCGAGCCCTGCGCCTGAAGCAGGCGACGATCGAAGCGCGGCCGAAGCCGCCCCGTGGCGGCCGCTTCCAACGTGAGCAGGCGGCGAGCATTGCAACCGGCAAGTCGAAGCCCTGGATGAGCCGGTAGCGGACTTCGACGACGGCTGTGGCCCGCGTTCAAGGGGCTGCGCGGTTCCAGAGAGCAGCCGAAACTCGGGCCGGGGCGGCTATGGGAGCTCGGGTCGAGGTTTTGCGAGCACCGCCCGCGCCGCCGTCGCATCGGCCTGTATCTGGATCTTCAGGGCGTCCAGTCCGTCGAACGCCATCTCCCCCCGCAGAAAGGCGATCAGCTCGGTCTCGATCGTCTGACCGTAGAGGTCGCCGTCGAAGTCGAACAGCCACACCTCCAGCAGGGGCTCGTCCAGCGCATACATGGGCCGCAGGCCGAGGTTGGCGACGCCATCGACGATCCGGCCGTCCGGCAGACGGGTGCGGGTGGCGTAGACCCCATAGGCCGGGCGCATGTAGTCGCCCATACGGACATTGGCGGTCGGGACCCCGATGGTCCGGCCGCGCTTGTCGCCGTGGACCACCTCGCCCTCGATGGCGAAGGGGCGGCCGAGGATGGCGGCGGCTCGCCCCATGTCGCCGGCCTTCAGCGCCTCGCGCACGGCGGACGAGGACAGCTTCAGACCGTCGGCGTCGTCGATGCGGCTGGTCACGTCCACGCTGAAGCCGAGAACCTCGCCATGGCGGCGCAGACCCTCGGGCGAACCGGTGCGGTCCTTGCCGTAGGTGAAGTCGAAGCCGACGGCGGCGTGACGGATGCCCAGCCCATCGGCCAAGACCTGACGGGCAAAGGCCTCGTCGGACATCGCGGCCATCTCGGCGTCGAAAGGCAGGAGGTACAGCCGCTCTACGCCGAGTAGAGCCAGCGCCCGCGCCATCTGTGCAGGAGTCATCAGCCGGAAGGGGGCCGCCGAGGGCTGGAACCAGCGCCGGGGATGCGGATCGAAAGAGACGACCCCGAGCGGAGCGCCCAAACGCTGGGCCGCGTCATGCGCCCGCTCGATCACAGCCATGTGGCCGTGGTGGACGCCGTCGAACGCCCCGATTGCGACGGCGGCGCCCCTCAGCCCCTCCGGCAGCCCGCGCCAGTCGGTGACGATCTCGACCAAGTCAGTCTTTCGCGGGACGCCGGCGGCGCGGCACGCGGACCAGGGCGACGCCGTCCATCACCATCTTGCCCTCGACGAAGCCCTCGCAGTTCAGCTCGACGCGGGCGCTGTCCTGATCCACCGAGGCGACGCTGATGCGCACCACCACGTCATCGCCGATCCGCACGGGCAGGTGAAAGCCGAGGGTCTGCGACAGATAGATCGCGCCGGCGCCCGGCAGGATCGTGCCCACGACCGCCGAGCCGAAGGAGGCGGACAGCAGCCCATGCGCGATCCGGCCGCGATAGGCGGTCTTCGCCGCGAAGGCCTCGTCCATATGCACCGGATTGAAGTCGTCCGAGGCGTCGGCGAACTGCCGGATGCGCTCGTCGGTCACATGGATGATCTTCTCGGCGGTCATGCCGACGTGAAGCTCCTCCAGGATGTAGCCGCCGGAGGGGTGTGCTGTGACGATTTCGACCATGCGGCGGGCTTAGCGTGATTTGCCCGGCCTCACCACGCCAGATCGAGCATGGCGTACCGCGCGTGGGTTCCCTCCGCGTTCAGCAGCGCGGCCGCTTGGGCGGGGGCGAGCAGGCTGTCGGCGCCCCGCGCCGCGTCGCCATGGATGCCTTGCGCGATGAACAGACAGTCCAGACCCTGACGGTTGGCTCCCAGAACGTCGGTGATCACGCCGTCGCCGATGCACAGGACGCGGCTGCGATCGACTGGCCGTCCCAGCAGCCGTTCGCCCTCTTTCAGGGCCAGGTCGTAGATCGGGTGGAACGGCTTGCCGACCATGGTCACCCGGCCGCCGAGGCTCTCGTACAGGTCGGCCAGCGAGCCGCCGCACCAGATCAGCTGGTCGCCCCGCTGCACCACGCGGTCGGGATTGGCGCAGATCATTTCCAGATTCCGGGCGGCTCCGGCGGCAAGCCGTTCACGGTAATCCTCCGGCGTCTCGACGGTGTCGTCGAACAGGCCGGTCACGGAAATGAAGGCCGCGTCGGCCGCGCCCTCGGCGATGTCGAGACCCAACCCTTCGTACAGGGGCCAGTCCCGCTCCGGACCGATGATCCAGCCGGGCCCGGGCGCCCGCTTCGCGAGTTCGACGCGGGTGGCGTCTCCCGATGTCACGAAGGCCCCCCAGCTGTCGCGCGGCACCCTGAGCTCTTCCAGCTGCGCGACCACGGCCTCGGCCGGCCGCGGGGCGTTCGAGATCAGCACCACGCGGCCGTGGTCGCGGTTGAACCGCATCAATGCGTCGCACGCCTCGGGCCAGCTCTCGCGGCCGTTGTGAACCACGCCCCACACGTCGCAGAGCAGAAGATCGTAGTCCCCGGCGACGTCGCCGAGACCGGTCAGGGGGGAGGGGAGGGTCATCGGGCGGGCATAGCGGTTTCAGGCGAGCGGGTGAAGGCGACGGGACGCCGGCGGAACCGCTGCAGCAGGTCCGGGGTTTCCGGAGGGGGCTAGAGGGAGAGACCGATGCGTACCATCCTGACACTCGCGGGCGTCGCCGCCTGCGGCCTGACCATCAGCGGATGCGCCACGACCGACAACTACGCCTCGCGGTGCGAGCGCGATTACGCGATGAACCGCCAGTATGCGACGGCCACCGGCGCTGCGCTGGGCGCCGCCGTCGGGGCCGCCGTCGCGGGAGAGCGGGACCGGGAACGCGGAGCCGCCATCGGCGCTTTGGCGGGCGGTCTGCTGGGCAACCAGCTGTCAGAGCGGGACGACCCCTGCGGCTACGGCTTCAGCGGCTACAACCGCGACGGCCGCTACGGCTACTCGCGCGTGCCGCGGCGCGGGGACTACGGCTACTATTGAGGGCTGAGCGGCGTCTGCCCTAGCCGAACCGCCGGCGGTGGTCGGCGCTGCGCAGGGTGGAGCGGATGAAGTCGGCCGGCGGATCCGTCTCCGCCAGCACCGCCTCCTTGATCGCCCGCGGCTCTCCGAACAGGTGGCCCTGACCCATGCCGATGTCGAGCTCGAGGATGTCGACGATCTGGCGTTCGCTCTCGCATTTCTCGGCGATCAGCTCGACGCCGTAGCGGCGCGTCAGCCCGGCGAAGTCGGCGGCGGAGATGTCGCGCAGCGACGGCAGGGCCGAGGCGCCGTCGGCGTCCAGCAGCTGTTCGATCAGCAGGTCGGCGGCGACCTTCATGAACTTGACGTCCGAGCGCTGCAGGTCGGCGAAGTCGAGGTCGAGCGTCTGCACCTTGTCGATGGAGAAGCGGAAGCCGAGGTCGGCCAGCTTGGCCATGTTCCGCGCCTCGGCCGCGCCGCGCGCGTCGAACGTCGCCTGGCCGAGCTCGAAGATCAGCGCCTGATTGAGGTCGCGGTTCTCGGACAGGAAGTCGAGGAACTGCGGGAAGAAGGTCTCGTCGCCGAGCGACGACAGGGCGACGTTGCAGAACACGCCGACCTTGCGGTCCTGACGCGCCAGCCGCCGCACGATCTGGGCGCAGCGGAACAGCAGCAGGTTGTCGATGGCCGGGACCAGACCCTCGCCCTCGGCGATGGACAGATATTCGGCCGGCATCATCACCCGGTCGTCGGCGGCGCGCAGACGGGTGAAGCTCTCGTAGAAGATGGTCCGCCGCTGGGGCAGGGAGACCACGGGCTGCAGGTAGAGGTCGACCCGATTCTCGGCCAGCGCCTCGTGGATGGTCTGTAGCAGGACGTTCGATTGATCGCGGTGCCGGGCCTCGAAGGCGCTGACCGGCTCCGGCTGGGCCATGCGCTGGTCCAGCGACTCGCTCATCTGGGCGATCAGGCTTTCCAGCATCCGGACCTCGCCGGTCAGGGCCTCGTTCGACACGACGGCGCCGGACTCGATCGCCTGCGCCAGTTCCGTCAGGGCGCCCTGGGTCGACTCCATGGCGTCGGCCAGCAGCCGGTGGGCCTCGCGCACCTGATCGATCTCCTTGCGCAGCGCAGCCTTGTCGGCGCGCCCGGTCAGGTAGGTGTGGATAGCCGCCAGCAGGCCCAGCGTGCCGATGGCGCCGGCCGCGCCCGCGCCTGCCCCGAGTCCGGCCCGCCACACGAGCGCGCCGACGGTCAGGGCCAGGAACAGGTAGCCGAAGAAGAGGAAGGCCTGGGTGAGTGCGCGCATCGGCAACGGTGGATCCGTCTTCCCGGATGGAATCGCCCGAGTATCGGGGTATCACGACGGATCGCCTAGCGGCGTTGCGCGGATTCCCCCAGTCTTTCGAGGTTAACGATGGAATTGTTCGATCTGACCGGCAAGGTCGCGGTGATCACCGGCTCGTCGCGCGGGATCGGCAAGGCCATCGCCGAACGCATGGCCGAGCACGGGGCGCGGGTCGTGATCTCATCGCGGAAGGCGGGGCCGTGCGAAGAGGTCGCCTCCGCCATCAATGCGAAGCACGGCGAGGGCCGGGCCATCGCCATCCCCGCCAACATCGCCTCCAAGGAAGACCTGCAGCGGCTGGTCGACGAGACCAACGCCGCCTTCGGGAAGATCGACATCCTCGTCTGCAACGCCGCTACCAACCCCTATGCGGGGCCGATGGCCGGCATCAATGACGAGCAGTTCGGCAAGATCCTGCAGAACAACGTCGTTTCCAACCACTGGCTGATCCAGATGGTGGCGCCGCAGATGCTAAAGCGGAGGGACGGCTCTGTGATCGTCGTCTCGTCGATCGGCGGCCTGCGCGGCAATGCGCTGATCGGCGCCTACAACATCTCCAAGGCCGCCGACATGCAGCTGGCGCGCAACCTCGCGGTCGAGTGGGGCCCGTCGAACGTGCGGGTGAACTGCATCGCCCCCGGTCTGGTGCAGACCGACTTCGCCAAATACCTGTGGGAGAACCCCGAGCTGCTCAAACAGGTCACCGATCCGGCGCCGCTGAAGCGAATCGGCCAGCCGGACGAGATCGCGGGCGCGGCGGTCTACCTGGCCGCCCCAGCCTCGGCCTACATGACCGGACAGACGCTGGTGGTGGACGGCGGGATCACCATTGCCTGGTGAGGACCAGCCGCGCTCGAGCAGCCCTCCGGGCGACAGCGCCGCGAGAACGCGCGTGAGCGTCCGCCAGGACCTGATCTGGCGGCTGGAGGCCGCCGCCTTCGCCGGCTTCGTCGGTTTCATGCGTCTGCTCGGGGTCGAGCGGGCGTCCGCACTGGGGGGCTGGCTGCTGCGGACCATCGGCCCGCGAACCGGCACCCAGCGGACCGTCATGCGCAACCTGCGCATCGCCTTCCCCGACATGCCGCGCGGCGAGCGCGAGGCCCTGGCGCTGGCGCAGTGGGAGCAGACCGGGCGCGCCTTCGCCGAGACCGCGGTCATGGACCGGCTGGTGAAACAGGGTCGGATCGAGGTCGTCGGGCTGGAGCGGCTGCACGCCATCCGTGACAGCGGCAAGCCGGTGGTGTTCGCCGGCGGCCACTTCGCCAACATCGAGACGCTGGCGGCGACCATCACCGGCTCCGGCGTTCCGTGCCAGATCACCTACCGCGCCGCCAACAACCCCTATGTCGACGCGCAGATCATCGCCGCGCGGGCCCGGTATGGCGTCAAGCTGTTCGCGCCCAAGGGCGGCGACGGCGCGCGCGAGCTGCTGGCCGGAATGGCGCGCGGCGAGTCCGTCGCCCTGATGAACGACCAGAAACTCTCGGAGGGGCCCGAAGTCATGTTCTTCGGCCAGCCGGTCAACGCGGCGCCGGGCCCCAGCCGGCTGGCGCTGCGCTTCGGCACGGTCCTGCAGCCGATGTCGGTGGTGCGGCTGCCGGGGGTGCGTTTCCGGCTGACGGTCTACGACCCCATCGCACTGGAGCGGACCGGCGACCGCTCGGCCGACATCGCCCGAGGGGTGCAGGCGATCACCAGCTTCATCGAGGAGCGGGTGCGCGAGAGCCCGGTGGATTGGTTCTGGGTCCACAAGCGCTGGCCGGACAAGGTCTATGCGGCGCTGGGCCCAGAGCGCGACTGATCGCTCACGCGCCGCATCGGCCCGTCGTAGCCGCCGGACTGTGTCCGCCGACGGTCCGGCCCGAAATAGCCGTCGGTCTTCACGAACGGGCGGGGATGGAAGATCACCGCCTGGATTCGGTCGAGCACGGCCTTGGCGGTGATCGGCTTGACGAGGAACTCCGTCACACCCGCGTCGCGCGCCTCATAGACCCGGCTTTTCTCCGAATGGCCGGTCATCATGATGATCGGCATGTAGGGATTGACGCTGTCGGGGCTGTTGCGAACCAGCCGGGTGAACTCGACCCCGTCGAGCGGGAACATGTTGAAATCGATGATCACGAGATCGGCCGGGTAGTCGCGCAGGCTCTGCAGCGCCGCGCCGCCGTCCGACGCCTCGCGCACGGAGCGGATGCCCGCCGACTGCAGCACGGCCGTGGCGATGGCGCGCATATGCGCGTTATCGTCGACCAGAAGAACCTTGAGGCTGCCGAGCGAGGACATGGGCTGACCAGTCGGATGACGGCGACCGCTCTAGGCCTCCATTCGCGGCCCGTCTATCCGGTATACGGCGCAGGTTGAGCGAACCGAGCCGTCAGGCCGCCGCGGGTCGCACCAGCAAGGACGGATCGAGGTTGCGGTCTCGCCATCGCAGCCGCCAGCAGAGGTGGGGCCCCGTCGCCCGGCCCGTCGCCCCCACCGCGCCGATTGCGGCGCCGCGCTCGAGTGTCTGGCCTTCGCTCACATCCAGCCGCGACTGATGCAGGTAGGCGCTGATCAGGCCCTGGCCGTGGTCGATCAGGACCAGACCGCCCTCGAAATGCATGTCGGGCCGCGCCAGCGTCACCCGTCCCGCGGCGGGCGCCCGGATCGGCGCGCCCTCCGGCGCCGCCAGATCGACGCCGTAGTGCGGACGCGCGGGCGTTCCGTTGAGCACCCTCTGGCCGCCCCACGGACTGCTGATGAGGACCTCGTCCAGCGGCCAGTCGAAGCCGTCGCGGAAATGGGCGCCGTCGGCGCGGCTGGCGTAGCCCTGGGCCTTGAGCGCCGCCTCGCGCTGAATCCGCGCCAACAGCTCCGGATCATCGGGCGTGACGGTCGATTGAGGCAGGCCGTCAATTCGCGACGTGGCGAACTCGCCCTTCGCGATCGCCAGCACCGCCTCGGCGGACCGTCCTGCGTCCCTTGCCTCGATGCGGACGCTCGCGGGCGCGTCGCGGTCGAAGCCGACGATGAACAATCCGTCCGCCGACGCCGCCGTCAGCGCCTCGCCGTCGACGAGGACCGCGGCGTTCGGCCAGGTGCGGCCGATCGCGTGGCCGCCCTGAACGAGGCGGCCGGAAAGAGTCAGGTCGGAGGTCTGCGCCTGCGCCGGACGCTGCGTCAGGACCGCCGCCAGAGCGCCGCCGCCGACCAACACCTCGCGGCGCAGCAGGGTCACGGCATCTGGCCGAGGCGCTGGAAGGCTTCGGTGGGCCCCGCGTAGGCTTCCTGTCGGCTGACCGACCAGTAGCGCAGCGTCTCCAGCGGCACGGGCTTGCCGGTGACGGCGCAGACCACCGCGCGCCCCGGCTTCAGGACGACGAATTCGCCGTCGCCATAGTGGAGGGTGGCGATGTCTGCTGCTGGTCCCGGGCTCATGCGGCGCAGGCTAGCGTGCGCGGGCGTCGGCGGGCAAGCGTCAGAACAGGCTCCCCTGGTCCACCGGCGGCGACTTGGGCCTGGCGGCGGCCCTCGCCGGAGCCGCCGGCGGCGCGTCGCCCCCATCGATGCGCGCGCCCCTGGCCCCGTCGGCGAACATCAGCCGGACATGCTGCCCGTCCGACAGGCCGGCGGCCGCCGCGATCATCGTCCCGTCGGCTCCCTCGACGCGGGCGAAGCCGGGCTTGGGCGTCTTCGGATTGAGGCCGGTCAGGGCGCGGGCGAGGGCGCCCAGACGGGCCTCGTCACGTTCGAGGCGGCGGGGCAGGGCGGTGAGACGGCCGCCCACCGCCTCAAGCCGGGCCGCGCGCTGATCCAGCCGGCGATGCAGGGGCTCGGGCGACAGGCGGGCGAGGGCCCGAAGCAGCCGATGTTCGTGAGCCTTGGCGTTGGCCGTCAGACCGGTTCCCAAACGCGCGGTGACGGAGTCCAATCGGTCGCGGCGGCGCTCCATGGCGCGGGCCAGCAGGGCGGGGCTGAGCCGGCCCGCAACGCGGATGAGGCCACGCTCATGCACCGCGACATTGCGCGTCAGACCGGAGCCCAGACGGCTTCCGGCGTGGTCGAGCCGCTGCTGCGGCAGGGCCAGAATGTCCTCGGGTCGGGCCGGGAGACCTCGCGCGGCGGCCCGAAGACGGGTCCGCCGGTCTTCGAGGATCCGTCCGCCGGCTCTGGCCAGACGCCGATCCAGATCGGCCACGGCGTACTTCAGGTCCGCCAGCACCGGCGTGGCGATCTCCGCCGCGCCGGTCGGGGTCGGCGCGCGACGGTCGGAGACGAAGTCGATCAGGGTCGTGTCGGTCTCGTGCCCGACCGCCGAGATGATCGGGATCGAGGCCGCGGCGACGGTCCGCGCCAGACCCTCGTCGTTGAAGCACCACAGGTCCTCGACCGATCCGCCTCCGCGCGCGACGATCAGCAGGTCGGGACGCGGGATCGGCGCGCCGGGCTGCAGGGCGTGGAAGCCCCGGATGGCGTTCGAGACCTGTCCGCAGGCCGCCTCGCCTTGGACCACGACGGGCCAGACGATCACCCTGCAGGGCCACCGCTCGGCGATGCGGTGCAGGATGTCGCGGATGACGGCGCCCGTCGGACTGGTGATGACGCCGATGACGGCGGGGAAGGTGGGGATCGTCTGCTTGCGCCCCGGGTCGAACAGACCCTCCCCCTTCAGCTTGACCTTCAGCCGCTCCAACTGGGCCAGCAGCGCGCCCGCGCCCGCCGCCTCCATCGTCTCGATGACGATCTGATAGGACGAGCGCGCCGGGTAAGAGGTGATCTTGCCGGTGACGATGACCTCGAGCCCCGTTTCCGGCTGCACGCCGAGGCCGCGCGCCTGCCCCTTCCACACCACCCCGTCGATGCAGGCCTTGTCGTCCTTGAGCGTCAGATAGACGTGCCCCGAGGCGTGGCGGTTGACCTTGGAGATTTCTCCCCGCAGCCGGACATGGCCGAACCGGTCCTCCAGCGTCCGCTTCAGGGCGAACGCGAGCTCCGACACGCTCTGCGGCGGGTTGTTGTCACGGACGGCGGGGGCCGCCTCGCCCGGACCTTCGAACACATAGGAGTCGTCGCTCATCGGCGCAGACTAGCCGCTGACGGCTGCGGCGGGAACGGCCCGCGGGATCGACCGTTCGCCGAGGATGACAGATCCCATTGGCACAGACCCCGCAGACAAGAACCCCGCCGAACGCGACCTTGAGCGGCGCAGTTCGGGCCCGGCCGCGAGCCCGTGGCTGATCATCGGCCTGATCCTGATGCTGGGCGCCGTCGCCTATGTGATCTCCGCGACGGTCATGGGCTGACGACGCGCGACTTGACCGGCCCCGCCGCTCCGGTCATTGCCCCCGCATGAACATCCTGCTGGTGGGATCGGGCGGGCGAGAGCACGCGCTGGCGTGGAAGATCGCGCAATCGCCGCTGTTGCGGCGGCTGATCATCGCGCCCGGCAACCCCGGCATGGAGAAGCTGGGCGAGCTGGCTCCGCTGAAGGTCACCGAGGCCGACAAGCTGACCGCCCTGGCCCGCGAGATGAAGGCCGATCTGGTCGTCGTCGGGCCCGAAACAGCGCTGGAGGCGGGTCTCGCCGACCGGCTCGCGGCCGCGGGCATCCCCTGTTTCGGGCCCACGGCCAAGGCGGCGCAGCTGGAGACCTCCAAGGCGTTTTCGAAGGCCTTCATGGAGCGCCACGAAATCCCGACGGCCGGCTATGGCGTCTACACCCGGCTGCACGAGGCGCGGCAGGCTCTGACGGTGTTCAAGCCCCCTTACGTCATCAAGGCCGACGGCCTGGCGGCGGGGAAGGGGGTGGCGATAAGCCCGAACAAGCGCGAGGCCGAGGCCGAGATCGAGCGGATGCTGGGTGGTCGCTTCGGGCCCGCCGGCGCGCGCATCGTCATCGAGGAGTTCATGGCCGGCGAGGAGGGCTCGCTGTTCGCCGTGTGCGACGGGCAGCGGGCCGTGCTTCTGGGTGGGGCTCAGGACCACAAGCGAGCCTATGACGGCGATCTGGGGCCCAACACCGGCGGCATGGGCAGCTATTCGCCGGCGCCCGTGTTCACGCCGGAATTGGTCGAGGCCGCCGACCGCACCATCGTGCAGCCGGTGGTGGCCGCGATGGCGGCGGAGGGTATCCCCTATCGCGGCGTCCTCTACGCCGGCCTGATGGCCACCGAGGACGGCCCCAAGGTGGTGGAGTTCAACGCCCGCTTCGGCGATCCCGAGTGCCAGGTGCTGATGATGCGGCTGGATGGCGACATCGTGCCCCTGCTGCTGGCCTGCGCCCGCGGCGACCTGACCCGCGCGCCGGTTCCGGCCTTCCGCGACGAGACGGTCATCTGCGTGGTGCTGGCGGCGTCCGGCTATCCCGACAGCCCGCTGGAGGGATCGATCATCCGCGGCGCCGAGCAGGACTTCGGGCCCCACGTGCAGGTGTTCCACGCCGGCACGCGCCGTCGCGCGGACCGTCAACTGGCGGCCGCCGGTGGACGGGTCTTGAACGTCTGCGCCCGCGGCAAGGATATCGTCCAAGCGCGCGAGCGTGCTTACGCCGTGGTCAAGAAGATCGACTGGCCCGGCGGCTTCCACCGCACCGATATCGGCTGGCGGGCGCTGGAGCGGGACTGACCGAACCGCTCTGTTCGACCGGCGCCACTGCCGCCGTCCCGCGTTCTGTGGCAGGATCGGCCGGCGACAGGAGGTGTGCGGATGGTGAGATCCTCTCTTTGGGCGTCGGCCAGCCTCGCCGCCGCAGCCGCGGTCGTCCCCGTTTCCGGTCAGATCGCGCAGCTCGGACCCGACGCGACGATCGGCGCTCTCAGTTGCGAGCGCCGGCTGCAGCGGGTGGCGGACGCACACGGCCTGTCACTGCAGCCCGGCGACCGGCTGGTCAGCGATCGGGCCGGGCGCCTGAGGCGCGAAACGGCGCCGGCCGAGGTGCGGATGCATTATCTCGTCGACCGCCAGATCGGGGGCTGCCCGGTTCCGGTCGTGTCGTCGACACGGCTTGATGAAGCCAATCGAGCGGTCGGTCGCGTCATCGGGCGTGACGCGGACCTCGCCGGTAAGCCGGGCCTCAAGCCCAGGCGAACAGCAGCCGCCCTTCGCCCATCCGCTCGCGCAACGCCGGCAGGTCCGCATGGGCCACCGAGAAGCAGCCGTACGAGCGCCCCAGCTTGCCTTCGCGCGCCAGGAACGAGGGGTCGGCGTAGTCGGCGCCGTGGATGATGATGGCGCGCTCGCGGGCGCGGTCGTTGGAATACTCCAGCCCGTCCAGCAGCACGTTCGGCCCCTGCTGGGCGCCGAAGCTGGCGCCGGCGGTGGCGAAGGCGCCGACGGAGGACATGTGGCTGTCCACCGTGTTGCCGAAGGTGGTGGCGTAGCCGGTGTGCGTCGGGTCGGAGCCGCGGCCGTGGCTGGTCCGCATCAGGGTGACGACGCCGCCTTCCAGGTCCACTTCGTAAAGGCGTTCGTCGCCAGAGAATTTCTGGAAGTCGACCAGGTACATCCGGTCCCGGCGCCTGATCCTGTGGCCGTGGATGTCGAGCGCCGCGGTGGCCCGCTCCAGCAGTTCCTTGCGGATCTGGCCGCGGGGATCCAGCCGGCGGGTGGAGTTCAGCTCGGCGGTGATGGCCTCCGGCGCCCGCAAGGGTCTCAGGGGCTCGACCCTGGCCGAGGCCAGCGGCGCGACGCTGACCGGCGCCTGCGTCGCAGCCGTGGCGCAGCCCGACATCAGCGCCGCGCCGCCCAGTATGAATCCACGTCTCGCTAGCCGCATGCGACGCCCCTCGCACGTTTCTGATGTGACGGAATGTTTCAGCTAGGGCCGCCTAACTCAACCTGAGCCTTGGCGAAACCCGCTGGGCGTCTAAGGTGGCGAACTGCTTCTGGAGGGTTTCGTGAAGTCGATCACGTCGTTGCTGGCGGTCGCCGCCATATTTGCCGGTACAGGCGTTGCGGCTCAAACCGCCCCACCGCCTCCCGCCGCCTCCGCCGGCGGACCCACGTTTGTCCAAATCGGGCGGCTTCTGGCCGATCCCGCGGCGGGCCGGGTGGAGCGGGGTAAAACTCTCGTGATCGAAGGGAACCGGATCGTCGAAGTGCGCGACGGCTTCGTCGGAGAGGGCCGGATCGTCGATCTGCGCGACTCATTCGTGTTGCCGGGGCTGATCGACAGCCATGTTCATCTGACCAGTCAGCAGAACCCGAACGGCCGGCTGGAGGAGGTGACCCAGTCGAACGCCGAACAGGCCATGATCGGCGCGCGGTACGCCCGGCGCACGCTGATGGCGGGCTTCACCACGGTGGCCGACCTGGGCGGGACCAACGAAGCCGTGTTCGCCCTGCGCGACGCCATCCGGCGCGGCGACGTCCCGGGCCCGCGGGTGATCGCCTCGGGCGCCTCCGTTTCGGTCCATGGCGGGCACGGGGACATCAACGGCTACCGCGAGGACGTGATGCACCTGCTGTCGTCCGAGAGCGTCTGCTCGGGCGTGGACGACTGCATGCGGGCCGTCCGGACTCAGGTGCGGGCCGGGGCCGACATCATCAAGATCACCGCCACGGGCGGCGTGCTGTCCAACACCGCGGCGGGCCTGGGCCAGCAGTTCAGCGACGACGAGCTCGCGGCCATCATCGCCGCGGGCCACCGGATGGGCCGTCAGGTCACCGCCCACGCCCACGGCGCCGACGGCATCAACAGCTTCCTGCGCGCCGGCGGCGACTCGATCGAGCACGGCACCTATCTGGACGCCGAGTCGATCCGGCTGATGCAGCGGCAGGGCGTCTACCTGGTGCCGACCCTGATGGCCGGGGACTATGTCGCCCGGGTCGCGTCGGGACCGGACAACTTCTTCACCCCGGCGCAGAGCGCCAAAGCCCTGCAGGCCGGGCCGCTGATGCTGGCCATGGCGGGCCGGGCCCATGACGGCGGCGTGCGGATCGCCTTCGGCACCGACAGCGGAGTCTCCGCCCACGGCGACAACGCCGGCGAATTCGCCCTGCTGGTCCGCGCCGGCCTGACTCCGCTGGAGGCGATCCAGTCGGCCACGGTCAACGCCGCGGCGCACCTGAAGATCGAGGCCGAGGCCGGACGGCTCGCGGCTGGGATGCCCGCCGACCTGATCGCGGTGTCCGGCGACCCGCTGGCCGATGTGACGGAGCTGGAGCGCGTGCGGTTCGTGATGCGGGACGGGGTGGTTTATCGGGAGGAGTAATCCCTTCTCCCCTTGCGGGAGAAGGTGGCAGCCGAAGGCTGACGGACGAGGGGTCGATGGGACGTGGACCGATCAGGCCGCCCGCCGCGTCAATCTCCTGAGACTGAGAGACCCCTCATCCGACCACGCTGCGCTCGGCCACCTTCTCCCGCAAGGGGAGAAGGAAGCGCGTAAACGTCCCCTCGTCGTCAAACGTCGCCTTCACCGGCCATGAGATCACCCGCGCGCGCCAGTCTTCGGGCAGCCGTGACCAGTCCTTCTCGGTGGTGATCAGACGCCCCCCGAACGACTGCGCCCGGTCGGCGAGAAAGCGCAGATCCGCCTCCCGGAACGCGGCGTGATCGGGGAAGGGGGCGAAGTCAGCCAGATCGGCGCCAGCGGCCTTGAGGGCGCGCTCGACCTTCCAGGGCTTGGCGATGCCGGCGAAGCCGACCAGCGGTCCGGGCGGCGGCGCGGCGGCGGGCAGCAACCGGGCGACGAAGACGGGCAGGGCGCCGAAGGTCTCGATCAGTTCCGGGTCCGGCTCTCCGGCGTCGGCCGGCATCAGGAGCACCACGGCGTCTGCCCGGGCCAGCCCGGCCTTCAGCGGCTCGCGCATCGGTCCCGAGGGGAAGACGGAGCCGTCGCCGAACGGCCATTCGCCGTCGCGGGTCTCGCCGTCGACGACGATCAGGCTGAGCGCCTTCTTCAGGCACGGGTTCTGGTGGCCGTCATCGAGCACGATGGCCCCGGCGCCGGCCATCGCGGCGGCGCGGGCTCCGGCGACCCGGTCCCGCGCGATCCAGGCGGGGCTGTCCAGCGCCAGCATGAGGGGCTCGTCGCCGACGTCCTCGGCCGTATGCACGCCCGGCTTGACCTGCAGCGGGCCCTCCAGCCGGCCGCCATAACCGCGCGACAGGGCGTGTCCCTCAACGCCTGCAGCGCGGAGCAGGCGCAGGACTTCGCGCGCGACCGGCGTCTTGCCCGAGCCCCCGACCGTGAGATTGCCGACCGAGATCACCGGGGCCCCGACATCGACGGGCGAGGCGCGCGCGATCCGCCGCGCCGTCGCCGTCCCCCAGATCCACGACGCCGGCTTCAGCAGAAACCGGAGCACCGACGCGTGCCGGGGATCGCGGGCGTACCACCAGCGGGGGGTGTTCAGCTTCATCGGCTCGACCGCTCGGGCAGGAGGGGCTCGAGGGCGCCCCACAGCCGGTCGAGGCCGGAACCCGCCTCCGCCGCGGCCCGGCGTGCGCGTTCGCCCATCAGTCTGGCCTCTGCATCGTCCGCCAGCAGCGGGGCCAGAACGGCGGGCAGGTCTGCCGGCGCTTCGACCACCGCCAGACCGCCTGACTGCACCAACGCCGCCGTGACGGCGGCCCAGTTGCTCATGTCGGGTCCCGTCACCGCCGGCTTGCCAAGACGCGCTGGCTCCAGCGGGTTGTGGCCGCCGACCGGCGGCTTCTCCAGCGCGGCGGAAAACGATCCGCCCATGACCACGACGTCGGCCAGCCGCAGGAACAGCCCCATCTCGCCCAGGGTGTCGGCGATGTAGAGGTCGGTCTCGCCATCCGGTTCCTGACCCTCCGAGCGCAGGGCGAAGCGGTAGCCGTCGCGGGTCAGGGCGGCGGCGATCGCGGCGCGCCGTTCGGGATGGCGCGGCACCAGGATCAGGCACAGCCGATCGGCCAGCCGGTCCAACGCCCGCACCAGCGCGATCTCCTCGCCGTCATGCGTGCTGGCGGCCACGACCACGGGTCGGTCGCCAATGGCGGCGCTCAGGCGGGTGAAGGCCGCCGGGTCATGGGGCGGGGCCGCGCCGGACAGCTTCAGGTTCACATGGCCGTCGATCCGCGCGCCGAGGCTCTCCAGCCGCGCCGCCGACGTCTCGTCCTGCGGCAGGATGCGGTCGAACGCGGCCAGCACCTCGCGGGCCGCGCCGGGGAAGCGGCGCCAGCCGTCGACCGTCTTTTCCGTGATCCGGGCGCTGGCGAGCACCAGCCCTACCTCGCGCCGCCGCGCTTCGAGGATCAGGTTCGGCCACAGCTCGCTCTCGACGAACACGGCCACCGCCGGGCGCCAGTGATCGAGGAAGGCGGAGACCGCGCCGGGCGCATCCACCGGCGCGAACTGGTGGATCACGCCCGGCGGCAGGCGTTTCGCCATCAGGGTTGCGGAGGTCAGGGTGCCTGAGGTCACGAGCAGGGTCAGGTCCGGGCGAACCTGCCGGAATCGCTCCACCACCGGCAGCAGCGACAGCGTCTCCCCCACGCTGACGCCGTGCAGCCACACCACCTCGCCCTCGGGGCGGGGGACCGAGGCCACGCCGAGCCGTTCGTCCACCCGGATGGGGTCCTCCTTGCCTTGGCGCGCGCGCGCGTCCAGCAGGCGCGGCGCCAGCGGCTCCAGCATCCGCGTCAGCAGGCGGTACAGGATCAGGGCGGGGCTCACGTCAGACCCGCTTCAGGCCCGTCAGGGCGTCTGCTGCAGCCTCGGCCGCCGTAAGGCGCTCCGTCCAGGCGCGCGTGACCTCCGGCAGGGTTCCGCCCTCCGGGAAGCGGGCCACGTCCCAGACGATGGCCCCTTTCGCGAAGGGCAGGGGCAGGACGGCCGAGTCCCAGGTCTTGAGCCGGATAGCCGGGTTGCACGACACCCCGATGAACAGGGCCGGCGCGCCCGACAGCTTGGCCAGCAGCGGCAGCCCCTCGGCCATCTGGCGAACCGGGCCGCGCGGGCCGTCGGGGCTGATGGCGAGGCCCCCCGCCTTGAGCTGGCGCAGACCGTCGCGAAGCGCCTGCGTCCCGCCCTTGGCGCGGTCGGCCTTGTCCTTGTTCGACGACGATCCGCGGATGGCCGGGAAGCCGAGCCGGCCCAGCGCCAGCGCGAAGAACTGTCCGTCGGGGCTCAGGGAGACCAGCGCCTTGGCCGGCTGCGCGCGATCCTTGGGCCAGCAGGCGGGGGCCAGGGCGATGCGCGAGTGCCAGAAGGCGCACAGCACCCCGCCGCCTTCCGCCCACACCTTCTCGGCCACCTCGGGATTCGCATGGGTCCAGCGGATGGTCGCGAAGCAGAGCCGCATCCACTGCGCCAGCAGCCAGGCCAGCGTCGCCTGTAAGACCGGGTTGCGGAGCGGCCTCATGAGACCGCCGCGACCGTGACCGGATCGCCGTCCAGCGACTGCTGCTTCGCCAGCCGCGCATAGAGGCCGCCCTGCTTCACAAGGGAGGCATGCGTTCCTGTTTCGACGAGCCGTCCGCCGTCGATGACGTGGATCCGGTCGGCGTTGCGCACGGTCGACAGCCGGTGGGCGATCATCAGCGTGGCCCGGCCCTGCATCAGCCGCTCCAGCGCCGCCTGGACCAGCGCCTCGCTCTCGGTGTCGAGCGCCGAGGTGGCCTCGTCCAGCAGCAGGATCGGCGCGTCCTTCAGGAAGGCCCGGGCGATGGCGATCCGCTGGCGCTGGCCGCCAGACAGGCGCAGCCCCGCCTCTCCGGCGCGGGTCAGATAGCCTTCTGGCAGGGCGGTGATGAAGTCGTGGGCCGCCGCCGCCGCCGCCGCCGCCTCGATCTCCGCCTGGGCGGCGCCGGGCCTCGCGTAGCCGATGTTGGCGGCGATTGTGTCGTCGAACAGGAAGGGCTCCTGCGTCACCAGCGCGATGCGGGCGCGCAGGTCCTCCAGCCGCAGTTCGCGGATGTCCTGCCCGTTGACCGTCACGGCGCCCGCCGTGACGTCATAGAAGCGGGGTAGCAGACTCAGCAGGGTGCTCTTGCCGCCGCCCGAGGGGCCGACGAGGGCGACCGTCTCCCCCGGTCGCACGACCAGCGAGACGTCTGACAGCGTCGGCGCCCCGCCTGCGATGGCCGGTCCATAGGCGAAGCTGACGCGGTCGAAGGCGACGGTCACGGGTCCCGGAGCCAACGGTTGGGCGTCTGCGGCCTCGCGGATCTCGGGCTGGATGTCGAGCGCGCCGAACAGCCTGCGCGCCGCGGTCAGGCCCTCGGCCATCACCGTTTGCAGGTTGGTCACCTGCCGCAGCGACTGCCCCGCCGCCATCAGCAGACCGATGAAGGCCGCGAAGGCCCCGACCGTCATCCCGCCGTCCCGCGCCCGCCATCCCGCGTACGCCATCACCGCCGCGACCACGATCATGGCCACGAGGTTTGAGAAGGGTCCTGCGAAGGCGCGGCTGTCGGCGCTCTTGATCACATGGCGCTGGCGGCGCGACACGACCTCGGCCACCCGAGCCTCCTCGGCCGCCTCGCGGTTCTCGATCTTGATCAGCCGGACGCCGTCGAGGTTCTCCATCAGGGCGGTCGAGAGATTGGAGGTCTCGACCATGGCCCCGGTGGTGGCCTTGCGCATCCGCTTGCCGAACCGGCGCAGGACCAGCGCGATCAGCGGCGCGCCCAGCAGCACGATCAGCGTCAGGCGCCAGTCGGTCCACGCCATGTAGGCGATGACCGCGACCAGCGTCAGCGCGTGCTGGGTGTAGTTGACCACCCCGTTGGTGAAGGCCTCGCGCACCAGATTGGCGTCGAACAGCACCGACGACACGAACCCGCCGGAGTGTTGGCTGCGGAGCCGGGCGAGGTCGGCGCGGATCATCGACCCGAACAGCCGCACCTGAATGTCGCCGACGATGCCGTGGCCCAGCCGGTTCACCAGCGCGGCCTGTCCCAGCGCCGCGGCGGTCCAGATCAGACCGGCGCCGACGATGATCAACGGGATCCACAGCAGCGCCCGTCCGGGCGGCACGGTGATGAAGTTCCAGATCGTCACCGCCTCGCCGAGGAACAGCCCATCGATGGCCGGCTCGAGCAGCTGCAGCACGGTCGCCGCCATGATCCCCACGACGGCGGCGCAGGCGATCGACAGGAACAGCGCCGGCCGGTGGTGCGATAGGTAGTCGCGCCAGATGCGCCCCAGCAGCGGACGAAGCGGCTCCTTCGGATCAGAGGCGGGCGCGGGCGTCGTCATCGGTCCGAGGTCGGACGGGTCGCGAGGGAAGTCAAGCGACGACGCGGTCGGGAACCGCCGGCGACAGGCCGCTGGAGGCTGGTGAGAACCGGCGGCAGGCGAGCGCCATGGCTCCGGCGACGCACCCACCGAACAACATGCCCTCCAGCCCTGCCGTCACCAGCTGGCTGACCAGGCCGAAGCCGGTCTCGTTGAACATCCCGCCCAGCTGCTCCACGCGGAAGCGCGAGGCGGGAAACCCCTGCGCCAGCAGGTCGAGACTTCCGCCCATCAGCCGCCCGCCCAGCAGCGGAATCAGCACCCCGGCGAGGAGCCCGGCGAAGGCCCCGGCAGCGACGCAGCGCCGGATCGGCGGCTCCACCCGCGAGCGTCCGTTGAGCCAGACGGCGGCTCCGATAAGGGCGCCCAGCAGGGCCCCTTCCGGCGCCCCGGTCATATCGGCGGGCGCGTGGCCGAACAGCAGGTCGAAGGCGTCCAGCCCGACCAGCTTGACCACGGCGCCGACCACCAGCCCGCCGACGGCCCCGCCGACGATGCTCAGCGCGCCCGGCCGCCCGCCCGGGCCCACCGTGGCGGCGATGCCGAACCCGACTCCGGCGCCGCCGACCAGCGCCAGCAGGGCCGTGAGGCACAGCAGCACCAGCAGCACCGACAGGCCGCCCATGCCGATGCCGAGCGGCTGCAGGGCGCCGACGACGCCATAGAACAGCCCGCCCATCAGCCCTGCCAGCGCGCCCCCGGTCATCCCGGCCACGCCAAGGCGAAGGAGCGGCGCGGAGCGGGTCTCCACGCCTTCCGGCAGGACCCGCGCGACGGCGTCGGTCGCGACCTCCCCCTCCGCCTCGGTGACCGGCGCAATGAAGCGGTAGCCGTGCTTCGGCACGGTCTCGATGAAGCGCGGCCGGCCGGCGTCGTCGCCCAGCTGTCGCCTCAGGGTGCGCACGCACTGGGTCAGGGCTTCGTCGGTCACGGGCACCCCGCGCCAGACCTCGTCGAGGAAGCGATCCTTGGAGATCAGCTTGCCGTGCTCGCGCACCATCAGCGCCAAGGCGTCGAAATAGCGCGCGTTCAGCTCGACGGTCGCGCCGTCACGCTTCAGCTGACGATCGACCGGGTCGAGGGAGAATCGTTCGAAGCGGAAAACGCCGACGGCCATGCGCCGTGGATAGCGCGGAAAGCCGGAAGCGGTCGAGGCGGATGACGCGGCGCTGCGGAGCCGCTATCTCCGCACCCATGGCGCGCTACGACCTCAGCACCCCCGGCGGACGGTTCAAGGCGCGGTGGGACTATGTGTGGAAGGACCACGCCTTCCTGCGACGGTGGTTCTCGAACGCCCACTGGCTGGGCCCGGATCTGGTCCGCACCAACCAGCCGTCGCCGCGTCAACTGGCGTACTGGAAGTCCCGCGGGATCAAGACGGTGATCAACCTGCGCGGGGCCCGCGACGAGGCCTGGCACGCGCTGGAGAAAGACGCCTGCGCGCGGCTGGGCCTGACCCTGATCGACGCTCCGCTGGATTCGCGCGATCCGCCTCAGAAGGACCGGGTCCACCGGGCGCGGGCGCTGTTCCAGACGGTGGAGTATCCGGTGCTGATCCACTGCAAGTCGGGCGCGGACAGGGCCGGGATGATGGCGGTCCTCTATCGCCACTTTCATCTGGGCGAGCCGATCAGCGTGGCCATCGATCAGCTGTCGAAGAAATACCTGCACCACCGCGAGGGCCTGACCGGGGTGCTGGATTTCACGCTGGAGAAATACCTGCGCGAGGCCGAGCCGAAGGGAATCAGCTTCATCGACTGGATCGACAGCGACGCCTACGACACCAGGGCCATCCGGGCCGAGTTCAAGGCCGGGTGGTGGGGAACGCTGCTGACCGAGCGGCTGCTGAAGCGGGAGTAGGGCGCGTCAGTCCCAAGGCCGGCGCGGATCGCGCGGCCCGGTCGGGCCGGGAGGCGGCGGGTCCTTTCCCTCCACCCCGGCGGCGCGGCGGACGTCACGGCCGTCCTGGGACCGGTTGATCCAGCGCTTCCAACCCTGCTCTCCGCGCAAGGCGCCGATCCACATCACCAGCACCAGCAGCATGAAGACGAGCGAGGCGATCGCCTGCCCGTCGAGCGTGCGGCCGAACAGGGTCATGGGCGGGCGTCGGTCGGCGCGCGCGGCGTGTCGTCGAAACCGTCGGTCCGGGTCTCAGGAGCGGTCGGCTCGACGCCCGCGATCGGGTCATTCCAGGCCGTGTCGCCCTCGCGCGGCCCGGTGCGCGTCTCGGCCGGCTTCTTTCGGACAGCGAAGGCGACGACGGCGACGCCGAGAATGCCCAGGGCGACAACGATCAAGGCGACGGTCATGGGATTCTCCGGGTCAGCGTGACTGTGCAGGGAAAGTGCGCGAGCGCGGAGGTCAGTTCCGTGTCAGTGCCGGCTGCCGGCTTCCATGGCGTCGCCGCGCGGGTCGATCAGCCGGTGAGCGTGCAGGATGAAGTACCGCATGTGGGCGTTGTCGACCGTGGCCTGCGCCCGCGCCTTCCACGCCGCCCTGGCTTCCTCGTAGTTGGCGAAGGCGCCGACGAACTCGACCTTGCTCAGGTCCCGGAACACGGGCGCGTCGAGGTGACGCAGCTCTCCCCCGATGACGAGGTGAAGCAGTTGGGGCGTGTCGGGAGCGGTGGTCATGCGGGTGTCCGGGAGCTCTGGCGGGGCGCGAGCGGAATAGGCCCTGTGCGCCGCACGATCAACGGGTGAAGCGCCGGCGCGCTGCATACGAGGCTGTTCTGGCGCGGATCGGCCTGGTTGAAGCGCCAGGCGCCGCCGTGGTGGTCGCTGACCGCGCCGCCGGCCTCCTCGACGATCAGGGCGCCGGCGCAGACGTCCCAGTCCCACTTCGGCGTCAGGGCGATGGCGGCGTCGAAGGCCCCGGCGGCGACCAGCGCCATGCGATAGGCGATGGCGTTGCGCTTCTCGAACCGCATCGCCGGCCACGGCTCGGCCCATTCCGGTCCCTGAAGCAGCCGCGCGTCCGCCAGCACCGAGGCGTCGTCGAGATCGGCCGTATCCGAGGCGGAGATGGGTTGCCCGTTCAGCCGGGCCCCGCCGCCCAGCGTGGCCGTAAAGGTCTCCCCCAGCGCCGGCGCGTGGATCACCGCCGCAACCGGGCGGCCGTCCTCGACGATGGCGATGGGAATGCACCACCACGGCTTGCCCTTCATATAGGCCACGGTGCCGTCGATGGGGTCGACCACGAAGATGCGCCGACGAGACAGGCGCAGGGCGTCGTCGGCGGTTTCCTCCGACAGCCAGCCGTGGTCGGGCCGGGCCGACAGCAGCCGCTCGCGCAGCAGGCTGTCCACGGCCATGTCGGCAGAGGTAACCGGCGAGCCGCCCGGCTTGGACCAGATTTTCAGGCCCTCGTCCCGAGCCTGCAGCGCAAGCGCGCCGGCATCCACGGCGGCGCTGCGGATCAGCTCCAGATCGGCGGCGAGATCGGTCATTTGCCCGCGATGGCGACGGCGTCGAACAGCAGCGACGGGCCGTTGAAGGAGCTTCGGAACTCGAGATCAGAGCCGCGCACCATGCGGGCATAGAGGTCGAGCAGGTTGCCCGCGACCGTCACCTCGCTGACCGGCCAGACGACCTCGCCCTTTTCGAACCAGAAGCCCGAGACCCCCGCCGACCAGTCGCCGGTGTTGGCGTTCAGGGAAGGCCCGAACATCGAGGTGACCAGCAGGCCGGTCCCGGCGTCGCCCATCAGACCGTTCAGGTCGCGCTCGCCCGGTTCGAGGTGGAGGTTGTGGGTGGACACGCCCGAGGGACCGGCCAGCCCGCGCGAGGCGTGGCCCGTCGAGACCAGACCCAGTTGCGCCGCCGCGGCGCTGTTGAGCAGCCAGGTGGTCAGCACGCCGTCTTCGACGATCGACCGGCGCGACACGGCGACACCCTCGTCGTCAAATGGCGTCGAACCGAGGCCGCGGGGGCGGAAGGGATCGTCGATCAGGGCGACCCCCGCCGGCAGGATCTTCTCGCCCATCCGGTCCTTCAGGAATGACGTGCCGCGCGCAACCGACGGACCGGAGATGGCTCCCAGCAGAGGCGACAGCACCTGGGCCGCCACCCGGTTCTCGAAGATGACCGCCGCGGTGGTCGAGGCGATCTTGCGCGGTCCCGTGCGGGCCACGGCGCGGCGGCCGGCTTCCGCGCCGATCGAGGCGGCGGAGGGCATATCCGCCAGATGCCGCGTGGCGCGGTGCTCTCCGCCCCGCTCCATGGCCCCGTCCTTCTCGGCGATCACCCCGGCGCCCAGAGAAAAGGCCGAGCCGTGATAGGCGCCGTCGAACCCGTGGGACGTCACCAGCCGCCAACGGCTCGACGACGCCGAGGCGTGGCCCCCTTCGGATCTCCCCACGCCGAGGATCGCCAAGGCCGCGGACTCGGCCTCGGCCGCTGCGGTCTCGAGCGCGGACGCGCCGGGTTCCGCTGGGTCGTAAAGGTCCAGCTCAGCGAAGGGGCCGCGCGCGAGCCGGTCCTGCGGGGCGAGGCCAGCGTAGGGGTCTTCCGGGGCGAGGCGGGCCATGGCGACCGCCCGCTCCACCAGCCGGTTCCGGGTCGTTTCAGAAAGGTCGGAGGCGGACACCGTCGCCTGCCGCCGGCCGATGAAGACGCGCAAGCCGAGGTCGCGGCTCTCCTCGCGCTCCACGTCTTCCAGCACGCCGTTGCGAACGCCGACGGACAGGGCGGCGCGCTCTGCGGACACCGCCTCGGCGGCGTCGGCCCCGGCTCTCAGCGCCGCCGCAATCAGCTCAGGCAGGATGTCGGGGGAGGCGGCGGACGGCGGACGTTCGGACATGCCCCGATATGGCGGGAGCCTCCCGGAGACGCAACCGGCGCGTCAGCCCAGCAGCGGACGCACGACAAGGAGGACGCCGACCGCCATCAACGGCAGCAGCGTCAGCACCATCCCGACCAGCCGTCCTGCGCCCGGGCCCTTGCCGACCCTCAGGCCGACGGCGTGGATCACCCGCCCGGCGAGGAACAGCGCGCCGAACAGGTGAACGGCCAGGGTTTCAAACCCCGTCAGAGCCAGCAGCAGCAGGGCGGCGACGCCAACGGGCAGATATTCTGCGGCGTTGCCGAACGCCCGGGTCGCCACCAGCATGGCGTCCACGCCCCCGTCGCCGAACAGAACCCGGTGCTTTCGCCGGTTCGAGACGACCCGGAAGGCCAGCGCCGCCAGCAGCAGGATCAGCAGCCCGGACCAGACGCCGGCGGCCTCGATCGGCGTCATGCCGTCCATGATCAGTTTTCCCGCCCGACCGGATAAAGCCGGTAGCGGTCATCATAGAACGGAGTTCTCTCGTAGAACCAGCCCAGCCGCGCGTCGCCGTCGGCGGCGAAGGCGGGATCGGCCGCCAGCTTTGCCTCGAACTCGGCCTTGAGGGCGGGGTCAGCGGCCAGCATCCGCTCCGCCAGCGGCGCGATGGCGTAGCCTTCGATGTACTCGACGCGGCTCAGGACTTCGGGGAACAGGCCCCAGGCGAAGAAGCTCTCGGTCGACTGCGGCTCGAGCAGCAGGACGACGATGTCGCCCAGCGGCTGATCGGTCGGCACCCGCACGGAGCCGGGGGCCCAGGTCCAGTCCCGCCGCTCGGCGGTCACGCCCGAGACGGTCACCGCGACACGGCCCTCGTTGGCGCGCGGCGCGAGTTTCGGGTCCTGCAGTCTGAGCATTTCGACCGAAGCGGTCCGCGGCTCTTCCAGCCGTTCCATCCGGACGCCGTGCAGGCCCAGCCGCTCGATGATGTCAGACCGGTGGGCGGGGACCCAGTAGGCGGTGGGTCGCTGCAGCGTCAGGGTCGGGCGGGAGCCGTAGAAGGGCAGGGACCACAGCTCAGGATCAGGCTCTCCGAGCCAGCGGATTTCCCGACGTCCGGACGCCGGGCTGTCGTACATCTCATAGCGGATGCCCTTGAACGCCCGCGTGGAGCCGGGCGTCGGGTCGGGCTCGAAATTGGCCGGGATGTCCGCCGGGCGCAGCGCCTTGTCGGCCTCGATGGCCGCGCGCAGCTCAGAGCCGCCGCGGGCCAGCGACCGCATCGCCTCCTCCAGGAAGACGTAGGTGCCGAGCACCCGCTGCTCGTAGGGTTTCAGGCTGTGGTTCTCGATCAGGATGGTGGGCACATGGGCCGCGGAGCCCCAGCCGTTGGAGAACCGCTCGCCCAGCCCGCCGTCCGACAGACCAGCGCGCGGATCGTCGCCGACGCCGAACACCAGTTCGCCGGGGATGTGTCCCTGTCCCTCCAGAGCGGCGTTCACCGCGGGCTTTAAGGCGGCGTCCAGCCAGCGGGCGCTGGCCGGGGACCGGGAATAGACGCCGTTCTCGCCGTTGTAGCCGTAGGTGACGTCGTACTGGTAATCCATGCCGTCGGTGACATGGATGTCGACATACAGGTCAGGCCGGTACTTCAGGATCAGGCCGCGCACCGCCCGCATCTCGGGCTGATCCAGCTTCAGATAGTCCCGGTTGAGGTTCTGGTTGGTCGCGGTGTTGCGCCAGCCCTGGATGCGGGGACCGCGCTGGTTCGGGCGGCTGTAGGCGCTGGCCCGCTCGTGGCCGTCGACGGAGAGGATCGGGATCAGGATCAGGTTGACCCGGTCCAGCAGGTCCGACTTGCCGTAGAAGGCGATGTCGCGGAGCAGCATCATGCCCGCGTCCTTGCCGTCGATCTCGCCCGGATGGATCCCGGCCTGGGCCAGCAGCACCGGCTTGGACGGGTCGAACGCCGTTCCGTCTTTCGAAGCGACCACTGCGTAGATCGGCCGGCCCTCGGGCGAGACGCCGAACTGCTCGATCCGGATCAGGTCCGAGGCGGCGTCGAGCCGGTCGAACCAGGCGCGCGTCGCGGCGTAGTCGGGGCTGAAGTCATGGGCCGGGTCGGCTTCGAACGCCGTCGCCCAAGGGTCCGACGGGTCTCGCAGCAACGACCGGCTGGCTCCATCCCAGACGGGCGCCGGCGGCAGAAACGGCTGGTCCCAGGGCGCGGCGTTGGGAACGGCCGGGTTTGCGGCATCTTGGGACATGACAGGACTCGACGTCAGGGCGGCCAGGGCCGCGAACAGGAGGGCGCTTCGCATGCCCTCTCGTCGCGCGGTTGGCTCCGTCCTGCAAGGCCGGTTCCGTGTCGGCGAGCCGATCCCAGCCGCCGGAACGGCTCCGATCTATCGAACCTAGCGCTGGCGGTCGCGCTTGGCCTTGAGCTGCGTAATCAGAGTCTGCAGCTCCCGCATACGGGTGGCGTGGGTCTGCAGCTGCGTCTGCTGCTCGGCGCTCAGAGCGGTCTGCCCCTCCGGCAGCGTCTCGAGGGCCGTCATCTGTTCCTCGAGCGAGGTCAGTTCGGCCTCGGCCTCCCACAGCCGGTCTTCTTCGGCTTCGGTCAGGGCCGGCGGCGGCGGGCGCGACGGCCGACGCGCCGGGGTCGGGCGGCTGCGGCCGGTCAGCACCTGTGCGTCGGCGGCGCTGGGGAAGGAGACGGCGGGAACCGCTGCGGCAAGCGCGGCGGCCATAACGAGGGCAATCTTCATCGGGCGGGGTCCATGGAAAATCGATCCGTGACCCTACGTTAGATTACCATTCTGTCATTTGGAAAGCCTCTTTCCGACACAGTTCGGCGAGTGCGCGGCGGAAAAGACGGAGACTATTTCCAGATGGGCCGGCCGTCCCCCGGAAGGCCGAGACGGTCCCACAGACCTGAAACACGCTGGACCACCGCATCATCCATGCGGATTTCCTCGCCCCATTCGCGCTTCGTCTCTGGCGGCCACTTGTCGGTCGCGTCGAGGCCGATCTTGGATCCCAGGCCGCTCTCGGGGCTGGCGAAGTCCAGATAGTCGATGGGGGTGTTTTCGATCAGGGTGATGTCGCGCGCCGGGTCCATCTTGGTCGAGACGGCCCACATCACCTGTTTCCAGTCGCGGGCGTCGATGTCGTCGTCCACCACGATCACCCACTTGGTGTACATGAACTGGCGCAGATAGCTCCAGACGCCCAGCATCACCCGCTTGGCGTGGCCGGGATAGGCCTTCTTCATCGACACCACGGCGATGCGGTAGCTGCAGCCCTCGGGCGGCAGCCAGAAGTCGGTGATCTCCGGGAACTGAGCCCGGAGCAGGGGGATGAAGACCTCGTTCAGCGCCTCGCCCAGCACCGAGGGCTCGTCCGGCGGCCGGCCGGTGAAGGTGGTGAGGTAGATCGGGTCCCGGCGCATGGTGATCGCCGAGACCTGGAACACCGGGAACTTCTCGACCGAGTTGTAGTAGCCGGTGTGGTCGCCGTAGGGGCCCTCGTCCTCGAATTCGTCGAGCAGGACATGGCCCTCCAGCACGATCTCGGCCTGCGCCGGCACCATCAGCGGCACCGTCTTGCAGGCCACCAGCTCCGCCTTGGCCCCACGCAGCAGGCCGGCGAACTGATACTCCGACAGGGTGTCGGGCACCGGCGTGACGGCCGCGAGGATGGTGCCCGGGTCGGCGCCCAGCACGACGGCGCAGGGCAGGGGCCCGGTCTTGCGCTTCCTGTGCCGGGCGTAGTGCTGGGCCCCGCCGCGGTGCGCCAGCCAGCGCATGACCGCCTTGTCCTTGCCCAGCACTTGCATGCGGTAGATGCCGAGGTTGAAGTCGTCCTCGCGCTCGTCCGACGGCCCCTTGGTCACCACCAGGCCCCAAGTGATCAGCGGTGCCGGCTCGCCGGGCCAGCAGCCCTGCACCGGCAGCGAGGTCAGATCGATCTGGTCGTCCTTCAGCACCACCTGCTGGACCGGGGCGGTCTTCACCACCTTCGGGCGCATCGACATCACCGTCTGGGCCAGCGGCAGCATTTCCATGGCGTCGCTGAAGCCGCGCGGCGGCGTCGGATTGCGCAGGAAGGCCAGCAGTTCGCCGACTTCGCGCAGTTCGCCGGCGGTGGTGCGCGCCTTCTTGTCCAGCGTGACCCCCATCGCCACCCGCTTCACCGTGCCGAACAGGTTGGCAAGGCAGGGGATAGGGCTGATCGAGCCGTCCGGCATGACCGGCTTCTCGAACAGCACCGCCGGCCCGCCGTTGCGCAACAGGCGGGTCTGTATCTCGGTCATCTCGAGGTGCGTCGAGACCGGCTCGGAGACCCGCACCAGTTCGCCCTCGGCCTCAAGCATGGCCATGAAGTCGCGCAGGGATTTGTAGGCCATGGACCGCTCCGGTGGAGCCTCACCGATTAGGCGGCGCGGGGCGTCCTGTCACGCCGTTGCAGCCGGCGACGACGACGCACCGGCACGGGACGGTCTCGGCCCCCGTCAGTAGGCCCGCGTATCGGACACCAGCGCCCAGAGCGGCAGGCGGAGGGCCGTCGTGGCGGCGCCGATGTGCAGGCTGTCCAGATGGCTCCGCCCGGCTTCGGCGCGCCGCTCTTCCTCGGGCGAAATGTCCAGCAGGCCGGCGAGCTCCTCGATGCTCATGCCGCGCGCCTCGCGCCAGTGCTTCAGGCGCGCGCCGATCGCCGCGTCCGACGGATCGATCCCGGGGAAGCTGAGTACGGAGCCCATGGGCGCTACTCCCAAGCCTCCGGTCAGCGCCGGAGCGTCAGCCCCATTCTTGATCCCATTGGAAGGCGGGATCAATCCAGTCGCCGATCCGCCCCTCCGGCGTGGCGAGGGCGTGGATCCGGTCCATCTCCTCGGCCGTCAGCGCGAAGTCGAAGATGTCGAAATTCTCCTCCGCCCGGCTGACCTTGGCGGTTCGGGGGATGGCGACGACGTCCTGCTGTATCAGCCAGCGCAGGGTGACCTGCCCCGGCGTCTTGCCGTGCGCGCGCCCGATCTGGATCAGGGTTTCCTCGTCGGCGATCTTGCCCTGGGCGAGCGGCGACCACGCCGTGATGGAGGAGCCCAACTCCCGCGCCGCCGCCTTCAGCTTCGAGAGCTTCAGATAGGGGTGGTACTCGACCTGGTTGGTGATCAGCCGCGCCGGCGACAACGCCTGCGCCCGGCGGAACTCGGCCGACGGGAAGTTCGACACCCCGATGGCCCGGGTCAGGCCCTCCGTCTTCGCCTCGTTGAGGGCGCCCAGCGTCTCCTCGAACGACGGCTCGGCCTTGGGCCAGTGCAGCAGCAGCAGGTCGGGGGTGAAGCCGAGGTTGGCGACGGATTCCCGCGCCTGCCGCAGCAGGGCGTCGCGCCGGAAATGGTCGACCCACACCTTGGTGGTGAGCCAGACGTCGTCGCGCCGCACATGCCCGGCATCGATCGCATCGCGGATGCCGTCGCCCACGGCGGCCTCGTTGCGGTAAAGCCAGGCCGTGTCGATGTGCCGGTAGCCGATCCGCAGGGCCTCCGCCACCATCCGCCGCGCGTCGTCGGGCTCCAGCATCCACGTTCCGAACCCCAGCAGGGGAATGGCGTGGCCGTCGACGGTGATGGCGGGCTGATCGGTCATGCGGGGGGCTCCTGTGCGCCCCGTTTAACTGGCCCGCCGCGCGGATGGTTCAACCCGCGTTTGCGGACACGCCTATTGGAGCGCGCGCCCGCCTCGGCTAAAGGCGGCCCCTGTCCACCGCCGAGTTACCGACATGACCGACACCCTCCCCGACCGCCTCTCCGTCGACCCGGACAGCCCGTTCCATGACGGCGAGCTGCTGCAGAAGGGCATCGGCGTCCGCTTCAAGGGCGAGGACAAGACCAACGTCGAGGAATACTGCGTCTCCGAAGGCTGGGTCCGGCTCGCCGTCGGCAACCGCGTCGATCGCCGCGGCAAGGCCCTGACGGTCAAGCTGCAGGGACCCGTGGAGCCCTATATCAAAGGCGAAGTCTGAGCCTCACCCGACGCGCTGGAATTCGAGCTGTTCCGCGGCGCTGTCGAGGATCAGCCCGCCGCCCGGGATGATGGTGGCCCGGTCTAGCCGGTCCATGAAGGCGCCGAACCGCTGCTCCGACGGCGACAGGGTGCGTTCGCACACCGGCTCCCGGCCGGGGGTCAGCTCCAGCAGCTGGCCGTCCTGTCGATAGCGCCAGCTTGAGAAGACGCAGGCGTTGGCGGTGATCCGGTCGGCCGTCACAGTGATCTCGATCGGCGGCTCTCCCGCGGACGGAGCCGCGCCGTGGAAGGCCCGCAGCCGCCAGCGGCCGGTGAAATCCAGCTTCGGCTTTGGCGTGGCGGCCTCGAACAGCAGCGAGCCGGCTCGACCTGCGAGCCGAAGCGAGCGGTCCGTGCGGGTCGCCTCGGTCATGCCCGAGAGAGTGCGCCCGAACTCGGTCTCCCAAGGCGACAGGCCGCGGGCGCACATCGCGCCGGGATTGGCCTCCGTCACCACGAGCCGTCCCTCATTCCACGCATAGCGGCGCCAGAAGGCGATGCACTGCGACTGGGCGCGGAAGGTGGAGTCGCCGACGGTCATGGTGATCGGCGTGGTCTCGCCGGCGGCGTCGGGCGAAGGCGCGCGGCCGTTCATCGCCGTCAATCGCCACTCGCCGCTCAGGTCGGTGCGGCTGGGCTGCACGTGAGCTTGGGCGCCGGGCGGCTCCGACCTGTCCGGGACAGGCTCCGGGGCGCACGCGACGATGCAGAGGGCGAACAACAGGACGCGCATGGGCTCAGTCAGAGACCGGAGAACGGCGGTTTCATGTCCGACCACACGGACGCTTCACCGCGACGACGGCGGCGGCTAGGTTGCCGGCGCATTCCAAGGAGTCTTCATGCGTCCGGTCCTGTCCCTTGCCGCCAGCGCCCTGGCCCTCTGTCTCGCCGCCTCGCCGGCCGTCGCCCAGGATCAGAGGACCATCCGCGAGGCCGAGCAACTGCGCGACCGGGCGCTGCAGTCCAACGTCGCCTACGACCTTGTGTCCGAGCTGACGACGCGGTTCGGCCCGCGCCTCGCCGGCTCGGCGTCCGAGCAGGCCTCGGCCCGCTGGGGCGCGGCGAAGTTCCGCCAGATGGGCTTCGACAATGTCTCGGTCGAGGAATTCCCTCTCGCCCTCTGGACCCGGGGCGAGGCGCGGGTGGAAATCCTGTCGCCTTTCCCGCAACCGCTCAGCGTCGTCGCCCTCGGCGGCTCGATGGCGACACCGGCCGACGGGATCGAGGGCGAGGCCGCGATCTTCGAGACCTACCAGCAGCTGCTGGATCAGCCGGAAGGCTCCCTGACCGGCAAGATCGTGGTCGTGCTGCAGGATACTGTGCAGGCGCAGGACGGCCGCGGCTATGGCGCCACCTCGCCCATCCGCGGAAACGGCCCGACCGAGGCGGCGAAGCGCGGCGCCGTGGGCTATGTGCTTCGCTCGCTGGGCACCCACGACCACCGCTTCGCCCACACCGGCGCGACCCGGGTGGGCGAGGGGACGGTGCCGTCTTTCGCCATGAGCCCGCCTGACGCCGATCAGCTGCGCCGCATGGTGGGGCTCAGCGACCAGCCGGTGCGCATGCGGCTGTTCTCCAGCGCCGGCTTCACCGCCGACAGCAAGAGCCAGAACGTCGTCGGCGAAGTCCGCGGCTCGGGCGCGGCGGACGAGGTCATCGTCATCGGCGGCCACCTCGACAGCTGGGATCTGGGCACCGGCGCCATCGACGACGGCGCGGGCGTTGCCATCACCGCCGCCGCCCTGAAGCTGATCGAGGACATGCCGCGCCGTCCGCGCCGCACCATCCGCGTCGTCTGGTGGGGTTCGGAAGAGGTCAGCCAGCCCGCGCCGTCGCAGGGTCTGGCCGGCGCCCGCTTCTACGCCTCAAGCCGCGCCGACCAGATGGCCAACCATGTCGCCGTCAGCGAAAGCGACTTCGGCGCCGGGCCCATCTACAGCCTGAACCTGCCCGCCGGCGCCGCCGACACGCCGTTCCGCCGCGCCGCCCAGGCCGTGCTGACGCCGCTGGGCGTGCTGTTCGACCCGGCCCCCGCCACCGGCGGAGGGCCCGACACTGGACCGACCGTGGCCGCGGGCGTTCCGGCCTTCCGCCTCAACCAGGACGGAACGGACTATTTCGACACCCACCATACCGCTGACGACGTGCTGGACCGGATCGATCCGAAGGCGATGGACCAGAACGTCGCCGCCTGGGCCGCCTTCCTGTGGCTGCTGGCCAATTCGGACGTGGACTTCCGGGCGCTGCGGCCGGCGCAGTAGGGTTCCCGCCGCGAGCGTGGCGAAACTGGTAGACGCACGGGACTTAAAATCCCGCGACTTCGGTCATGCGGGTTCGACCCCCGCCGCTCGCACCAACGCCCGCCCGGCGCGTTGCACGGACATGGCCAGCCCGCAGCCCAGCCTGTTCGACCTTCCGCCGACTTTACCGGAAGGACTCCGCTACGCCGAGGAGGCCGTGACCGCGGACGAAGCTGACGCGCTGGTCGCCGCCTTCGCCGACCTGCCGTTCCAGGCCTTCGACTTCCACGGCTTCAAGGGCAACCGCCGGATCGTCTCATACGGGTCGCGTTACGATTTCTCTGCGTCCCGGCTCGCGGACGCCGAGCCGATGCCCGCCTTTCTTGAACCGGCCCGTCGAGCCGCCGCAGGGTTCGCCGGTCTGGATGTCTCCGCGCTCGAGCACGCCATGGTCACGGAGTACGCGCCGGGGGCGGGGATCGGCTGGCACCGCGACCGGCCCGAGTTCGACAAGGTCGTCGGCCTGTCTTTCGGCGCGCCCGCGACCTTGCGGCTGCGCCGGCGCGAAGGCGCCGGCTGGGCCCGCGCGGCCCTGCCTCTCGCGCCCCGCTCGATCTATCTGCTGGACGGCCCCGCCCGGCAGGACTGGCAGCACAGCATCGCGCCGGGCGACCGGCTGCGCTACTCGATCACGTTCCGCAGCCTGCGCTGAGCCTCAGCGCTTCTTGCCCAGCTCCGCGGCGATGTCCTTGATGTTCCGGCCCGCCTTGCGGTGGGCGGCGGTCAGCTGTTCGCGGGTCACGCCCCAGCGCTTCATCCAGTGTTCGACCGCCTGACGCTCGGACAGGTCCAGCCGGTCCCGGTCGATGAAGCCGCGCTTGTCCTTCAGGCCCGCCATGATCGCTCCTCAACGCATAACTTCGTGTTTCGCGCGATGAACCGGTCTCAACGGCGCGCGGTTTCGTGGCACAAGAGGGAATCGCCCCTCCCGGCATACGGACATTGCATGAAAAGAGCCCGGCGCGCCCGCATCGTCGCGACCCTTGGACCCGCCAGCCGGGCGCCCGGCATGGTCAAGGCCCTCGCACAGGCCGGCGTGGACGTGTTCCGCCTCAACTTCAGCCACGGGACGCACGAGGACCATGCGGCGGCCCTGAAAGCCGTGCGCGGCGCCGAGCTGGCGCTGAAGCGGCCGCTCGGGGTGCTGGCCGACCTACAGGGACCCAAGCTGCGCCTCGGCAAGTTCCGGGACGTCGAGATCGACATCAAGCCGGGCCACCGGATGCGCTTCGATCTGGACCCCGCGCCCGGCGACGAGACTCGGGTGCAGATGCCGCATCCGGAGATTTTCAAGGCGCTGCGCACCGGCATGCTGCTGCTGCTCGACGACGGGCGGGTGCGGTTGCGGGTCAACGAGCGGACTGACGACTGGGCGGACGTGACGGTCGAGAGCGGCTCGAAACTGTCGGACCGGAAGGGCGTGGCCGTGCCCGAGGCGGTGGTGCCGGTCTCGGCCCTGACGCCCAAGGACCGCGAGGATCTGGCTTTCGCCCTGCGCATCGGCGTCGACTGGGTGGCGCTCAGCTTCGTCCAGAAGGCCGAGGACATGGCCGAGCTGAAGCAGCTGGTGAAGGGCCGCGCCGCCTGCCTCGCCAAGATCGAGAAGCCGCAGGCCCTGCTCGAGCTGGACAGCATCCTGGACTACTGCGACGGCGTCATGGTCGCGCGCGGCGACCTGGGCGTGGAGCTGGAGCCCGAAGAGGTGCCGGTGGCGCAGAAGCAGATCATTCGCGCCGCCCGCCAGCGCGGCGTGCCGGTGATCGTCGCGACGCAGATGCTGGAGAGCATGACCAGCTCGCCCGCCCCGACCCGGGCCGAGGCCTCCGACGTCGCCAACGCCGCCTACGAAGGCGCCGACGCCCTGATGCTGTCGGCCGAGACGGCCTCGGGCGACTATCCGCTGGAGTCGGTCGGCGTGATGAGCCGGATCATAGAGCGGGTCGAGCGCGATCCGATGTGGCCCAGCCTGATGGACGCCGAACACGCCGGCATGGACGACTTCGACGCGGACGCGCTCGTCGCCGCCGCCCGCAAGGCGGCGGAGGCTCAGTCCACCGCCTGCATCGTCGTCTTCACCACCCTCGGCGGAACGGCCCGGCGGATGGCGCGGGAACGGCCGCTCCAGCCGGTGCTGGCGCTGACCCCGAACCCCGACACCGCCCGGCGGCTGGCGCTGGTCTGGGGACTGGAGACCCGGCTCGGCAAGGAGCCGGCCTCGCTGGAGGACGTGACCGAGGACGCAGTCAACAGCGCCGTCGCCTACGACATGGCGCAGCCGGGCCAGCGCATCCTGATCCTCGCCGGCACCCCCTTCGGCGCCCCGGGGGCTGCGAATCTGCTCCGTCTGGCCCATGCTCCGAGCAAGAAGGGGCGCTGATCAGTTCGATATCACCGGGCCGACCTTCAGATCCACTATATCCTTGCAGCAGTCGTGCAGGAGGCCGGTGGCGATGGACCGGATCTGGTCATCGGACAGCTTCGGAATCTGCATAAGTGCGGGCAGTTCGGGATCGTGACCGGGAACGGCTTGCGGATGGGCTGCAATCCAATCCCGATAGCCGGCTAGCACTCTGCTGTTTCCCTGACCGTGTGCGGAATCCTCCCCGACCAAACTGTTATTAATGGCGCCGAAGGCGTCGCGTGGGTACCGGGCCAGCGCCAACTCGGAAAGCTTGGCGCGGTATTCGAGGTCGCCGCCCGGCAGGGCTGCCTCGCCCGAGAACCGGGCCTGATCAAGGGCGTGACGTCCCTCGTGTATCCAGATTGACCGATCCAGAGTCTGAGCGAAATCGAGCAGCGCCAGCTGCCGCGGGTTATCGCCGCCCTCGGCGATCGCCTCCGCGTGAATTTGTGCAATCGATTGGCGTCTCAGCCGGGCCGCCATTCCCGGCAGAAAGACAACAGCTCCATCGCCAGCGCTGGCGCGGTCGCTTTCATCGAGTGCGGCTTGATCTCTCTCGGCGCGTGACCGTTCCGTTGCATCGTAAGCCAACGCAACCGTGTTTAATGCCGATCGCACATAGGCGCCTCGGACCTGTACGATTCCGCCCCCACTCCAGCCCCCGGTGGCTTTTTCGCCGTCCCAGAGCCATGACTGGAAGCCGTTGACGATCATGTTGTCGACCAGGTTGAAGGTGGTCGTTGTCGTTGTGCCTCCATCGGTCAGCCGACGCCGCTCCCTGCTGATAAGGCGACCCATGTGCACGCTCGGATAGCCGCCGGTGAAACCAAAGGTGGCGATGAGATTGCACCGCTGGTTCACCGCGTAGATCGGGCCATCTGTCGGCCTGCGGGCCGGCCAGTCGAGGATTGAGTTGTTGGTCATTTCGTACAGGTCAGAGAGGCGCTCGGAGAGTTCGCTAGCCAGCGGATTGCGGCTCGCCCGGTCTGTGCTGCCTGCCAGCCGCCGGTTGAGCCCGGTCGCTAACGCCTTCACGGACCGGTCAAAGACAAGGCATGAGCGTACGGTCGTAGTCCGGTCAGAAGCGTGCCCTTCCGGAAGGCCTGAGAGCACACCCTCGCTCGCCTCTGTGAAGCCTGCCCGCATCAGCAGATCGGCCAAGGCCTCAAGGTCTGACGCGGGAGCGTTTTCCGCCAAGCCTGCCTCCAACAGCGGCCCAGCGTCTGCGAGAAGAGGAAGTACCTCGCCGTCCCTTAGCCAGAAGAACGCGTTCCAGGCATCGAGCGCAGAGGCGGAGTCGCGCCGCAGAAGCGCCGCTTCGAGCCTTGACGTCTGAACGGCGCTGGCGATCGGTCCTGCCGGCGAGAGATGGTCGAATCGCGCCCAGATTTTCGCCATCGCAGAGGCCTCCCCCGTGCGGACCAGCTTCAAACCTGCCAGCGCTCCGAGGGCGATTAAGTCATCTCTGTCCTTCCCGGCATCGCAGACCCCAAATCGCTATTCCGCGAGATTGTACGCGCGTCGCGCCTGACCTGCCTCGTGCAGGAACCGGACCGTCATCAGCAGGCTGCGACATCCTTCCTGAGGAATCTTCGATTGAAGGCGTCAGCAGGGTTTCGGCCACCGCGACATTGCCCTCGATCAACCACGCTATTCGGGCGAGGCCTCGCGTGGCCTCGGCTTTGTCGCGCACGCTCGCGGGTCCGGCCAGAACTCCCGAATAGGCGACGCGGGCCTCGGCAAGGCGGTTCTGATCGTACGCCGCTCGTGCGGCTTGAATGTCCTGGGCCGCTGCTGTTGTACTGGCGCAGGCGAAAAGCGCCGCCAGCAGGATTGCTCGTGGTGTACGCATGGAAAGCTGCTCCGCTAGAGCCGCCATCTTTGAGTGCGGACGATGCCGCCGTCTTGTACGACTCGCACGTTCGAGGCGGGGCGTGGGAGGTGCCATTTGAATTCCGCGGGCTCCCTGCGGCGCCGAAGCTCAGCAGCTTGGGACGCCGCGTCCGCCTGGACGAGCACGAACATCGAAACCCGTATCTCTCCGTCTATCTGACTGGCGCCTACCGCGAGCGGTCGGGGTCCGGCGATGCGGTGATCAATCGACCAGCAATGGTTCTGCACCCGACAGGCGCGATCCATGCGGATGAGACGGGCAACGCTGGTCTCGACGCTCTTGTCATTGAGATGGATGCCGGCTGGCTTGACGACATTGTTCCGGAATTTCAGCTGCAGGGACGGTCCGCCTACTGGACTGGCGCGGGTGCATCGAAAGGCGCTGCAGCATTAGCCCGGGCATGGTTGAGGCCGAAAGCGGACCCCAACTCGGCGGTCGAGACGCTTTCCGCACTGCTTCAAAGCTTCACGGCACGAGCGGGAGAGGGGCCCTTGGCCCCTGCATGGCTTGACGAGGGTATTTGTCGCGCCAGCGGCAGCTCCGTGTCGGCGGCCCGGCTGCTGCGGCGAAACGCGGCGAGCGTTGCGCGCACAGTCGCCGCCCACCGCGGGGAGAGCCTGCGTGAGGCGCGGCGACGCGAGCGCGTGGGCCGCGCGGCTCTTACGATCCGGGACACGGACCTGTCACTCGCTGCGGTCGCGGCGGAATGCGGCTTCTGCGACCAGGCGCACATGAATCGGGGGTTCAAAGCGATCTTTCATCGCACGCCGGGCGAGCTGCGCGAACGCTGGGCCTCAAGTCTTATCGCCTGATAGCTTTTCTTCAGTCGCGACTGGCGCACTATCGCCGAATCACGGAGCGCCTTCCCGGCATGATCAAATACATCGGCTCCAAGCGCGCCCTGCTCGGCCAGATCGTGGGGGCGGTGAAGAGCGCGCTGCCCAGCGGCGGGACTGTCTGCGACCTCTTCTCCGGCACCGCCCGGGTCGGCCACGCCCTGAAGCGGGAGGGCTTCCGGGTCTGGTCCAACGACCACAACGCCTACGCCCACGCGCTGGCGACCTGCTATGTGCAGGCGGACCGGGATCGGTGGCTGGGCCCGGCTGAAGCGGTGCTGGCCGAGTTGCGGGAGGAGGTGAAGCCGGAAGCGGGCTGGTTCACCCGGACCTTCTGCGAGGACGCCCGCTACTTCTCGCCCGAGAACGGCGCCCGGATCGACGCCATGCGCGACCGGATCGCAACCATGGCGCTGGAGCCGGAGCTGGAGGCGATCGCCCTCGTCAGCCTGATGGAGGCGGCGGACCGGGTCGATTCCACCGCGGGACTGCAGATGGCCTACATGAAGTCATGGGCGGCGCGAGCGTTGAAGCCGCTGGAGCTTCGCATGCCGGATGTGCTGACGGGAGCCGGCAAGGCCACGCGCGCCGACGCCGTCGCGCTGGCCCCCGAGATCGAGGCCGACCTCGTCTATCTCGACCCGCCGTACAACCAGCATTCCTACCTCGGCAATTACCACTGCTGGGAAAGTCTGGTGCTGTGGGACAAGCCCGAGACCTACGGCGTGGCGAACAAGCGGATCGACGTCCGCACGCGCAAGAGCGCCTTCAACAGCAAGCCGGGCATCGCCCCCGCCCTGCGGTCGGTGATCGACGGTCTGAAGGCGCCGAACCTGGTCGTCTCATTCAACGACGAGGGCTATCTGGGTCGGGACGAACTGGTGGAGATGCTGTCGGCGCGGGGCGAGGTGCAGGTGATCGAAATCCAGCACCCCCGCTACGTCGGCGCGCGCATCGGCATCCATAATCCCAAGGGCGAAAAGGTCGGCTCCGTCGGGCGGCTGCGGAACGTGGAATACCTGTTCGTCGTCGGCGATCGGCCGTTGAAACTGGCCGACGCGGCCTGAGCCGCGAATGTTCGGAACAGGACAGACTCACGTCCGTTATCCGGCCCATGGAAGAGCTGTCGATCACCCCCGCCCGCCGGCGCTACGCCCAACAGGCCTATGGCCGCACCGCCGACGCGTTCGAGACCGTCGCCTGGCGCCCGCCGGTGTCGAAACGGTTCGACCCCCGCCCGGCGAACGACGGCTATGGGACGGGTCCGGGTCTGAAGGATGAACTCGCCGCGCTCCCCGCCTGGGCCACCATCGTCGGAGGTGGCATGATCGCCGCCTTGGTCGGCGCCCTGCTGGGCGGGGCGCTACAGGTCTAGCGGCTCCAGCAACGCGCGGATCGGGGCCCACCCGCGGCGGTGCTCAGGGCAGGGGCCCAGCGCCTTCAGCGCCGCCTGATGCACCGGCGCGTTGTAGCCCTTGTGCGAGGCGAAGCCGTAGCCAGGGTATTCCGCGTCCATCGCGATCATCAGACGGTCGCGGGCCGTCTTGGCCAGGATCGAGGCGGCGGCGATCGACAGCGACAGGCCGTCTCCGCCCACCACCGTCTGCACGTCGCACGGCAGCTTGAAACGGTAGTTGCCGTCGACCAGCGCCGCGACCGGCTGGATCGCCATCGCCTCGATCGCGCGGCACATGGCCAAGCCCGTGGCGTGCAGGATGTTCAGCTCGGCGATCTCCTCGACCGAGGCGAAGCCGACGCCCCACGCCAGCGCCCGGGCCTTGATCTCGATCTCCAGCACCTCGCGCCGTTCCGCGGTCAGAGCCTTGGAGTCGTCGATGCCGACCGGCAGGTCATCCGGGTTCAGGACCACGGCGCCCGCCGCGACCGGCCCCGCCCACGGTCCGCGCCCCGCCTCGTCGACGCCACAGACCAGACCGCCGCAGGACTGGATCAGCACCGTCTCCAGCGCCAGCGTCGGGAAACCGCGCGGCGCCTTGGCCGGCGGTTTCGCGGCGGCCTTCGCCTTCGTCGTCTTCTTCGCCGGGGTCTTCACAGGTCGGCCATCGCACGAACCTGCCGGTGACGGAAGCACTCGACGCCGTGATCGTTGACCATGCCCACAGCCTGCATGAAGGCGTAGACGATCACCGGGCCGCAGAAGGTAAAGCCACGCTTCTTCAGCGCCTTGGCCATGGCCTCGGATTCGGGCGTCGCCACCGGCCGCGCCCCGCCGTCGGGCCAGGCGTTCTGGATCGGCGCGCCGCCGACGAACGACCACAGCCACGCGCTGAAGTCCTCGCCGCTGTCGCGCATCTCCAGCCAGATGTTCGCGCCCTTGATCGCGCTGTTGATCTTGGCCCGCGAGCGGATGATGCGGGCGTCGCCCAACAGGCGCTCGACGTCCGCCTCGCCATAGCGGGCGACGATTTCGGGATCGAAGCCGTCGAACGCTTCGCGCATCCCCTCGCGCTTCCTCAGGATGGTGATCCACGCCAACCCGGCCTGGAACCCGTCCAGCACCAGCTTCTCCCACAGCGCCCGGCTGTCGTACTCGGGCACGCCCCACTCCTCGTCGTGATAGGCGACGTACAGCGGATCAGTCCCGCACCAGGCGCAGCGGTGGATTGAGTCGGGCATGGCCCGACAATAGACGCTGCGCTCACCGGGTGAAGGGCTGCGGCCGGCGCACCTGTGGGGGCCGTCGACGGGCCACAAAACTCTGGTCTCCCCTTCTGAAAACGGGCAGCCTTTTCGCCGCACGGGAGGGGGCGATGGCGCGTGAAGACCTGACGGTGGGGCCGGGTGAGCGGGTCAAGGCGATGGCGGCCATGGAGGCGCTGTTGCGCATCTGGCGCCAAGCCGTCGACTGTTTTCCGGGCGACGACCTGGAGACCATCCTCGTCTACCTGACCGTCGCGGCCGCGAGCTCCAGCAGCCATTTGAGGGATCCGGAAATCGTCGCCGGGCTCGACGAGGCGCCGCTGCCGGACCACCTGCACCGGCCGACCAGCGGCCGCGCTGTCGCAGAAGCCACCGGTCTCGCGCGCGAGACAGTGCGGCGCCGGATCGACGCCCTGGTCGCCTCAGGGCGGCTCGCTCGCGACTCCCGGGGCGTGCGGACGATCAGCGGCTCGATCACCCACGCCAGAAACCTGGAGTTCGTCCGGTTTCTCGTCCGGGAGATGACCGTGGCGTCGGACCGGCTCAGCCGGTTCGATCCCGCGTGACCGTGGCCCCTTCGGCCGTCCACGCCTCCACCTTCAGGTCCTCGACCCAGGCGTCCAGCACGCCGCAGACGCCGCGTCGGTCGATCCCGCTGAAGGTCGGGCAGCTTCGAATCCGGTCCGCCTCTTCGGTCATCGACGCGAGCAGGTCGATCAGGCTGGTGCGCGACCGGCGGGCGTGACTGCGGGCGAGGCCGCGCACGATCGCTTCCAGCGCCGTCAGATCGGTGGTGATGGCTTCGAGGCGGGGATCGTACATCGGGCGCTCCAGCGGGGTCGGGGCGCGGCGATAGTCGGGTCGGCGTCCGACGAACAGCGTCATGCGACCCGATCCGCGTCGGCTGTCCAGAGCGGCGTCAGTCCATCTCCGCGAACGCCCTGACCGGAAACGTCCCGAACGCCTTCACCTTCGGCGGGGCGGCGGTGAAGCGGAAGCCGGCGTCGGGCAGCAGCTCCAGCCCGCGCATGTGCTCGCAGATCAGGATGCCGGCGCCGAGCAGTCGCGTGTGGACGGGCCGGGCCCGGGTGCGGGTGTCGTCGATGTTGTGCGAGTCGATGCCGGCCAGAGCCGCGCCGACCTCGACCAGCAGGGCCGCGGCGTCCTCGGTCAGGAAGGGGTGGTCCTCGAAATAGGCGTCGGTGCGCCAGTGCCGGGCCCAGCCGGTGTGGACCAGCACCGCCTTGCCGCGCAGGTCGAGACCGGCGAACCGGTCCGCGTCGATCGCCAGAACGTCCGGCGCGCGCACCACCAGCCCCGGCAGGCCGGCGACCCGCTCCAGTCCCACCTCGCTCAGGTCCTCGCCGTCGGCGTAGCGGTGGAAGGGCGCATCCAGATAGGTGCCGGTGTTGCCGACCATGTCGATGCGGCCGATCTGGAACTCGGTGCCGGGTTCATAGGCGGCGCGCGAGGCCTCGCGGCTGAGATGGTCGCAGATCAGCGGCGCCGGCAGACCCTTGTAGGTCACCATGCCGTCCTCGATCGTGTGGCTCAGGTCGATCAGCGGCATTCTCAGGCTCCGGGTCAGGTCGGCCAAGGATGGCGGCGGCGCGGGCGCGGGTCAAAGCGCCCCTTGGGGCTGGACAAGCCGCGGCCGAGGTTGAACAACCATCGCTCCCATCAAGGAGATTTCCATGCGTATCGCCCTCTTCGCCGCCGCCGCGGCCGCCCTGACCCTGACCGCCTGCTCGCAGCAGACCGAAGAAAACGCCGACACGACGGCTGACGCCGCGGGCGCGACCGTCGCCTCCGCCGCCAGCGACACGGCCGCCAACGCCGACGCCGCCGCCGACAACGCCGCCGCTGCGACCAACGAAGCGGCCGCCAACGCCGACGCCGCGGCCGACACCGCCGCTCGCAAGACCGACGCCGCCGTGGATGCGGCAGCCGCCACCGAGTAACATCGGCTCAAGCGACCAAGACCGACGCGCCAGTAGCCTGCTCCGGGCGCGTTTTTGGTTCAGCCCGGCGCGACGGTCGGACTGGCTCGCAAGCTCTCCAGATAGGCGATCAGGTCGTTGATCTCGCCGGGGCGCAGTTCGAACTGCGGCATGGCGGGGTGGCCGGTCATGACGCCTTCGCCGAACGCCTCCTGCAACTGGGTCGGCGGATAGAGGTTGGCGATGTCGCGCAAGGGTTGGGCCGCCGCCATCGCACTGGCGCCCGTCGGGCCCACCGCGTGGCAACCGCCGCATTTGGCCGCCGACATGACGCGGCCGCGTTCGACGGAGGCCGGGGTCGATTCCGGTCCGGCGAAAGGCGCCGGAGCCGACTCGGGGGTTCGGGTCGCCGAGCAGGCGGCGCAGGCGAGGGTCAGTGCAGCAATGACGGTTCGGGTAAGCAACATGCCGGTCTCCAGGGACGACGGAGAGGCACCATAGGCTTATCGCCGGCCCGCGGGGGATTTCCGCGAGGAACCGGGCCGCTCAGGCCGGCATCCACTCCGGGCGGCGCACCGTCACGGGCCGGCCCTCGACCGACAGCGGGCCCTGGAGCCGGTCCAGCCGCAGCAGCGCCATGGCCGCGCCGTCACGTCCGCTGAGCACCTCCCCCGCACGAAGCTCGCCGTTGAGCACTTCGGCGCCGAACGGCGGCGGCGGGCCCTCGAACGACAGGGGCAGCATGCGGTTCTTGATCGATCCGCGCCGCTTCATCCGCGAGGTCGTCTCCTGTCCGACGAAACAGCCCTTCTGGAAGTCGACGCCGTTCAGCAGGTCGAAATTGGCCTCGATCGGATAGGTCTTGTCGGAAACCGCGTCCGCAGCCGGGTCTGGCACGCCGAGCGCCAGCCGGTGGGCCTGAAAGTCGTCCTCCGACGCTGTGGCGTCCACCGCCAGGCCGTAGGCCCGGCCTCCCAGCGCGGGCAGCCGCGGATCGGCGATGAACCCCGCCGCTTCGCCACCCCAAGCCGCGAACACCGGCGCGTCGTGGGGCTCCAGCGAGACCTGCGCTCGCAGCCGGTACATCGACAGCCGCTGGAGCAGGGCGTCACGCCGGTCCGCGGCGACGTCCAGCACCACCCCGTCCTCCGCGCCCAGCAGGAACAGGTCGAACAACAGCCGTCCGGGCGGCGAGAGCAGGGCCCCGAACCTCAGCTGGCCCGGCGCCAGCGTCTCGACGTCCTGCGTCAGAAGATTGTGCAGGAAGGGGCGGGCGTCCGGCCCCGACACCCGGATCTGGGCGCGGCTGGCGAGGTGGGCGATGCGGGTGGTCATGCGTCACAGATAGGCGCGCCGAAGCCTGTGGACCACACCGCCCAAGCGAGCGCGGGCCGAGAGAATCCCTGTAGCCTCCCGTCATGGCGAGCCGGTTCCCCATTCTGTACATCGCCGAGGCGGACGCCGCGGACGCGGTGATGTCCTCCGGCGTGCTCGCCTGGCTCGTCAAAGCCATGCCCGCGGCGACCTTCGGTGTGGTCGGTTCGCCGGTCAGCGCCCCCCTGTTCGCCGACACGCCCCGGCTCGACCGGCTGTTCGTGCTGGAGCGCGAAGGCCATCTGGAATGGCTGGCGTTGTGGAATCAGGTCCGGGCGATCAAGTGGGGGCTGGTCGTCGACATGCGCGGCTCGGCCCTGTCAGGCAAGCTGAAGCGCCAGAAGCGGGCGGTAAGGGGCGAGCGGGAGACCGGCGTGCACGCCGTCGAACTGGCCGCGCGGGTGCTGCATCTGGATGAGATTCCCGCGCCCCGGCTGGCGCTGTCCGAGGAAACCGTCGCCGCCGCCGACCGCCTCATCCCTCAAGGGGATGGTCCCATCCTCGCCGTCGCCCCCGGCGCGGAGTCGATGGGCCGCCAGTGGCCGCCGGAGCGGTTCGCCAAGGTCGCCACGGCCCTGCTGGCGGATGATGGCCCCATGGCCGGCGGCCGGCTGATGATCGTCGGCGGCGAGGGCGATCGCGAAGCCGCCCACGCCTTGCGCTCCGCGGCGAAGCGCGACCGCGTTATCGACCTGCAGGGGCGGCTGAACCCGCTCGAGACCGTCGCGGCCCTGAGCCGGGCAACGCTTTACGTCGGAGCGGATTCGCTCTGGACCCATCTGGCCGTCGCCGCCGGCGCTCCCGTCGTCGCCGCCTTCGGACCTTCGGACGAGATCGAGCGGGGGCCATGGGGCGGCGTGGTGGTGCGCGGACCGCGCTCGGTCGAGGAGTTCCGCAAGATCGACCCGCAGCTCAATCAGGCCATCCAGCACATGAACGACCTGCCGGCGGAGCGCGTGCTCAAGGCGGCGAAGAAGCTGCTGGCCGCGCGCGTCGCCGCCTGAGGCCCGGTGCGCGTCGACTCCGGGATGACGGATGTCGGGCGCGTGATATGAGGGGCCATGACACAGACCTATGATCTGATCGTCCGTGGCGGCGAAGTGGCCAATCACGCGGGGCGCGGCCCGGCCGACGTGGGGGTCATCGACGGGCGCATCGCCTTCGTCGGCGACCTGTCGCAGGCCTCGGCGGGCGAGACGGTGGACGCCTCGGGCCTGACCGTCCTGCCCGGCGTCATCGACACCCAGGTGCATTTCCGCGAGCCGGGCCTCGAATGGAAGGAAGACCTCGAGACCGGCAGCCGTGCGGCGGCGCTGGGCGGGGTCACCGCCGTGTTCGAGATGCCGAACACCGAGCCGAACACCACCGACCCCGACACGCTCGCCGACAAGCTGGAGCGGGCGCGCGACCGGATGTGGACGGACCACGCCTTCTACATCGGCGGCACGCACGAGAACGCCCGGCATCTGGCGGAGCTGGAGCGCCTGCCCGGCTGCTGCGGCGTCAAGGTGTTCATGGGGGCCTCGACCGGCACCCTGCTGGTCGCCGACGACGACGGGGTGCGCGAGGTGCTGCGCCATGTGAAGCGCCGCGCCACCTTCCACTCCGAGGACGAATACCGCCTGGTCGAGCGGCGGCCGCTGGCCCGGACGGGAGACTGGACCAGCCATCCGGAGGTCCGCGACGCCGAGAGCGCCATCATGAGCACGCGGCGTCTGGTGCGGCTGGCCCGCGAGACGGGCGCGCGCATCCATGTGCTGCATGTCTCGACCGCCGAGGAGGTCCGCTTCCTCGCCGATCACAAGGACGTCGCCACGGCCGAGGTGACGCCGCAGCACCTGACGCTGGACGGCGACGAGGCCTACGCGCGGCTCAAGGGCTACGCCCAGATGAACCCGCCGATCCGCAACGCGGCCCATATCGCCGGCCTGTGGACCGGGATCGAGCAGGGGGTCTTCGACGTGCTCGGTTCGGACCACGCGCCCCATACGGTCGAGGAGAAGGCGCGGCCCTATCCGGCGTCGCCGTCCGGCATGCCGGGCGTCCAGACGCTGGTGCCCGTCATGCTGACCCATGTGGCGAACGGACGGCTGAGTCTCGACCGATTCATCGATCTGACCAGCCATGGCGCGAACCGGGTTTTCGGCATCGCCGGCAAGGGCCGGATGGCCGAGGGCTACGACGCCGACCTGACGCTCGTCGATCTCAAGGCGAAGCGGGTCATCCGCCACGACGACATGGCCAGCCGCGCGGGCTGGACCCCCTTCGACGGCTTCGAGGCGACCGGCTGGCCGATGGCGACCATCGTGCGCGGGCGGCTCGCGATGCGGGACGGGCAGTTGCTGGGCTCAGCCCACGGACGGCCGGTGCGCTTTCAGGAAACGCTTCTGTCCTGACGGCCGGGAACCCGCGGAGTCGACGGGGATTCCTTCTGCTGGAAGGAGAACGCCATGAGCAAACGTGAACTGATCGAGCCCACCCCGGGCGACAAGCGCTACGCCCGCCGCGACGCCGAGGGCCGCTTTACAGAGATGGTCGACGTCGGCCGGTCGTCGGCCCAGGACCAGAAGCGCTCGGCTAGCCACGCCGCGCCCAGGGGACACGGCGACCGCGGCGACCGTCGGAACTAGATCGCGAAGCTGACGCCGCAGCCGCAACTGGAGGCAGCGTTCGGATTGCGCACCACGAACTGCGCGCCGGCCAGATCGTCGACGAAGGCGATCTCGGAACCCTTCAGAAAAGGCAGGGAGACGAGATCCACCAAGGCGGTCTGGCCGCCAGCTTCGATGCGGATGTCGTCCTCTTCGGCGGCCTCCACCAGTTCGAACCGGTACTGGAAACCCGAGCAGCCACCGCCGTCGACGGCCACGCGAAGCATGACGGCGTGGCCGTCCAGTTCGGACAGCTCCGCCAGTCTTCGGGCCGCGCTGTCCGACAGCGTCAGCCCATGACCGCCGGCGGATGGCGAGATCTGAAAGGCGGGTGCGGATTGGACGGTGCTCACAGCCGTCTATATGAGGCGCGAGCGGGCTGGCGCAAAGGCCTCGCGACCGAATGAGCCGATGTTGATCCCCGAACGCGCACCCTGGGCCGAATATCCGGAGCACAGCCGCGGCCGGCTGACACCGGAGCCGATCAGCCGCACGCGCAACGCCTACGCCCGCGACCGCGACCGCATCATCCACGCCACGGCCTTCCGTCGGCTGAAGGAGAAGACCCAGGTCTTCGTCGCCCACGAGGGCGACCACTATCGCACCCGCCTGACCCACAGCCTCGAGGTGGCGCAGATCGCGCGGTCGATCGCCCACGCGCTGCGGCTGGACACCGATCTGGCCGAGACGGTGGCCCTCGCCCACGATCTGGGGCACCCGCCGTTCGGTCATGCCGGCGAGGACGAGCTGCAGGCGCGGATGGAACCGTGGGGCGGCTTCGACCACAACGTTCAGACCTTCCGCGTGGTGACGAAGCTGGAGGAGCGCTACCCGCAGTTCGACGGCCTGAACCTGAGCTGGGAGACGGTCGAGGGCGTGGTCAAGCACAACGGCCCCGTCTCGCACCGGCTGGACGAGCCGGCTTGGAAGGCCATCGCCGACTACGCGCCCGGCTGGGACCTGCGGCTGGGGACCTTCGCTTCGCTGGAGGCTCAGGCGGCGGCCATCGCCGACGACATCGCCTACAACAACCACGACGTCGACGACGGGGTGCAGGCGGGATTGTTCACCCTCGACGATCTGGCCGAGGTGCCCCTGATCGGTCCGGTTCTGCACGGCGTGCGGAAGGACTGGCCCGCGATCGACGACCGGATGATCCGCATTGAGGCGGTGCGCCGGATGATCGGCGCCATGGTCGAGGACGTGCTGGCCGAGACCGAGCGGCGGCTGGAGGACGCTGGCGTGCGCTCGACGGAGGACGTTCGCACGGCGGATCGGATGCTGGTCGCCTTTTCCCCGTCGATGCTGGCCGATCTCGGCGTGCTGCGGAAATTCCTGTTCGAACGGATGTACCGGCACTACCGCGTCAACCGCACGCGCAGTCAGGCGCGGCGAATCCTGGCTGAAATGTTCACCCTGTTCATGGCGGAGCCGGAGACCATGCCGCCGGAATGGTCGGCCCGCGCCATGGTCTCCGACGAGGCCAAACGGGCCCGGGCAGTCTGCGACTACATAGCCGGCATGACCGACCGCTTCGCCATCGAGGAGCACCGGAAACTGTTCAGCCTCGACCTCGCGCTCGATCTGTGATTCGAAAGGTGCGCCGGGGCGGGTAGGATGAACCTCCGCGCGTCGATTCGCGCGGACCGACCAGAGGCGGCCATGTCCCACGAAGATCCGTACCACCCGAACCAGGGCCGCGACCGGGGCGCCTATACGCCGCCGACGGACGACGACCTGCCGTTCAACCGCGGCGGCTACGATCCCCGGCGCGAGCGGGGCGGCGGTGGTGGCGGGGGCGGAGGCAAGGGACCGCCCGTGACGCTGATCATCTCGGCCATCGTCCTCCTGCTCCTGATCGTGGCGGTGGTGGTCTACTACCGGGCCGGCCCGCGCTCTTCGAATGACGCCCCGCCCGCCATCGGCACGCCCGTCGGCGAGATGAAGGCCGCGGCGCCGCTGGAAGCGCAGCCGATCGATCCGGAAGCAGGCATCGACGTGTATTCTGACGCCGAGGCGGCGACCGACCTGCCGACCTTCGCCCCGCCGCCCGAGGCCGTCCAGCCGCGGCCCGCGCCCGCTCCGATCGAGCCGGCCGCGCCGGTCACAGCCGCGCCGCGTCCCGCGCCGGTCACGCCCGCGCCCCCGGCGAAGGTCGAGCCGCGCCCCGCGCCTGCCGTCGGCGGGACCTCCGGCGTCCAGATCGGGGCCTTCTCGACGCCCAGCCTCGCGGACCGCGAGTTCGCCGCCGTCCTGTCCCGCTATCCCCAGTTCACCGGCGGCGCCGACAAGCGCGTGCAGGAGGTGACGGCGTCCAACGGCTCGACCGTCTACCGCACCACGGTCACCGGTCTGAGCCGCGACCAGGCCACCGGCCTGTGCAACGCCATCAAGGCGGGCGGCGGCGACTGTTTCGTGCGTTGACCGGCGCGTGACCTCCGCCGCCATCTACGGCTGCAGCGGTCACCGGCTGACCGAGGCGGAACGAGCCTTCTTCGCCGAAGCCCGGCCGTGGGGCTTCATCCTGTTCCGCCGCAACATCGACAGTCCGGACCAGGTCCGGGCCCTGACCGGCGAACTGCGCGACAGCATCGGCGACGCGGCCTGTCCGATCCTGATCGACCAGGAGGGCGGGCGGGTGCAGCGGATGGGGCCTCCGCACTGGCCCAAATACCCGCCCGGCGACGCCTATCTCAAGGCCGTCACCGATCCGCTGTCGGCGCGCGAACTGGTCCGGCTCGGCGCGCGACTGATGGCCAGTGATCTCAAGGCGGTCGGGATCAACGTCGACTGCGTCCCGGTCCTCGACGTGCCCGTGCCCGGCGCCCACGACATCATCGGCGACCGCGCCTACGCCCGCGATCCGGCCACCGTCGCCCAGCTGGGCCGGGCCGCCGCCGAGGGCTTGCTGGCGGGCGGGGTTCTGCCGGTGATCAAGCACGTTCCCGGCCACGGCCGCGCCTTCGCCGACAGCCACCACGACCTGCCAGTGGTGCATGCGGACCTGCCCACCCTCGACGGCTGGGACTTCGCGCCGTTCAAGGCGCTGGCGGACATGCCGCTGGCGATGACCGCCCATGTCGTCTTCGAAGCCGTCGATCCGAAACGTCCCGCCACGACCTCGAAGAAGGCGATCCGGCTGATGCGCGAGCATCTCGGTTTCGGCGGCCTGATCATGACCGACGACCTGTCGATGAAGGCGCTCTCAGGAAGCCTGCGCGAGCGGGCCGAGGCCGCGCTGAAGGCGGGGTGCGACGTGGTCCTCCACTGCAACGGCGACCTCGACGAGATGCGGCAGGTCGCGGAAGGCGTCGGCAGGCTTAAGGGTCGGGCGGCGAAGCGGGCGGAGGCCGCCATGGCGCGCATCCTCCATACGCCCGAACCACTGGACGAGACCGAGGGCCGCGCCCGGTTCGCGGCCATCCTGGCCGGCAAGCTGGATGCCGACAAGGGCCCGGACGTGGGAGAGGCTCAGGCCCCGGCCCCAAGCAGCGCGAAGCGCGACAGGCCAAACCGGAAATGACCGACGCCTTCCAGCCCAATCTTGACTTCAGCGCCGTCGATCAGGCCGACGCGCATGAGGCCTTCGTGGTCGATCTGGAGGGCTATGAGGGTCCGCTGCACGTCCTCCTGGCGCTGGCGCGGACGCAGAAGGTCGACCTGCTGAAGCTGTCGATCACGAAGCTGGCGGAACAGTATCTGGCCTTCGTCCACGAGGCGCGGCGGCGCAACTTCTCGCTGGCGGCCGACTATCTGGTGATGGCGTCCTGGCTCGCCTACCTCAAGTCCCGCCTGCTCCTGCCGCGCACCGACAAGAAGGGCGAGGAGCCGCCGGCGGAGGAGATGGCCGCCGCCCTGGCCTTCCGGCTGCAGAAGCTGGAGGCGATGCGCAAGGCGGTGGAGGCGATCACCAGCCGGCCCCAGCTGAAGCGCGACGTCTTCACCCGCGGCGATCCGGAGGCGACGGTGATCGTCCCGTCCGACCGGATCGACGCGAGCCTGTACGAGCTCATGGCCGCTTATGTGACGCAACGCCGCCGCGAGGGTCAGCGCCAGTATAATCCGGGCCAGCGCGTCGAGGCGTTCGCTCTTGAGGCGGCGCGCGACTGGCTGCGGGACGTGCTGCCCCGGCTGGATCAGTGGACGCCGCTGGAGAAGGTGGCCCCGGCCCGCGCCGCCGCCGACGGCCCAACCCAGGCCAGCTTTACCGCCTCGACCCTGTCGGCCAGTCTGGAGCTGGTGAAGGAGGGGGCGATGGACGTGAGACAGGCGGAAGCGTTCGCCGACCTCTATCTGAAGCGGCGGGGCAGGGGTCAGCCGCTGGAGCTGGTCCCGTGAGTCTCGCCCGATGATCCAGTTCGCTCCCGACCACGGGGAGATCGAGCGCCGCGTCGAGGCGCTGCTGTTCGCCGCCTCTGGCCCGCTGTCGGCCGCCGAGATCGCGCGCCGGCTGCCGGAAGGCGCCGATGTCGGCGGCGCCATCTCGGCCCTGCTGGATCGATATCGTGGCCGGGGGGTCGAGCTGGAGTGCGTGGCCGACCGCTGGCGCTTCCGCACGGCGCCCGACCTCGGCTTCCTGATGACTGAGGAGCGGGAGGAGCCGCGGCGGCTGTCGAAGGCGGCCCTCGAGACGCTCGCCATCATCGCCTACCACCAGCCCTGCACCCGCGCCGAGATCGAGACCGTGCGCGGCGTCTCCCTGTCCAAGGGGACGCTGGACCTGCTGCTGGAGATGGGCTTCGTGAAGCTGAAGGGGCGCCGCCGGACCCCGGGCCGCCCCGTGACCTACGCCACCGCCGACCGCTTCCTCGAGCATTTCAGCCTCTCAAGCCTGTACGACCTGCCGGGCGTGCAGGAGATGAAAGCCGCCGGCCTGCTGGACCTGTCGGTCCCGGTGGGCTTCGAGGTGCCGGATCCGTCCCGCTCGGGCGATGACGACGACGCGCCCCTGTTGCCGGGCGAGGAGGACTCGCCTGAGTTCGCGCAGGATTTCGTGGCGGAGGACTGAGTATTCCTCCCAGGAGGGGGAGGAATGTGGTGTCGCAATCCCCCCCAACCCTTGCTAATCGGCTGGGATGATCGCTCGCCTTCGCCCCGTCCCGTTCGACCTCGGCCCCGTCCATTTCGTGGGCGTCGGCGGCATCGGCATGAGCGGCATCGCCGAGATCATGCTGAAGATCGGCTATTCGGTGCAGGGCTCGGACGCCAAGGCCAGCGCCAATACGGAACGGCTGGAGCGGCTGGGCGCGCGCATCTTCATCGGCCATGACGCGGAGCACATCGGCGACGGCGTCTCCGCGGTGGTCTATTCGACCGCGGTCAAGCCGACGAACCCCGAGATGATGGTCGCCCGCGAGCGCCGCATCCCGCTGGTCCGGCGGGCCGAGATGCTGGCCGAGCTGATGCGGCTGCAGTTCTCGATCGCCGTGGGCGGGACCCACGGCAAGACCACGACGACCTCGATGGTTGCGGCCATCCTCGACGCGGGCGGTCTGGATCCGACGGTAGTCAACGGCGGCATCATCAACGCCTACGGCACCAACGCCAAGGTCGGCGACGGCGACTGGATCGTGGTCGAGGCCGACGAGAGCGACGGCAGCTTCCTGCGCCTGAAATCGACCGTGGCGATCGTCACCAACATCGACCCCGAGCACCTCGACCACTACGGCGACTTCGACGGAGTCCGGAAGGCCTTCGTCGACTTCGTCGAGAACATTCCCTTCTACGGCTTCGCCGCCGTCTGCCTCGACCACCCGGAGGTGCAGCGGCTGGTCGCCGCCATCGATAACCGCCGGCTGGTCACCTACGGGCTCAATCCTCAGGCGATGGTGCGGGCCGACAACTGCCAGATGGCGCCGGACGGCTGCCGCTTCGACGTGGTCATCCAGCAGCGGGGTCTGGCGGCGCTGGACGAGCCGACCCGGATCGAGGGCCTGCACCTGCCAATGGCGGGCTGGCACAACGTCTCCAACGCCCTCGCCGCCATCGCCGTGGCGCGCGAGCTTGACGTCGCCGACAGCGCCATCAAGGCGGGCCTCGCCGGCTTCGGCGGGGTCAAGCGGCGCTTCACCACCACCGGCGTGGTGGGCGGCGTGCGGATCGTCGACGACTACGGCCACCACCCGGTCGAGATCGCGGCCGTGCTCAAGGCGGCGCGGCAGGTGGCCGAGGGCCGCGTCATCGCCGTGGTCCAGCCGCACCGCTACACTCGCTTGCGCGACCTGATGGCGGAGTTCTCGACCTGCTTTTCGGACGCCGACGCGGTCATCGTGGCGGACGTCTATCCCGCCGGCGAACAGCCCATCGATGGCGTCGACAAGCATGCGCTCGTCGACGGCATCCGCCGCTTCGGCCACCTCTCGGCCCAGCCGCTCGACAGCCCCGAAGCTTTGCCGGCGGCGGTCGCGGCGGAGGCGAAGTCCGGCGATCTCGTGGTGCTTCTCGGGGCAGGGGACATCACCCAGTGGGCCTATGCATTGCCGACGCAGCTTGAAGAACTGGCGGGCGCGGCCTGATGTCCTGGCGCGACTCTCTTCCGACCGTGCGCGGCAAGCTGCTGCGTGACGAGCCGCTGGCGCCGTTCACCTGGTTCCGCGTCGGTGGAAACGCGGACGTGCTGTTCATCCCGGCGGATGAGGATGATTTTGGTGACTTCCTGAAGGCGCTCGACCCTGCCGTTCGAGTTCAGGTCTTTGGCGTCGGCTCGAACGTCATCGTGCGCGACGGCGGCGTCGAAGGGGTGGTGGTCCGGCTGGCTGGGCGGGTGTTCGCGGAGATCCATGTCGATCCCGATCAGCCTTCCCTGACGGTTGGTGCCGGCGCGCTGGACGCGATGGTGGCGAGGGCGTCGGCCAAGGCCGGGATAGCAGGACTGGAGTTCCTTGCCGGAATTCCCGGTACGATCGGGGGCGCCCTGACCATGAACGCGGGGTGCTACGGGTCGGAAACCAAGGACATCCTCCATGCCGCTTGGGGTTTTGACCGTGCGGGCGGGAAGCACACATTCATGGTCGAGGACTTCGACTACACCTACCGTCACAGCCGGTTTGGTGATGGCGAGATGTTCTGGATGCAGGCGGCCTTCCATGGACGCCGCGACGATCCGGAGGCTGTGGCCGCTCGAATCGCAGAGATCACCTCGCGCCGCGAACAGACCCAGCCGATCCGCGAGAAGACGGGCGGCTCGACCTTCAAGAATCCGTCCGGCCACTCGTCCTGGAAGCTGGTCGACGAGGCGGGCTGGCGCGGCAGGCTGTTCAAGGCAACCGGGGGCGGGGCGATGTTCAGCGAGCTCCATTCCAACTTCATGATCAACCCCGGAGAGGCCACGGCGGCGGACATCGAGGGGCTCGGCGAGGCGGTGCGCGCAGACGTTCTGGCCAAAACCGGCGTTCAGCTGGACTGGGAAATCAAGCGGATTGGCCGGGCCGGCTGACGTTCAGGTCTGCCCTGGCTGCGGCTCGCGGTTGCCGGCCGTCGAGGGGCCGACCCACGCCTATATGGCGTCGTCGCCCGCGTGCTGGGCGGCCTTCAACGCCGTGATGGCGCGCGAGTACTCGGATCCCGACCTGATGGCGGTGCATCGGTTGAGCGTGGACGCCTGGGCGGTCCAGCATCCCGGCGACGGTTCACGGCGCGCGATCCAGTCGGTCGGCCTTCACCTCGCCCGGCTGATGATCCAGATCGAGCAGGGCCTCGAGGGCGAGGCGGCGAATGCGGCGATGCTGCGGTTCGCCACCCGCAAGGCCTCCCTGCCGGAGCTGCCGCCGCGCGAGCCGTACGCCTTCACGGTCGCTGATGTGGTGCACGCAATCGAGCCGGAAGCGCACCGGCTGGCCGTGCGCGGCTGGGCCACCGCCGTGTGGGCGGATTGGTCCGATCAGCATGATTTCATCCGCCGCTGGGCGGCTGATGGTTGACGGGCTGTTAAGGACGTTCATCGCATTGCGATGTCAGTTCCGGAGCTTCCCATGACCCGCCCGTTCGCAGACCTGCACGTCGCCGTCCTGATGGGCGGACTGTCGTCAGAGCGCGAGGTCTCGCTGAGCTCGGGCAAGGAATGCGCCGACGCGCTTGAGGGGCAGGTCGCGCGGGTCAGCCGGGTCGACGCGGGGCGCGATCTGGCGGCGGTGCTGACGGCGCTGAAGCCGGACGTGGTGTTGAACGCGCTGCATGGCGAATGGGGCGAGGACGGCTGCGTCCAGGGCATCCTCGAGACCCTGCAGATCCCCTACAGCCACTCCGGCGTGCTGGCCTCGGCGCTGACGATGGACAAGGACAAGTCCAAGTCCGTGCTGCGCTCGGCCGGCGTGGAAGTCCCGGGCGGCGGCCTGTTCGACCGGCATGAGGTGGCGAGCCGCCACGTCATCCCGCCCCCCTATGTCATCAAGCCCAATGCGGAGGGGTCCTCCGTCGGCGTCTATCTGGTGCCCGAGGGCGCGAACGGGCCGCAGACCGAGGTGGGGTCGCCCGACTGGACCTACGGCGAACAGGTGATGGTCGAGCCCTACATTCGCGGCAAGGAGCTGGCGGTCGCGGTGATCGGCGAGGCGACGGGGCCGCGCGCCCTGACGGTCACCGACATCACCCCGGTCAAGGGCTTCTACGACTACGAAGCCAAATACGCTCCGGGCGGATCGGTCCACCAGCTGCCGGCCGACCTGCCGCCTGCCGTGTTCGAGGCGGCGCTGCGGCAATCGGAGCTGGCGCACGCGGCTCTTGGTTGCCGAGGGGTTTCACGATCGGACTTTCGTTATGACGATCTTAACGACGTTCTCGTTCTTCTGGAGGTCAACACCCAGCCCGGCATGACGCCGACTTCGCTCGTTCCCGAGCAGGCCGCGTATGTGGGGATGGGGTACAAAGATCTGGTCCGGTGGATGGTGGAGGACGCCTCATGCCCGCGGTAGTTCGCGGCGGTCGGCGACAGAGTTCGAACCAGCCTGCAAAACGCGGCGCGTCTCCCGGAATCCCCGGGCGCGGTCGCGCCCAGAAGCAGGCGGCGGCCACGCCCGGCAAGATGTCGGCGCTCGGCCGTCTCGACCTGTCCCCCCGCGCCGTTCTGATCTCGATCGCCGCCGGCGTCGTCGTGCTGGCGGGCGTGCTGGCCACGGGCGCGCGGGCCGAACGCATCGGCGCCTCGTTCGCCAGCGGCATGGACGGCGCAGCCGTGGGCATGGGTCTGAAGCTCGAGCGCGTCTTCATCGAGGGCGAGTCTCCCGAAGCGACGGCGACGATCCAGCGCGAGCTCCAGGTCTACGCCGACCAGCCGCTGACCGGCATCGATCTCGACGCCGTCCGCCGCCGCGTCGAAGCCGTCGGCTGGGTCAAGGACGCGCGCGTCGTGCGCCTGCTGCCCAACACCCTCATCGTCCATGTCATCGAGCACGACCGGCTGGCCGTCTGGCAGTCCGGCGGCCTTAACAGGGTCATCGACAGCCATGGTCAGGTGATCGAGGGCGCCGACGCGGGGCGCTATCCGAACCTGCCTCTGGTGGTGGGCAAGGGGGCGGAACAGGCCGCCGCAGAGGTCCTGCCGCTGCTGGCCCAGCGCCCGCGCCTGATGTCCCGCGTCGATGCGCTGGTCCGGGTGGACGAGCGGCGCTGGGATGTCCGGCTGAAGGACGGCGGCCTGATTCAACTGCCCGCCACCAACCAGGACGCAGCCCTCATCCAGCTCGACGCGCTGGACCAGCGCGAGCGGCTGCTGGAGCTCGGGTTCGCCCGCATCGATCTGAGAACCCCCGAGGAGATCGCCGTCCGGCCCTCCGCGGGGGCCGCGTAAGAGTTTTGGGGAAGAGAATGGCCGGACGGTCCACGGACAAGACGATCGACGGCGCCAAGGGCGGGCCGAGCCGCGCGCCCGTCGTGGCGGCGCTCGACCTCGGGCAGTCGAAGGTCGCCTGCTTCATCATGAAGCCGGAAGGCGTCCGGCACGCCGACCGCACTATTCGGGTCGCGGGCGCAGGCCATGTCCAGTCGCGCGGCGTGCGCGGCGGCGGCATCGTCAACATGGACGAGGCCGCGCAGGCGATCGGCCACGCGGTGGAGCGCGCCGAACGGGCGGCAGGCTCGCCGGTCTCCGGCGTGGTCGTCACCACCGCCATCGGGCAGATGGCCAGCCACCGCGTCCAGGCCCGTGTCTCCCTCGGCGCCACCCCGGTCGGCGACGCCGATCTGGCGCGCGCCATCGCCATGGCCCTGGCCCAGATCCGCCTGCCCAACCGGCGCCCGATCCACGTCCTGCCCATCGCCTGGTCTGTCGACGGCGCGCGCGGCGTCCACGATCCGCGGTCGATGCGCGGGCATTCGCTCGGGCTGGACCTGCTGGTCGTCTCAATGGCCGAGAGCGCCTTCAACGGCCTCAGCCACTGTCTCGAGCTGGCTCACCTCGACCTGCAGGGCGTGGCGGCGGCCCCGGTGGTGTCGTCGTTGGCTGCGCTCGAAGACGACGAGATGGACCTGGGCTGCGTCTGCATCGACATGGGCGGCGGTTCGACCTCGGCGGCCGTCTGGGGCGGGCGCTCCCTGCTGCACATTGAGTCCCTGAGCGTCGGCGGCGACCACGTCACGGCCGACATTGCGCGCGGCCTGTCCACGTCCAAGGCCGGGGCTGAGCGGCTCAAGACGCTTCACGGCTCGGCCATGGCATCGGCCAACGAGGACCGCGAGATGCTGGAGGCTCCGCCGCGCGGGGAGGACTCCGCCGCCGGTCCGATCTTCGTGCAGCGCGCCATGCTCAAGACCGTCATCGCGCCCCGGGTCGAGGAGACGCTGGAGCTGCTGCGTGATCGCCTGCGCGCCGCGGGCGTCGGGCTGGAGCCGGGCGCCGGCCTGGTGCTGACCGGCGGCGCGAGCCAGCTGAACGGCGTGCGCGAGCTTGCGGTCCGCGTGTTCGACCGCCCCGTCCGGCTCGGCAAGCCGCAGCGGGCCCCCCACCTGGCCGACGCCGCTTCCGGACCCGCCTTCTGTTCGGCGGCCGGAGTGCTCCTGCGGGCCGCCTATGGTCCCCGCGAGGCCGTCTCGGCCCGAAAGTTGATGTCGCGCCAACTTTCCGCCGCTGACGCACCACGGGTCCACCAAGGCGGGATTGTGGCTCGCGCCGCCGGCTGGCTCCGCGAAAACCTCTAATTAATCATACGGCGGCGGCGACAAGGCCTTGCCAGCGCTTGCTGACGGCGACCGGTCACGCTTTGAAGCGGTGCCTTAAAACTGTGTCCAGAGTGTAACAACCCGCCCATTGAATGGACGTTTCCCCGCCACAATCGCTTGTTCGTGACGGCGTTGATGCTAGCGTCGGGAGTGAAGCAATCCCCCACTCGTGGGCGGAGGGCGTCTGCACATTTTCCGGTGGGAACAGAATTCATGCACATCAAGCGCAACTACCTCTTCGGCACGACCGTCCTGGCCGGGCTGATGGCGGTAACGGCTCCGGCCTTCGCCCAGACGGCTCCGGCCCAGCAGCTGCCGGGCGTCACCGTCCAGGGGCAGGCTGATCCGGAAGCGACGGAGATCGGCGAAGTCGTCGTCACCGGTTCGCGTATCCGCCGCGACCCGACCAACGCTCCGACCCCGCTGATCCAGGTTTCGCGCGAACAGCTGCTGAGCACCGGTCAGTCGACGGTGATCGACTATCTGGCAACCATCCCGGCCCTGATGAACTCCCTGGTTCCGTCCGACACCACCGGCGGCGGCCTGGGTGACGGCGGCCTGTCGTTCGCCAACCTGCGCTCGCTCGGCACCGGCCGTACGCTGACGCTGGTCGACGGCAAGCGCCACGTCGGCTCGTCGGGCGGCTCGCTGGCCGTCGACACCGACGCCATTCCGCGCCTGCTGATCGAGAACGTCGAAATCATCACCGGCGGCGCCTCGTCGGTCTACGGCGCCGACGCCGTCTCGGGCGTGCTGAACTTCCAGCTGCGCAAGGACTTCGAAGGCCTCGAGATCGACGCCAACTACGGCATGATCAACCAGGGCGGCGAAGCCAACAAGCGCGTCTCGGCCCTGCTCGGCGCCAACATCCTCGACGACCGTCTGAACCTGTGGGCGTTCGGCGAATACGAGGAGCTCGACGAACTGCGCGCCATGGACGTGGACTGGCTGCGCAAATCCTATGCCTACGTCGGCGTCGACAACGATCCGACCAACACCGCGAACGGTCCTGTGAATGACGGAGTCATCGACCAGCGCGTCTTCAGCGACGTCCTGACGATGCAGCGTCTGCGCTGGGGCGTTGTCACCCTCGCCAACAACCAGCCCGGCAGCCCCCTGAACGATCCGGACCTCACGTTCCAGGCCAGCTGCACCGGCACGGCCGCCCAACAGGCCAACGCCGCCTGTACGCTGCTGAACCCCGGCTTCACCTATGTCTTCGAAGGTAATGGGGCCCGTCTGGCCGACTTCGGCACCCGGATCGGCACCGGCCTGCAGCGCACGCTGAACATCGGCGGCGACGGTGAGCCGGCCTCGGAGTACGGCCAGTTCACCTTCTTCCCGCGCGGTGAGTCGGCGCGCTTCGCCGTCGGCGCCAACTTCTCGATCACGGACAACATCCTGGCCCGCGTCGAGGCCAAATACATCGAGGAAGAAACGTTCGACGAAGGTCAGCCGACCTTCTTCGACATCTACATCAACAACCTTCGCCCTGCGACCCAGGTCAGCTCCATCGCCGGCACCTCGGCCTTTACCATCCGTCTCAGCGACAACGCCTTCATTCCGGAGAACCTGCGTCAGGCGATCCTGAACAACCGGGCCACACTTTATACCGCGCCGACGGTTGACCAGCCGAGCCAGCCGGCCACGGCCCTGGTCGATCCTGACGGTGCAGGCCCGCTTCCCGCTGCTTATGTCGCCACGCCCGGGGCACCGGTGCTCACCGTTGCTGCGCCCTATGCCCGGAACGCTCTGCGCGGACCGGACCGGAGCCAGCTGAACAACCGCGAGCTGATGCGCTACGTCGCCTCGATCGAAGGCGATCACGATCGCTTTGCCTTCGTGAACAACATCCACTGGGACCTGAGCTACACCTACGGCGAGGTCGAGGTGGAGAACCGCGAAAGCGGCGTGGACGTCGAGCGCATGGCCTTCGCGGCTGACGCCGTCGTCGACACCGCGGGCGTCGTGAACGGCACGCCGGGCCAGATCGTCTGCCGGGTCCAGCTGCTCCAGGCGCAGAACATCCCCCTGCGGTCCGTCAACCCTGTAACGGGCGCTGTCATCAACCCGGGCATCCAGGACGCCGTCCGCGGCGGCGACGTTCGGTCCAGCGCGACCGGCGCCGCCGCGATCAATCAGTGCACGCCGCTGAACGTCTTCGGCAAGAACAACCAGTCACAGGCTGCGCTCGACTACATCTACGCCGAAGTCGGCGTCACGGAGCGCAACGAGCAGGAGCAGGCGATCGCCGCCGTCTCCGGCGAGCTGTGGGACTTCTGGGGCGCGGGCCGCATCGGCGCCGCTGTCGGCGTCGAATATCGCCGGGAGTCGACCGAGGGTGCCGGCCGTGAAGGGGAGGTGGGCGACCGCTTCCTGTTCCTGAACACCAGCCCCGACCAGCCCTACGTCGAGTACGAGTCGGAAGAAGCCTTCGCCGAACTCTCCGTCCCGCTGTTCCGCGACAGCTGGCTGGGCGAGTACGCCGAGCTGAGCGGTTCCTACCGCACGTTCGACTACACCACGGTCGGCAAGGGTGATGTCTACGGCGTCAACCTGGTCTACCGCCCGATCCAGGACATCACGTTCAAGTCGAGCTTCAACACCTCGTTCCGTGCGCCGAACCTGTCGGAGAATTTCTCGCCCTACGGCCAGACCTTCGTGAACTTCAGCGGCGCGGGCGACCCCTGCACCACCGCCAGCATCAACGCCCCGGCCAACGCGGAATTCCGCACGAACCGGATCGCCAACTGTACGGCGCTGGCGGCTCAGCAGGGTCTGTCGTTCGACTTCGCCGGCGCAACCAACAACGCGGCGGATGACTTCGTCACGACGTCCCTCGGGACCGGCGGCACGGCCGGCGTTTCCGGCGGCAACCCCGACCTGGTGCCGGAAGAGTCGACCAGCTTCACCTTCTCGACGGTGATCCAACCCCGGATGTTCCCGGACTTCAGCCTGGTTCTCGACTACTACGAGATCGAGATCACCGACGTCATCCAGGCCGTGGGTGCGGCGACCGCCGCGCAGAACTGTGTCAACGGCCCGACCCTGAACGCCGCGGCCTGCGCCACCATCTTCCGGAACAACCCGAACTTGCCGTTCGCCATCGGCGCCCCGCAGGGCGACCCGATCGGCGGCTTCATCGAGCAGTCGTTCAACTACGCCAAGCGGACCACCCGCGGCCTCGACTTCACCGCCCGTTACCGGCTTGACCTGGAAGAGGCTTTCGGCCGCAACTGGGGCCGCCTTGACTACCGCCTCGCCGGCACCTGGCTGATCGA